>JAESGW010000058.1_pt1 | contig 335913 bp, 382 predicted proteins | sample 9269791 | NCBI WGS metagenome assembly JAESGW01 (sample SAMN16773120, study PRJNA677053) | algae metagenome | isolation source: Aphanocapsa lilacina HA4352-LM1 and co-occurring heterotrophs from near cave... | place: USA: Maniniholo cave, near Haena, Kauai, HI | collected 2009-07-28 | reverse complement strand
GAGCCGGCAGAAGACTAACCTGCTCGCGACTCTCGCCGCTCTTGTATGTCCGATTCGTCATAACCAGAATCGTACATCAACTCGCAGCCCAAGCTAATCTTGCCCAGTCTCGAAGCGAAATCCGGGGCTGAGTCCGCAACAAGATCCCCGGATTTCGCTTCGCTCCATCCGGCCTACGGACTACGCTTTCGCAATCTCCTCCGCACGCCAGCACCGCACAAGATGCCCATCGGCAGCACGCGGCTCGAGTGATGGGCCCGGCTCTTTCCGGCATGCATCCTGGACGTAGGGGCAGCGCGGGCTGAAGGCGCAGCCGGACGGGGGATTCAGCGGGTTGGGAAGTTCACCCTTGGCGGTGGCGAACGGCGCGCGGCGCAGGGGATCGGGAATGGCGGCGATCAGCGCCTGCGTATAAGGGTGCGCCGGGCGCTCAAAAATCTCGCGCCAGTGCCCCTGCTCGACGATGCGGCCGAGATACATGACGGCGACGCGGTCGCTCATGTGCTCGACCACGCCGAGGTCGTGGCTGATCATGATGTAGGAAAGCCCCAGCGTCTCCTTCAACTCCAGCAGCAGGTTGATGATCTGCGCGCGGATCGAGACGTCGAGCGCCGAGACCGGCTCGTCGCAGATGATAACCTTCGGATTGAGGATCAGCGCTCGCGCAATACCAATGCGCTGGCGCTGGCCGCCGGAAAATTCGTGCGGGTAGCGGTCGGCATGTTCGGGCCGCAGACCGACCCGCGCGAGCATCTCCGCAACGCGATCGTCGACCTCGCTGCGCACCGTCAAGCCGTGCAGGCGCAACGGGTCTTCGAGGGTGCGCCGCACGGTCTGGCGCGGATTGAGCGAGGCGTACGGGTCCTGGAAGACGATCTGCGCGACCCGTGCGAACGCCTTGCGGTCGATCGAAGCGCCTGCCGTCATCTCCTGACCCTCGATCAGGATGCTGCCGCCGGTCGGCAATTGCAGGCCGACAATCGACAGTGCCACGGTCGACTTGCCGCAACCGGATTCGCCAACAAGGCCGAGGCACTCGCCACGCTTCAATTCGAGATCGACGCCGTCGACCGCGCGCAGCAGCCGCGCGCCGCCGAACAGGCCGCCGCCGATGCGGAAATGCACGGAGAGATCGCGAATGCGCAGGATGACGTCGTCGTCGACGGCGACCGCAGTTTCGGGCATCAGGACGTCAGCCATGGTGATGGCACCTGACGAGGCCGCCGGCGGTGAGCAATTCCGCGAAAGGCTCGATGGTGCGGCAGATATCGGTCGCTGCCGGACAGCGGGGGTTGAAGCGGCAGCCATCCGGATAGCGCGCAATCGCCGGGACCACACCCTTGATCTCCTGCAACCGCGTCTGGCCATGGGCGGCGCGGCTGCCAAGCCGCGGCAGCGAACCGACGAGACCGCGGGTGTAGGGATGTGAGGGGCTGCGAAAAATGTCGTCGGAGTTTCGTTCCTCGACAATGCGGCCGGCATACATGACGGCGACACGACGGCAGACATTGGCGACGAGACCGAGATCGTGGCTGATCATCAGCACCGCGGTGCCCCGCTCCGCGCACAACTCCTTCATCAGGTCGATGATCTCGGCCTGCACGGTGACGTCGAGCGCGGTGGTCGGCTCGTCGGCGATGAGCAAGTCGGGTTCGCAGGCGAGCGCAATGGCGATCATCACGCGCTGACGCATGCCGCCGGAGAGCTGATGCGGATAATCCTTCACCCGCCGCTCGGGCGCGGGCACGCGCACGTTCGCCAGCGCCTCGACCGCCAGACGCCGGGCTTCGCGCCAGCTCTTGCCCTTGTGCAGGACGAACATCTCGGCGATCTGCCGGCCGACCGGCGACACCGGGTTCAGCGCCGTCATCGGCTCCTGGAAAATCATGGCGATGCGGTTGCCGCGCAGCTCGCGCTGTTTCGACGCCGACAGCTTCTGGATCTCGCGGCCGTCGAAGCGGATGGTGCCGGCGCCGACCGACAGCGGATGGCGCAGCAGGCCGATCAGCGACAGCGCGGTGATGCTCTTGCCGCAGCCGCTTTCGCCGACGAGCCCGAAGGTCTCGCCGCGATCGATGGAGAACGACACGCCCTCGGCGGCAGCAACACGCCCGCCCTGCGTATCAAGATCGATGCGCAAGTCTGCGACCTCGAGCAGCGGCGAGGTCATACGCGCGTGCTCCGCGATTGCGGATCGAGGATGTCGCGCAGCCCGTCACCGAGCAGGTTCAGGCCGAGCACCGTGAGGAAGATGGCGACGCCGGGGAAGACCGACAGCCACGGCGCGGTGGTGATCTGGTCGCGCGCCTCGGACAGCATGCTGCCCCAACTCGGATACGGCGGACGGACGCCAAGGCCGAGGAACGACAGCGAAGCCTCGGCCAGCACGGCGCCGCCCATACCGAGCGTGCCGATGACGATGAGCGGTCCGAGCATGTTCGGCAGAAGCTGCGTGATCATGATGCGGATGTGGCCATAGCCCAGCACCTTCGCCGCCTGCACATAGCCCTGGGACTTCAGCGACAGCGCCGAGGCCCGCGCGATGCGGCAGGTGAACGACCAGTTGGTCAGCCCAAGCGCGATCAGCAGGCTGGTCAGGCCGGGGCCAAGCACCGCCATGATGGCGAGCGCGAAGATCAGCGAGGGGATCGCCAGCATCAGGTTGGTGAGGCCGTTGACGAAGTCGTCCCACCAGCCGCCGAAGTAGCCCGCGGTAGTGCCGAGCGTAACGCCGATGATGCTGTTGATGAATTGCGAGACGATGCCGACGGTGAGCGAGATGCGCGCGCCGTGCACGACGCGGGAATAGATGTCGCGGCCCTGCGCGTCGGTGCCAAACCACCATTTCCAGCTCGGCGGCTCTTCCGCATTCAACAGGTTGGCGTCCATGACCGGATCGGTGTGCGCCAGCCACGGCGCGAACAGGCCCACGAACACTGCCAGCGCGAACAGCGTGCCGCCGAAGACGAGATTGAAGCGGAGCTTCACTCGCCATCTGCGGCGCGAAGCGCGCTCAGGTGTACTTGATGCGGGGATCGATAACGACATAAAGCAGATCTACCAGTGTATTGATGGCGAGAAAGAACAGCACGGCAACGAGGATGGCACCTTGCACGGCGGGAATGTCGCGCTGCAGCACGCTGTCGACCAGCAGCGAGCCGATGCCGGGCCATGAGAACAGCTTCTCGACCACCACCGCCTGCCCCATCAGCGCGCCGAACTGCAGGCCGATGGTGGTGAGGATCAAGACCAGCGCGTTGCGCATCACATGCCATTTCACCACGCGGGTCTCGCTCATGCCCTTGGAGCGCGCGGTGCGGACGAAATCCGCGGTCATGATCTCCAGCACCGCGGCGCGGGTGGTCCGCGCCAGGAGCGCCATCGGCGAGACGCCAAGCGTGGCCGCCGGCAGGATCAGATATCTCAGACTGCCGTCGCCATAGCCAAAGCTCGGCAGCCAGCCGAGTATCAGCGCGAACAGGTACATTGCCAGGAGCCCGAGCCAGAACTTCGGCATCGACAGGCCGGAGACGGCGATGACCATCGAGGCCGTGTCGATAAGGCCCCCAGGCTTGAGCGCGGCAATGAATCCGAGCGGCACGCCGATCACGATCGCAAACAGCATGGCCGCGAAGATCAGCTGCAGGGTCGGCCAGGCGCGCTTGGCGAGCATGGTCGTCACCGGCTCGCGGGTGCGGAACGAGGTGCCGAAGTCTCCGATCGCGAGCTTGCTGATGTAGGAGGTGAAGCGGACGTGGACGGGGTCGTTGAGGCCGAGCTCTTTCTGCATGCGCTCGACCACCTGCGCGTCCATCGGACCGCGGCCGTCGTCGGCCAGGCTCGAGATGAAGCTGCCGGGAATGACGCTGAACAGCACAAAAATCAGCAGCACGACCGCGAGAATGGTCGGAATGGTCTGCAGAATACGCCGGAGGGCAAACGAGAGCATTTATCGTGTTTTCCTCCCTCCCCCGGTCGGAGCTTGCGACAGGGGGAGGGAAAGGGAAATCATTTCGCGGCAGGCGACGACGCGTCGACCCAGAGGTCTTCGACGTTCTGGTGCGTCAGCTCGGTCGCGTTGAGCTGAATGCCCTTGAGCCAGGGCTGCACGGCCATCACCGCCTTGTTGTAGTTGAAGAACCAGACCGGAGCCTCTTCCAGGAGCAGGGCGTTCGCCTTCTTGAGCAGTTCATCGCGCTTGGCCGGGTCGTCGGCCTGGCCGGCCTGGTCCAGCAGCTTGTCGAACTCGGCATTCTTGAAGCTGTTGTAGTTGCAGGCCGATTGCGGCGTGGCCGAGTGGAAGCACTTCAGTGCCGCCTGCGGATCAGGTCCGGTGGCCATCGAGTAGATGAAGGCCTGGAACTCGCCCTTGCGCGCAGTCTCGGCCAGCACCGCCGTCTCGATCTGCTTGACCTTCACCTTGATGCCGACCCGGTCGAACATCGGGATGACCGCCTCGACAATCGGCAAGCCCCAGCTTTCGTTGGCGCTGGTCGTCCATTCGAATTCGAAGCCGTTGGGATAGCCGGCCTCGGCGAGCAGCTGCTTGGCCTTCGCCGGGTCGAACGCATAAGACTTCAACGTCTTGTCGTAGACCGGCGAGGTGATCGGCAGCCAGCTGGTGGCGCGATAGGCCTTGCCCTTGACCAGCTTGTCGATGATCAGCTGGGTGTCGATGGCATGGTTGATGGCCTGCCGCACCCGCTTGTCGGAGAACGGCTTGAAGCTTGGGTTCAGGCCCATGTGACGGGTGAACACCTCAGGCACCTCGACGACGGTCCCCTTCAGGTTGGGATCGGCGAGGTAAGCCACATACTGGGCGGGGCCCAGCACCGAGGTATCGACTTCCTTGTTACGGAAAGCGACGTCGCGTGCCGCCGCCTCGCTCATGATGGAGACCACGAACTTGTCGGCGTACGGCTTGCCCTTCTTGTAGAACTTTTCCCATTTCTCAAGGGTGATACGCGATCCCGGCACGTGCTCACCGAACTTGAACGGCCCAAGGCCAATCGGCTTCTGCACGAAGCTTTCCTTCGCACCTTCGTCGGCCGGATAAATCGCGGTCGTCGCGGTGAAGAAGTAGAAGCCCGGGTTTACCCTCTCGGTCAGCGCCATCTGCAGCGTGAAGTCGTCGATCTTCTTCAGACCCGAGATTTCCTTCGCCTGGCCCTTCTCGACCTCGGAGGCGCCCTTGATCATGCGGACGAAGCGTGCGCCGGGATAGGCCTTGGTGCCGTCCATGATCCGGTTGTAGGTCCAGATGATGTCGTCCGCTGTCATCTTGCGGCCGTGATGGAATAGGGCGTCGTCGCGCAGCTTGAAGGTGTGGACCAGGCCGTCGTCCGAGACGGTGACCTCCTTGGCCAGCTCGAGCACGGGCTCGCCCTTGGCCGAATCCCAGATGTAGAGCGAGCGATGCAGGCCCTTGGCGAAGATTTCATCCTGCGCGCGCTGCGTCGTATGGATATCCATGCTGGAAAAACTGGAGCCATAAGGCGCCGTCATCCGGATGGTGCCTCCCTGGCGTGGCGTCTGTGCCGTCGCAGTGGCGGTCAGGGCCAGTCCCAATCCCGCCGCGACCAAGATCCTCGAAAACATGATGGTTCCTCCAATGGAGCACGAGCATTGCTGGCCATGAGTTGACCACTCGAACCGGCCTCCGCGCAAGTCCCTCCCCTGCGCGCCTTTTCACTTGGCGAGAGGGTGGCGGCCGACGGGCCTCGATTGGACATCGCCCAGACCGTCGTTCGCCGATACCTTGGCTCCGCCTTTGATGCGCCTACCTACCTTCATGCGGGACAGATTGATCTGCCGCCTTTGGCGCGAATGAACGCGACAATCTGAGCCACCGAGCTCTCCGCGCCATATCGCGATTCAGCTTCCTCAAGCCGCTGGGCCATGCTGTCCTTGCCCAGGAATATCACGCGGTAGGCAGATCGAGCCGCATGGATGGATGCGTTCGAATATTTTCTCCGCTTCATCCCGATGACGTTGACCCCGCTCAACCGCGCAAACGCGCCGGCGGCGAGGCCGAACGGAATGACGTCCCCGCGCACGCCGGAAACGCCTCCGATCATGGCGTGTGAGCCGATGCGCGTGTGCTGATGCACGCCCGACATTGCACCGATGAACACGTGATCGCCCAGGACACAGTGCCCGCCAAGTCCGGCACAGTTGGCCAGCACGGCGTCGTCGCCAACACGGCAATCATGTCCCACATGACTGTTGGCCATGAAAAATCCGCGCGCACCGACTTCCGTTACGCCGCCGCCATCCTCGGTGCCGGCGTCTATCGTCACGCCCTGGCGAATATCGCAATCGGCGCCAATGACCACCCGGGTTTGGCCACCACGATAGCTGACTGACTGCGGCGCCGATCCAAGCGACGCGAACGGACTGATGACCGTGCGGGCACCGATCGTTGTCAGGCCGGTGATGTGGACGTGGGCCACCAATTTGCAATCGTCACCAATCCGCACGTTGGCACCGATAATACAGTACGGTCCGATGATTGCGCGCTCCCCGATAATCGCGCCATCTTCGATTTGTGCAGTGGGGTGGATCATAGCAACCTCGCGTTACCCGGCTGGCCAAGCTTCGCGCCGGACTGCGCGTTTTTTGCGAGCCGCGTGCCCGGACCCGCACGGAATATTGTTAAGTCGAGAATTAAGGCTTTTTCGCTGTGACAATCTACTGAAGACCAGCGATCACCGCGAACGCCTCGTCGGTGACGGAGAGCGCAAGGTCGATATCCGCCTCGCTGTGCGCCAGCGAGAGGAACATGTTGTGCTTCGGATGCAGGTAGACCCCGCGCTTCAGGGCTTCGGAAGCGAAACGCGAGCCACGGGCGCAGTCCGCATCGTCGGCGAACAGAATGGTCGGCATCTGCGGCGGACCGCTCTGGCGCACGCCGACGCCGTATTTTGCGGCCTGGGCCGCGAACCCGTCGCGAAAGCGCTGGCCCATGTGCCGCATATGTTCCGGGCCTTTCCCGGTCTCCAATACATCGAGGGTGGCGAGCGATGCCGCCATCGATGCCGCGCCGCACCAGAACGAACCCGTCGCGTAGAGCTGCGACGCCGCCTTCCGAAACCGGTCATTGCCGGCGACCGCAGCCAGTGGGTAGCCGTTGGCGATCGCCTTGCTCCAGGCACTCAGGTCGGGTTGCACGCCTAGCTGGTCCCAGCTGCCATGCAGCGACAGGCGAAGCCCGGCGCGGACGTCGTCGAGGATCAGGGCGGCATCCGTTTCGCTGGCGAGTGCGCGTGCCCGGGCGGCAAACACCGGATCCGGCAGTTCCTGGTCGAGGCCGTAGTCATGGCGGAACGCCGAGACCAGGATGCCGGCCAGATCATCCCCGGCCTGCGCAACTGCAGCCTCGAGGCTCGGAACGTCGTTGTATTTGAAGTAAATGACATGGGCGCGATCTTCCGCCGTCACGCCGTAAGGGTAAGGCGAACACCAGGGCACGGCGCCGTGATAGGCGCCCGATGCCAGCAGGATTTTACGTTTTCCCGTTGCACCGCGCGCGAGCGTCACGCAGGTCGTCGTCGCGTCCGTACCGTTCTTCGAGAACAGCGCCCAGTCCGCATGCGTGATCAGGCCGACCAGCCGTTCGGCCAATTCCACCAGCTTTTCGGTGGGGCCGTTCAGGCAGTCGCCCTGCTCGAGCTGCCGGCGTACGGCTTCATCGACGACGGCGTGCCGATGTCCGAGCACGATCGGCCCCCAGCTGCACATGAAATCAAGATACTTCCGCCCGTCCGCATCCCAGATGTAGCAGCCCTCCCCGCGCTTGAAGAACTGCGGATAGCCCGGCGGCAAGGTTGCCGTTCGCATGTGGCCATACATGCCGCCGGGAATGACTTGCTGCGCGCGGTCGCGCAGGCGCTGGTCTTGTTCTGCGAGTTCACTGTGTGCCAAGGCCATCGCTCCAACCGGTTTTCAGCCGTGTGATTGAATAAGGAAGAACCTGCTCTTCAACCTGATTTCACAGGAGACAGCGTCTGGCGTGCCGCCGACGTCGCCTCGATCTGTTGCCAGTCGTAAAGCATCGGAACCATGTCACCGGCGGCCCATGTGACATTTTGATTGTCGTACCACGGGCTGCCGACGTGACCTGAGGACCCGTGGAAGGCGATCCATCGGCAATTATCCCACGCGCCGACGTCGAACACATAGCGGATCAGCGAAGCATAGGTGGTGCGCAGACCCAGTCTCGCGACGTAGCCGGTCGCGAACACCGTATCATTGTCGCCGCCGACTGGCGCGGAAGGCTTGTCGAGCGAGGACGCGTGCTCGGGAAAGAGCGCCGACAGCGGATGGCGCAGGATCGGCGTGTGCAGTTCGGCCCATGTTCCGGACGGCCTATTCGCGGCGACAGTCTCGACCGCTTCGGTCATGAGCTCATCCCATGAGGCGTCGCCGATCAGGCCGACGTCATCGGTGCGGAGCAGTTGCGGGATCGACCACCAGAGCTGGCTCTCGCCGAACACGCCCGGCGGGATCGTGGCCTGATAGCCTGGCGCCGCCGCAAGCCCGCTTCGCTCGGCCACCAGCCTGGTCAGCGTTGCGCGGATCGCGGCATAGACGACGGCGGCTTCGGATCCGGCCGTCAACTCGCCGTTCCAGTTGGCGATGCCGGCCTGCAGCTCCGCCGCCGCTGCTGTGAGCTTGAGCGCGCGAATGCGGTCGCGAAATTCCAGGGCGACCACGCTCAGCACGTCGCGGTGAATGGAGGCCATGTCATTTGCGTCGAGCTTCGAGGATGTCAGCCGCTCCCAAATCCTCCGGGCCCGGTGCGGCGGCATGCTATCGGTCGAGAAGTAATGCCGGTCGTTCTCCGTCACGCGATTGTTCGCCGTGACGATGGCGCCGCCTACGGGATCGATGCAGTGCGGCATCTCCTCGAAGGCAATCATGCCGCGCCACTCATGATCGCCGGTCCAGCCCGGCACCGGCAGCCAGCCGTTCGCACGGGGCCGCTCCGGCACCTTCGCCCGCACGCGATTGCCGATGTGCCCTTCTGTGTCGCCGGCAACGAGATTGTGGTCGATCAATCCCCACTCGCGCGTGGCGTCATAGAGCTCCTCGACGTTGCCCGCGCGCAGCATCGGCAGCATGCAATCAAACGAGCGGTCGGGCACCGCGAACTGCACGGAACGGAGCGCCAGCGCGGTCCCGTTCGTCGCGTCCTCCGCAATGATCGGACCGTGACACGTCTCGACAACTTCGATGTCCACGTCGGGCGCACCTCGCACCGCGATCGTTTCCGTTCGAAGGCGGGTTGGCTTCCAGCCGTTGCCGAAACGACTGTTCTTCTTGTCGGTGTCGAGGATTTCGACGAACAGATCGTGGATATCCACGAAGGCGTGGGTCACGCACCAGGCGACCTTGTTCGAATGACCGTAGTGCGGAAATCCCGGGACGCCGGGCACGGTGAGGCCAATCACGTCGAACGCGTCGCAGGTGAGGTGCGTCTGGCAATACATGTTCGGCATTTCGAGAACACGATGCGGGTCTCCGGCCAGCAACGGCCGGCCACCCGCAGTCCTGCCGGGCGCGAGCGCCCAGTTGTTGCTGCCGCCGCCGACCTCCAGCGGTTGCTGCGCCCGCAGCAACGCCTCAACACCCGGCTTGAGATCTGCGAGCGCGGCAAGATAGCGGCGCCCCTCCGCGCCGGGTGGAATGCAGCGCAGGTCGTCGCCACCGTCGTCGAAGCGCAGCTTGGACACCTGGTCAGGACCGACGATCGGCAATGCCGCCGCGCGCCAGAGCTTCCACCACACCGAGCCCATCAGGAATCCGATCTGGCGCATGACGGCGATCGAATGCCATGGCTCCCACGGCTGCGGCTCGGCCTCAAGGATCGCATATTCGAGCGGCCACTTCCGTTCCGCGATGAACGCGTTGACGCCAAGGGCGTATCCTTCAAGCATCGCCCGCGCCTCGTCGCCAAGGATCGCGAAGTCGCGACGCGATGCGCCGACGGTATCGACGCGGCGCGCCAGCGTATCGCCCGCCAGCGCCGACTTGCCGACCCATTCCGCGTAGCGGCCCGAGCCTCGCCGCAGCAGCGCTTCCATTTGCCACAGGCGGTCCTGTGCGTGAACGAAGCCCAGCCCGGCGAACGCATCGTGAGTGGACTTCGCCCGGATGTGAGGGATGCCCCAGGGGTCGCGCCGAACATCGACGGCCGCGGACAAGCCCGGGATTGCGACGGAGGCGTTCAGGTCAGGCAGATGCGCCGCCGGGCTCAACGGAGTCGATTTCATTCTGAGAGCTTAGTGCGAGTTCCGACCGCCCGCATCCCCTTGTTGATCCGAGTATAATCCGGCGGCGGTTGCTGTGAAAACGGTCAAGCGATGCTGCATCAGGCAGCAAACCCGGACACTCCTGCTGTTGCAAGGGTTTACGCTTAGTGACACGATCATACGATCGTCATTTTGGAATGCCGCCGGCAATGGTCCGCTTCATTCTGCGTCGTGCCGCTCTTGGTCTGCTCGTCGCGCTCACAGTCATGACGCTTGCGTTCATGCTGACGCGCCTGTCGGGCGACCTTGCCATCTCGATCGCCGGCCCCGGCGCGACCCAGAACGACGTCGAGATCATCCGCAAAGCCTATGGTCTGGACCGGCCGCTCTATGTCCAGTACGCGAACTGGATCGGGCGCGCAGCGGTCGGCGACCTCGGCGACAGCTTCTTCTTCAAGGACAAGGTTTCGAACCTGATCCTGGCGCGCATGCCGATCACCATGACGCTCGGCCTAGTCGGCCTCGGTCTGGCCCTGCTGGTCTCGATCCCGCTCGGCACGCTGGCGGCCATGCGCGAAGGCTCCTGGGTCGATCGCGCGGTGACGGTCGTCACGATGTTCGGCCAGGCGATGCCAAGTTTCTGGTTCGGTCTCATCCTGATGATCACCTTCGGCCTGACGCTAGGGTGGCTACCGATTTCAGGAACGGGGTCATGGCAACACTTCGTCATGCCGGGCATCGTCCTGGCCATGACCGCAACGCCTGCGCTGACACGCCTGACGCGCTCGGGTATGATCGAGGCGATCTCATCGGACTACATTCGCACGGCGCGCGCCAAGGGCCTGTCGCGCATGAGCATCATCTTCAAGCATGCGCTGCGCAACGCCGCCATTCCGGTCGTGTCGATCGCCGCCGTGCAGCTCGGCTTCATGCTGGGCGGATCGATCGTGGTCGAAACCGTTTTTGCGTTGCACGGCGTCGGCTTCCTCGCCTGGGAGAGCATCGCCAAGAACGACTTTCCGGTGGTTCAGGCCGTCGTTCTCGTGCTGGCGATCATCTACATCTGCCTGACGATGCTCGCCGACATCCTCAATGCAGCGCTCGATCCAAGGATCCGATCGACATGAGCATCGCTGTCTCCCTTCCCGAAGTTGGTCGAAGCAGGACGTTCCGCGTCGGCAATATCGGCTTCTGGATCGGCGCAGTGATCTGCGGCGTGGTGGTCTTCGCAGCACTGTTCGGCAACGCCCTCATTCCGCACGATCCGTTCACGCAGGACCTCAACAACCGGCTGATTCCGCCATTCTGGATGGAAGGCAACAAGGCGGGACATCTGCTCGGCACCGACCAGCTCGGGCGCGATTACCTCGCCCGCCTAGTCTACGGCGCGCGCATCTCGCTCCTGATCGGCCTCACCACGACGATCGTCTCGGGCGTGATCGGGACGACACTCGGCATTGTCGGCGGATACTTTGGTGGCATCGTCGACGACGTGGTGCTGTTCCTGATCACCTGCCGCCTTTCGATCCCGGTCGTGCTGGTGGCGCTGGCCGTGGTCGGCCTGCTCGGCTCGAGCCTGACGCTGGTCATCTGCACCCTGGGACTGTTGCTGTGGGACCGCTTTGCGGTGGTCGGCCGATCGACCACCATGCAGGTGCGCAGCCTGGACTATGTGGCTGCCGCCGTCTGTGCCGGCTCGTCGACGCCGCGGCTGCTGTTCAAGGAAATCCTGCCCAACATCGCGCCGCATCTTGCGGTCGTCGCGACGCTGGAGATTGCGCTCGCAATCCTGCTCGAAGCCGCACTCTCGTTCCTCGGCCTCGGCGTCCCGGCACCGCTGCCGTCATGGGGTTTGATGATCGCCGAGGGCAAGGACTACATGTTCTTCTCGCCATGGGTGATCATGATCCCGGGCGTGACCCTGTTCGTCTTCGTGATCGGCGTCAATTTCGTCGGTGACGGCCTGCGCAGCCTTCTTGGCGCGGAGCGCCCGCGATGAGCGCGCCGCTGCTGGATATCGAAGACCTCGCCGTCACCTTCGGCGATCGCACCGCGGCGGTCCGTGGCGCCTCCTTCCGCATTGGACGCGGCGAGACGCACTGTATCGTCGGCGAATCCGGCTGCGGCAAATCTGTCAGCGCACTGGCGGTGATGAACCTGCTGGTGAGCTCCGGCAAGCGGACCGCGAAACGGATGACCTTTGCCGGCGAGGACCTGCTGTCGATGCCGGAACGGAAGATGGCGCGCCTGCGCGGCAACCGCATGGCGATGATCTTCCAGGAGCCGATGACGAGCCTCAACCCGGCCTACACGATCGGCTCGCAGCTGACGGAATCCTACCGGCGGCACAAGCGTGCGTCGCAGCCCGAGGCGATCGAACGCGCGATCCTGCTGATGGGCCGTGTCGGCATCACGGCGCCTTCGATGCGGCTTGGACAGTTTCCGCACCAGCTCTCGGGCGGATTGCGTCAGCGCGTGATGATTGCGATGGCGCTGATGTGCGAGCCGGAGCTTTTGGTCGCGGACGAGCCGACGACGGCGCTCGACGTGACCGTGCAGGCGCAGATCCTTCGCCTGCTGAACGAGCTGAAGGACGAGTTCGGTTTGTCCATCCTGCTGATCACCCACGATCTTGGCGTGGTCGCCCGCGTCGCCGACAGCGTCTCGGTCATGTATGCCGGCGAGGTCGTCGAGCATGCGACGGCCCGGCAGCTGTTTGCCGCTCCGCAGCACCCCTACACCCGCGGCCTCCTCTCGTGCATTCCGATTCCCGGCAAGTCGCAGCGCGACAAGCCGCTGGGCAGCATACCGGGCATCGTGCCGCAGATTTCGGTGGGCTTCGGCGGCTGTGCCTTTCGCTCACGCTGCTCGTTTGCCGACGACGGCTGCGCAGGTCTGATCCCGAACCAGACGGCGAGCTCCGGCCACACCTATCTCTGCCGGCTGACGCCGAAGCCATACAAGGAGCTTGCAACCGCTTGAGCACCCAGGCCGCCATCGAGGTCCGTGACATCCGCCAGGAGTTTCGCGTCAGCGGCGGCATGTTCGCCCCGCCGCGCCATGTGGTTGCGGTCGACGGCGTCTCGTTCTCGGTTCCCAAAGGCAGCGTGCTCGGCATCGTCGGCGAATCCGGATGCGGGAAATCCACACTCGCGCGGCTGATCCTCGGCCTGTTGACGCCGACCGCCGGCGATGCGCTGGTGCATGGCGAACGTTTGAGCGCTCTCAGCCGCAAGGAGCGCGCGAGATTGATCCAGCCGGTGTTCCAGGACCCGTTCTCCTCGCTCAACCCGCGCCAGACCATTGAAGAGATCGTCGCGCTGCCACTGGTCGCGCAAGGTTCACTCAAGTCAGCGGACATCGCCAAACAGACGAGCGAGGTGCTCGATCGCGTCGGCATCTCGCGCGCCATGGGCAATCGGCTGCCGTCACAGCTGTCCGGCGGGCAGCGGCAGCGCGTGGCGATCGCCCGCGCGCTGGTGATCAAGCCGAAGGTCGTCATCTGCGACGAGCCCACCAGCGCGCTCGATGTGTCGGTTCAGGCCCAGATCCTCAACCTGCTCGCCGACCTGCGGCGCGACTTCAACCTCACCTACATCTTCATCAGCCACAACCTGGCGGTCATCGAGCATGTCGCGAGTACTGTTGCGGTGATGTATCTCGGCCGCATCGTCGAGATGAACGAGACCGACGCACTGTTCCGCAGCCCCCGCCACCCCTACACACGGGCGCTGCTCGACAGCGTTCTCACACCCGAGCCCGATCTGGGCATTCCGGACGTCGGCCTTGGTGATACAATTCCGGACCCGTCGAACATCCCGCCCGGCTGCCGCTTCCATCCGCGCTGCCGCGTGGCACTCGAACGTTGCCAACACGACCCGCCGCAACCGGCCATCACCGACGCGCGGCGGATGGTGGAGTGCCACCTTGCAAATCAGGAAAGTCCGTTTCAACTTGTTGGAGGTCAATATGCGCAAGCTTAACTTAGGTCTGGCAGCGCTGGCGTTGGCGCTGTGCACACAGGCTGTTCCCGCATCCGCCCAGAAGGCGGCCGATACGCTCCGCATCGTGTTTCGCGACGCTGTGCCGAACATCGATCCCTACTACAACAGCCAGCGCACCGGTCTGATCCTCGCGCACACCGCATTCGACACGCTTGTCTATCGCGACCCCGAAACCTTTGCCCTGAAGCCGCTGCTCGCGACCGAATGGAAGTTGGTCGACGACCTCACGCTCGACTTCACGCTGCGCCAAGGCGTCAAATTCCACGACGGCAGTGCGTTCAGCGCCGACGACGTCGTCTACACGATCAACATCGCCGCGAGCCCGGACAGCAAGGTGGCAACGCCGTCGAACTACAGCTGGATCGAGAAGGCAGAGAAGACCGGCGAACATTCGGTTCGCGTCAAGTTCAAGCGCCCGACGCCCGCGGCGCTCGAATTCTTCGCGCTCGTGGTGCACATCTATCCGAAGGCCTATCGCGAGAAGGTGGGGCCTGAAGGCTATGCGAAGGCACCGATCGCCGCCGGCCCCTACAAAATTACCAAGGTCGATCCCTCCGTGTCCGTCGAGTTCGAGCGGTTCGACGGCTATTACGACAGCCCCAAGGGCAAGCCTGCCATCAAGAAGATCGTTGCTCGCTTCGTTCCGGATGCAGCCACGGAACTGACCGAACTGCTCGCGCAGCGCACCGACTGGATCTGGAACATGAATCCGGATCAGTTCGATAACGTCAACAAGATGCCGTACCTGCAGGCGGTGCGTAAGGAATCGATGCGTATCGGCTATCTGCAGATCGACGCCGCCGGCCGCACGGGACCGGACAATCCGCTCACCAACGTGAAGGTGCGCCAGGCGATCTGGCATGCGATCGACCGGCAGACGTTTGCCGAGAAGCTCGTCACCGGTGGCAGCCGCGTGCCGCCGGCCCCCTGCTTCCCGTCGCAGTTCGGCTGTGACGGCGATTCAGCCGTCAAGTACGACTACAACCCGGCCAAAGCCAAGGCTTTGCTGGCGGAAGCCGGCTTCAAGGACGGTTTTGAGACGGAGCTCGTGAGTTACGTGCTTCCGCAATGGGGTGCGTCGGTCCAAAGCTACCTGGGCGCCGTCGGAATCAAGGCCAAGCTGACGCAGTTGCAGGTGGCGGCTGGCATCCAGCGCTCGCAACGGGGTGAGAACCCGCTCTATCTCGCGAGCTGGGGGAGCTATTCGGTCAACGACGTGTCCGCGATCCTGCCCAACTACTTCACGCACGGAAACGAGGATTACGCGCGCGACCCCGAAATGAAGAAGCTTGTCGAGCAAGGCTCTGCGACCAACGACCCGGCCGTGCGCAAGGCCGCTTATGCCAAGGCGATCAAGCTCGCCACCGAGAAGGCCTACTGGTTGCCAATGCCCACCTACGTGTCGACCTACGGCTTCTCGAAGACGCTCAGCTTCACGCCGTATGCCGATGAACTGCCACGGTTCTTCCTGGCGAAGTGGAATTGAGCGGCAACAGCTGACGCGGACGACAGGCCGGTGGGCGCCGTGGCGCTTGCCGGCCTTTTCGCTGGCGGCAAATGCCACCTTGGCGCTCCCGGCAAGGTGTGGTGAACTCCGGCGCAAATGACCAAGCCCAAAGGCTACCCCTTCACCACCCGCCCGGAGATCGACGGCACTTTCGGCGTCGTCACCTCCACCCACTGGATCGCGACCGCCGTCGGAATGGCGACGCTCGAGAAGGGCGGCAACGCCTTCGACGCAGGTGTGGCGACCGCCTTCACGCTGCAGGTGGTGGAACCGCACCTGAACGGACCTGGCGGCGATGTGCCGATCATCGTCCACGACGTCAGGCGCAACCGGACCGAAGTGATCTGCGGACAGGGACCGGCGCCGGCCGGGGCCACCATCGCCCGCTATCGGAACGAAGGTCTCGATATGGTTCCGGGCACAGGCCTTTTGGCCGCGTGCGTGCCCGGCACGTTCGAGGCGTGGATGCTGCTGTTGCGCGACTACGGCACGCTGCGCCTGCGCGACGTGCTGGAGCCTGCGATCGGCTATGCGCAAAACGGCTATCCGCTGGTGGAACGGATCACCGCGACGATCGCGACGGTCGAGCAGCTGTTTCGCGAGCATTGGCCGACGTCAGCGGCGGTCTATCTGCCGAACAGCGAGGTGCCCAAGCCCGGCACGCTGTTCGCAAACCACAAGCTTGCAGAGACTTACATCCGTATCCTCAACGAAGCCGAGAGCGCCGGAGGCGACCGCGTCGCGCAGATCGAACGCGCTCGCAAGAGCTGGAGCCAAGGCTTTGTCGCGGAAGCAATTGACCGCTTCTGCCGCACCAACGCTGTGATGGACGTCTCAGGCAGCCCGCATCGCGGGGTGCTGACCGGCGACGACATGGCGAAGTGGCAGGCCCATGTCGAAGCGCCGCTGACTTATCAGTACCGCAACTACGAGGTCTGCAAGGCCGGTGTCTGGAGCCAGGGACCGGTGATGCTGCAGCAACTCGCGCTGCTCAAGGGCTTCGATCTCGACGGCCTCGATCCGGCCGGTCCGGATTTCATCCACCTGCAGATCGAGTGCGCGAAACTCGCCTTCGCTGACCGCGACACGTTTTACGGCGACCCGGATTTCGTGCCCGTGCCGATCGATGTGCTGCTGTCGGTCAACTACAACGGCGCGCGACGCAAGCTCGTCACGGACAAGGCCTCGCTGGACTATCGCCCCGGCTCGGTCGAAGGCTTTGGCGCGGTCGTCGACCTGAAGCGCGCGACGGACGCACGCAGTGCCGTCGGCGCGATGGGCGCCGGCGAGCCGACCGTCGGCCGGCTCGGCAACGTCCGCGGCGACACCGTGCATTTCGACATCATCGATCAGGCCGGCAACATGATCTCGGCGACGCCATCGGGCGGCTGGCTGCAGTCCTCGCCGGTGATCCCCGAGATCGGCTTCTGCCTCGGCAGTCGGGCGCAGATGTTCTTCCTTCAGGAAGGCCATCCGGCGGCGCTCGGCCCGGGCCGGCGCCCGCGCACGACGCTGAGCCCGACCATGGCGCTGCGCGACGGCGAACCGTATCTCGCCTGGGGCTCGCCTGGCGGCGACCAGCAGGATCAGTGGATCACACAGTTCTTCCTGCGGCACGTTCATGCCGGCATGAACCTGCAGGAGGCGATCGACGCACCGGCCTGGCACTCGGAGCACTTCCCGATCTCGTTCTGGCCGCGCACTGCGCGACCGGGCGTGCTGGTGGTCGAAAACCGCGTGCCGAAGGCGACGGTGGAGGAGCTGACGCGCCGCGGCCATATCGTCGAGGTCGGTCCCGACTGGTCGGAAGGCCGCCTGACCGCGGCCTCGCGCAGCGGGACGCGACGGCGCGCTGCCGCCAACCCGCGCGGCATGCAAGGCTACGCGGCCGGACGATAGCATCATGACCTGGTCGATCATCGCGCGCGATCCTTCGACCGGAGACCTTGCAATCGCGGTTGCGACGAAATTCTTCGCGGTGGGTTCACGTGTGCCGCATATCGCGTCCGGCGTCGGCGCAGTGGCCACGCAAGCCCTCGTCAATCCGTTCTACGGCGTCCACGGCCTGAGGTATTTGCGCGAAGGAGCGGCGCCTGACGACGTGGTCGAGCGGCTGACGGCCATCGACACGGGCCGCGACCATCGGCAGCTTCACATCATGGATGCGAGCGGCAGGATTGCGCAACACACCGGCAGCGCCTGCGTCGACTGGTGCGGACACACCAGGGGCGACGGCTTCTCGATTGCCGGCAACATGCTGGCCGGTCCGCAGGTGATCGAGGCCACGGCGAACGCCTATGTTGACGGGGGCACCCTGCCCTTCCCGCGCAGGTTAATCGCTGCAATGCGCGCGGGCGAAGCGGCCGGCGGCGACAAGCGCGGCAAGCAGTCGGCGGCACTGATGATCCACGGCAAGGAACAGTGGTCCGATCTCGACCTGCGGGTTGACGATCATCAGGATCCGCTCACCGAACTCGCGCGGCTGGAACAGGTGAGCCGCGAGCGCTGGGTGCATTTCCGGCAGTTCCTGCCGAACCACGAGAATCCGGCCGGGGTGACCGACCGGGCGGTGATCGATGCCGGGATCGCGCGAGGGTTGGCGGAGGAGAGCTGACCCGGTCGTCGCCGCCCGCAATCTTGGCGCGATGCCCAAGCAATGGCTTGCGTTTGCTGAACAATCGAGCCCTTGGCTCTGGGTTTTCGCCCCAACTGCGACGGAAGATCAGTTGCTGCACGGGGTTAGTCAGAAGAGAATATGCCTGCTGAATGAGGGACAACCAATGAGCATCCGACGAGTGACCGGCATCGCGGCCGCGCTTTTACTTCTCTCCGTCTCCACCGCTGCGGCGCAAACCACCTTGCGCATCGGCCTTGCGGAGGATCCGGACATCCTCGATCCGACCCTCGGCCGCACCTATGTCGGCCGTATCGTCTTCGCCTCGTTCTGCGACAAGCTGTTCGATATCGACGAGAAGCTGAACTTCGTGCCGCAGCTGGCGCTGTCCTACACCATGGGCGACGACGGCAAGGAGGTGGTGATCAAGCTGCGTCCGAACGTCAAGTTCAACGATGGCGAGACGTTCGATGCCGAGGCCGCAAAATTCTCGCTCGATCGGCACGTCACATTCCCGACCTCGTTCCGCAAGCCTGAGCTCGCAGCACTCGACCGGGTCGAGGTGATCGATCCGCTAACCATCAAGCTTGTGCTGAAAGCCCCCTTCTCGCCGCTGATCTCGCAGCTCACCGACCGCGCCGGCATGATGGTCTCGCCCAAGGCGGCCAAGGAAGCCGGCGACAAGTTCGGACTGAAGCCGGTCTGCGTCGGCCCCTACAAGTTCGTCGAGCGCGTGCCGCAGGACCGCATCGTGTTCGAGAAATCGGACGTCTACTGGAACAAGGCCAACATCTCGATCGACAAGATCATCTACCTGCCGATCGTCGACGCGACCGTACGCCTTGCCAACCTGAAGTCCGGCGGGCTCGACCTGATCGAGCGAATGCTGGCGACCGACCTCAAGGAAGTGCGCTCCGACAGCCGGCTGAAGCTCTCGCCGGCGCTGGAGCTCGGCTATCAGGGGATCACGCTGAACATCGCCAACGACAAGGCGAAGAGCCCCTTGAGCCAGTCGGCAAAGGTGCGGCAGGCGTTCGATTTGTCGATCGACCGCGCAGCGCTCAACCAGGTGGTGTTCAACGGCGAGTTCGTCCCCGGCAATCAGTGGGTCAATCCCGAGCACCCGTACTACCAGAAGAAATACCCGGTGCAGGGCCGCGATGTCACCAAGGCCAAGGCGCTGTTGAAGGAAGCAGGCGTCACCGGGCCGATCACCGTGGATTTCATGGTGCCGAAGGGCGCTGAGACCGAGGCGGTCGCGCAGGTGGTCCAGTCGATGGTCGCCGAGACCGGGTTCGACATGAAGATCCGGCTGACCGAGTTCGCCACATCGCTCAAGCAGGCCGAAGCCGGCGAATACCAGGCGTACCTGATCGGCTGGAGCGGACGCACCGACCCGGACGGCAACGTCTATATCTTCATGAAGACCAAGGCGCCGCAGAACAACTCAGGGATCTCGAATCCGGAAGTCGACAAGCTGCTCGATGAGGCCAGGGTTGTCAGCGATACGGCCAAGCGCAATGCGATCTACGAGAAGCTCACCGGGATCGTCATGGAGGAGAAGCCAATCGCCTACATCTACCATCGCCGCGTGCTGATTGCGCATACGGCAAAGCTCGAAGGCTACAAGCAGATGCCGGACGGGCTGGTTCGCGTGGTCGGCCTGAAGCTGAAGTAGGCTCGAGGTGCTGAATTTTCTCGGCAGGCGGCTGCTGCAGCTGATTCCGACACTGTTCTTCGTGTCGATCCTGATCTTCTCACTGCAGCAACTGCTGCCGGGCGACCCTGCGCTGGTGATGGCCGGCGAGGAACGCGACCCGGAAATCATCGCCCGCATCCGGCAGGAGTATCGTTTCGACCAGCCGCTGCCTGTCCAGTACATCTACTGGGTCAAGGGTGTGCTGTCCGGCGACCTCGGTGAGTCGCTGCGCATCAAGGTGCCGGTGCTCGAACTGGTCCGGACCAAGCTGCCGGTGACGCTGCAGCTCGCGACGATGGCGATGATCATTGCGCTGCTCATCGGCATTCCCGCCGGCATCATCTCGGCGGTCAAGAAGGGCACCGCGTGGGACTACGGCGCCAACGCGTTTGCGCTGTGGGGCATCTCCACGCCGAACTTCTGGCTCGGCATCATGCTGATCTTCGTGTTTTCGATCCAGCTCGGCTGGCTGCCGGCGTCCGGCTATGTCAGCCTGCGCGAAAACTGGCAGGCGAGCATCGCCTCGACCATCCTGCCGGCCTTCGTGCTCGGCAACTCGATCGCGGCGATCTTCATGCGCCACACCCGCAGCGCGATGCTGGAGGTGATGGAGAGCGACTACATTCGCACCGCGCGCGCAAAAGGCGCCAGCGAGCGCAAAGTCATCATCGAGCACGCACTGCGCAACGCCCTGACGCCGGTCATTACACTCGGCGCGCTGGAGCTCGGCACGCTGCTGTCCGGCGCCGTGCTGACGGAGCAGATCTTTTCCATTCCGGGTTTCGGCAAACTGATCGTCGATGCGGTGTTCAATCGCGACTATGCCGTGGTCCAGGGCGTCGTGCTCGTCACCGCGACCACCTACATCACGCTCAACCTGATTGCCGACATCCTGTACGTGCTCGCCAACCCACGGCTGCGCACATGACCGACGCTGCCCTGCCAACCACCCTCACCGCCAAGCCGGCCAGCCGGCTGGACAGCCCGGCCGGCCGCGCGCTGCAAACGCTATTGGGCCGCCCGAGCGCGGTCGTCGGCCTGACTGTCATCATCCTGTTCGTTGCGATTGCGCTGCTCGCGCCGTTGGTCGCGCCCTACGATCCGATCGCCACCAGTTGGTCGCAGGTGCGCAAAGCCCCTTCCGCCGCGCACTGGTTCGGCACCGACGAACTCGGTCGCGACATCCTCTCCAGGATCATTTTTGGCACGCGAGCCTCGCTGCTGGCTGGCCTCATTTCCGTGTCGATCGCGCTGGCGGTAGGCGTTCCGCTCGGCCTGCTGGCCGGCTATCGCGGCGGCTTCATCGACGCGCTGATCAGCCGCATGACGGACGCCATGCTGGCCTGCCCGGCGCTGATCCTGGCGATCGCGCTTGCGGCGTTCCTGGGCCCAAGCCTGACCAACGCGATGATCGCCATCGGCGTGACCGCGACGCCGATCTTCATCCGCCTGACGCGCGGCCAGACCATCAACGTCAAGGTCGAGAACTATATCGAGGCGGCGGAAGCGATCGGCAACTCGTCGCTGCGCATTGCGCTGCGCCACGTGCTGCCCAACATCATCCCGGTGCTGCTGGTGCAGATCACGCTGTCGATTGCGGCGGCTATACTTGCCGAAGCCGCACTGTCGTTCCTGGGGCTCGGCCAGCAGCCGCCGGCGCCGTCGTGGGGCAGCATGCTGAATGCCGCCCAGCGCTTCCTCGTCACCGCGCCCTGGATGGCGTTTTGGCCGGGACTGTCGATCTTCCTGATGGTGATGTCGTTCAACCTGCTCGGCGACGGCCTGCGCGACGCGCTCGACCCGCGGGAGCAGTAGCACTCGTCGGCGGCCGGAACCGCATCCGCCGCTTCCGCTCCGCTTCAATACATGTGCATCTGCAGGATGCCGCCCGGGCCGATCAGCAACGCCCATGCATCGTTGGCGGCAACGTTGATCTCACCCGTGTCGCCCACCTTGCCCGAAAGCTTCAGGCTGTATCTGTACTTGCCGGGCTTGAGCTCCAGGATCGGCCCGCTCGGCTTGTCCGCCTTTGGCAGTTCCGGCGCCACCTTGTAGGTCTTGCCGTCAATCGTCACCGTGCCTTCGGTCTCGGCGAAGTTGCCGAGGATGACTTTCACCTTGCCAGCCGGCGGCAGGATGCCTGCCTTCTCCGCCTCGACCGGGTTCTTCACGGCGATATTGACCGTCGTCTCCTTGTCCGCGCGGCCGAGCTTGAGCACGGCCGGCCCGTCGGGCGCAGCAAACGCCAGCATCACCTGGTCGGATTTCACCACGGCGCCGTCCGGCAATTCCTTCCATTGCCGCGCTGTCAGCTCGCGGCGGTAGAAGGCGAGCACCGAGCCGATGTCCGACGGCACCTGGGCATTGATCTCGCGGCGGAAAGCCACCTTACCGGTCTTCACCGTCCAGGTGCCCTGCCCGGTCATCGAATGCTTCTTCGGCACCGGGAAGCCGGAGGTCTCTTCGGCCTCGAGCCGTTCGGTTTCGCGGTTTGGATCGGCCGGCACCTGCAGGCCCGAACCATTGGCGGAGACGTTCGCATTCGCGCCCATCAGCATCACCGTCATACCGATCTCTTGCGCGCCCTTGGTGAAATCCATTCGGTACATCGTCGGGCCATTGATCACCGATCGCTTCTCCTGCCAGCCGAGCGGCTTCAGGGTGTCGCGATAGAACGCGGCGACCGACTTGGGCGAAGACGACGAGGTGAAATCGAGCTTGCCCTTGTTGCCGTCGAATTTGACGTCATTCGCGTTCTCGGGCATCGGGATCGGCGTCGCCGCGTTGGCGAGTGGACGCAAGCTTTCGGCTGGTGCACTGGCGGCTGCGGCATCTTGCACGCGACGCTTTGCTTCAGACTCCGCAATCAGCTCCTGCGCCTCCTTGAGCGAATCACGCATCCATTTTGCATCGGCCTCTTTCTTCGCACGCTCGCGCCCGGCAATGGCCGCCTGGGACACCTGCGCCGTCAGGCGAACCGTGGTCAAGTCGTAGCGCTGGCCGAGCTCCAGCAGAGCTGTGTCATCCGGTTTGGTGAAGGTAACTCTCGCCGCGCTGTCGCTGATGCTGGCGCCAGCGGCCTGCTCCTGCCAACCGCGAAGCGTCATTTCGCGGCGATAGAAAGCGAGCACGACCGGAAGTTCGGCGATCACCAGCGCATGGGTCTCACGGCGAATCGAGTCCGCGCTCCCCATGCTTCCCTGCGTCTTGGTATGTTGGGATGATGGCTGGGGCAGCCCGGCGGACTCCTGGTAGAATGGCAAATCCTGCGTTAGCGCAAACGGGGCGATCCGGAGGTCGGCGATGGTCTTGTCAGCCGAGCGTTGCAGGGTCAGCATGATCGGCGGCTGCGGATAATGCCGCTCGCGGCTCTCGCGATTGAAATAGACGCGCTGCCCGTTCTCGACGGTGTTGAGCTTTGCATGCGGAAAGCGCGTCTCGATCGCTGGCGCTGCTAACTGCGACCAGCCTTCGGCGACAAGTCCCTTGGTGAAGAATTCAAGCGCCGCGTCGATGCTCATGCCGGTAGCGGCGCGAAGATAGGGCCGATTCTCGTCGTAGACGATATCGGTCGCGTCTTGCGGAAACGGCACGTTGGCGGGGATCGAATTGTTGTGCCTGTAGTCGATGCGCGACCGGTCGGTCTTGCCACCGGACATCGAGAACGACACATAGATCCCGACCCGGCCGTTCTTGAAGCGGAAGCTCGATCGCGTGGACGTCTCATCCGGCGTGCGATAGCGCATCCAGCCACCGGCGGTCAGCAATTTCTCGGTCGCCGAAATCGTATTGTCAACGGAGGCCGGATACACATACGTGACCGAGCTCGATGAGGCGCGGTCGGGAACGACTTCGGCGCCGTCCGGCCTGGGAACGCTGCCGATATCGAAGCTGCTCTGAGCGCCGGCACTTGCCGAGACGGCAACGGCCATTAACGCAGCAACCGAGAGCGACAGCCACTGTCTCGAGCGGGCAGCGGCACGAGTCGGTTGCATCGTCTGAAACATGTGAGGTCCCTATTTGCTATACTTACCGCGTCACGCATGGCGCGCCGGCAGTTCAGCAGCATCTGATGTAGTCGTGGGACATGGCCCGCCGGTTCAACTAACCCTAGGCCACATCTGGGAATTTCGCGGACTGGCACGATCTGATACATTGCTTGCCGCAAGGCCGAGCACACTCGGTCAAGGACCGTCCGTGTCGCCCGAACAGATTGCCGCCTTCCTCACCTTCTCCGTCGTTGCCGCCATCACGCCCGGTCCGGGAAACATCCTGCTGACCGCCACCGGTGCGGCAGTCGGTGTATGGCGCGGCGCAGGATGTCTGTTCGGCGTTTCCGCCGGCATGGCGTCGCTGATGTTTGCCGTCGCGCTAGGCCTCGGGAGCCTCATTCTCCAGTACCCGCTCGTGCTGGAGATCATGAAGTGGGCCGGCGCGGCGTTTCTTCTGTGGCTCGCCTGGAAGATTGCGACGGCTGAGGTGACCGATCAAAGCGAAGCCGCTAAACCTGTTGGATTCCTGGAAGCAGCATTGCTGCAATGGATCAACCCAAAAGCCTGGGTCGTCACCACCGGCGCGGTCGGCACCTACTTTCCCGCTGACGCGAACGGCGTGTTCATTCAGGCGCTCGCGCTCGCCGGCCTGTTTGTGGTTGCCGCACTCCCCTCGGGCCTGGTGTGGCTGGCCTTCGGCGCGACGATGCAACGCTTCCTGTCGTCGCCGCGCGCCGCACGCGCATTCAACATCGCGATGGCGGTGCTGCTGGCGGCGAGCGTCGCCCTCGCCTTCACAGGCAGCACATCGACGCGATAGAGCATGATCGACCTGCAACTCACACCACAACCCACGTCGGCGCGTGATCGCTCGCGCCCTCTTCGCCGCGAACGGCCTTGTCGATCTGCGCCTTCTTCAAGCGCGGCACAAGATCGTCGCTGAGCAGGATGTGGTCGAGCCGGAGGCCCGCATCGCGTGGCCAGCGGTTGCGCTTGTAATCCCAGAACGTGTATGCCCGCGCATCACCGTGCAACGCGCGAAACGCGTCCGTCCAACCCTGCTGTAAAAATTTCCCGTAGGCGGTGCGGCTGTCGGGTTGCACCAGCGCGTCCTTGTCCCACGAGCGCGTCGGATAGATATCGAGCGCGGTCGGCGCCACGTTGAAGTCGCCGGCGATGACGATCGGCGCGCCGGATTTCTTCAAGCTGGCGGCATGCCGACGCAGCCGCGCCAGCCAGGCGAGCTTGTAGTCGAATTTCGGACCGGGCTGCGGATTGCCGTTCGGCGCATAGACGCAGGCAATGACGATGCCCTTCACCGCGGCCTCGAGATAGCGCGCCTGAGTGTCCTTGGCGTCGCCTGGCAGCGCACGGCGGATCACGACCGGCTCGGCCTTGCGCGCCAGAATCGCGACCCCGTTCCAGGTCGGCTCGCCGACCCACTCCGCCGAGTATCCCACCTCGCGAAGCGCACTTGCCGGAAACTGGCGCTGGGCGGCCTTGAGCTCCTGCAAGCAGACGACGTCGGGCTTGGCCGCCTGCAGCCAGGCGAGCAGGTTCGGCAGCCGCTTGTTGATGTTGTTGATGTTGAAGGTGGCGATCTTCACGTGAGGCGGCCGACCCACGACGCGACCGCTTGCCCCAGCGTCGTCAGGTGATCGGCGGCGGAGAAGCCGGACACGGCCTTGCGCGGTTTCAGGTCATGGTCGCCGTCCTCCAGCCAGAGGACCTCGATGCGCTTCGACAGCGTGTAGCCTGCGACCTCCTCACGGGTACCGAACGGGTCGCGCGTTCCCTGCGCGATCAGCGCCGGCGTCTTCAGGCCGGCAAGATGCGCGGTGCGGAGCTGCTCCGGTTTGCCGACAGGATGGAACGGATAGCCGACGCAGAGAAGTCCGGCGATCTTGCCGCTAGCGTGCAATTCATCGGCGACGAGGCTCGCGACTCGTCCGCCCATCGACTTGCCGCCGATCACGAGCGGTCCCTTCGCCTTGAGCGCATCAACCGCAGCAAGGTATTCCGCCGTGATCTTTTCCGCGCGCGGCGGCGGCTTGCGGCCGGCGGAGGTCCGGCGGCTTGCCATGTAGCCGAACTCGAAGCGGGCGACGCGAAGATCGACCTGGGCGAGCGCCTTCGTAATTGCGTTCATCGCCGCCGAATCCATCGGCGCGCCGGCGCCGTGAGCGAGCAGCAGCGTCGCCTTTGCGGTATCGGGTCCGTCAAACAGAAACATTTCGCACCACGCCACACCGGTTCAGCACACGCAGCGCTTGCTCATCCGTTCGGGGGAGGACGCGCCCACCCTTTTCAAGCGATGGATGCACGTTTTTTTTCATCGTCAAAAGACCTTGGATTTTCAATGGGGCAAGCCGTGCGGTTAACATTGATTATCATCGTCATCGCTCAACTTCTCATCGCTCCGGCCTTCGCACAAGACCGGCCATTATTTCAACCGTTTCGCATCGGCTTTCCGATCAGCGGGTCCTTCGGCGACAGGCTGATGGCCGATGACAAGCTGGACCGTGACCTGCGCCGCATCGGCTTGATCGCGTCCTGGCACTCTTTCGAAGACGGACTGTTGGCGCTTCGCGCATTGCATGCCGAAGAGGTCGATATTGCCCTGGATATCGGCCAGCACGACGCCATTCTGGGCAGGCTTGAAAACCTGGGCATGGTCTTTGTGGCCGAGCGCACGGTTCGTGACAACTCCGATGCGGACCAAATCTTCCCGGACGATCAGATCAAGCGGTACACACTGGCATCGGAATACATCGCCGATCGCAGGGAAGATGCACTGCGGCTCGTCTTCCGGGCGTTGCAGGACGCGGCGCGCCCGATCGTTCAATCCGACACCAGCCGTCCCGGGCATCTCTTCAGAGTCATGCGATCTCAGGCGCAGCGCGACAACGCATACGAGGTCGACATCGCCACGCGCCGACTGCTGTCGGTAAGCCAGCGTGCGGTCGACGAACTTTGGGCTTCCGGTCGAATCCTACGGCGTGTCGATTTCGCCGACGTCAATTACTGGATGCCGCGCCCGGATCTGCCACCGCCTGCGGCTTCGCAAAGGTCTCGACCAGATAGTCGATGAACAGCCGCACTTTTACGGCCAAATGCCGTGTCGGCGGATAGATGGCATAGAGCGCCAGCGGCGGAGCCGTGTAGTCGGCGAGGAACGGTTGCAGCTTGCCACCCGCCAATGCCGCCTGAGCGATGAACACCGGCAGCACGGCGATGCCCCGCCCCGCCACGGCCGCGTCCCGCAGCACTTCGGCATTGTTGGCGCACAGCGTCCAGCGCGGGCTGATCCAGTGGTCGCCATCCTTGCCGGTCAGCTTCCACTGGTTGCCGGTGGAGAGATAGCCGTAGGTCAGGCAGGCATGATCGCGCAGCTCGCTCGGATGCGTCGGCGTACCGTGCTGTTTCAGGTATCCGGGCGACGCGCAAACCACGCGCTCGATCGGCATGAGCTTGCGAGCGATCAGGCTCGACGATTCAAGCTCGGCAATGCGCAAAGTGACATCAAGCCCCTCCTGCACCGGATCGACATGCTCGTCGCTGAGCGCAAGCTGGATCTGCAACTCGGGATATTGCTGCATGAAGCCGGCGATCGCCGGCCCGAGTTGCATCGTCCCGAACGACATCGGCGCGTTGACCCGCAACAGCCCGCGTGGCGTCGCCTGCAACTGCGCGACGGCACGATCGGCCGCATCGAGATCGGCGAGGATGGCCAGCGCGCGTTCGAAATAGGCCTGACCGTTTTCGGTCGGCGTCACCCGCCGGGTGGTGCGGCTGAGCAGCTGCACGCCCAGCTCTTCCTCGAGTTCGGCGACGTATTTGCTCACCGCCGAGCGCGACAGGCGCAGCCGCCGCCCGGCTTCCGAGAAGCTTGCCGCTTCGACCACTTTCACAAAGGTCCGCAGGCTGGTGAGCTTGTCCATTGGCGCAGTTTAGCCAAACCGAAGGCTATTGTCTCCAAATTATGGACAGTGATGCCATATCTTGGGCAATTGTCTCCAATGCCGAGGGAGACCACATTGAGCTCCATCAGAGGCGATACACGCCCCAATTCGTCAGGAGCAGCACCATGGCCGGTATCCATCACGTCACTGCGATCGCAGGACAGGCGACGCGGAATTACGACTTCTACACCCGCACGCTCGGGCTCCGCTTCGTGAAGCGGACCGTCAATTTCGACGATCCGGGCACCTATCACTTCTATTATGGCGATGAGACCGGTCAGCCGGGCACGATCCTGACGTTCTTCCCGTGGGAGCACGCGGCGCCCGGCCGTGGCGGCGTGGGCCAGACGCAGCAGACCGCGTTTCGCGTGCCGGCCGGTTCGCTCGGCTACTGGACGCATCGCTTCGTCGAGAAGGGCGTGGCTTATCAGGCGCCGGAGAAGCGCTTTGGCGAGTGGGTGCTCTCGTTCGTCGATCCTGACGGCATGAGCCTCGCGCTCGTCGGCATTGGCGGCGCGGAACAAGAGAAGGCCTGGAGCAATGGCGACGTCCCGGCCGAGCACGCCATCCGCGGCTTTCAGGGCGTCACGCTGCTGATCGATGATGCCGCCAGGACCGGCGCCATCCTCAGCGACGTGTTCGGTTTCGAACGCGTCGGCCAGGAAGGCTCGATCATCCGCTTCCGCGCGCCGCACGCACGCGAAGGCGCGGTCGTCGACATCTACGAGGCAAAGGGCTTTCTGCCCGGCCGTCTCGGGCTCGGTTCGGTGCATCACATCGCCTTTCGGGCGGTGGACGACGCCGACCAGGCCGAGATGGTGCGGAAGCTGACGGAGAACCACGCCATGCAACCGACCGAGCAGAAGGACCGCAACTACTTCCGCTCGGTCTACTTCCGCGAGCCCGGCGGCATCCTGTTCGAAATCGCAACCGACATCCCCGGCTTTGCCGTCGACGAACCGGTCGCGACCCTCGGCCAGGCGTTGAAGCTGCCGGAATTCCTGGAGCCGCACCGCAAGGAGATCGAAGGCGTGTTGCCTTCGCTGGAAAGGGCCGCCTGATGAGCAGCAATCTTGCCTTCATTCATCGCTTCGAGCCGGCCACCCGGCTCGAAGCACCTCCCCTGCTCCTGCTGCACGGCACCGGCGGCGACGAGAACGACCTGCTGCAGCTCGGGCGGCTGATCTCGCCCGGCTCGGCGCTGCTCTCGCCGCGTGGAAAAGTGCTGGAGAACGGCATGCCACGTTTCTTCCGCCGCCACGCCGAAGGCATCTTCGACGAGGACGATGTGCGTCAGCGCGCGCACGAGCTTGCGGATTTCGTCGCGGCCGCGCGAACCACTTACGGAACAGGCAGGCCTGTTGCGGTCGGCTACTCCAACGGCGCCAATATCGCCGCAGCGACGATGCTGTTGCGGCCGGATGTCCTTTCGGGCGCAGCACTGCTGCGCGCGATGGTGCCGCTGTCGCAGCCGCCGCAAGTCGATCTATCGGGCAAGCGTGCGCTGATCGTTTCCGGCAAGCATGACCCGATCATCGCGGCTGAGAATTCGGCGCGATTGCGCGATCTGCTGTCGGCGCGCGGTGCGACCGTCGAAGCGCACACGCTACCGGTGGGCCATCAGCTGTCACAGGCGGACTTGACCCTCGCGAGCCGATGGCTGCAATCCACCGATCAGGCGGCTCTCGACAAGGCTTCCTGACGGCCAACAATCGGGCTCAGAGCACGTACCGCGCGTGCTCTGAGTTCGGCAGCCAGCAGGTCTGCCGGCGCCCGAACAGGCGATAGCGGTTGCGCGCGATCCAGCGATAGACGGGGTCGCGCAACCACCTCGGCACGAGGTAGAGAGCCGAGGTCGCCCGCCAGGGCCAGCCGAGCGCGGCATAAATCGCAAGCACCGCACTGCTGTCGCGAAGAAGCTCGTCACCTTGCACCAGGATCAGGCTGTCGGGATTGGCCGGATCCATGCCGAACCGCTGATAGAGCGCGGTTCCCACCTCGCCCTGCATCGACGCAAGGCGGAAATGATGGTGACGATCATGGCGCAGCACCAACTGGGCGTTGGCCGAGCAAAGCACGCATTCCGCGTCGAAAACGATGACCGGATGATCAGCCGAAAGAGCGTCATTGCCTGCGTGAACTGTCATTGCCTCGGGCCACTGCGGTCGTGCAGACACATTAGCACTCCTCCCGCCGCACGGCTGTCGCAAAGACGAGGATTTCATTGAACCCCTCGTGAGTGATCCGCGACCAACCTCAGGGGCAAACCGAGCGTGCCCGGCAGGTGATCGCCGCCGGTTGAACCGCGCCCAGGGCCGGCGCGACCAAAGCACGACGGCCACCCCATCGAAGCCTCTCGCGGTTCGGCCCGCCGCCTTCGGAGAGTACGATGCGCCTGCGCGCCACTTTGATCGCCGCGTGCCTGCTGATGGCCGGGGCTCCCGCCTTCGCGGCCAACCAGCGAAGCCACGACGACTGCAACTCCGACGACGCGGATCGCCGCATCACCGGCTGCACGCGCATCATCAGCGACCGCACCGAGAGCAAGAAAGTGCGCGGTATCGCTTATGTCTCCCGTGGGCTCGCCTGGCGAATAAAGGGCGACCGCCAGCGCGCGGTCGCGGACATGGGCGAGGCGATCCGCCTCAACCCGAACGATGCGCTCGCCTACAATAATCGCGCCTTTGTCTGGCGCGAGCTCGGCGAAGTCGACAACGCGATTGCCGATCTGACCGAGGCAATCCGCATCAATCCCGCGCCGCGTTCCGATGACGGAGACGCGGGCTTTATCAACGCTTACTCCAACCGGGGCCTGGCCTTCCATGTGAAGGGAGACTACGAGCGCGCGCTGGCGGACTACGATGCGGCGATCAAGCTCGACCCGATAAATCTACCGGCCCTCGTCTATCGCGGCCAAATCCATCGCCAGTCCGGCAACCACGATCTCGCCATCGCCGATCTCGACGCGGCGATCCGCATCACTCCCGACGATACCGACCTCTATCACACACGCGGCATGCTCCTGTACGATCAGTACATGGGCGCCAGCGCCTGGATCAGGAAGGGCGACCTCGAGGGCGCGATCGCCGACTTCTCGCAGATGGTCCGGCTCAACCCGAAATCGGGCGTCGGCTACTACCTGCGCGGCAAGGCGCATCACGTCAACGGCGACCGCGAGCGTGCGATCGCCGATCTGATCGAAGGCGCCAAGGTCGATCCGATTCACGTCGGAATTCGAACCTTGTTGAAAGAGCTGAAGCCGGATTACGAGGCGCCGAAGATGTCGGTGCTGGAGCTCCTCAAGACGCAGTAGGCTACCCCCGGGTTCATTCACGGCACCCCGTCAACGCAGACGATCGGCTAGGTCAAATAGCTGAGGCAATTTGCGGACGAGAGCCGCGGAGCCTCGCAAGCTTGCGCGGTTCGCCGCCACTGCTTCATCCAACGACACCCGCCTACCGACGATTTGCAGCACCGCATCGAACGGCGCCTCGAGCGCAGCCTTCCACTTCGCCTCACCTCTCGTGATGCTCGTCCCGCCGTCGCCGCCCCTGATCGTAAAGCCGGCCGATTTCTTGCCGTGCGTAACGACGAGGCCAACCGTGATATCGGGCACTGGCGCCCGCTTGGCGATCGCGTCGAGACCGAGCAGCACCCAGTCCGGTTCGAAAGCATCGCCGGGCACAGGCGGAAACAGGAAGCGCCCACCCCAGCGGATCAACTCGCGAATCGCGGGCTGGATCTCGCGACCGGATTCGGTCAGTTCGTAGACCTGAGTCTGGAACGGACCCGGCAACGAGACCCTCCGCACGACCCCGCTTTCGATCAATGAGTTCAGACGCGCGGTCAGGAGCGTCGGGCTGACGCCGTTGAGATGGTCGAGCAACTCACCGAAGCGCTTCGGCCCAAGCAACAGCTCGCGGATGATCAGCAGCGTCCACCGCTCGCCAATGACTTCAGCTGCGCGAGCGAGCGCGCAGAACTGCTTGTAATGATGACCGCTCGTGGATCTACCCCTTCACAGCTAAGGCAGGTCTACTTCGACATCAGCTCATAGACCCGGATGCTCGATATGTATGGATTGCTTTGCGCCATTTTCTCCGCATCAGCAAGGTTGTCGGCGGCTACGATGGTAAAGCCGGTGATGGACTCAAGTCCCAGCGGCAAATCCCTCGTTCCAGCCTTCGAGATTTCGCGACCGCCACTGAAGCGGCCACCCATGTCGACGATGTTGTCCTTCACCTGCTCGAACCACTTGCCCCAGGCCGCCATGATCTCCGGCGTCGGCTTCTCAAACCCGTAGTGCAAGAAGATGAACTTCTTCACTGCTCGTCTCCTGGATGGTGTCAGGTTGCATACGTCAACGTCGATACGCCAGCGCAATTAGCGGCCCGACGATCAGGAACTGCACGACGGTGAAACCGGTTTCGAGAACGAGATAGGTGGGAAGCGAGGTCATCGGGTGCTTGGCTGCCACCGCAAGCGTCGTGAACGACCAGGACAAGAGCCCAATGCCGAGACCGTAGAGCATGCCATTGCGCAAGACCGCCATTCCGGCCGGAACAAACAGCCTCGGATAAGCCCAGGAGAAAATCACTGCCTGGACCAACATTGATGCCAGTCCGAACGGAATCAGCGGGTCCGGGCGGTAAATCTGCAGCGTCTGATAACTCGGCGCGAACAACATCAGGTGCCAGACGAAGCCGAGTGGAAAGGTCGGGACGAGATACGCCGCAACGCCCAGCCAGAACGACCGGCCGGTCGTCAACGCCTCGGATTCGGAAGCGATAGCCATGAGAGCCCACCCTCTACGACTCGATACATATTCTGTAGTATAGGATACAGAAAATGGAGTCAACCGAGAGGCTGTCGCGATCTAAAACCGGTAGTCCCAGCCAATCCACCTGCACAGGCCGCGACCCATCACGTCCTCGAGGTCGTTCCCTTTCAACCAGGGCAGCTCCTCGGTGAAGAAGGTGATGCATTGCCGCCATGAGCACGGCATGCGCGTGATGTCGGTGCCCCAGAAGAAACGCTTCGGCCCGAACGCATCGAAGATGCGATGCAGGCCGTCGTGGATGTTGCGGTACGGGTACGGCTCCGTCGAATAGTGCGGCGCGCCGGTGGCCTTCACCGCCACGTTGGGAAGCTTTGCGAGCGCCACGAGCTCATCGAGATGGATGAATGCTTCGGCATCGCGGCCGTGCCGGTTCAGCCCGCAATGATCGACGATCATCTTCAGGTCGGGATGGCGCTCGGCGATCTCGCGAAACTTCTTTAGGAACAGCCCGCCCATCATCGCCAGCGGCAGACCCTCCTTCTCCGCTGCCGGCCACAGCCAGTCGACAGACCCGTCATACAGCCACTTCTGCTGCTCCTCGGCGAGGAACGCCCAGCGCAGACCCTTCATGCCCGGCTGGTTGCGCCAGCCGTTGATCAGCTTGCGGTTCTCGGGATTGGTCAGCGGAAACTGGCCCATGATGGCGAAACGGTCGGGATATGCCTTCGCCGCCTCGATCGCGTAGGCATTCGCGTCCGGATCCCAGCCTGCGGGCGGGTGGATCAGCGCCGCATCGACGCCCGCCTCGTCCATCTCTTTCAAGCACTCCTCGGTCGAGAACTTCTCGACTTTCCGATGCAGGCCGGAGGGCGGCGTCACCGTCTTCGACCAGATGTGGATCTGCGCGTCGATGATTTTCATGGGCGTTCCCTTCGTCTGACCCGTTGTGTTCCGGTCAGTTGAGAAGAGCGTATCGAAACGTCGACGGACCGCAAGTCTTCGCCGGACCGGTCGGCGATCGCCTAGTCCGCACCGCGCCGGCGCGGCGCGAACAGATAGAGGCCGAACACGATGGCGCTGATCACGACCAGTCCGACGAGCCGCCAGTCCGGCCAAGCGCTCCACAGGCTGACACCGGTCATCAGACCGAGCATTGATGCCCGCTGCAGGTTATTGGCTTTGATGCGCATGGGTGTTCCCATAGTCCGGCTTTTCTATCGGCGCCAGCCGTTTCTCCGAAAAACCATTTCCGCAAGAGGCCGGCTGACATCATCCGTTCAGATGAGGCCACCCGTTACCAGCTACCCTAGCGTGGCGTCTCGTATCGCCGGTCGGCCCTCTTGGTGACTGCCTGATTGTCGATGGCATGCGACTCCACCCAAACTGGCGCTGCCCGGGCCAACCGGCAGCGCCACTTTTTTTGCTTCAAAGAATCCACCCTGCTTCCTCCAATCGGATGATTTGCCGGACCTCCAAAGAAGCGACCTTCGCGACGTGACCCCGTGGGGGCGAACGCACGGAGACCGCCATGCTCTACCAGATCGTGCTCAGCATAACGCTGCTGATCCTCGCCTTCACGACTCTGCCCAAACTCAACGCCGATGCCGACGGGTCGACCGCAAGACAGAAGGCCATCGAACCCGGAACGCCACCGCCGGCGTTGTGGCTGGAGCAAGACCCGCCGAAGGTCATCGAAATTCGCGGCGTCGATCCTTCGTTGAACGAAATCGCGCGGTGGCTGTCGGAGAACTTCGAATTGCCATATGCCGACGAGGCGCCACACGTCGAACGCGTCCCGCCCGCGCAACTCTATCGGCTGCGTTACAAGGCGCTGGTGCCGCTGCGGTCACAAGCGATTGGCGGCGAATATTCGACCCCTCTGCCCGAGTCTCGGCGCGAGCTCGTCGCCGTGTACGACGATTCATCGCGGACGATCTATCTGCAGCAGCGATGGACCGGCGCCACGGCCGCCGAACAATCCGTGATCGTGCATGAGATGGTGCATCACCTGCAGAATGTCGCCGGCCTGAAATACGAGTGTGGCGGCGCGCGTGAAAAGCTTGCCTATCTGGCGCAGGCCGAGTGGTTGAAACAGCACGGCCTCGATCTGGAAAAAGAGTTCGAAGTCGACATGTTCACCGTCGTCGCCATGTCCGGATGCATGAACTGAGCGGCGGGTTCGATTGCCGTGCAGTCGCCTTCTCCACACGGAGGAGGTCGCACTGCGCTAAAAAGCCCCCCGCAGTTTCGCCAGCAAGACTACGATCACGCAGGCGAGGAGGAGCGACAGCACTTTCCAGAACAACAGCGGATTGCGCTCCAGCAGCGGCTTGATGGAAGTGTTGCGGTAGTTCTCTTTCGGGTGGCGCAGATCGTGCAAATACTCCGACAGCGCCTCGTAGCGCTTGTACGGGTCCGGATGGACGGCGCGCTCGAGCACGTCATCGATCCACGGCGGGATATCCCGATGGCTCTCACGCACCGGCGCGTATCGCAGTTTGCGCTGCTGCGACTTCGTTCGTGTGCGCGCCACCTGCGCCCCGTAGGGCAGTTTCCCGGTGAGCATCTGATAGGTGATGACGCCGAGCGAAAATAGATCGGAGCGTGACGAGCCGCTCTCCCCCAAAAAATACTCCGGCGCGGTGTACTGCGCGGTGCCCAGAATGTCGTCGCGCGCGAGCGGCGCGACCTCGACGACGCCGGCAACCCTCGTGGAGCCGAAGTCGATGATCTTCACCGTGCCGGTGCGATCGATCATGATGTTGTCGGGCCGCAGATCCTAGTGCAGCATCTCCATCCGGTGAAAGGCGCGCAAGCCCTTGGCGATCTGCTCTGTGATTCCGCGCACCGTCTCCAGGTCCGGCTTCGGATTGTCGATCATCCACTGCGTCAGCGTCTGGCCGTCGACGAACTCCGTGACGATATAGAGGTAGTTGCGCTTGCGTGACTGCAGGGCCGGCTTCAGCACATGCGCGTTGCTGATGCGTCGCGCCACCCATTCCTCCATCATGAAGCGCTTCAGATAGGCTTCATCGTCACGCAGGTCGAGCGACGGAATCTTGATGATGACCTGGGTATCGCTTTCGACATCGACGGCGAGATAGATGTGGCTGCGGCTTGAGCCGTGGACCTCACGGACGATCCGGTAGCCGTCGAACACCATGCGCGCTTCGAGCAGCGGCGGCAGCGGCAGCCTGGACGCAGAACCCACGAGATCGCTCGCCTGCCCGTCCGGCACCTCATCGATCCTGACGATCTGGACGGTCAGATTGTCAGCACTGCCGCGATCATAGGCCTCCTGGACGATGGCGCGCGCAGCGGCGTCCAGATCGCCGGCGCCGTCACCAATCGCCTTGGCAATGAACCGCGAACCGGCATGCTCGTGCACACCATCGGTCGCGAGCAGGAACACGTCGCCGGGCTCCACCGACAGCGCCTGGTAGTCGATCTCGATCTGTGGATTGGCTCCCATCGCGCGGCTGAGATAGCTCTGCTCCGACGAGACGATGACGCGGTGGTCGTTGGTCAGTTGCTCCAGTGCATGACCGGAGACGCGATAGATTCGTGAATCGCCGACATGGAAGATGTGCGCGGTAGCGGTCTTGATCACCAGCACGCTCAGCGTGCAGACGTAGCCCTTGTCCTTGTCGTAAGAATACTGGCTGCGGCGGGTCTGTGAATGCAGCCACGAGTTGGTCGCGGCGATCACGCGCTGCGCCGAGGTCTTCACCGACCATGCTTCCGAGGTGCAGTAGTAGTCGGTCAGGAAACCCTTGACCGTGGACTCGGCGGCGATGCGTCCGACGCTGGACGAGCTGATGCCGTCGGCGAGCACAATCGCAATGCCCTTGAGGCCCAAGAGCGGCTCGCGCGGGATCAGGACGCCGTGAAAGTCCTGATTGGTCTCCTTCCGGCCCTTGTCGGAGTATTGCCCGACGGAGATCTTCAGTTCACGCGGCATCTTAGGCCAGACCCTCGATCGTCATGCCCGCGAAAGCGGGCATCCAGTACTCCGCAGCCTCAGCGGTTGAATCGCCAAGGCTCTGGAATACTGGGTCCCCGCTTTCGCGGGGACGACGGAGAGTGCGGGAACACTCTCCTCCCCTACTCCCACTCTCAGCGCGAAGCGTACGAGCGCAGCGGCTCCACCCGGACGCTATCCAGATCGCGCTTCGGCGCGGTGCGGACGTGCGTCGCGTACAGCGTCAGGCCGGTGAACGCCAGGCCGCCGACCAGGTTGCCGATCACGGTCGGGATCTCGTTCCAGAGCAGGTAGTCCATGATCGAGTACTTGCCGCCCATCAGCAGGCCCGACGGGAACAGGAACATGTTGACGATGGAGTGCTCAAAGGTCATGGCAAAGAACAGCATGATCGGCATCCACATGGCGAGCACCTTGCCCGTCACGTTCGTGGAGATCATTGCGCCAACGACGCCGGTCGAGACCATCCAGTTGCAGAGCACGCCACGGATGAACAGTGTCAGCATCCCCGCAGCTCCGTGTTCGGCGTAGCCAACGGTCCGGCTTTCGCCGATGCCGGCAATGACCTGGCCGACCTTGTCCGGCGGCGACGAGAAACCGAATGTGTAGACAACGGCCATCATCAGCGCGACGGTGAAGGCACCGCCAAAATTGCCGACGAACACCAGGCCCCAGTTGCGCAGCACGCCGCCGAGCGTCACACCGGGACGCTTGTCGATCAGCGCCAGCGGGCAAAGCACGAACACCCCAGTCAGCAGGTCGAAACCCAGCAGATACAGCATGCAGAAGCCGACTGGAAACAGCATGGCGCCAATGATCGGATAACCGGTCTGCACGGTGACCATCACTGCGAAGGCCGCAGCCAGTGACAGCAGCGCGCCCGCCATGTAGGCGCGAACGACCGTATCGCGGGTGGACATGAATATTTTGGCTTCGCCGGCATCCACCATCTTGGTCACGAATTCGGAAGGTACGAGATAAGCCATTCAAAGTTCCTCTTGATCCTGAAGTGAAATGGAAACGCGGTTTGGGTTAAGGCGCTGCGGCAACACTCATGTCGAGATAAACGCGACCGTTCTCGAGCTTCACCGGAAAGCTGCGCGCGCAGCCCTTGTCGGCGCCGGTCGCCTCGCCATCTTCGAGATTGATGATCCAGTTGTGCAGCGGGCAGGCCACTTTGCGGCCGTGCACGATGCCCTCGCTCAACGGACCGCCCTTGTGCGGGCAACGGTTCTCGAGTGCGAACACCTCGTCGCTGGCGGTGCGGAAGATCGCGATCTCGCGGCGCGGCGTCTTCACCCGGCGCGAGCCGCGCACCGGGATCTCCTGCAGCGAGCCAACGTCGAACCAGAAGTCCGTGGCCGGTTGTGGCATGGCATTCATTCGGCGGCCTCCGGCAGGATGATGTTCAAGGATGCGAGCGGCATGAACTCATGCAGTTCGCGGCCCGCGGCGCGTTCGGCCCATGGATCCCTGCGCACGGCGCGCTGCGACGTCTCGAAACGCTGCACGAGCGCGCGGCGACCCTCGTGATCGTCCATGATCGCCGCGCGGATTTTTTCCAGCCCGGTTTTCTCGGCCCACTTCCAGACACGTTCAAGATAGCCGGCCTGCTCGCGGTAGAGCTGCAGCACCGCTGCGACGTGTTCGATGGCTTCCTCTTCGGTGGCGACATGGCCAAGCAAATCAGTGGCGCGGACATGCAATCCGGCAGCACCGGCGATATGAATGTCGTAACCGGACTCGACGCAAATGATGCCGATGTCCTTCACGGTCGCCTCGGCGCAATTGCGCGGACAGCCGGAGACTGCAAGCTTGACCTTCGCCGGCGTCCACGAACCGCAGAGATAGTGCTCGAGCTTGACGCCAAGCCCTGTGGAATCCTGCGTGCCGAACCGGCACCACTCGCTGCCGACGCAGGTTTTCACCGTGCGCAGGCCTTTCGCATAGGCCTGGCCGGAGACGAGCCCTGCGGCGTTGAGCTGCGCCCACACCGCTGGCAGGTCTTCCTTGCGGACTCCGAGCAGATCGATGCGCTGGCCGCCGGTGACCTTGACGGTCGGAATCTTGAATTTGTCGGCAACATCGGCGATCGCGCGCAGCTCATCAGGCGTGGTCAGGCCGCCCCACATGCGCGGCACCACCGAGAACGTGCCGTCCTTCTGGATATTGGCGTGTACGCGCTCGTTGATGAAGCGCGACTGCGGATCGTCGCGATATTCGAACGGCCAGGCGCAAAGCAGATAGTAGTTCAGCGCCGGCCGGCAGGACGAGCAGCCGCACGACGTCTTCCAGGCCAGTTCCTGCATCACCGCAGGAACCGACTTCAGTTCCTTCGCCATGATGAAATTGCGGACTTCCTCGTGCGTGAGGTCGACGCACTTGCACATCGGCTTGCGCGCCGCCGCCGCGTAACCGGCACCGAGCGTGGCGACCAGCAGCGCCTCGACCTTCGAGGTGCACTGACCGCAGGAGGCGGATGCCTTCGTACCGCTACGCACGTCGTCGATCGTCGTCAGGCCGCGCGCGGTGATCGCCTGCGTAATCACGCCCTTGCAGACGCCATTGCAGCCGCAGATCTCCGCATCGTCCGAGAGGTTCGCGACAAGCGCCACCGGATCAAGCGGCGCGCCACCGCCCTGATACGCCTGACCGAAAATCAGCGTATCGTGCATCTTGGTGATGTCGGCGCTTTTCTTCAGCAGGTCGAAATACCAGGCCCCGTCGGCGGTATCGCCATAGAGCACCGCACCGACGACGCGGTTGTCGCGCAACACCACGCGCTTGTAGACGCCTCGCGAGGGATCGCGCAGGACGATCTCGTCCTTCTCGTCGCCTTCGGAGAAGTCGCCGGCGGAGAACAGATCGACGCCGGTCACTTTCAGCTTGGTGGAGGTGGCCGAGCCGGTGTAGCCCGGCGCGTCGTCGCCGGCGAGCTTCGCCGCGAGTGCCTTGGCCATATCATAGAGCGGCGCAACGAGGCCGTAGCATTGGCCGCGATGCTCGACGCACTCACCGACCGCGAAGATGTTGTGGTCATTGGTCTGCAGGTGATCGTCGACCACGAGGCCTCGCTTGACCTCGAGCCCCGCATCCTTCGCAAGCTGCACGTTCGGGCGGATACCGACGGCCATCACCACGAGATCGGCCGGCAGCGTGCGGCCGTCGTCCAGCCGGACCGCCCTCACCGCCTCGTCGCCGATGATCGCCTGGGTGTTGGCACCCGTGAGGATCTCGATGCCGCGCTTCTCGATGGCGCGCTGCAGGAGATACGCGGCATTTGGGTCGAGCTGGCGCTCCATCAGGGTCGGCATCAGGTGCACGACCGTCGTCTTCATGCCCTTGGTGGCGAGACCTGCCGCGGCTTCGAGCCCGAGCAGTCCGCCGCCAATCACCACGGCATTGCCGCCGCGGGCAGCTGCGGCCAGCATCGCATCCACGTCGTCGAGATCGCGGAAGGTGACGACGCCGGGCAGCTCCGCGCCCGGAACGGGAATCAGGATCGGCTTCGAGCCGGTCGCAATGATCAGCGTGTCGTAGGGTTCGACCTTGCCCGCTTCGGTGCGAACGGTGCGCTTTGCGCGATCGATCGCGACGATCGGCTCGCCCTTGCGCAGATCGATCTTGTGCTGCGCGTACCACGCATCGTCGTGCACGATGATGTCGTCGAACGCCTTCTCGCCGGCGAGCACCGGTGACAGCATGATGCGGTCGTAATTGACGCGCGGCTCGGCGCCGAAAATCGTCACGTCGTAGCGATCCGGCGCGCGTGCGAAGAGCTCCTCCAGCACACGCCCGGCCGCCATCCCGTTGCCGAGAACGACGAGTTTCTTACGCGCGGATTCTGCCTGCATTGCCATCCCGTTCTCCAACCGCGCCCGATGGAGAACAGGGATGTGCAGCCATGCGACATGGCATCACGACGACCGCGCTAAGCTTCCTTCGATCAAGGTGGGCTTCGAGCTGTCCCTGCGCCTACAACCAACAGTGGCTTCGGCATCCGGCGGACGGCGGTCGTCATTGACTGACATCAGGTAAGCAAGTGATGTGCCAACTGCCTCGCCACGCAAAATCGTTGAAATCAAATGGGAATTGTCGGACCGACGCGAGCCCTCGACTGCCAAACGTTTGTGCAGGTGCTTAGGTGCGGCGCAAGGTCTGCTCATCGCAGAAGCAGGCGGTTCCGTCCGAAATCGGGTGGGTATCACCTCGCGACACGCCTATGTCCTGAACGCGGCGGGCCCAATGAGCCTCGCGACAAGCCAAAATCACAGGAGAAGTGCGATGACCGCAAACGTCATGAGAAATCCGCTCGGCGTGATGGATGTCCCGAACCCATTCGATGCCGAGGTCGTCGCGTTTGCCGGGACGATCGCGCTCGACGGCGCACCGGGCGACGACAACGCCAAGGGCTGGACCGGCACGCGTGAGCGCGGCCCCAACCCGACGGTCGAAGGGCCTTGGGAGAGCCGCTGGAACGGCGCCGCCGATCCGACCATTCCCGGCGACGCCGCCGACAAATGGAAACACGGCGCAGGCGAACTCCAGATCGCGCGCGACACCATCTACCTGGCATTCGACTGGAACGGCGGTGTGCGCAAAGGCATGATCGAGGCGCGTCGTGAAGGCGACAACAGGCTGGTTGGCAAGTACATCAACCTCAGCAACCCCGAGATCACGCGGCCATGGGTCGGCCTGATCGTCAGCAACGATCGCATCGACGGCCGCTTCCCCGAAGGCCGGCTGGACTTCCGCAGGTGAGCTATCGATCAGCATTTGCTGCGGAAGGCTGCCTTTCTGAGCGCAGCTGCACCGAGACAGCCAATGACCCGGCTCAAGATGATTGGATCCTGACAAGCAAATCCGACGGGGCAGCGTGGATCACCCGGTCCCGATGGCGATTGCGCAGTGGGCAAGATCGCTCGCGGACGGTCGGCATCACCTTGTTTTCCACGTTCCCACGTACCGAAGCCGCCGCAGGCGGTTGCCAATCGCCCAGGGTCATCACGACCGCCGAGATCAAGGCGACGTAGGCAAGCGTTCCGAACAGCGTACGCAGCCGATGGTTCGCGGCCCACCCGTCGCGCACGGACCGCCAATGTGTCGGGATCGTTGCTTCCGTCCAGTTCTGGACCTCGCGGTTCAATGGCAATTGCCGGGTGACGGTGAATGCGATGTCGATCACCATCAATCCGACCGCGATGATGCCCAGCCATCGTGGCCAGCCGGACTCGATCGCAAGCACCACCGACACAATGACGGTCAGAAGCGTGCCGAAACCGACGAATGGCATGACCTTCGCGAAGGTGACATCGCGCATCTGATGCATGGACATGTATTGGCTTGCACTGAGGCTCTCGATGCGGCGATCGTGAATCTCGGCGCTCCAGTAGATCCCGGTCAGCACGCCCATCAGTGCGAGCGGCACAGCCATCACGATCAAGTATTCCATGTTGTCACCCTTGTCGCAGTTCGAGTTTGTAGGCCGTGATCAGCACGTCGCCGCTGGCGGGATCGGCACCAAGGAAGCTGGATGCGAGAATGTCGTGCTCAGGGCAGCGCACGAATCCCATCTTTCGATAGATCCTGACGGCGTGCTCCATGTAGTCGGCCGTATGCAGCGCGATTGTCGGCCGGCGGTCGCGTCGGGCACATTCGACAAAATGCGTGACGAGCCGCTGGCCGAACCCCTGCCCGCGCGCATCCGGATGCACGACCAGGGTTCGCATGCTCGCCCAGTGCGGCGGCAGCCCTATGCCTCCCTCGGCCGCGTTGGCATAATAGACGCCGGCCCCGGCGATCTCGCCGCCGATCTCCAGCACCGTGACTTCGCCACGCTCCCATTGGCTGCCGATGTCGCGGGAACCCTCGATATAGGACGCAACGATGTGATGCGGCACAGTCCGGTAGAACTGCAACAATGCCGCAACGATCAGCGCAGAGAGTTCAGGGATTTCCTCGCGCCGCGCGGCACGGATGATGGGCGTTGGGCGGTCGTGCATAGTCCTGTGCGTCCGGTTGTTCGCGAGGACCATTGCCCGGTAGCGCCGCGGGCGCTGTTACCCCGGTAACACCCAGGGGGCCGGCACGTCCGGTAACACGGCCAGCGCGAGCTCAGGGGAACCGTATGACTGTAGCGATCAGGCCCGCCACCGAACACGACCAGGCACAGATCCTGAACCTTGCCCGCGGCGAACGGATAAAGCCCTTCGGGCTGCATTGGCAGAATTTTGTCGTCGCCGAAAAGGACCGCCGCATCATCGGCGCGGTGCAACTGCGCACCCATCGCGACGGCTCGTATGAGCTCGGCAGCCTCGTCGTCGAGGCCGCCTCGCGCGGCCAGGGCATTGGCGCCCGCCTGATCGACAAACTGCTCGATGGCAGGTCTGGACGCATCCTGATCATCACCGGCCGGGCCTACGCGGATCACTACCGGCGCTGGGGCTTTGAGCGGATCGAGCCAAGCTCTGCCCCTCCCGTCATCCGCTTGAACTACTGGCTCGGGCACCTGGGCGGCAGGGTCATGTCGCTCGTCCAGCGCCGCGCCTTCAACCCGCTGGCCGTTCTGGACCGGGCACCGCCCGCGCGTGCTCAAGTGGCCGAGTGAGCGGGTCACCGCAGCGGGCGTCGCGCTCAGACCGCTTCGAAAAGGCCTTCGTAGTGACGGATCATGCGCTGGGCATCGACCTGCAGCGCCGCCTCGAAGCCGGCCGAGAGACCAAGATCGATGTATCTGTAAGCGCTCTCGCCTGTCCGCACATATTTCTGGCGCGACGGCGCAATGAAAAGCTGCGGCAGGCTGACATGGAGCGCCGTCAACTCGAAATCGCCGTTGATCGCGAGGTCGACGCGGCGCAGCGCGATGCAATTGCAGATCGGTGTAAAGGAGAGATCGATCTCGTCGCATCCGTCGAGATCTGGCCGGCTTTGACCGTCGACCTTCCATTTCGTATCGCCAGCACGTTCGATCCGTAGCTTCCGATCGCCGACCTCGTCGGTCACGGTAAGCAGCAAGGCTCTGGACCGCCATGACCTGTCGAGCGACCATTCGTGATGCACGCAGAAAGGCTCCTCCCCCGCATCGATGCATTGGCCGCGAATGGAAATACCATCTGTGAGGTTCGCGACGCTCAGGATTTCCAGGCCAGCGACATCAAGGCGGCGCCAGCGGAATCCGGTGCGGATGCTCGTGGGATCGTCCGGCATGACCGACGAAACGAGCAAGGGTCGACTTTGTTCCGCCGAAGCAATGCAGCACTTCGCGCAACCGTATTGCTCCACTGGGCGAAATCGCGCCTAATGCCCGCAATGAAACGTGAGCAATTGCTCGCAGCGTGCCATCGGGAGGAACGTGATGAAGGGCCCTGAGGACGACGCCGGGCTCACCGGTAAGGTCGCCATTTTGAGCGGCGGCGGAGCGGCTGGCGACGGCATCGGCAACGGCCGCGCGGCGGCGATCCTGCTGGCCCGCGCCGGCACGAAGGTGCTGGTGGCCGATCGCGACCTCAAGCTTGCCGCGCGCACTGTGGAGATGATCGCAGCCGAAGGCGGCACGGCCGCGGCCGAGGCCTTCGATGCCACCAACGAAGCCGAATGCAAGCGCCTCGTCGATGCTGCGGTCGACCGCTTCGGCCGGCTCGACTTCCTCGACAACAACATCGGCATCGGTAGCCGCGGCAGCGTGGTCGTCGAAAAGCCGGAGGAATTCCGCCGCGTGATGCAGGTGAACGTCGAGACGATGTTCCTTTTATCGAAGCACGCCATTCCGGCGATGATCAAGACCGCCAAGGGTGGCGCGATCGTCAACATCTCGTCGATCTCGGCGCTGCGACCGCGCGGGCTGACCACCTACACCACGTCCAAGGCCGCGGTCATCGGCCTTACGCAGGCGATGGCGGTGGACCATGGCAGGGACAACATCCGCGTCAACTGCATCTGCCCGGGCCCGGTGTACACACCGATGGTCTATGCCCGCGGCATGAGCGACGCGGCCCGTGCACAGCGCGCGAAGGCTTCGGTACTGAAGACCGAAGGCACCGGCTGGGACATCGGCCATGCGGTGCGGTTCCTGCTGTCAGACCATGCGCGCTACATCACCGGCCAGGTGCTGGTGGTGGACGGTGGCGTGACACTGCAGGCGCCGGAGCGGGATTCGGTGGATCATTAGCAAACAAGAATAGAGGATACGCACAGATGGCCCGCCTGCCCTATCTCGAGCCCGATCAGGTTGCCGAGCAGTATCGCGACATGCTCAAGCGCAACACCAACCTGCACAAGCTGCTGGTCAACTCGCCGGAGATGGCGCGCGCCTTCTCTGGCCTCGGCGGCTACATCCGCAACCGCAGCAAACTCGATCCGCGCCTGCGCGAGCTCGCGATCCTGCAGGTCGGCTGGCTGGAAAAGTCGGAATACGAATTCACCCACCATGTGAAGATCGGCAAGGAGTTCGGCGTCACCGATGCGGACATCGAGGGGCTAGTGGCCGAGACGGCGGGCAAGCCGTCGAAGCTAGAGCCACTGACAAAGGCTGTCTTGCGGGGCGCGCGCGAGATGGTGCGCGATCTGGCGATGTCGGAAGCAACCTTTGCCGAGATCAAGAAAGAGCTCTCCAACGAGCACATGGTCGATCTGGTGCTCACCATCGCCTTCTACTGCGCCGTAGTGCGCGTGCTCGCCACCATGCAAATCGACAACGAGCCGTACTATAAAGAGGTACTGCAGCAGTACCCGATCCCCGGAGTGAAGTGATATGCGCCTGAAAGATCGCATCGCCATCGTCGTCGGCGCCGGGCAAAGCCCAGGCGAAGGCATCGGCAACGGCCGCGCCACGGCGCTGACCTTCGCGCGCGAGGGGGCGAAAGTCCTGTGCGTCGATCACAACCTCGCCTCCGCGCAGGAGACCGCCGACCTGATCGCCGAGAAGAAGGGCACGGCGCTGGCCTTCAAGGCCGACGTGACGAAGAACGCCGACCTCAAGGCGATGATCGCCGAGGCGCACGGCCGCTGGGGGCGCGTCGACATCCTGCACAACAACGTCGGCGTCAGCCTTTCGGGCGGCGACGCCGAGCTGGACAAGATCACCGAGGAAGCGTTCGACCGCTGCGTCGCCATCAACCTGAAGAGCTGCATCCTTGCGGCGAAGCATGTGATCCCGATCATGCGCCAGCAACAAAGCGGCGTGATCATCAACATCTCGTCGATGGCGGTGATCACCACCTACCCTTACGTCGCCTACAAGGCGACCAAGGCTGCGATGGTCTCCTTCACCGAGCAGCTTGCGTACCAGAACGCCCAGTACGGCATCCGCGCCAACGTGATCCTGCCGGGCTTGATGAATACGCCGATGGCCGTCGACACCCGCGCGCGCGAGTTCAACAAATCCCGCGCCGAGGTCGAGGCCGAGCGCGATTCGAAGGTGCCGCTGCGCAAGAAGATGGGCACCGGCTGGGATGTCGCCAACGCGGCGCTGTTCCTCGCCTCCGACGAGGCGAGCTTCATCACCGGCGTGACGCTGCCGGTGGACGGCGGCGCGAGCGTGCGACGAGGTTAGCGTGCCGCAACCGGCAACGGCTCAAGCGAGCGAAGCCGAGATCGCGCAGGCCATGGCCGTGCTCGACGAACACATGGTCGCGCTCAATGCGCAGGACAATGCGAGGCTGTGTGCGACGCTGCACTTTCCGCACTACAGGCTGGCCGGCGGGAGGATGCAGGTGTGGGAGGTGCCAGATAATTACCTGGCCGATTTTCACACACGTGCCGGCGCCGATTGGCACCACACGTTGTGGGACTTCCGCAACGTGATCGTCGCAGGCCCCGAGAAGATTCATTTCGACGTGCAATTCACGCGCTATCGCGCTGACGATTCGATCATCGGCAGCTATCGCTCGCTATGGATTGTCGCAAAGCTTGGCGGGCGCTGGGCCGTACAGGCGCGTTCGACCTATGCCGCCTGAGAGAAAACGGAAGGCCCCCATTGCTGGAGGCCTTCCTGAAATCCTTAGACCGCGTCCTTCGCCGCCTTGACCGGGCGAGCCCGGACGATCTTGCGGGCCGGCTTGGCCTTGAACATCATCTCTTCGCCGGTGAAGGGGTTCGTGCCCTTCCGCGCCTTGGTGGCGGGCTTCTTGATGACGACGAACTTGGCGAACCCCGGAACGAGGAACACGCCGTTCTTCTTCAATTCCTTATGACCGACGTCGGTCAATGTCTCCATGACGTTCTTGACGTCGCGCTTGGAAAGCTCGGTGGTAGTCGCAATCTTTTCGATCAGCTGCGACTTCGACAATTGGGTAGCCATGTGTGCTCCTTAGTGATTCGACAGCCGCAGCATATGGCGGAAACTGCTTGCGCAGCAGGGGTTCGGCGCCTGTTCACAGCAATAACTGCTGTTTTTTCCGCTTTTTTTCGCTTTTTTTCGTCCGCGGCAGCGATTCTGCGCTGCAAACAAGGGTTTTCTACGCCTCGGCTGTCCCGAGCGCGTCGGCCAGCACGCCCGCCGGCAGCTTCGCAGACAGCGCACCGGCGAGCTTTTTCTCGAGGTCGCGCAGCTTGCCGTCGAGCGATTTGACACCTTCGACGCCGAAGGCCTCGGCGTAGCGAGCGGCTTCGTCCTCGGTCAGAAACTCGACCAGGATGTTGCCGTCGATCCAAAGCTTGAAGACCTTGAACAGGCCGGTCTCGACCTGTTGGGTGCGCCAGCCCTCGCGCTCCGCGACAAGCTGGATCGCCTCGGCACTTACCGCCGCGCGAACCAGCACGTGCGCCGTGACCGGCTCGGAGGTCGCGGGCCGCTGGCGCAGCCCCAGTGGCGCCTCCGGATCGAACACCGATGTCGCGGGGAGAATTTCGAGCAGAGATCCGTCGGCGTCGCCAAACACGACGAACCAGGACCTGTGGGGAAATGGCGGCGTCGGCGCGCGAACGGCACGCGCACCCGTGAGCGCGGCAAGAACATGCGCGACGTGCTTAGGCTCGCGCACGCCGAACGACATGTGATGGATCATGACAGCAGCCGACGCAGCGCCTGCTTACCAGGTGACGCCGTATTTCGCGGCGATCCGCCGGGCCTTCTGCTCGTCGGTCTCGCGCTTGACCACGCGCTTCTTGACCGGCTTGGCTTCCGTTGCCGCCTGGGCCGGCTTGGTTTCGACAGCCTTGGTCTCAACGGGCTTTGCCGCTTCGACCGGCTTGGCTTCGACAGGCTTCTCGACAGGTTTGGCGATCACCGGCTGTGCTTCGGCAGGCTTTGCCTCGACCGGATTGGCCTCGACCGGCTTCGCCTCAATTGCGTTGATCTTCGGGGCCGGCGCTTCAAGCGTCTTCGGGTCCTTCAGTTCGCCAGCAGCCTTCAGCTGCTCGACAATGGTGGACGACGGCACAGGCGGAAGGGCGCGGTCGGTCGTCTCCTGCGCGGCAGGCGCTGCGGGCTTCATTTCCTGCGCGCGAGCGGCAGTGACGGACAGAATGACGGCGGCGGTAACCAACAGAGCGCGCATGGAACACCTTGAATTTTAATGATCCTCGGAAGGGCTTCAGGCTTTAGTCCGCGCGCGCAGAAGAAAGTTCAAAGCTCCGAACCGTCTGGAATGTGGCCGAAGTCAGGCGGCACGTGCCCTGACGCAATCCATGCTGCGAGTCAGCGCCCCTGAACCGTCTGCGCCAGCACGGCGCGGACCTTGACGGCCAGCTCCTCCATTGAGAACGGCTTTGCAATGAAGTTGACGCCCGGGTCGAGAACGCCGTTGTGAACCACCGCGTTGCGCGTAAAGCCGGTGGTGTAGAGCACGCGCAGTCCAGGAATCCGCAACGTCGCCGCATCGGCAAGCTTGCGGCCGCTGATATCCGGCATGACGATATCGGTAAACAGCAGGCTGATCTCGGGATGCCGGTCGATCAGTTCCAGCGCGTCGCGGGCATCGCCAGCGTGATGCACCGTATAGCCGAGCTCTCTCAACGTCTCGACCGTCACATGACGCAGGCGATCTTCGTCTTCGACCACAAGAATGACATCGCCCGGGTTCGCTCCGACCACGATTGGTGCTTCATCGCGCACCGACTTCGGCTCGGCCTCGCCGTAGAAGCGCGGAAGGTAGATCTTGATCGTCGTCCCTTGTTCTTGCTCCGAGTAGATTTTGACGTGCCCGGACGACTGCTTCACGAAACCATACACCTGCGAGAGGCCGAGGCCGGTGCCCATGCCCGTCTGCTTGGTGGTGAAAAAGGGATCGAAGGCGCGAGCCATCACCTCGTCGGACATTCCGCTACCGGTATCCGAAACCGCGATTTGCACGAACTGTCCGGACGACACGCCTTCATGAGCGCGGACGTAGCCCTCATCGAGGAACGCGTTGCCGGTCTCGATTGTCAGTCGGCCACCCTCCGGCATCGCATCGCGCGCATTGACCGCGAGATTAAGGACGGCGTTCTCCAGTTGTGAGGCATCGACATGCGTGCGCCAGAGGCCGGCCGCCAACACGGTCTCGATGCGGACCGTCTCGCCCAGCGTCCGCTGCAGCATTTCCGACATGCCGGCAACGAGCCGATTGGCGTCCAGCACCTCGGGCTGCAGTGGCTGCTGGCGCGAAAAGGCGAGCAACCGGCTGGTCAGGGCCGCGGCGCGACGCGCCCCCTCCATTGCTGCATCGACGAACCGCTGCACGTTGGTATCGCCACGCTCGAGTCTGCGCCCCAGCAAGCTGAGCGCCCCGGTAACGATCGACAGCATGTTGTTGAAGTCGTGCGCGATGCCGCCCGTAAGCTGGCCAACCGCCTCCATCTTCTGCAACTGCCGGATCTGGCCCTCGGCCGACTCGCGCGCACTGATCTGGGCCTTGAGCTCGGCGTTCGCCTGCGCCAGCTCTCCGGTGCGTTCGGCAACCCTGGCTTCCAGCACGTCGTTGCTGCTGCGGACTTCCGCGGCAGCCGCGGCGAGCGCATCACGCACCGCTGCGAACTCTCGCAAAGGCGTCTTTACGTCGAATGAGACGTTGCGGTCGCCGATCTTGCGGCTGGAGGACGCGAGCGCGTCCAGTGGCCTCGCGATGAACTTCCAAAGCCACAGCGCCGTCAGCGACGCAGCAAGAAGCGTGAGCGCTCCAAATCCGGTCAACAGCAACAACGCCTCGCGCAGCGGCGCCTCGAGAAGGGATTGCCTGATATTGGCGGCGATCAGCCACTGCGTAAGCTGCGGACGCACATAGCCGACAAGCACCTTGTCGCCGAACGCACTTTCGCCGACGAAGGCGCCCTCTCCGACGCCAATCAACCACTCGTCGGAAACTGCCGCACGCATGACGTTGAACACGCGATCGGTCTCGGCACTGATGTGCAGCAGATACTTGACCTCTGCCCCGACGACGACAGGCAAGATGACTGCGAACAACGGCCGATTGGCGATGGAGCCGGTGAATACATCAGATATGACAGGACCGCGCGACACCATCGCCTGCGCATCCACTCCCATCGGCGTCGCCGGCAGCGAAGTACCCCATGCGACGCGCGTATTGACCACTTGCTGCCCGTTCGGAAGGCGCAATCCGATATCGGCGCCAATGAAAGCCTTCACGGCGACGGCCTGCTTGTAGAAGCCTTCGAGGTCGTCGGACGCGAGATAGGCAGATGTCGAGAGCGTCTGCAGAGTGGTCAGGAGGCCGGTCACGTCGCGTTCAATCACCGACGCCACGGCGCGGGCCACATCGCGCGCTTCCAATTCGTAGCGAGCCTTTTCGGATGCGGCGTAGCGCGTGAGCAAGAGACCGGTGAAGACGATGCCCGGAATCACCAGCACCGCGACCAGCGCAAGAATAAGGGCTTGCGTCGGCACCCCCTTCTGCGACCCTGGAATACGCATCTCAAACAAGTTCCCGCCCGTCAGCTTGGTAACCGGGCCGGGTAGATGAGGCAATCGGTTTTACCGCGGAGACCAACCTGCTGTGTTCCAAACTGAACACAGCAGGCACAGTATGAGCCAGCGTCACCAAGAACGATCAACTCCAGGGTTCTTGCCTTGGCGCGAGAATGCCGGTCAGGCGGCACGTGCCTTGACGTAGATCGCATACAGCGAGGTCTGGCCGCATATATAGAGTCTGTTCCGTTTCGGGCCACCAAAGCAGACGTTGGCGACAAGCTCGCCGATCGGGATGGTGCCGAGATGCGTGCCGTCCGCCGCGTAGCAGAACACGTTGCGGCCGGCGGAGGTCCAGATATTGCCGGTGCTGTCGCAGCGAAAGCCGTCGTAAGACCCCTCCTCGCAGGTGGCAAACGTCTTCGGATCGCTCACCGATACGCCATCTGCGTTCACCGTGTACGCGGTGATTGTTCGTGCCAGCCCGGGCACATGCGAGCCCCCGGTGTCGGCGACATAGAGAATTTTCTCGTCCGGCGAGAAAGCAAGGCCGTTCGGCCTTACCCGGTCGCGTACGACGGCGGTGACCGCGCCGCTTGTCGGATCGATACGATAGATGTTCGACGCGCCGATCTCGGAGACCGCCTTGTCGCCCTCGTAATCGCTGTCGATGCCGTAGGTCGGATCGCTGAACCAGATCGAGCGATCCGATTTCACCACCAGGTCATTCGGCGAGTTGAGCCGCTTGCCTTCGAAGCGATCGGCCAGCACGGTGATCGACCCGTCATGCTCGGTGCGCGTGACGCGGCGCCCGCGATGCTCGCAGGTGACGAGGCGGCCGTCATAGTCGGTGGTGTTGCCGTTGGCGTTATTGCAGGGTTCGCGAAACACCGACACCGAGCCGTCGGTCTCGTCGAAGCGCATCAGCCGGTCGTTGGGGATGTCCGACCAGACGAGATAACGGCCGGCCGGAAAATACGCCGGTCCCTCTGCCCAGCGCGTGCCGGACCAGAGCTTGTCCAGCAAGGCGTGGCCGATGACGAGCGACGCAAATCGCGGATCGTGAATGACGAACGGCCTCATGTCCCCTCCCCAAGTAGCGCTCTGCTTGACGCAAGCAGACCATTTGCGCGCCGATCGCGCAACGCCTTCGAATGCTCGCCTGCCGCGTTGCCCGCTCGGTGCGCGAGTGCTATGATATCGGCATGATGATGATCCGCACTTTGAACATCGCTTCGGTCTTTTTCCTCAGCGCCTGAGAGATTTCGCCTGCTCTGACGGGCGACAAGTCGCGCTTTCAAGACCGTCCCGGCCTGCCCCGCCCTCGCGTCGCGAGGCGGTAGCGCTTGGCCTCAGCGATTGTCCAAGGATCAACACCATGCCTGCCAACGAATACGCACCTTCGCGCGCGCTCAGCGATGCGCAAATCGAGGATTTCATCCGCGACGGCTTTGTCCGGATCGACAACGCCTTTCCGCGCGAGCTTGCGGACGAAGGCCGCGCCATCATGTGGCGCGATCTTCCCTGCGATCCCGATGACCCGACCACTTGGACGCAGCCGGTGATCCGCCTGCCCGGATACGGCCAGGCGCCGTTCCAGGCGGCGGCAGTACGCCAATCCTCTATTCGGCCTTCGATCAACTCGTTGGCAGCGGCCGCTGGCTTCCGCGCTCCGGCCTCGGAACTTTCCCGGTGCGTTTCCCTCACCCGGACGACCCCGGTGACGCCGGCTGGCACGTGGACGCCAGCTTTGCAGACGACGACACCGATGCGAACGAGCAGCGCGACTTCTCGGCGTGGCGCGTGAACATCACGTCGCGCGGCCGCGCGCTGCTGATGCTGTTGCTGTTCTCGGACGTCGGGCCGGACGATGCGCCCACACGCATCCGCGTCGGCTCGCACATGGACATGGCAAGCTTTCTCGCACCGGCTGGCTCGGCCGGCGTGGCGTTCATGAACCTCGACCACATGGGCGCCGATCGCCCGATCGCGCTCGCAACCGGTGCGGCGGGCACGGTGTATCTGTGTCATCCGTTCCTGGTGCACGCCGCGCAGATGCATCGCGGCAAGACGCCGCGCTTCATGGCGCAGCCACCGCTCGATCCGGCCGAACCATTCAGGCTCGATCGCGCGGACGGCGATTATTCACCGGTGGAGGTCGCGATAAGGCGAGCGCTGGGGCAGATGTAGCGCCGCAAATTCCGCCGCGTCTTCAAGCGGCTGGGACAACTTTCGACAGGCTTTGAACAGGCCCGACTTTTTCCTTTGCTGGTCCAGTAAGACAAGCGCTAGACGTCAGCATCCGGAGAAACCGCCCCGCGAGCCTCACCGGCTCGCGGGTCATATCGGTGCCGCACGCGCTTGAGATCGGCCGGCCGTATCAGCAATCACCGCCGCCAACACGATCGCACCACCGAATAGCTGCCCGCCGGTCGGCACGTCGTTGAAAGCAAGCCAGACCCAGAACGGCATGAGCGGGGTTTCCAGTGTCGCGATCAAGGCAGCTTGCGCCGACGGCAAGTGCCGAGCGCCGAGGACGAACAACGTCAGGCCCAGCGCGACCTGGAGGACACCGAACATGGCCAGGATGATCAGGTGGTCCGCCGATACGCTCGACAGGTCGCGTGCAAACGGCAGGCTGACGGCGCTTCCCAGGAAATTCGACAGCGCAGCAGCTGCGACCAACGGGGTATCGCGATAGCGCCGCGCGGCAACGGTCATCCCGGCGAATCGCCAGCATCATGACGACGGAAAGAAGGATCCCCTTCAGGTCGGAGAAGACGGAACCACCTCCAACAGCGATTGCGGTGCCGACCACGGCGATGGCGCTGGCAATGACCGTGCGCCTCCGCGGTATCTCCCGGAACCAGAGCCAGGCGAGAGCGGCGGCCGCAAACGGTGCCGTGGTCAGGATAATCGCGACATTCGCTACGCTGGTGAGCTGCAACGACGGGATGAAGAGGACCATGCCGATCGCGGACAGGATCGCGAAAAGCAGACCGCCGCGGCTGATCCTGATCAGATCGCGCAAGCCCGACCGGCCTTGCACAACGCCCAGGAACACGCAGATCGCGCCGCCTGCGAAGACACCACGCCAGAACAGGATTGTGAACGAGTCGAACGGCAGCAGCCGGACAAACAGCGGGGCCGTGCTCCAGGCGACCGCGGCAGACGCCACCAGCGCCATTCCGACGCCGTGCACCGAACTGGTCTTGGCCATCGCGATTCTCCAGGCGGGAGCCTCACGATAACCGCGCTGATGTCAAACCTTGGCAGCAGGCTAGCGACGAGGATTGCACGTTATGCGGTCTTCGCGCGCTTCAACCCGAGCTTCTGCTCGACCGCATCGCGCATGATGAATTTCTGGATCTTGCCGGTCACCGTCATCGGAAACTCGTCGACGAATTCGATGTAGCGCGGAACTTTGTTGTGGGCGATCTGTCCCTGGCAGAAGCTGCGAATGTCATCCGCGGTAAGCGTCTCGCCGGGCTTCACGCGAATCCATGCGCAAAGCTCCTCGCCATAGCGATCATCGGCAACACCGAAGATCTGCGCGTCCTGGATCTTCGGGTGCCGATACAGGAACTCCTCGATCTCGCGCGGGTAAAGGTTTTCGCCGCCGCGGATCACCATGTCCTTGATGCGTCCGACGATGTTGCCATAGCCTTCGTCATCGATGGTCGCAAGATCGCCGGTGTGCATCCAGCCGCCCGCGTCCAGCACCTCGGCCGTCTTTTGCGGTTCATCCCAATAGCCCAGCATCACACTGTAGCCGCGCGTGCAAAGCTCGCCGGTCTCGCCGCGGGGCACCACCTTGCCCTGTTGGTCGACCACCTTCACTTCGGTGTGCGGATGGATGCGGCCGACCGTCGATACTCGCCGCTCGATCGGATCGCTGACACCGGTCTGGAAACTGACCGGACTGGTCTCGGTCATGCCATAGGCAATCGTCACGTCGCGCATGTTCATCCTGTCGATCACCCGGCGCATCACCTCGATGGGACACGGCGCGCCGGCCATGATTCCGGTACGCAGCGAGGTGAGGTCGAAACGCGCGAATTCGGGATGTTCGAGCTCGGCAATGAACATCGTCGGCACGCCATAGAGCGTCGTGCACTTCTCCTGCTGCACCGTCGCAAGCGTGGCCAGCGGATCGAACCCTTCGCCGGGATAGACCATGGCTGCGCCATGGGTCAGTGCCGTGAGGTTGCCCATCACCATGCCGAAGCAATGGTAGAGCGGCACCGGGATGCAGATGCGGTCATTTTCGGTCAGCGCCATCGCGCGACCGACGAAATAGCCGTTGTTGAGAATGTTGTGATGTGTGAGTGTGACGCCCTTCGGCGACCCGGTCGTGCCGCTGGTGAACTGGATGTTGATCGGATCGTCGAACTGCAGGCTCTGCGACAGCTCCGCGAGCGCTTCGCGGTGCCGGTCGCGTCCCATGCCGGCGACCTGGTCGAATGCGATAGTTCCGGCGCATTCCGGCCCGCCGATCTGGATCACCACCCGGAGTTTCGGCAGCTTCGCGGCCTTGAGCTCACCCGGAACGGCGTGGGCCAGTTCGGGAGCGAGCGTGTTGATCATCTCCATGTAGTTGGAGGTCTTGAACGCGGTCGCAGTGACGAGCGCGGTGCAGCCCACCTTGGCGAGCGCGAATTCCAGCTCGTGCAGACGATAGGCAGGATTGATCGTGACAAGGATCAACCCGGCCCTGGCCGCGGCAAATTGCGTCAGCGTCCATTCCGGCCGATTGAGCGACCAGACGCCGATCCGGTCGCCGCGCTCGAGGCCAAGCGCGAGAAATCCAGCGGCCAGCGCATCGACCTGCTCGGCGAGCGCGCGCCAGCTCAGCCGCACGCCGTGGCTTGGCGACACCAGCGCCTCGCGGTCGCCCCACGTCGATCGTGCCCGATCGAGCGCTTCGCCGATCGTCATGCCGAGGAGCGGCGCGTCCGATACGCCGCTGACATAGCTGCGTGCTTTTTCCATGGGGCCGCCTCCTGCTCTGAAGACAGCATTCTAGCGCCGGTGCCTGGCGCCTTCCAGTCAGTCAACGCAACCTGCAGGAAGTTGAACTGCCCCCTGCCGGAGGCTAGCGCTCGAAGCTCAATGCCTTGCGGCGCTCGTGACGCGCCAGCGCATGGGCGACCAGTCCGTCCATAAGATCGCTCTGGGACAGCCCGCTTGCCTCCCAAAGCTTCGGGTACATGCTGATCGATGTGAAGCCGGGGAGCGTGTTCACTTCGTTGACGAAGATGTCCTCGTCCTTGAGGAAGAAGTCCACCCGCGCCATGCCCTCGCAGCCGAGCAGCTTGAACACCGCGACGGCGAGCTCCTGAATGCGGGTCGCCTGCGCCGGCGCCACGGCGGCCGGTATCAGCAATGCCGCGCCGTCGGCATCGAGATACTTTGCCTCATAAGAATAGAAGCCGTGCTTTTCGGCCGGCGCGATCTCGCCAAGTTGCGAGGCGCGTACATTGCCGTCTGCATCTTCCAGCACGGAACATTCGATCTCCCGTGCGCCGCTCACCGCCCGCTCGACCAGCAGCTTGTGGTCATAGCGGAATGCAAGCTCGCATGCGGCCTCGTATTCGGCGGCGGATGCGGCACTGGAGACACCGACGGACGAGCCCATATTGGCAGGCTTGACGAAGAGGTTCGGCGTGTCCAGTGCGCGTATTGCGGAAGCGTAGTCCGTTCGGGAGTTCGTCGTCAGCGTGATGAAAGGCACCAGCGGAAGCCCGGCATCACGCATCAGGCGCTTCGCCACGTCCTTGTCCATCGCCGCGGCCGAGCCGGCGACGGCGGACCCCGCATACGCCACGCCGGCAAGCTCCAGCGCGCCCTGCACCGTGCCGTCTTCGCCATTCGGCCCGTGCAGCACCGGGATCACGACGTCGAAATGCGGAGCATCGCCGGTTGCCGCACCGTCGCACCACAGGAAACGCCCCTGCCCGCCCGGAATCAATCCGACCTGCGGGGCCTCGTCCGGAATCACCAGCGCCGCCGCGCCTGTCCCGGCGCCATTGCCGGCATCGCACAGGAGCCAGCGGCCATCGCGCGTGATGCCGACGAGCGAGACGTCATAGCGATCGGGGTCGAGGGCGCGAAGGATGTTGGCGGCTGAGGCCTTCGACACCTCGTGCTCGGCCGAACGGCCGCCGAACAAAAGGCCGATCGAGATTTTTCCTTGACCCGCTGCCATCATCACCACCTCGCGCCCGCCCCGTCTACACGACTTGTCGGGCCCGAGGTAGTGGTTTGCAGTCCGGGGCCGTCAGCGCCGCAAAACACGCCCCTTGCCGAGCGGCTCGACCAGATCGCGGTAGATGGCAAGCCAGCCGCGTTCGTCGGTCGTCGTCCATTTGGTCAGGCGCGCGCGCCGGCTTTCGAGTTCGTCGTCCGGAACTTCGAGATTGGCAAAGCGCTTCGCGACATCGATGGCGATGATGTCGCCATTCTCGACCAGGCCGATCGGGCCGCCGGCAGCGGCTTCCGGCGCGACTTCGGCGACGGTGATGCCGACATTCGTGAGCCCCGAGAGCTGGCCGTCGGTGACGACCGCAACCTTGCCGGCAAGGCCGGCACCCAGCACGACGAACACCACGGCCGAGGCCATGCCCATGCCCGGCGTCCCTTTCGGGCCGAGACCGCGCAGCACAATGACCTGGCCTTCGCTCACCCTGCCGCCCTGGATGGCGTCGATGGCGTCCACCGCGGTCTCGAACACCACGGCCGGCCCGCGAATCTGCAGATTGCGCTGCTCGGTGACGCTCAGCTTGACGATGCTGGTCTCGGGCGAAAGGCTGCCGCGCAGCATGACGATGGTCGGGTGCGTGCCGAGCGGGCGCGACACCGGACGGATGGTTTCCTCGTCGGTGACGGTTACGCCTGCGAGGTTCTCGGCTAGCGTCTTGCCGGTGATCGTCCGGGCGCCGGTCTTCATGAACTGCGCGAGCTGCTTCATGACGCCGGCGGTTCCGCCGGCGGCCTCGAAGGCTTCGGTCGTGGCAGCGCCGTTCGGACGAACCGCGGTCAACAGTGGAATGACGTCGGCATATTTCTCATAAAGCTTGTAGACGTCGATATCGCAGCCCGCCTCCTGCGCGATGGCGGCGAGATGTTTCGCTGAGTTGATCGAGCCGCTGACGCAGAGCATCACCATCACCGCGTTCTCGAACGCCTCGAGCGTCAGGATATCGCGCGGCTTCAAGTCTTCATCGACCATGTCGACGATGCGTTTTCCCGCCTGCGCGACGAACTCCCACATCCGGTCGCTGTTGGCGAGGATCGGCGTCGAACCCGGCAGCGACATGCCCAACGCCTCACAGGCGGCATGCAGCGTGTTGGCCGTGCCCATGCCGGCGCAGACGCCCGGCCCCTTGATGGCGACGTCGCCCATCGCCTTGATCTCGTCGATCGTCACCTTGCCGAAGGCGAGCCCGCCGGCGGTCGCAAACACATCCTCGATATCGCAGACATGGCCGTTGTACTGGCCGCTTGGCTGATAGCCGCAACAGAAGATCAGCGTCGGAATGTTCAGCCGTCCCGCCGCCATCAACTGCCCGGGCGGGGTCTTATCGCAGGAGGCAAGGCACACCATGCCGTCGAGCAGCGCGCCCTCGACCTGCGCCTCGATATCGTTGGTGATCAGGTCGCGCGCCGACAGGATATAACCGCCCTTGTGGCCCCAGGAGGTGACGAAGTCGGACGGTGCGGTGGTCCGCACCTCGAAGGCGACGCCGCCCGCGGCACGGATCGCCTGCTTCATCTGCACTGCGATGCCGTCGAGGTGCGAATAGCAGATCGCCAGATCCGAGGACGAGTTGACCACCGCGATCTTCGGCTTCTCGAGGTCCTCGTCGGTTAAGCCCAACGCGCGCCAAAGGGTGCGGCGTGTCGCCCAGCGCGTGTTGCCGTACTCGGCGTTGCTTCGCAGTTTTCTTGCCATTGCCGATATCAGCCTTCGATCGCCCAGGCCGTGCTGGCCGAGGTGGTGAGCGTGACGTTGTCGCCGATGGCGACAGGCACTTGCGATGGCGCCTCGACGCGGAGCGTTTGCGCCGCCGTCTCGACCGCGATGGAGCGGCGCGCGCCGCGGAAAATCGTTTCCTTCACTTTGCCCGTCCAGCGGATGGTGTCCCCCTCCACCGCGGCATCGCGCGGCGAGAGCGCGATGCATTCCGGGCGCACCAGCACGCCGACACGGGTGCCCGGCGAGATGCGTGACGCCGCGCGGCATTGCCCGCGCCACTCGCGACCGGCGACATCGACGCGGAAGTAGCCGGCATCGCCTGGCTGGCTGGCGGTGACCTCGGCGTCGAGCAGGTTGGGCGAGCCGAAGAAGGTGGCAACGCTGCGGCTGCCCGGCCGCTGGTAGATCTCCTCCGGCGACCCGACCTGCAGGATCTTGCCGCCCTCCATCACCACGACGCGGTCGGAGAGCGCCATCGCCTCGTCCTGATCGTGGGTGACGTAAAGCGAGGTGATGCCGAGCCGCTTCTGCAGTTTGCGGAACTCGTCACCCATCTGGGTGCGCAACCGGGCGTCGAGGTTCGAGAGCGGCTCATCCAGCAGCAGCACCTCGGGCTCGAACACGAGCGCGCGGGCAATGGCAACGCGCTGCTGCTGACCGCCGGAAAGCGCCGGCGCCGGGCGTTCGGCGTATTTCTCCATCTCCACCAGACCGAGCGCTCCCATTACCCGCTGCTTGATCTCGGCCGCGGAACGGCGGCGGATGCGCAAGGGATAGGCGACGTTGTCGAACACCGTCATGTGCGGCCAGATCGCGTAGGACTGGAACACCATGCCGAGCCGGCGGCGCTCCGCCGGCACGAAGATCGAGCGATCGGCGTCGCTGACGACGGCGTCGCCGATGCTGATGCGCCCGGTCGTGTTCTGCTCCAGCCCCGCGATCATGCGCAGCGTGGTGGTCTTGCCGCAGCCCGAGGGCCCAAGCAGCGTGAGGAACTCGCCCGCCTCGACCTTCAGGCTGACCCGGTCGACCGCAAGCGCCGGACCGAAGGTGCGGCTGACATTTTCGAGCAGAACAGCAGTCATGGGTTGTCTCTTAGGTTACGGGTAAAGCTGCTTGGCGCGATCGAGCATCGCATCCTGCCGGTCCACATCGGTCGTTCCCATCAGCTTGATGCCCTTGAGTTCCGCGCCCGCCTCGCCGGCCTTGTCGAGAATGCCGTCGACCACCGGCATCAGGCCTGCAACCGCGTAGGCCGTCTGCACCTGTTCGCTGAGGTAGTGGTTGATGAACAGGCGCGCGGCGTTCGGGTGCGGCGCGCCGTTCAGCACGCCGAAGTCGAAGCGGATGTAGGGCAGACCTTCCGCGGGCGCGACGAACTTCACCGGCAGCGATTTCAGCGCCAGCCAGTTCGAGAACAGCTGCGGAATGCGCATCGGAAATTCGCCACGCGCGACGCGGCGCTCGTCGTTGCCGACGTCGCGGCTCAGCACCGGGGCCTGCTGCGACAGCGCGGCGTTGTAGTCCTCGCCGAGCTTGTCCTGGAACGCCGAGAACATCACGTTGCCGCCGCCGAGCGCCCGCGGGTCGTCGGAGATGATCTTGCCCTTCCACTTCGGGTTCTTCAGGTCCTGCCAGGATTTCGGCTCATCGTCGCCCTTGACCGCGTTCTTGTTGATCAGAACGCCGTAGGCGAGGATGTAGGTCGGCACGCCGAAATCGTTGGCCGGGTGATCCTTGAGCAGGTTCTTGGAGTTCGGGATACCGCCATGCTTCTGCAGGTAGCCCTGCCGCTCCTGCCGGATGAGGCTTGCGGCACCGTTCTGAACCACGTCGCCGATGAAGCGCTTCGAGGACTGCTCGGTGCGGATGCGCTCCGTCATCTCGCTGGCGCGCACGTCGAGCAACTCGACATTGATGCCGTATTTGGCCTCAAAGCTCTTGATGATGTCGAGATGCGCCTTGGCGCCGAAGAACGAGGTGTAGAAGGCGACCTTGCCCTCCTTCTTCGCCGCCGCGACCACGTCCGCCGGCAGATCCTGGTCGGCGGCGACCGCAAAGCCGATCGACGACGCCGCGACGCCCGCAGCAATAAGGATACCCTTGCAGAGATTTCCGAGCATCTGATCCTCCCCTTGTTCCCTTGTTGTTTATGTCAGTGTGCTGATGCGCCGCTTGATCACCACCAGTTGCACCCAGCGGAAGACAATCACCAGCGCCATCATCATCAGGCCGATGACGCTGACCTCCTCCGCCAGGCCGTTGACCCAGCGCTTCACCAGCACCACCGACAGCACTTCCGAGCCGGTGGTGTAGAGCATGATCGAAGCCGACAGTTCGCGCATGATGCCGAAGAAGGCCAGCACCCAGCCGACCGCAAAGGCCGGCCACGCCAATGTCACCAGAATGCGCATCAGCGTCTGCCAGAAGGTTGCACCATGGACGCGCGAGCACTCCTCGAGATCGTAGGAGAGCTGCGCGTAGGCGCCGGACATCACCCGCACCGACACCGGCGTGCCGAGCGCCAGATAGGCGAAGAACAGCGCCCATACTGTGCCGTAGATCGGCACCTGCGCCGGCAGCATCGCAAAGCCCCAGAGGAAGCCGATCGCCAGCACAATGCCCGGCATCATCCAGGGCAGCCAGGCGATGGCGTCGATCAGACGGCGGCCGCGCCATTTGGTGCGCACGGAGACATAGGCGACGATGCTGCCGAGCACCATCGTCGCGGTGGCGCCGACGAAGCCGAGCATCATCGTGTTCTTGGTCGCGCGCCAGAACTCGCGGTCGCCGAGCACGGCGTGATAGTGCTCGAGCGTCAGGTTGTCCCGGCCATAGAAGCCGAAGAACTTGAAGAACGAGCCGACGGCGAGCTGGCCGACCGGCAGCAGCGTGGTGACGACGAAGAACAGGATGCAGAACGAGAATGTCACCCAGCGCCAGGCCCCTAGCTTGACCACGCCGGGGTTGAAGCCCTTGCCGGTGACGGTCTGGAAGCTTTTTCCACGCAGCACGCTCCACTGCCAGACCACCAGCAGCAGCATCAACCCCATGATGACGAAGCTCAGCGCCGTCGCCGACTGATAGTTCGGCACCGCGCGCTGGGTGATCGAGTCGTAGATCTCGGTGGAGATGACCTTGATGCCGGCCGGCGTGCCGAAGAACAGCGGTGATTCAAAACTCTCGATGCCGCGGATAAAGCTCAGCATGACGCCGCTGGTCAGTACCGGCAGCAGCAGGAACAGCGTGATCTTGCGGAACGTGGTCCAGCGCGAGGCGCCGCACATCCGGCTCGCCTCCTCCAGCGCAGGATCCATGGCGCGGAACGCATCGACCAGGAACAGGAACAGGAAGGTCGTCGTGTATTGCGACATGTGCCAGATCACGCCGCCATAGGAGTAGACGTTGATCGGCGATGTTTCCGAGCCGGTGATCGCCTGCCAGGTCTGGTTGATCAGGCCGACCTGCAGGTTGCCGAGCATGCCCCAGGCCATGGCGGTGAGGATCGGCGGCACGAAGAACGGCAGGGTGACCAGCACTTCCAGCACGCCGCGGCAGGGCGTGTCGGTGCGGGCGATGATCCAGGCCAGCAGGATGGCGACCGCAAGCGACGGCACAGTCTTGGCAAAGGAGATACCGATCGTATTCAGCAGCACCACCGCGTTGTGCGCGGTCATGATCTGCCGGTAGCCGTCGAGATTGAACTCGCCCGCCGTACCCGGCGGCGTCGAGTGCAGGCTGCCGAAAAGCAGCATCGACATCGGATAGACGGTGAGGAATCCGAGCAGCAGGATCAGCCCCAGCACCGCCAGATTGCGGCCACGCAAAAGCGCGCGCAGGCGATCGGTGATCTGCGAGCCGTCGAGCCCCCTCGCCGTCAGCCTTCCGGCTGTCTCTTCGGACATCCGTTTCCTCTCCCCCGCGCGGCTGTCAGCCGCGGCGCTTGGTGATCTCGACGATACCGTTATCGGCATCGACCTTGACCCAGTCGCCGGTCTCGATGACCTGCAACGGATCCTGCTCCAGCTCTGTCATGGCCGGCGCGTGGGTGACCACCGCGCCGAGTGCGACCTTGGTGGTCATCTTGTTGAAGATCATGGCGCGCGGCGATGCACCGTTCAGCCGCGCCATGTGGAAATAAGCGGACCAGCCGGATGATCCCTTGGCGCCGGGAAACACCAGCACCTTGTCCTTGAAACTCTGGCCGCGCAGCTCGTGCCGGCGTTCGATCACCGTGCCGTCGCGCTCGTTGATGCCTCCCCAGCCGGAAATGGTGTCGCGGGTGACAATCGCCTCGCCTTCCGCGCAGCCGCCGACGACCTTGCGGCCGCGCAGCACGATCTTCGTCTCGCCTTTTGCAGGCACAGCCAGGTCGCTCATTGCAGGCCTCCATCCCAGCGGCCAGAGACGGCGGCGTCCACGCAATCCTTCACCGAACCGAACCAGGCCGAGACGCCAGTGATCGCCGGCAGATAGTGCGCCTGCTTGGCCGAATCCGTCGCCACCACCTTGGTCCCCTTCGGCATGTGACGCGAGATCGCCGGGCACGTGTCGCTCATGACGTGGCCGCCCGCGTCCATGATCATCTTGGTGTAGCCGTTGCGGTCGGCGACCTCGCGCAGCGCGCGCGGTGTGTGCACCCAAAGCTCCGTGTTGGCGCTGATCTTGCGGCCGTCGAGTAGCGAGGCGATCAGCCAGACCTGATCGATCGAGTTGTGCGGGCAGCCAAGCATCACGAAATCGATGTTGCGCTCGGTCGCGCAGTTGAGGTTCTCGTAGGCAATCCGCCGCTCCTTCTCGCCGTAGCGCACGGTGCCGCGAACAGGATTGCCGGCGAACGCCTCCTCGACCGAGCGAGCCTCCGGCGTAATGTCCGGGATGTGGTACATCTCGACGCCGCCCGACGAGGCCGCAGCCGCACCAAAATGCTTGAGCTTGATCAGGCTCGGCTGCTTGTAGCGCCCGGTCAGCACCGGGATCTCGTCGTCGATGATCTCGCCGAGATAGTAGCCGAGCAGGCCCCAATCCATGATGTCGTCGACATCGATGTCGACCTCGACGATATGGCTGCCGCGCCGGTTCTCCTTGATGTGGTAGCCCCAGTACGGGATGCGCCCGGTCAGTGCGGCCGCGCCTGTGCTTTCCTTGCCTTCGGTGTTGGTGCGCGCACCAAGCACCGAGTTGCAGTAGACGACGGCCGAGGATTCCATCCAGGCGCAGTGCTCGCCCTTCACCGGCACGTTGCCGACCTGATACGGCGTACAGGTCGCGAACATGTTGATGCCGCGGCTGCCGAAGAACTCCTCGCCGCGCTTCTGCTGCTCGGCGAGATCGTCCGGGATGCCCTGCACGCGCCAGTTGGCGTTGTCGATGCCGGTGATGAGCTGGCAGGTGTGGGCGGTCATCTTCGGCACCTCGACCACTTCGGCGCTGTCGAGGTTCAATTCCGAATAGACGGCGTCAAAGCCCTTTTTGACGAGTTCGCGCACCGAGGGCGTCGAGGCGTTGAAGGCGCCCGCGACGTTGTTGGTTTCGATCAGCCGCTCGGCGCCCAGCGCCTCGCCATAGCGCACGAGCAGATCCATCGCCCGCGCCTTGGCGCGGCCGTGGACGCCGTCGAACATTTCCTTCTCGTAGTCTGTCAGCTTCATGGACCAGGCCCTGGCTCGCGGTATGGCTTGCAGTCTTTTGCGTCAGGCGGCCTTGTTCGGCCACCGCATGTGCTTGGTCTCGACGTTATCATGCACGCGTTTGGCGAGCGCCGCGATGTCGATCTGATGCACGCTGCCGGTTCCGGCAAGATCGAGCGCCTTGGCCGCAGCAGCGCCCATCGCCATGCACGGTCCCATCACCCGCACGCTCGACAGCGCGGGAAGGTCCGCATCGATGCAGCGTCCGGCGGCGACGACGTTGTCGCCCTCCGACGGGATCATGCTGGACAACGGTACATAGTGGACATGATCCGTATCGAAGGTATGCCAGTGATGGCCGCTGCTGTGGTCGTGCAGTTCGATCGGCCAGGCCGTGCGCGCGACCGCATCGGCGAATTTCGTGCCCGCGCGCACGTCATCGACGGTAAGCTGCTGGCGGCCGACGATCCAGCGCGTCTGGCGAATGCCGGGGAGCCCATAAGCGCGAATCCGCGCATTGCCGAAGCATTCGGGGAATTCGTTGCGGAGGAAGTCCACCGCGCGATCGGCCTGATCCTTGCCGTCAATGCCCTTGATCGACGCCTCGATCGGATCGAGCGGCGTTTCCACGTGCGTCATGTTCATGGCGGCAACGCCGCGTCCGGGAATGACGAAGCCAAGTCCCTCACGGCGGACGAGGCCATACGCGTCGCCCTTCTCCTTCATGCGCGCGGGGATCTCCTCGCGCGTCGGCTGCTTGTCCTCGTTGATTTGCTCGAGGATCACCATTTGCGTGCCGTAGATCGGGCTTGTCGGTTCGCGGCAGGCAAAACCTGCCTGATAAACCAGCGCTGCATCGCCGCTCGCGTCGATAAAGCCGGTCGCTTCCACCTCGACATCGCCATAGCGCGTCGCCAGATGCAGTTTCTTGATACGGCGCCCCTCGACATCCACCTCGCGCATGACGGCGCCAACGATCACGGTGATGCCAAGGTCGCGGACCGTGCGTTCGATCCAGCGGCCGAGCGCGACCTCGTCGTAATAGACGACCGTCGTCAGCGGGCCGTTGCGGTAATAGAGCTGCTCGCTGTTCTTGCCGAGTGCTTCAAGGATGTCGTCGGCGATGCCGTGGGTGAACTGGTAGCCATGCGTGCCGTTCGAGAACAGGCCGCAGAACGTGCCGATGATCGAGTTCACCGCCTGCCCGCCCAGCGCCGGCATCCCATCGATCAGGACCACCTTGCGACCAAGCCGAGCGGCTTCAATTGCCGCTGATGCGCCGGCGGCCCCGGCGCCGACCACGCAGATGTCGGCTTCCACTTTGCGCATCGCGCCGTTTCCGGCCCGGCGAACGATGCGCGTTCCGACCGACGCGTCCGAGGGTTCTGCCATGCGCCTTCTCCCTTGATTCCTGAAGCCCGCTTGAAGCCCGCTTGGGTCACCTTTTCCGGGCGCATTTTTATCTGGCGCGATGCTAGTCCCGCCAAATTTGCCGAAAAAGCAGGATCATCAACCAACAGCTTTCTCGAAATGAGAAAGCTGGGTAAGCTGCTGGCGGCAATCATCTTCTGTCGTCGCGTGGCAAGGGGCCGGACGGCCGCAGGAACCGACGACGGACAGCTTTCTCAAAAGGAGAAAGACATGGATACGCTTCTGAATATAAAGGCTTTTCTCGCCACCGCGCGGGCCGGAAGCTTCTCGGCGGCAGCGCGCGAGCTTGGCGTCGCGCCGTCGGTGATCGTCAAGCGGATCAACCGCCTCGAGGACCAGATGCGCGCGCAGTTGTTCGTGCGATCGACGCGCAAGCTGTCGCTGACCGAAACCGGCGAGCACTATTTCCCCCGCTACCAGACCATCGTCAGCGACGTCGAGGATGCGCTGAACGGCGCAGCGTCAGCGTCGAACACGATCGAGGGCCAGTTGCGGATCAAGTGCCCGACGACGCTGGCCGTGCTCAACTTCGGCGACATCCTGAACGACTTTCAGGTCGCCCATCCCGCCATCGCCCTGGATCTCGTGCTGATCGACCGCTCCGTCAATCCGGTGGAAGAAGACTTCGACATCGCGATCGGCGCGATGCCCGCCTCCTACGCCAATGTGATCGATGAGCCGCTGACGCCCTATCCGCGCGTGCTGTGCGCTGCACCGTCCTACCTCGACGCGCGTGGTGAGCCGAAGCATCCGATCGACCTGACCGGCCACGATTGCCTGACGTTTCAGACCACGGGATCGACCTGGTCGTTCGAAAGCCCGCGCGGCTTGATCAACGTCGACGTCCGCTCGCGCTTTTCCGCCAACGACAGCCAGATTCTGCAAAGTGCAGCCTGCCGCGGTCTCGGCATCACGATGATCGCACGCTACATCGCGCGGCCGGCGATCGAGGCCGGTCACCTGAAGACCCTGCTGCCGGATTATCCGGTGCCGGAGTTGTGGCTCAAGGCGCTGGTCCCGACCCACAAGATCAAGCGTGTCGCCGTGCAAAGCCTGTTGCGCTGGATCAAGGAGCGCATGGAGCCGCGGCCCCTGTGGGCGGCGTAGTCAGCTACACAAACATGCCAAAGTCGATCGGCTTGTTCCGGTCGATCGTGCGCGTTACCGGCGGCAGCGGGTACTTCAGGCCCGTCGCGCAGTTGAACAGCATGACGCGATCGGCCTTCGTCACCCGCCCGTCCTTCAGGCACTGCTTGTAGGCGGCGTAGGTCGCGCCGCCTTCGGGACACAGCAACAGCCCTTCCGCGCGTGCGACCTCGTCGACGGCCGCGGTGATCGCCTCGTCACTGACCGCGATCGCGAAGCCGCCGCTGTCACGGACCGCACGCAGAATCAGGAAATCGCCGATCGCCTGCGGCACACGAATGCCGGACGCGATCGTGTGCGCATTGTCGACGCGCTTGGCGTGCTCTTCGCCCGCCTCGTACGCATTGACGATCGGTGCGCAGCCCTCCGCCTGCACCGCGATCATGCGCGGGCGCTTCTTGCCGATGAAGCCGATGGCCTCCAGTTCCGCAAAGGCCTTCCACATGCCGATCAGCCCGGTGCCGCCGCCGGTCGGATAGAAGATCGCGTCGGGCACGTCCCAGCCGAGCTGCTCGGCGAGTTCCAGGCCCATGGTCTTCTTGCCCTCGATCCGATAGGGCTCCTTGAGCGTCGAGGTATCGAACCAGCCGACCTTGGTCTTGCCCTCGCCGACGATCTTGCCGCAGTCGTCGATCAGGCCGTTGACGCGGTAGACGGTCGCGCCCTGCAGCTCGATCTCGCTGACGTTCACTTCCGGCGTGTCCTCCGGGCAGAACACCGTCGTCTTGATGCCGGCGCGGCTGGCGTAGGCAGCGAGTGCCGCGCCCGCATTGCCGTTGGTCGGCATCGCCATATGCTTGATGCCGAGCGCCTTCGCCATCGACACCGCCATCACCAACCCGCGCGCCTTGAACGAGCCGGTCGGCAACCGCCCCTCATCCTTGACGATGATCTCGCCGCCCGAGAGCTTTCGCGTGAGATTGGGGAGCCGGATCAGCGGCGTGAGCGCTTCGCCGAGACTGACGATGTCCTCGACGCGGCGGACGGGAAGCAGCTCGCGATAACGCCAAAGGTCGGGGGGCCTGGCGGCCAGTGCCTCTTTGCTGAGCGCCTTTGCGACGCCGGCGAGATCGTAATGGACCAGCAGCGGCTTGCCGGCCGACGACAGGTTGTGGACGCGATCGGCCTCGAACTTCTCGCCGGTGTAGGCGCATTCCAGGTGGGTGACGAATGTCGGCCGCTCAACACGCAAGTTCTCGTCGTCGCTCATCCTTTACCTCGCACCAGTCAGTTGCGGCGCGATGATCGGCGAAGGAGAAGGATAACGCAACGCGAGAACCCCGCTCGGGGCCGGCAATTCCTTGCGTCAGGCTTGCGCAAACCCTCAAGGGTCGAGCTTGACACGCCCGGATTTCAGCAGGCCGCCGAAGATCTCCTGCTCTTTGGCGACTGTGGTGGTGATCGCCTCGGGTGCGCTCGCGACCACGGTGTAGCCTTGTGCCGACAGGATCTTCACCACGTCCGGATGCCTGAGCGCGGTGGTCAGCGCGGTGTTCAACTTCTCCGCAAGCTCCTTCGGCATCCCGGCCGGGCCGATGAAGCCGAGCCAGCCCGCCGCGACCGCCTGCTTGATGCCGACGCTGCTGAGACTCGGCGCACCCGGAAAGATGTCCCAGGATTCGCGGGCCGAAACTGCCAGGATTTTGATCTGGCCGCCGTCGGCAAGTCCCTTGCCCGCTCCGGTCACCAGGGTGAAATCCACCTGTCCCGACAGCAGGTCGGTCGTGGCCGGCGCTTCGCCGCGATAAGGCACGTGCAGCGCTGTCACGCCGGCTTCGGCAAGGATCGCCTCCGCCCAGAAGTGGTACGAGGTGCCGGTGCCGGCCGAGCTGTAGTTGAGCTGGCCATTCTTCGCCTTCGGCGAAGCGAGAAACTCCTTGAACGTCGCAGCGTCGGTCTTCTTCGGGTTCACTGCGAAGCCGAAATAGGTTTCAACCGCGATGGTGATCGGCGTGTATTGCTTGCCGAGGTCGGAATATTTGACGTCGGTGATCGGCAACAGCGACAGCAGCGCCGGCACCGCAAGTGCGATGGTGTAGCCGTCCGGCGGCGAGCGCAGCACCTGATCGAGGCCAATGCGACCGCTCGCACCGGTGCGGTTTTCGACAATCACCGGCTGGCCGATCCCTGTCGTCATCTGGTTGGCGATGGCGCGGCTTACTGCGTCGGCAACGCCGCCCGCTGGATAGGGCACGACAATGGTGACGACACGGTTCGGCCAGTTCCGCGCGTCGGCGCGACCCAAACCCAGCGCGCTTGCGGCTACGATCAATGCGAGAAGTATTCGCGTCATGACGTTTCCTCGATTACCCGTTGCTTCGTTCACTGATTCGACGTTCCGCCGCTGTTCATGCGGCTTCGCGCACCCGCACTTTCAGAAAGTCGAGCAGCACGCGGTTGAATGCATCCGGCTGCTCCGCCCAGGCATAGTGGCCGGCGTCCTCGATGACGCTGAACTGCGCGCCCGGAATCATCGCCGCGAGCTTCTGCATCTCCTCCGGTTTGCCGACCGGATCGTGGCGGCCGGCAATGCACAGCGTCGGCACGCGCAGGCGCTGCACGACCGGCGCGCCGTCCCAAGCCTGGATCGCATACATCGCCGCACGGAATGTCGGCACCGGCGTGGTCGCCGCCACATCGATGATCAGCTCGGTAAGCGGCCCGGATGAAGCCGGCGCGAACATCGACTTCACCAGCGGCGTTGCTGCTGCCGCCAGCGTCGTCAGCCCCTTCAGCGGTGCTAAACGCTTCTCCAGGAAATCATCGGCGAATTCCTTGCCGCCCTGCTGCAGCGAGGCGAGCGTCGCCGACAGGACGAGGCCGTGCACCCGATCCGGTGCAAGCTCCCACACCTTTGGCGCAATGAGGCCGCCCATCGAATGGCCGAACACGACGTTGCGGCCGCCGCCGACGGTTTTGACCAGCTGGACGCAGGCTTGCGCAAGGCTCTCAATGCTGAACGTGTCCGGCAGCCGCGAGACGCCATAGCCCGGCGCGTCCCACGCCACCACGCGAAAACCATTCTGCACCAACGTTTCGACCTCAGGCCGCCAATAGTCCTTCGAACCGTAGCCGCCGTGCAGCAGAAACACCGTCGTCGGTCCGTCGCCCGCCACAAGGTGATCGGGACATCGTGCGTCAGTCATGATTGCTTCCTCCCGGTTTTCATCGTTGGCATTGCATCCTCGGTGTCGAGCCATGCCGTCAGCAGCGCCGCCAACACCTGCGGCTGCTCGATCGGCAGCAGGTGACCTGCGCGCGGCACCGTCTCGAACCGCGCGAGCGGCACCACATCGGACATTTTCTGCATGGCTTCGACCGGAATGACGCGATCGTCGCCGGCCGCGACGAACACCAGCGGAATGCGGCTTGCCGCGAGCAGCGAAGTCCGATCCGGCCGCGCCTTGCTCGCATACTGATGCGCGATGAAGCGCTCGGCGCCATAGGCGCGGGCGATACGCAACCGCAATGTGGCGATCTCCGGATTGGCCGCTGCGTCCGGATGCAGCGCGATGGCGCCGGGACCTTCCACCAGCTTCATATGCTCGCCGCGTTCGGCCGCCGCCGCCGCCGCATCGCGCGCGGCCACTTGCTGTGGCGTATCGGCGAAGGACGTGGTCGCGATCAGCGCCAGGCCCTCGATCCGCTGCGGCGCATGCGCCAGCATCGCCAGCGCCACATAGCCGCCGAACGAAAAGCCCGCGAGATGAAACCGCCCTGGCGCGCGCGCGAGGATATCGGCGGCAATGTCGTCGACATTCGCCAGCGCGGCGCAATCCTGCGGATGGCAGTGTACGGCAGCCGGCAGCGCCGCGATCACACCATCCCAGGTCTCGCGCGTGTTGTTGATGCCCGGAACGAGGACGAGCTCGGTCATGCCGCAGCCTGTCGTTCTCCATGCATCCGCTCGGCCTCCACCCAGCACGCGTGCGTGCCGACCTGGATGCGCTCGGGCAGGATCACTCGGGCGATCGGACCTGCGGCCATGTCGTCAGCGCGCAGGATCAGACATTCCGACAGGTTCTGGTTCATGTCGGTGACGAAGGTCAGCACGTAACCCTCGTCTTCGCGTTTTGCGCCGATCGCACGCGCCATCTGCGGCTCGCTGCCATAGCGGCCTTCGCCGTACTCATAGCGAACCGCCGTGCCCTTCTGCAGATCGAAACGCTTCAGACCGGAGAACAGCCAATCGCCCTTCTTGTAGAGGACGTTGTAGGAGTATCGGTAAGGCTGGCCGACGAAGTCGTTGCTGACCGTGGGAAACTCGGTCACCTCGTCGTCCATGCGCTCCTCGCGCGTCTGCCCGGTGCGCATGTTGAAGCGCCAGCGGTGCATGAACGTCTTGTTGTTGTGCTTGTCGAGGTTGGCGCGGATACGGTCGAACATATTGTCATGCTGGTTGACCGGGATCTTCTTGTAGTCGGGCATGATGCAGGCATCCATCACCACCTCGTCGCCGTCCTCGAAGCAGTTGGCCAGATGAAGCACGAAGCACGGGGCCGCCTCGAACCAGCGGATGCTGGAGTTATCGCCGTAGCGCGGAACGACGCCGAAGCGCGCCGGCAGCTCGCGATTGAACACCAGGTCATGCACACCGTTCTTCAGCGCGACCGGATCGAAGTAGAGCGGCAGATCGTGCAGCACCGTATAGTTCCTGGTGATGCCGAGATCGTGCGGCCAGCGCGCGCCGGGCAATTCGATCGGCACATAGTGGACCACCTCGCCCTTCGCATTGCAGACGCCGTAGTTCATGTATGGCGGATGCTCCGGATAGTTGAAGAACATCAGTTCGCCGGTGTTCGGGTCGACCTTTGCGTGCGACGACACGCCGTCCTTCACACGGCGCGCCATGTTCGCATCGGGGCCGAGCGTCTCGAGCGTCAGCGGATCGAGCCGCCAAGGTTCACCGCCCTGCGACATGGTGGCGAGCAACTGCCCCTTGTGCACGAGCACGTCTGTGCCGGCGTTGTCCTTCATGGCACCGATGGCGCCCCAGCCGCGGCGCTGAAAGAGGTTCGGATTGAGCAGCCCGGGCCACAGCGCCTTGCCGGCCGCCTGCTCGGCAAGGAAGCCGGTGGTTCGCACGAAGCGGTTGCGATACTCGGCCTTGCCGTCGAAGAAGTGCACCGCATGCATCATCGCGTCGCCGTCGAACGGGTGGTAGACGCCAATCGGCTCGTGCACCTGGTTGTGGGTGTTGCGGACGTAGATGCCGCAGAGGTCCTTCGGAATCTCGCCGATGACCTTCAGGTCGGACCCGGTGGCTGTGAATTCGGTGTCGTTCGGCGCAAACGGGCCCTGCAGGAATGGATTGTTGTCCTTGTTGGTCAACGTCAGCGCGACTTTGCTGCTCTGAATCATTTGCGGCCTCTATCTTTGATAGCGCAATCATTTCATCTGAAACTGTTATTGTCAAGGGATGCCGGGGCGGGCTAAGTGGCTGCCAGCAAATCCATGATTCCAGTGGCGCTTTTCGATTTGCAGGGTTGGGCGGTGGTGTTGCGCCGCCGGATGCGGGGTCCCTTGGCGGCACTCGCGCGGAAGGTCAGGAGCTAATGGACGAGCCTCACGCGCTTTATTATGAGCGGACCACCGCCCTCATTCAGATGCTGAGGACGTCGAACCTGACGCTGGGCGTGTTCGAGAAAGCGACCGGCGTCCACATTGCGCATTGGCGCGTGCTGGCGTTCCTGTCGCAGCATCCGGACTGCACGCAGAAGGAACTGAAGGACGCGCATCGCGTCGATCCTGCATCGATCACCCGTACGGTGAAGTCGCTGGAACGCGACGGCTTGGTGGTCCGCCGGGCCGACCCGAAGGACAACCGCCTAACGCGGGTAATCCTGACGCCGGCCGGCGAGAAGCTCGTCGCCGAAGTTTCGGTGCGTCGCAAGGCCTACCTCCGGTGGGCGTTGCGCGGAATTGAGCCGGCGGACATCGAGGTGTTCGAAGGCGTACTGAAGAAGCTCGAAAGCAACGCGCTGACGATGTCGAGCCGCAAGGTCCGCAAAGCCGAAGCATCGACCTGACCAGACTGTGCTTGACGCTATGTTCGTCTTGCGAACGCCAGCGCTTGGCCTAAAGTCATTCATGCAGACAAGGGCGGGCGTCCGGAATCGGACGCATCCAAGAACCCGAAAACATTGCTGCTCCTTGAGGGACACGAGGAGGAAAAAATGTATCGGAAGGTTCTTCTTGCTTACGACGGCTCGGTCGAAGGCCGGCGCGCGCTGCGCGAAGGCGCGGCTCTCGCCTTACGGTGCGACGCCGAGGTCTTCCTGCTTGCCGTCATCGACAATTCGATCAGCCTCGCCACGGTCGACGGCGCCTATGCGCTCGCGATCGACGAAGAGCAATCGGCCTACCAGGCCGTGCTGGACGAAGGCGTGCAACGGCTGCGCGCACTCGGCTTCGAACCGGAATCCCGGTTGGGTTGGGGCCGGCCCGGCGACGTGATCGTGACGGTCGCGCAGGAGATCGGCGCTGATCTCGTCGTGGCCGGTCATCGGCGCAAGGGCAAGTTCGCCCAGTGGTGGTCCGATTCGGTCGGCGTCTACGTGATCAAGCACATCGGCTGCAGCGTGCTGATCGGCCAGACTGAGTACAACGACGAGCAATTCGCGAAGATCACCGAAGGCTATCGGAAAGTTCCGGCGGAATAGCTGCGCTCGACCGCCGGACCGCTGTGTCCGGCGGCGACCGCGCCAGTCATCGACGTTCGAAATTACACCTACGGAGAATAACATAACGCAGTAGGGAGGCGACGATGCGCGCGATCGCGAAGCGGTTGGCTTTGGCGACATTCTTGGCTTGCGCCGCTTCGGCGGCACACTCACAGACGCTAAAGATGATGAAGTCGCTCGATGCGCCGCACTTCGACGCGCACCGCACCACCTGGGCGCCGACCGCCGACGTCACCAACATGATCCTGGACACGCTGGTGGTGCTGGACTGGGACGGCCGGACCGTCATCCCCTATCTCGCGACATCCTGGACCATCAGCGAAGACGGCAAGACCTACACCTTCAAGCTGCGCGACGACGTGCAGTTCTGCAGTGGCAAGAAGTTCACGTCCGCCGACGTGGTCTACAGCTTCAAGCGGTTGCTCGACCCGGCAACCAAGGCGCCGCTGAAGTGGCGCGCCGGAAACGTCAAGGACCTGCGCGCGCCGGATCCTTACACGGTCGAATACGAGCTGAACGAGCCCTACTCCGACCTGATGCTGAACTTCGCGAGCTTCAGCATGACGATCCACAACAAGGACAGCGTCGAGAAGCACGGCAAGGACTATGGCACACAGGCGATCGACGGCACCGGGCCGTGGTGCTTCGAATCCTGGAAGCCGCGCACCGAGACGGTGCTGAAGCGGCACGATGCCTACAAGTGGGGCCCGTCGATGTACAAGAACAAGGGCCCGGTGAAGTTCGAGAAGATGGTCATCACCATCGTGCCGGAGGACTCCTCGCGGGTCGCTGCGATGCTAAGCGGCAATTTCGACATCACCCACAACATGCCGCTGCAGTTCATGGACCAGATCCGGCGTGCGCCGATGCTGGTGGTGCAGGACGCAAAGCCGATGCACCTGCTCAACTACTTCGGCTTCAAGACCAACCGTCCGCTGGTCGCCGATCCGCGCGTGCGCGAGGCAATGAGCATCGCCATCAACCGCGGCGACATCGTCAAGAGCATCATGCAGGGCAACGCGGAGCCCGCCTACACCTTCGTGGATCCCGAAGCGCTTGATTTCGACAAGGGCGGCACACCGGTCAAGGAGAATGTGGAGCGGGCGAAGAAGTTGCTCGACGAGGCCGGCTGGAAGATGGGACCCGACGGCTTCCGCTACAAGGACGGTGTCAAGCTCCAGCCGAAGGTTTACTTCACGGCGGTCTCGTACGGGCCGCGCGTGTCGGAAGCGATCCAGGGCTACATGCGCCAGATCGGCGTCGACTGGAACATCATCGGCTTCGATTCGACGATCGCGCCGGCGAAGATGGCGGAGCTCGACTACGAACTCTGGACCGTCACCTACTCCTACCTCTCGGCCGGCGACATGATGAACTACTACTTCGATTCATCGAACATCCCGGTGCCGAACCGGATGTTCTGGAACGACCCGCAGACCGACGAATGGCTGAAGCTCGGCCGTTCGGCCCTGACCGAGACCGACCGCGCGAAATACTATGGCCTCGCGCAACGGCGCGTCATGGAAAACCACCTCTGGATCCCCGTGATGAACGTCGGCCTGCACATGGTCACCAACAAGCGGCTGAAAGGCGGACGGCCGCACATGATTCACCAGAACGTCTTCTACAAGGGTCTGGATTATTCGTACTAGGTGAGTGACGTCCGGCTGATCCTTGCCGCACGCCTGAACTTGCTGGCTGTCGCGCATTTCCCTAAGCTGCAGCGCGACAACAGCAAGAAACAGGAGTTGCCTTGACCGACCGCACACATCCTTTCGACGCGGATGCCATTTTGAAAGGCATCCGGAGCTGGGTCGAAATCGAGTCGCCGACTGAGGCACCTGAGCAGGTCAATTCCCTCGTCGCGATGGTTGCGGATGGCTACGGCGGACTGCCGGCAACGGTCGAGCGCATTCCCGGCAAGGACGGACGCGGCGATCACCTGATCGCCCGTTCCGCATGGGGCCAGGACAAGCCCGGCATTCTGGTGCTCAGCCATCTCGATACCGTGCACCCGATGGGCTTCATCAAGCGGCTGCCATTCCGTGTGGACGGCGATGCGGCCTTCGGCCCCGGCATCTACGACATGAAGGGCGGTGCCTACCTCGCCTATCGCGCGTTTCAGCAGGTCTGCCTCGACAAGCAGCAAACGCCGCTCGGCATCACGCAGATGTACGTCTCTGACGAGGAGGTCGGCAGCCCGACCTCGCGCGCGTTGATCGAGGCCGAAGGCCTGAAGGCGAAGTACGTGCTGGTGACCGAGCCCGCGCGCGACGGCGGCAAGATCGTCACCGGCCGCAAGGGCGTCGCCCGGTTCGAGGTGTTCGTGAAGGGTGTGCCGGCGCATTCCGGCTCACGGCCTGAGGACGGACGCAGCGCCATCCGCGAGCTCGGCCACATCATTCTGGCGCTCGACGCCATGAACGATCCGGCGCGCGGCATCAGCGTCAACGTCGGCGTGATCCGCGGCGGCACCAAGCCGAATGTGGTCGCCGAAGATGCCTATGCCGAGGTCGACCTGCGTGTGAAGACTGCCGCCGATGCCGAGGAGATGGTTGCGAAAATCACCAACATCAAGCCGAAGACCGAGGGCGTCACCGTCACGATCACCGGCGAGCTCAACCGCCCGCCCTATGAGAAGGGCAATGCCGGCGCCGCGCTCTACGAGCACGCCAAAACGCTCGCCTCGGAAATCGGCTTCGACCTCGTCGATACGTTTACGGGCGGCGGCTCCGACGGCAATTTCACAGCGCCGCATACGGCCACACTGGACGGCCTCGGCGTCGACGGCCAAGGCGCGCATACGCACTACGAGCAGATGTACGTCTCATCGATCGTCCCGCGCGTCCGCCTGCTGCACCGGCTGTACCAGACGCTGCGGTGAGACTACGGCCGACGCGTCCAGCGGTCGGCGTTTACCGCGCCGACCGGCGCCTCGCCCTTGAGAATGGTCGCGACCTGCCCCACGGTTTCGAGCGCCTGGGCCTCGATCGCCGGCGGAGTGAGCCCGCCGATGTGCGGCGTCGCGATCACGTTCGGCAGCTTCGCGAGTTCCGCGCTCGGCATCTGGTCGCGGGCGCGGCCGACATCCATCGCAGCACCTGCGATGCGCTTGTCGCGCAAGGCAGCGGCAAGTGCCGCCTCGTCGACCAGCTCGCCCCGTGAAAGATTGATGAAGCAGGCATGCGGCTGCATCAGCGCCAGCTGCGCTGCGCCGATCAGGTTCTCGGTGTCCTTGTTGGCGACGACGAGACAGACGACATAGTCGGAGCTGCGCAGTAGCTCATTGAGCGGCACGTGGCGAATGTTCGAATCCTCGACGGTGGCGAACGGGTCGGCAACGTAAACCGTCATGCCCAGCGCCTGCGCGAGGCGTGCGAGATACTTGCCGATGCTCCCAAAACCGATGATGCCGATGCGCGAGCCTGAAAGCTGCCGGCCCATGATGATCTGAGGCCCCTGCCCGGCGTGGTAATCAGCCGTGGCACGCGAGACGCCGCGCGACAGGTCCACCATGAAGCCAACCGCAAGCTCGCTGACGGATTGCACGAAGCCGGGACCCGCGCGCGTGACCAACACGCCGGCCGCGGATGCTGCCTCCACGTCGACATTGCGGATGTCGACCGCGCAGCGGACGAACGCGCGCAGCTTCGGCAGCTTCGCGAAGATCTCGGCGGGACCCGCGGTCAGACGATCGGCGACGATCAGGTCGGCATCGCGCGCCGCGTTGACCAGCCCGGTCGCGTCGAGCGCCTCGCCGCCTTCATGCAGCAGCACTTCGGCGACCTGCTGCAGGCCATGCAGCGCTCTCTTGCCATAATACTGGTGACGCGACTGCGGTGTGTGAGTGAGAAGGATTCTGAAGGGCATGCCGCGCGGATACTGACCACTATTTGCGCGGCTGCCAACCGCCCTCACCCACTTCCAGCAAGCAATACTGATGTCGCTTCAAGCCTTTAATGCATTCTCATTAATCTCATTGAACAGTGCAATTAGTTGTGCCACATTGCATCCATGGACACCCGCATGAAGCTGCTGCTGGCGGCCGAGCGCCTGTTTGCCCTGCATGGGCCGGCGGGCACCTCGTCGCGCGCGATCATGGCCGAGGCCGGCCAGAGGAATGCGTCGGCGATCAACTACTACTTCCCGACCCGCGACAGGCTGGTCGAAGCGATCTGCGAATTGCGGATGGAGCCGATCAATCGCGACCGCGTCGCGCGCGTTGCGCAGTACCTGTCCGACAAGCCGGCACCTGCCGATCGCCTGAGTGCATTGATCGCGATCCTGTGCGAGCCGGGCCTTGCGCCGATCATCGAGGCGAAGGGACAGAGCTTCTTCCGCCGCTTTCTTGCCCAGGCCATCAACAGCCCGTCGTCGAACTTCTACGCGATCGTGCGCGACCGGTTCGATACCGGCATCCGTCAGCTCGTGCCGCTGATCCGCGACGAGGTCCCGCACCTGCCGCGCGCAATCGCCAACCAGCGCATCGCCATGATGATCCGCACCTCGGGCTACATGTCGGCCCACTTCGAAGCGCATTCGGAAGGGCGTCCGTGGAGCACGCGCGAGGACGAACTGGATTTTGAGCTGGAGCTGATGATCGAGGGATACGTCGGTCTGATGCGGGGCCCGCATGCGCCGAACGGATCGATGCGATCGTCGGCGCTGAAACGTTACGCCGAACAGGAGCCGTTGGATCACGCGCTGGCGTGACGCGCGGGCGACAGGTTTTTTCAGACAATAAAAGAAGAATATTGGGAGGTTGCAATGAGGTTCTTGAGTCGCTGTCTGACCACAGCCGCCGCGCTGGCCGTGTTGACGGCCCACGTCAACAGCACACCGGCGCTGGCACAAGACAATTATCCCTTGCGCGTCGTCCGCGTGATCGTCCCCTACACCCCCGGCGGCATCACCGACGTTCTGGCGCGGGTTGTCGCCGAAGGACTGTCCAAATCGCTCGGGCAGCAGTTCATCGTCGAGAACCGGCCCGGCGGCGGCACCTCGATCGGCACCCGCGCGGTCGTGACCTCCCCGCCGGACGGCTACACGCTGCTCATGGGCACCACCGTGCTCAGCATCAACACACATCTGATGCCGAAGCTGGATTACGACGCAGCCAAGGACCTCGTTCCGATCATAAATGTTGGGGAGTCGAGCGGCGCTATCGTCGCTGTTCCGGGGTCAAGCCCCGTCAAGACGCTCGCCGAGCTCGTGGCTCTCGAAAAGACGAAGCCGGGTCAGCTCTCTTTCGCCACCGCCGGCGCCGGCAGCATCGGTCATATCGCGGGCGAGCAGTTCAACCAGCTCGCTGGCACCAAATTCGTCCACGTCGCCTATCGCGGCAGCGCGCCGGCGATCAACGATACCATCGGCGGGCACGTCCCGCTCCTGTTCGACGGCGTGATCTCGACCTTGCCGCAGATCCAGGCCGGCAAGCTGCGGGCGCTGGCCATCCTGCAGACGAAACGCGTCGACGTGCTGCCCGATGTCCCGACCTCGGCCGAGGCAGGTTTTCCCGAGCTGATCTCGACGAGCTACTACGGTTACCTGGCGCCGCGCGGCACGCCGCCGGCAATCGTCGCCAAGCTTAACGCCGAGATCAACAAGATCCTCTCGCAGCCCGACGTACAGGAGAAGATCAAGCAGCAAGGCGCGACGCTGATCGGCGGCTCGCCGGAAGATTTCGCAAAGAAAATGGAACGAACCACGCAGCGTTACGGCGAGATCATCAAGAAGGCCAACATCGCCACTGAAACCAACTGATTTCACGCCGACCGATCCAACGAAGAGTGGAACGCAGGGAGGATGCAATGAAGTCCTGGACTGGGATTCTGACGATGACTGCCGCGCTCGTGCTGGCCGCAACGGCCGCGCTTGCGCAGGACTATCCCACCCGACCGATCCAGTTCGTCGTGCCCTACCCGCCGGGCGGCAGCACGGACCTGATCGCCCGTGCGGTTGCCGAGCCCCTGCGCGAGCGCCTTGGCCAGCCGGTGATCGTCGAAAATCGCGTCGGCGGCGGTGGCGTGGTCGGGCTGGAGGCCGTCGCCCGCGCGCAACCGGATGGCTATACGATCGTGCTGGGCGGCACCCATAACGTGACGATCGCAGCGCTCGGCACCAGCAAGAACGTCGACACGATCAACGACCTGAAGCCGGTCGCCATCATCGGCGAAGTGCCGAACGTGCTGAGTGCCGGTCCGTCGGCGAAGGTGAACTCGCTCGCCGAAGTGATCGCGCAGGCGAAGGCAGCACCTGGCACGCTCAACTTCGCCCATCCCGGCAACGGAACGCCGGCACATCTGTTGATCGCGCTGCTCGGACAGGAAGCGAAGATCAGCATCGTCGCCGTGCCCTATCGCGGCAACCAGCCCGCGGCGACCGACCTGCTCGGCGGCCACGTCCCGCTGATGTTCGGCAACCTCGCCGGCACCCTCCCCTTCATGGAAGGCGGCAAGCTCAGGATCCTCGCGACCACCGGCAAGAAGCGGTCGTCGTTCACGCCCGACATTCCGACGTTTGCGGAAGCTGGCCTTGGCTCCGGCTTCGACACCGGCGTGTGGGCCGGCATCATGGTGCCGAAGGGCACGCCGGACGCGATCGTCGCCAAGCTGACGCAGAACGTCGAGGCCGTGCTGAAGATGCCGGCGACGGTCGAGCGGTTGAAGCGGCTCGGCACGGAAGTCACATTCGGCACCCCGGCGGAATACACGGCCCGGCTGAAATTCGAATACGAGCTTTGGAAGAAGGTCGTCGTCGACGGAAACATCAAGGCGGATTAACAACCACCGTCATTGCGAGTTCTCACCGGCCGGAAGGGCCGACCCAACTGTATGAAAGGATTGACTGAACCTCGACGCGGAACTCGAAGTTCCAAATCCTTTCTTCCTAGGAGCGAAGCGACCATAGGCGAGCGAAGCGACGCCGTTCTTCGAACGGCTATGGCACTCCAGCGCGCGCGCAGCGCGCCACTATAACCACTGCAGTTGTTCCAACTGCCGCGCTTCATGTTTGCGCGCTAACGCGCGCGCTGGATTGCTTCGCTTCGCTCGCAATGACAACAATATAGGGAGGCACACCCATGACCGCATTCAAGGGCCGCGTCGGCCGCACCGTCTATGAGAGCACACCGCACTGGCCGGAACTGCCGCGGCCGCGCAAGGGCGCGCCGAACGTGGTCGTCGTGCTGTTTGACGACCTCGGCTTCGCCCATCTCGGCTGCTACGGCTCGTCGATCTCAACGCCGAACATCGACAAGCTCGCAGCGGGCGGACTGCGCTTCACCAACTTCCACACCACCGCGCTCTGCTCGCCGACGCGCGCCGCATTGCTCACCGGCTGCAACCATCATTCGGTCGGCATGCGCGGGCTGGCGAACTGGAACACCGGCTTTCCCAACTGCACCGGCACGGTGACGAAAAGTGCGGCCACCATCGCGGAAGTCCTGCGCCCAGGCGGCTACTCCACCTTCGCCGTCGGCAAGTGGCACCTGACCCCGATCGAGCAGACCTCGCCGGCCGGCCCGTTCGACCAGTGGCCGCTGGCCCGCGGCTTCGATCGCTACTACGGCTTCCTCGAGGGCGAGACCGACCAGTGGCGCCCGGATCTCACCAGCGACAACCATTCGATCAAGCCGCCGAAGACACCCGAGGAGGGCTATCACCTGAGCGAGGACCTGGTCGATCAGGCGATCGGCATGGTGCACAGCCAGAAGGCGTCGGTGCCGGAAAAGCCGTTCTTCCTCTATCTCGCCTTCGGCGCGACCCACGCGCCGCATCAGGCGCCGAAGGAATATCTCGACAAGTATCGCGGCAAGTTCGACGCTGGCTGGGATGTCGTGCGCAAGGAGTGGTACGAGCGGCAGAAGCAGTTCGGCATCATCCCTCCCGACACCGAGTTGGCGCCACGCAATCCCGGCGTGAAGGCGTGGGTCGAGCTCACCTCCGATGAAAAGACATTGGCGCTGCGGCTGCAGGAAGCCTTCGCCGGCTTCCTCGATCACACCGACGCGCAGATCGGCCGGCTGATCGATTATCTTTCGCAGAGCGGCGAACTCGACAACACGCTGTTCCTCTTGATGTCGGACAACGGCGCCAGCCAGGAAGGCGGCCCGCTCGGCATGGTGGACTATTCCCGCTACTTCAACGGCCGGCCCGAAACCCTCGACGAGAGCCTCGCCCGCATCGGCGAGATCGGTACGCCGGACGGGTTCAACAACTATCCCTGGGGTTGGGCGCAGGTCGGCAACACGCCGGGCAAGCGCTACAAGCAGAACACCCACGGCGGCGGCATCCGCGATCCGCTGATCGCGCACTGGCCGGCGGGCATCACCGACAAGGGCGGCGTCCGCCACCAGTTCCACCATGTCACCGACATCGCGCCGACCATCTTCGAGGCCGTCGGCGCCACCCGGCCCGACAGCGTCAACGGCCATGCGCAGATGCCGGTGCACGGCACCAGCCTGTTTTATGCGTTCGCGCCTGAATCCGCGTCAGCGCCGACGCGCAAGCAGGTGCAGTATTTCGAGATGTTCGGCCATCGCGGCATCTGGGCCGACGGCTGGAAGGCCGTCACCTACCACGAGCCGAACACGTCGTGGGACGCCGACGAGTGGGAACTCTACCATCTCGACAGCGATTTCTCCGAATGCCGTAATCTCGCTGAGAAAAACCCCGAGAAGCTGCGCGAGCTGATCGAGCGCTGGTGGGCGGAAGCCGGACGCAACGGCGTGCTGCCGCTCGACGACCGCCGTGCCGAGCTGTGGCGGCCGACCACCGGCTGGAGCGATCCGCGCAACCGGACACGTTATGTCTTCCGGCCGCCCTTCGAGGAAATCCGAATGTCGACGGCGCCGTCGCTCGGCAACCGGACGTTCCTCGCCACCGCCGACATCGTCCGCGAGCGCGCCGAGGATGAAGGCTGCATCTTCGCCTTCGGCGATCATCGCAGCGGCTTCACGCTCTACATCCAGCGCGGCAAATTGATCTTCGACTACAACCTCTTCGGCGAGCATCTGAAGGCAACGTCAGATCGTCCTTTGCCCGTCGGCAAGGTCAGCGTCGGCGTTGCGGTGGAGCGGCTTGGCCGCGTCGGCCGCGCCAGCGTGGTGATCGGCGACAACGCCTGCGGCAGCGTCGACATCCCCTTCCTGGTCCGCCGCCACTCCGGCGGCAACCTCAATATCGGCTGCGACGACGGCCTTGGCGTCAGCGACGATTATTCGGGGCGGTTTGCGTTCCAGGGGCGTATCGAAGGGCTCGTGATCGAGCTGCCGGCGCAGAAATCGCGCGATGCGAAGCAGACCGCAAAGGCCGATGTGGCCATCGAGGTGGCAAGGCAGTGATGCGGATGGCCCGCTGTTCCGGCGCGACGAGGGATTATCCGGCAAGTCCAAGCAGGCCGAACCCCTTGCGCCACGTCGCAACGTCGACCCGGCGCTGGAACGGAAAGGCCCGAAAGTAGTCCGCGCTGCTGTAGCTTCGGTGCACTGCGTGCAGCCTCTGCAAATACTTCCGCGCCGGTTCGCGCCGACCGGCCAGCACGTTACACAACGCAGCGATTGCCACGATGTGATAATGCGCATTGGGCTCGGCGGCGGCGAGCTGCGCAAGGTCCGCCGCACGGACGTTGTCGCCGCGCCTGAGGGCGTTGAACGCCTGTGTTGCCACCATAGCAAACCGCATCGGATCGATCGGGCTCAGTCGGCGTGCTTTCAACAGCGCCTCATCGCTCGGGTCACCCCTGCCCACCATCGAGTGGCCGAACCCAACGGAATACTGGCTTAGCGCAAAACTCGGATTGAGGCGGTTTGCCATCTCGAACTCGCCGAGCGCCGCCTCGACCTCATCACGCAGCATCAGTGCGCGGCCTGCCGCCCAACGAGCCTGCGGATCGTTGGGATCCAACGACAGGCCATGCTGGGCCAACTCGAGGGCCTTCTGGATTTCGGCGTTTCGGTCGGAACTCAATTCCAGGAAGGCGCGCTGTCGGTGTATCGCCGAAAGGCCTGCAAACACCCGCGACGATCCAGGATCGAGTTCGGCGGCCCGCTTGAACAGCGCTTCGGCACGCAAATAATCGTCTGGCGTGTGCCTGTCCATGTGCCAGCAGGCCCGATGAAACGCACTCCAGGCATCGAGACTCGCAAGCGGCCTGAGCAAGGCGCGGCGCCGTTCCTTCAACTCGATCTCCGAATGAACGCGATGGACAACAGCCCCGGCAATCTCGTCCTGAATGTCAAAAATATCGTCAAGCCTTCGATCAAAGACGTCAGCCCAGGCTTCGTCCGATTCAACGCAGTCGGCCAAGGCAACATTGATGCGGACCCGCTTGCCGGCGACCTGTACCGAGCCGCGCACCACATAGCGGACGCCAAGCATCCTTCCGACCTCTTTCGTGTGGTGCGACTGCAGTTGCGAGGCGGTATCGCGCGCGATCACAAACAGCCATCGGGCACGGCCCAGACGCGTTGTGATGTCACGGGCCAGGCCATAGGCGAGAGCATGGCGATCGCCTTCGCCGGATGGCACCTCGAAAGGCAAGACCGCGATCGATGGTTGCTTCGGCAACGCCATGTCAGGCCCGCCCAGAGCGTTTTCGGCGCTTGACGCGATGGCGTTGCCGGACGTGGCCAGCGCCGGCGCGGCAGGCGAAGCACTCCGACGTCGTTCGGTAACGTCGCCGACGAAGTGAAAGCCCCGGCGCTGGAGAGTCCGGATCAACCGTTGCGCCTTCCCGTCATCGCCGATTGCGCGACGAGCAGCCTTGATGCACGTCGCAAGCGCTGCGTCGGAGATCGCGCGACCCGACCAGATCTTTTCGATCACCTCGTCCCGCGTCACGACGCGGTGATTGTTCGTCGCCAGTAGCAGAAGCAGGTCGAAAACCTTCGGTTCGACCGCCACCGTCTTTTCCTCACACCGCAACTCCAGCGTTCCGGTGTCGAGCTCGTAAGTCTCGAAGGACAAGATCATGCCGCATCCCTGCCGCGACAGCCAACCTCAGGACTTCCTCAGAACTTCCTCAACGTGCCGACAAGCGGCAGAGAGGCGCGACAGCTAACCTTCCGCCCGTTCAACTTCGATCTTGCTGCGATTGTGCAAAGTCCGCAAGTCGCACTGGAGGGCCCGATGACGACCGGAGCGAACCTCGAACTGACGCCGCTGACGAAACTCATCCTGATGGCAGGCATCATCCTCGCCGTAACGATCGGCTTTCGTCAGGTGTCCGGCCTCTACATGATTCCAGTGACTGAGTGCCTTGGAACGGGTTTCGAACCGTTCTCCCGCGCCATGGCGCTCCTCAGCCTCGTGTGGGGCATCAGCAGCATCTTCGCAAGTGCATTCGCCGACAAGTTCGGCCCCCCGCGCGTGCTGTTCGCGGGCATCGTGTTCATGATGGTCGGGTACTTTCTTCTGTATTCGGTCACCGCAACCATCGGCCTGACCTTCAGCGGGCTGTTCATCGGTCTGGGCGTCGGCGTTTGCGGACAGAGTGTGATGGTCGGCGTCATCGGCCGCGCTGCCACCCCCGAGCAGCGCGGCTCGGCGCTCGCAACGATCAGCATCGCCAATGCCATCGGCAATTTCGTCGCCCTCCCCTACACGCAGTTCTTCATCGAGACGCTCGGCTGGCAGGGCAGCCTGCTGGTCGTGATCGGCACATTGAGTTTGCTTCTGCCAATTGCCGCTTTGTTTCGCGACCATCCGGCAATGCAGGCGCCGCAGACGCCTCAGTCGATAGAAGCCGCATTGAGAGAAGCCTTTCGGCTGCCGAGCTACTGGCTGCTGATTGCCGGCTTCCTCGTATGCGGATTTCACGTCGGGTTTTATGCGGTACACCTGCCGGCATACGTCTCCAGCCTCGGCATGGACGGCCGCGTTGGCGTCATCGCGCTGACCATGGTCGGGATCGCCAACGTGGCCGGCGCCTGGCTTGCAGGAAAGTCGACGAGGTTTTTTCAACAGCGCAAGGTCTTGTGCTTCATCTATCTCACGCGGGTCCTCGTATTCCTCGGGCTTCTGTTTCTGCCGAAAACGCCAGCAGTCGTCATTGGTCTCAGCACCATTCTCGGTCTTTTCTGGCTCGCAACGATGCCGCTGACGAGCGGCCTTGTCGCCACCTTCTTCGGTACGACGTGGCTCGCCCTGCTGTTCAGCATCGTCGGCTTCTCGCACCAGCTCGGCGGCTTCCTCGGCATATGGATCGCTGGCGCCGTGTTTGACGCAACGAAGTCGTATGACGCGATGTGGTGGCTGGCCGCCGGCTTGTCGGCGGTCGCCGCTCTCTTGAACTGGCCGATCAAGGAACAGGCCGTTGCAAGACTTCGACCAGCTATCGCTTGAAGCCTTGAAGGGAGACCGACGATGCCGGACCTGACATTCAGGAGTGTTCGCGCTTTCTACAAGACCTGGGGCAGCGGCGATCCGACGGTGCTGCTGCATTCCGGAGGCAGCTCCGGCGCACAGTGGGACAGGCCCGCTGAAGCCCTGACGCAGGATCATCGCTTGATCGCCCCCGACTTGCTCGGCTTCGGCGCGACCGAAGCATGGCCGGTCCCTGGCGCGCTGAGCCAGACCCTGCAAGCCGATCTTGTGGCGCGGGTCATCGAGACCGAAGTGTCGCAGCCGGTCGATGTGGTCGGCCATTCCTATGGAGGCGGAACTGCCGTCAGATTGGCGTTACGCCGCCCCGACCTCGTGCGATCGCTGGTCCTGATCGAGCCGATCCTCACGCGCCTGCTGCAGGAGACGGGCGATCCGCTTTACGAGGTTGCCGCCCGGATCGGCGCGACGTTCATCGAAAGCGTCGCGAAAGGTCGACCGGAAGACGGCTGGAAAGCGTTCATCGACAGCCGCAGCGGCGATGGCACGTGGACCAACCTGTCGGACAAGGCCAAACAGCGCTTCCTTGCGCAGTCGAACCAGACATCGGAAGCCTTCATTTCCACGCGCGACAACCTCACGACCCTGTCCGAGTGTCGCTCGATCAATATCCCCGTCACCATCGTCTGCGGCGAAGCAACGTTCGCGCCCGATCGCCGGGTGACGGAAATTCTCAGAGATGCGTTGCCTCATTGCCGCTACGTGGAAATTCCCGGTGCCGGACATATGTCACCGCTGACCCATCCCATGGAGGTCGGCCGTATCATTCGAAGCCATCTACATCAGTCGAAAGCCGCATAGGATGGACCAGCGGCATTGCTTCCGGAACTGCAATGGCCTACATGGCCACGATGCCCGACGATCAGGCTGATCCATGCCGCGCGTGCGGGGCGTGCTGTTCGTTCTCGTCCCACTGGCCGGCGTTTACGACCGACAGCGATGCCGATATCGGAGCCATTCCGCTCGCCTATGTGAATGCCGAGAACACCGGCATGCATTGCAATGGCAACCGATGCTCGGCGCTCGCGGGCGAGGTCGGAGCCGAAACGACCTGCCTGGCCTACGCGGTCAGGCCCGACGTCTGCCGCGCCTGCAAGCCCGGCGATCCCGAATGCAATCTGGCAAGGCAATCGTTCGGCCTGCCGCTGCTTGCGGCCTGACCTTCAAAGCCCTCCGCCGCAGCGTCGTCAGGGCTTCTTTACATACGGACCCGGCGTCGATCCGCCCTGGTTCTGGGCCTGCTTGTAGGCCGAGCCGGATCCCTTTGGCTTGTCCGCCTTGGGCTTCTTGGCTTCCTTGCTCTTCCGCATCTGACCTTTAGCCATCGCGTCCTCCCTTGTCGGCCCAACCTCAGGCTGACCGGATGATAGCAGATCGCGCGGCCGTTCAGGATGGATCAACCGACGATCTTCGAGCGCCGCAGCCGCTCCAGCTCCTCTGCCGGGATACCCATCTCGCGCAACACCTCGTCCGTGTGCTGGCCGAGCGTCGGCGGGGGCCGGCCGGCATCGCGGGGGGCGTCGTTCATCAGCACCGGCTGGGCGATGCTTCGCAGCCGCCCGGCGACCGGATGCTCGTACTCGGTGATCATTCCTGTCGATTCGATATGCGGATGCGTGAGCAGGTCCGACAGGGAATTGATCGGCGAGCACGGGACGCCGATTGCTACCAGCGACTGGTCCCACCAGGCGACGGTCTGTTTGGCGACAGCCGCCTTCACGTAGCCCAAGGTCTCGGCGCGGTTACGCGCGCGATCGGCGTTGGTGCGGAATCTCGGATCGTCGACGATGTCTTCGAGGCCCGCGACCTTGCAGAATTTCCGCCAGAGGTTGTCGTTGGCGACGCCGATCATCAGCGGCCCGTCCGACGCCTCGAACGCCTGATAGGGACAGAGCGACTCGTGGCCCGAGCCGCATTTCGGCGGCTGCGCACCGGTCTGCCAGTAGGACTGCAGATTATAGCCAAGCAGGCCGATCGCCGTCTCCAGCAGCGACACCTTGATGGTCGAGCCCTTGCCCGTTTGCTGCCGCTGGATCAGCGCCGTCAGGATGCCGCTGAACGCATGCACGGCCGTGGTCTGATCGATCGGCGAGATCGGGCTGCGGATGAAACCGCCGCCTTCGTCGCCGGTCAGCGCCATGACCCCGCTGAAGGCCTGCAGGATCACGTCATAGCCGGGTGAATTCTTCAGCGGTCCCGACCGGCCGAAGCCGGAGATGCTGCAATAGATCAGCCGGTCGTTCTGCGCCTGCAGCGTCGGCGCGTCGATGCCGAGCCGCTCGGCAACGCCGGTCGAGAAACTCTCGACGACGACGTCGGCATTACGCGCCAGCTCACGCGCAATCCGCTGCCCCTCTTCGGTCTTCAGATCGAGTGCAATGCTGCGCTTGTTGCGGTTGGCGCTGAGGAAGAACGCCCCGAGGCCCGGCGCCGGGAACGGCGCCCAGCCGCGCGTCTCGTCGCCCTGCCCGACCGTCTCCACCTTGATGACATCGGCGCCCTGATCGCCGAGGGACTGCGTGCAGAGCGGGCCGGCGAGCGTCTTGGAAAAGTCGAGCACCTTGAGCCCGGCGAGCGGTTTCATTGCGGTTCTTCCCGTTGGTCGGCTTTTTTGGGGATGTTGCGGACCGATACTCTCGTTTTGCGTGTCTCTCACCGCATCGCCGCGAGCACTTCGTCCGGCCGCTCCGCCATCATCATGTGGCCGGCGCCGGCGAGCAGCACCGTGCGGGATCCGGGAAGCGCCGCGGCCAGCGCCTTGCCGGCCTTTGCCGGCGTCATCATATCGCGCTCGCCGACGACGACCGTCGCGGGCACCTTCACCTTGGCCGCGGCTTCGAGCGCGCCCTCATAGGCGTTGCATGCCGACAGATCGGAGAACAGCACGCCGGGCCTGCTCTGCTCGAGGATGCGCTGCGCGCCGCCATGCATCCACAGCCCTGGCGCGAGGCTACCGCCGAGCTCGGCCGCGAAACCGAGCCCCCAGATCGACACCATATCGACCGCGTCATGGTCGTTGCTTTCGGCGGCCTTCAACAGATCGGGCCCGACCGCCATCTTCGCCGACGTCGCGATCAGCGTCAGCGCCGTCACCCTGTCGGGATGCCGTGCCGCCGTTTCCAGCGCAACCAGCGAGCCCATGGAGTGACCGACAAGTCTGGCCTTCGCAGCGCCCGACGCCGCGATCAATGCCGCAGTCCAGTCGGCCATCTCGACGATGGTTTTCAACGGGCTGCCGGCCGAGCGTCCGTGCCCCGGCATATCGGGCGCCAGCACGGAAAATCCGTGATGCGCGAACCAGCGGTCGTGCAGCGCCCAGGCGGTATGATCCATGCCGGCGCCGTGCAGCAGCACGACGGCGGGTTGCGCGGGATCGAACGCCTTGCCGCCGGTGGCGATAAACACGTCGAGGCCGTTAACCTTCAACTGCATGGTTCAATCCCCAATGCCTAATCTCGTTGCGAGACGCGCAGCGCCTGGCCGAGGTCGTCGATGATATCCTGTGCCGACTCGATGCCGACCGACAGCCGTACCAGCTCTTCGCCGACGCCCGCCGCCGCAAGCTGCGCCGCGTCCATCTGCTGATGGGTCGTGCTCGCCGGATGGATCACCAGCGTCTTCGCATCACCGACGTTCGCAAGATGGCTGGTCAGCCGCAGCGCCTCGACGAACTTCTTGCCCGCCGCCCTGCCCCCCTTGATGCCGAAGGAGACGATCGAGCCTGCGCCCTGCGGCAGCAGCCGCTTGGCGAGCTCGTAGTCCTGATGATCCTCCAGTGAAGGATGCAGCACGAAGCTCACCGCCTTGTTTCCCTTCAGGAACGCCAGCACGCTCGCTGTGTTCTTGATGTGCCGCTCCATCCGCACACCGAGCGTCTCCACACCCTGCAGCAGCTGGAATGCATTGGTCGGTGACAGGCACGCGCCGAAGTCGCGCAGGCCTTCCGTGCGCGCACGCATGATGAAGGCGGCGGGCCCGAACTGCTCGTCGAAGACGATGCCGTGATAGCCGGCATACGGCTCGGTCAGTTGCGGAAATTTACCCGAGGCGCGCCAGTCGAACTTGCCGCCGTCGACGATCACGCCGCCGATGGCGATCCCGTGGCCGCCGATCCATTTGGTGGTCGAGTGCATGACGATGTCCGCGCCCTGCTCGATCGGTCTTGACAGGAACGGCGTCGCAAACGTGTTGTCGATCAAAAGGGGAATCCTGGCGGCATGGGCGATAGCCGCGACCTGCGGAATGTCCAGTACCTCAAGGCCGGGATTGCCGATGGTCTCGCCGATCACGAGCCGCGTATTGGGCTTGATGGCGGCGCGAAACGCGTCGAGATCGCGCGGCTTGACGAAGGTCGTGGTGATGCCGAAGCGCGGCAGCGTGTGCGCCAAAAGGTTGATGGTGCCGCCATAGAGCGACGACGATGCGACGATGTGGTCGCCGGCGTTGAGCAGCGTGGCGATGGCCAGGTGCAGCGCGGCCATGCCGCTCGCGGTGCAAACCGCACCGATGCCGTTCTCCAGCGCGGCCAGCCGCTCTTCCAGCACCGCCGTGGTCGGATTGGAGATGCGGGTATAGATGTGGCCGGCTCGCTCGAGATTGAACAGCGCCGCGGCGTGATCGGAATCCTGAAACACATATGACGTCGTCTGATAGATCGGTGTCGCCCGCGCGCCGGTGACCTTGTCGGGCGCTTGCCCTGCGTGCAGGCTCAAGGTCTCGAAGCCGGGAGGTTTTGGCGCAGGCATGGGCGGATCCGGAAGATGGAGAGACGAGGATCTCGCGAGCCTATCTTCTACGCCCGCCGTTGAGAAGTGTGGCCGGATCGCCGTTCCTCAGCGGAACGGCGGCTCGTTGAACGCCCTGAGCTTGCGGCTGTGCAACTTCGGCCCTTCACGCCGCAATTCGTGGCACGCCTGGATGCCGATCCGCATATGCTCGCTGATCGCGCGCTCGTAGAAGCGGTTGGCCTGGCCGGGGAGCTTCAATTCGCCGTGCAGCGGCTTGTCCGAAACGCAGAGAAGCGTGCCGTAGGGGACGCGGAAGCGATAGCCTTGGCCAGCGATGGTCGCTGACTCCATATCGATGGCGACAGCGCGCGACTGCGAGAAGCGCAGCGCCGATTTCGAGTAGCGCAGCTCCCAGTTGCGGTCGTCGGTGGAGACGATCGTGCCGGTTCGCAGCCGTCGCTTCAGTGTCTCGGGATCCTCGCCCGACACGGTCTCTGCAGCGCGCGCCAGCGCCTGCTGCACCTCGGCGATCGGCGGGATCGGGATTTCGGGCGGCAGCATGTCGTCGAGCACATGATCGTCGCGCAGATAGGCGTGGGCGAGCACATAGTCGCCGATCCGCTGGCTGGGCCTCAGCCCACCGCAATGGCCGATCATCAGCCACGCCTCGGGGCGAAGGACCGCGAGATGGTCGGTGATCGTCTTGGCGTTGGAGGGCCCGATGCCGATATTGACGACGCTGATCCCCATCCGGCCCTCGGCCATCAGGTGATAGGCGGGCATCTGGTGCCGGCGCCACGCGCTGTCGGCCACGACCCGCTCGGGATCGGCGGTGTCCGGCGTCACCATCGCCCCGTCCGCACCGGAGAGCGCGGTATAGGGGCTGCCTGGTCCTAGCTGGCTGCACGCCCAGCGGACGAACTCATCGATATAGCGATGATAGTTGGTGAAGAGAATGAAGCGCTGCACGTGCTCGGGCGGCGTGCCGGTGTAGTGGCGCAGCCGCGCGAGCGAGAAATCGGTTCTGAGCGCGTCGAACAGCGCCAGCGGGCGGACCGCGTCGGGCATGCGCGACAGCACACCGTCGGCGATCTCGTCGCCGATGTCGGCAAGCTCGGTCGCGGGGAACCAGCGTGCCAGGTCGCTCGCGCTGACGTCGTCGAGCGCAAGAGAGTCGAGCACGTAGGGAAAGGGGATCTCCTGGCGGCCCGGGACCGCCTCCACCTCGACGTCATAATCCTCGATCAGGAGCTCGAGCTGCTCGGTGAGATAGTCGGCAAAGAGCGCGGGCCTGGTCACGCTGATCGCATATTCGCCGGGCGTGCTCAGCCGGCCGAACGAGCGCAGCGGCACATTGTTCTCGCGCATGCCGCGATAGCGCAGCCGGATCTCGGGATAGGCGAAGGCACCTTGCGTACGCATGTCCGGATCCGGGCGCTCGCCGGTCCTGATGAAGGCGGTCAAAGCGGTGCGCAGGCGCTCCACCGAGGCGTCGTAAAGCGACGTGAGTTCCGCAACGATGGTTTCGGCCTTGGTCATCCAGCGAACTATGCAAGCACTGGCAAGGCTTGCAAGGGCTTTGAGCTACGCGGAATCGCGATCGCGGGCGTTCGCCGTGGCAGCGCGGGAAGGATCCGGCGCCAGTCCGTGCAGGAACAGCACGGGAAGTTCATCGGCCGGAACCGGCCTGCTGAACAAATAGCCCTGGCCGTACTCGATGCCGATTTCCTGCAGGATACTCGACTGCAATGCGGTCTCGACGCCTTCGGCCGTGGTTCGAAGGCCGAGACTGCGCGCCATGTCGGTCGTGGCCCTGACGATCTGCGCGCTGCCGGAATCCTTGAGCAAGCCATCGACGAAGGCGCGGTCGATCTTGATGCGATCGAACGGAAAGCGGCTGAGATAGGCCAGCGACGAATAGCCGGTGCCGAAGTCGTCCATGGCGAGACTGAGGCCAAGCGCCTTCAGCTCGCTGAGTTTGCGCCGCGTCTGGCCGTCGTTGTCGAGGATCGCCGACTCGGTCACCTCCAGCTCGAGCCGCTCGGCGCGAAGTCCTGTCGCGGACAGGATGTTGGCCACGGTCGCGGCGATTTCCGTGTAAACGACGAGCGACGGCGACACGTTGACCGCGATCGCGATGTGGTCCGGCCAGAGCGCCGCCTGGCGGCAGGCCTCCTCCAGCACCCAGGTCTCGATCGCATGCAGGATATGGATCTCCTCGGCAAGTGGCAGAAATTCGCCGGGAGCGATCAGGCCGCGCTCGGGGTGACGCCAGCGGAGCAGCGCTTCAGCGCCGACCAGGCGCTGCGAGGAAAGTTCGACGATCGGCTGATAGTGCAGTTCCAGCTGCCGATCTTCGACGGCGAGGCGCAATGCTTTTTCGGCGTTCTGGCGCGCCTCGAGTTCGACCAGCATCGACGGCTGATACACGCAATAGCGGGGGCCGATATTGCGCTTGGCCTTGTAGAGCGCGAGGTCGGCGACCTTGAGCATTTGGGTCATGTCGCCGGTGTCGCGATCGACGATGACGACGCCGATGCTGACCCCGATGATGATCGGGTGACCATCGATGCTGTACGGATGGCAAAGGCTGTCGAGGATCGCTGCGGCACGCGCTTCGACCTCGGCCTGGCTGCGGATATTTCCCGCAAGCAAGGTGAATTCATCGCCGCCTAGCCGGGCGACGAAGTCGCCGTGCCGGGCACAGGCGCCGAGCCGCAAGCCAACTGCCTGCAGCAGCTTGTCGCCGACGCCGTGGCCGAACGTGTCGTTGACCGGCTTGAAACGATCGAGATCGAAGTAGAACAAGGCGCACGCCGCTTCGCCAGACTCTTTCAACCCTAGCGTTCGACTCAGGAAAGCCCGCCGGTTCGGCAGCCCAGTCAGGGCATCATGCATCGCGGCGTGCTCGATCTCGCGCTGGGCGCTCTCAGCCGCCATCAGGCTCCGACTCAACTCCTCGACTGCGCGCTGCTTGTCCGCAAACAGGCGCGCGTAGTTGTCGATCAGGTTGAGCAGGAATATCGCGAAGCTGAACGCGAGCGCGCCGAGCAGAAGATATTCGCTTCCCTCGAGCATTAAGCACTTGAGCGCGACCGGCACGAGAATGCAGGCCATGTAGGTGACTGCGGCGGGATAGACGGCCGACAGCAGCACGCTGCCCGACGCCGACATGCCGACGCAGAGTGCAATCAGAATGAGTTCCTGCTGTTGCGGGAGTTCGCCAAGCAGCCAGAAGCCGAGCACGCCCCATGGCGCCGCAAGCAGAGCTCCGAAGATCACCGCCTTGCGCGTCGATGGCATCCTGCCGGATCGCGAAGCGCCGGCACGAGCCTTGCGTCGCGCGCGGACCATTGCTCGTACAATGAGCCACACCGCAACGGCGTAGGAGGCTGCGTCCCACAGAGCCAGCGCGCCGATCGGCACCGATGAATGGAGTGCGACCAGCGCGACGGTCACGTTGATCACGTGAGCGAGCATCGACAACGGCGTGGCGCGGTCCACCGCCGCAAACTGGAAGCTGGATTTGTTCAGCAGGCGGTTCCATGCCCCCGGCACGATGGCGTGCCGTGCCGGTGCCTTCGCCTTGTCTTCGTCCTTCTTATCGATCCGCACCGGTCAAACCGTCGTTGATTGCAGGCGGCTGGTGGCCGGCTCTGCCTGGTTTGATCTGGATTAATACAAGGCCGTTAATCGGAGGCCTTCGAAGCGCCGCGCCATATCCGCCGCTTACCGGTCTCTCCGGAAATCACGCGGGTCAGTTAACAACCTTTGAATCCGGCAAGGCGCAGATCCGCTAGAGACGGCAGCGGAGTGCGAAAGCCATATGCAGTTTCAAAACTGGAACTCGGGACGGTCCTGCTAGAGCCGCTCCTCCTTGAACGAGAGACCTGCATGCGCCTGCAGGCGATCGATCAGATCCTGTCCGAGCGCCGCGCCGGGCAGCCACACGCCGCCCGGAACCTTGCCGCCTTTTTGCAGCAGGCAGATGGCGGTCTCCGCGAGGATCATTGCGGTTGAGCCGTAGCCGGGATCCTTCTTGCCATAGATGGCGCCGCGGACCTGCGCGCCACTGGCATCGATGCCGATGAAAAGGAGATCGTAGAAACCGTTCTCGCGCTCGTCCTTCGTCGGCCCCTCGCCGGGTTTTGGTCCGGTCGCAGCATCCGGCAGAACAAAATCTGCCGCAGAGCCGCCGGGCGCGACGATCGCCATCTCGTCGTAGACAAAGCTGGTGCCGTAGGCCTGACCCTGAAGCAGGTTGGAGCGGTGGATGTTCTTGCTGTTGATCGGCGCCATCATGAAGGGCGCGACCTGCGCACCCACGTGCTCGTCATGCTGCGGCTTGTCGCTGCGCGGCTGATCCGCGCCCTTGAAGCCCGGGGTCAACGCAAACGGATCGAGCAGCAGCTTGATGATCGAGGGATCCTTCTGAGCTGCTTCGCGCGTGGCCCGGCCACTGGCGGCGGTGCCGCCGGAAAGTCCGCCTTGAATAGCGCGCACGCGTCCCTTTACGCGCTTCACCGGGTGGCCAAATTTCGCCTTCGCCAAAGCTTGCGTGAAATAGACGCCGAGTTCGAACGGAATGGAATCGAACCCGCAGGAATGGATGATGCGCGCGCCGGTGCGTTTGGCCTCCTGATCGTGCGCATCGATCATCGCGCGCATCCAGTGCGGCTCGCCGGTGAGATTGAGGGTGTCAGTGCCCGATGCCGCGCAAACGGCCACGAGCTCCGAGCCATAGAGTTGGTAAGGGCCGACGGTGGTCACGATCACTTTCGCCCGCTCGGCCATCGTCTTAAGTGAGGACCGATCGGATGCGTCGGCGGCGATCAACGGCACCTTGTCGGACGCGCCGATCTCGTCCCGCACCCGGGCAAGCCGATCAAGGTTCCGTCCTGCTATTCCCCAGCGGATGTCGCTGCCCGCGCCGTAGCGCTTTGCAAAATGCTCGGCCACGAGCTGCCCGGTGTAGCCGGTTGCGCCGTAAACGATCACGTCGAGCTCTGCGTTTGCCTTCATGATCTGCCTCCCGGTGCTTCGGCTAAGTCTGGACGAGCCGTATCGGCTGTATCAAGATGACAGTAGCACGAAAGAGCGGATCAATGAGCCTTGAGAAAGTCGTGAGCGCCGACGGCGCATCGATTGCGATCGAGCGGATCGGCCAGGGCAAGCCGCTGCTCGCCATCCATGGCGCGGCCTCGAGCCGCAAGCGCTGGTTTCTCACGGCAAGCGCCCTTGGCGAAGGCCGGCAGTTGATCCTGATGGAGCGGCGCGCGCGTGGCGACAGCACCGATGGCGGCGCCTACGGCATCGAACGCGAGTTCGACGACGTCGTCGCGGTGGTGGCGCATATCGGCGAGCCGCTCGATATCCTCGCCCACTCCTACGGCGCCCTGTTGACGCTCGGCGCCGCACCGCGCCTGCAACGTGTCGACCGCATCATCCTCTATGAGCCGCCGCTGAATCCGCTCGCCCCCGAGGCCGACCTGCCCGATGTTATCGATGAGCATGTGGCGAGAGGCGATCTCGAAGGCGGGCTTCTGGCCTTCCTCAGTCACGTCGGCGTCAGCGATGCAGACGCCGCGAAACTGCGCGAGCTGCCGAACTGGACCGAGCGGCTGGCGATCGTGCCGACGATTTCACGCGAGGTTCGCGCGGCACGAACCCTGTCATTCACGCCCGGGTATCTCGGCAGGATATCCACGCGCATCCTGCTGATGCTCGGCTCGGACAGCCCTCCCCGGTTCGGCGAGGCCATCGAAACGCTGGCCAAGGGATTGCCGAACGCCCGGGTCGAGGTTCTCGCCGGCCAGAAGCATCAGGCGATGGACACCGCGCCGACGCTGTTCGTCAACGCGGTGCGCACGTTTCTTGCAGGTTAGATATCCACGATTCTCAGCGTCATCCCCGCGAAAGCGGGGATCCAGTATCCCAGAGCGCCGGCGTCTGAATCGCTAACGCTGTGGCGTACTGGATGCCCGCCTGCGCGGGCATGACGCTCAGCCTTCCTTGAGGTAATCGAACACGACCTCTCCAAGACCGAGCGTCAGGTCGGCAACATAGTGGCTTGCCGAAACCACCTCGCGCACCGGCAGCCGCGCCACATCGCACATCGCGTGCTCGAACAGCTGCAGTTTTGCTGGACCGGTCCACGCGCCCTTCAGCGTCACGTCCTGCATGTAGTAGCGCACCAGCTCGCAGATGCGCGGCGTGCAATCCACATGCGGAATGATCTTGATCATGAAGGCCGGCTTGGCCATCGCCTCCGCCAGCGGCGCGAGATCGAGCTCGCGATGCTTGTAGCCCATCGTCGCGGTGACGCAGAGCACCGAGCCATAGTGCAAGGTGCAGACCATCGTCTCCTGCTCGTGCGAGATTTTCGGGCACGCCAGCTTCTTCGGAAAGCCCCAGATCTCGCGGCCGCCGGCGATCGGGGAGTTGTCGTCGAGATACATGGCGTGCACGTAGCCGCCCTCCTGCACCTCTCCGGACGGAGTCTTGAATCGAACCGGAATGACCTGGCCGGTTTCGGTGTAATCGCCGAAGCCGGTTGAATCCGGCATCCGGATGAATTCGTAGGAGACCGTGTCGCCGATCACCTCGAGTGGCTCGGGCACCACCGCGCGCAGCACGTCGGCATCGGTACGGTAATTGATGACGACGAATTCGCGATTGTAGAATTTGTACGGGGGTTTGGCGTAAGCAGGATCGTTCAGCGGCATGGCGAACGCATTGGCGCGAACATCGGCGATCTTCATCGGACAACTCCGTGGTGTGAACCGCTGCTCCACGAGGACGTTACCGGTTGCCGCGCGCGCTGCCTAGTTCGCCGTTGCGGCGGCCGGCGATGAAATCGGATGCAAGGCGCTTGTCTTTCTTAAGGCCGCCTAAACCATCAAGGGCGCGCCGCCTTGGCCCGCTCCGCAAGCAAGCGCGGCTTGCTCGACGGCGCGAGCAACTCCGCCGGCGATCGCGAAAAAGTCTGCTCGCCGTTTCGGAATGCCAGGGCTACGTCGGCGATCTCGGCAAGCGCCGACGATGGACTCTCCGCATCGACGACGATGAAGGTCGCCGGATTGCCGACACTAAGGCCATAATCCTTCAGGTTCATCAGCTTCGCGGGCAGCGTCGTCACGAGATCGATGCAGAGATCGAAGTCCTTCGGCGAGACATGGGCGACATTGGCATAGAGGTTCGCCATGCGCAGCAGCGAGCAGTCGCCGAACGGTGTGAAGGGATTGAGCACGTTGTTGGTGGCGATGGAGCAAGAAACGCCACGCGCGACCAGCTTGTGCAGGTGCGCGAGCCCGCGCGGCGCGTTGTGGGTGGCGTCGCGCCCCATCAGATAGATGTCGGTCGCGGGCAGCCCTGTCACTGCGACGCCTGCGGTCGCCAGACGATCCGCCGCACGGTCGAAGTCGTCCGGCGAGAGCGCCGACAGTTTTGTCGCATGACCGATCGCGACCCGGCCCTGACACGAGCGCCGCACCGCCTGGGTACAGACTTCGTCCATCAGCATCCAGGATGGATCGAGATCGAAATCGAGGTGGAAGTCGAGATCGACGGCAAAACGCGCCGCAAGGTCGAACAGGCGCGTAATCTGCGCCTGCGGATCGCTGTCGGTGTAGGGACATCCGCCGAGCAGGTCGGCGCCGGCGGAGAGCGCCTCGACCAGAAGCTCCTCGGCGCCGGGATCGTTGGTCAGCCCTTCCTGCGGAAACACGCAGATCGAAAGGTCGATCGCCCAGGCATAGTCGCGCTTGAGCTGCTTGACGGCCTCAAAACTGCGCAGGCCGACGCGCGGATCGACCTCCACATGGGTGCGCATGTGGGTCGTGCCCTTGAGGATCGCCTTTTCCAGCACGCGGGCGCCGCGGTCATAGACGTCCTCGACCGTGAATTCGCGCTTCAGCTCCGAGACGGCCTGGATCGCCGAGCCTAAGGTCGCGTGGTCGTGGCCGCAGCGGCCGAGCAGGCAGGCCTTGTCGAGATGGATATGGCTGTCGACGAACCCCGGCAGAACCAGCCGGCCGTCGAGGCGCGTCTCCGGCGCGTCGGCCTGCAGCCGGGTCTCTATCGCCGCGATTTTTCCACCGCGCAGGCCGATGTCGGCGGGCGCCTCCCGCCCGGCAATGGTGGCCTGGCGCAGGATCCGGTCGAAAGCGGTGCGGCTGTGCATGGATGCAAACTAGCGTGCGCGGGCCATTTGCGCATGCCGAAAGTGTGTACAGGATAATGGCGCATCTGTTCAAAAAATATGCATGCACTTTAAGCGACGGATGCGTATGTTTTAGCCCGCGAGGACCCCGCCCATGACCGACACCGCCGCTCCCGACGCCAGGCTTTCGGACGCCGAGATCGTCCGCCGCTATCTCGAGCTGTCGATGATCCCGGACCCTGACGCGGCGGCGCAGTACATGAAGCCGGGCACCATCATCACCTTCACCGGCGGGCGCGAATTCGACACGCCGCGCGGACCGACCGCCTTCAACAAGGATCGCTATCGGTGGGTGAAGAAGAAGATGGACCGTTTCGACGTCTGCCCGGGCAAGGACGAAACCGTCGTCTACAGCGTCGGCACGCTCTATGGCGAGTGGCCGGACGGCACGCCGTTCGAGGGCAATCGTTACGTCGATCGCTTTGTCGTGCGCGACGGGCAGATCGTGAAGATGGATGTCTGGAACGACAGCGCCGAGCGCATCCTCACCCAGCGCGGCATCAAGGCCTGATTGAGGTCGCGCCGCAGGGAGAGCCGCTAAGCTACTCTGCGGCCTCACCCATTCGCGACCGCGGCGCCTTGCCTTTTGCTTTCGCGGCCTCGTTCTCGTCGGCGGCATAGGGCGCGAGGATTTCCAGCAGATCCCGCTCGCGGGTCTTGGCCGGCGTCACCAAAGCGCGATTGGCGACCGAATCCAGGTGCGTGTGCATCAAGGACATCACTCTGTCCGGGTTTCCGGCGGCCAGGGCGTCGATGATCTCGCGATGCTCGTTGATCGCGCATTCGGAGGAATGCGGGCGGGTGTAGAGCGACAACGTCAGGCAGCAGCGATACGCGACCTCGCTGACATAGCGGATCAGGATCGGGCTGTTAGTCATTGATGCAAGAAGGATATGGAATTCGGTGGCGAGCCGGATCGAGACCGCGTCCGGCCCTTCGCGCGCGGCGTCTTCCGCGTCCACGTGCGCCTTCAGTTCGGCGATCTGCGTCTTGGAAAGCTGGCCTGCGAGCTGCCGCACCACCAGCCGCTCGAGCTCGATGCGGATGTCGAAGGCGGAGCGCGCCTCCTGCCAGCTCGGGGTCGCGACCACGGCGATGCGATTGCGCCTCAGCTCGACCAGACCTTGCGCCGCGAGCTGACCGAGCGCATGGCGGGCGATTGTCCGGCTGACGCCGAAGCGTTCGCCGAGCGCGTCCTCGGGCAACTTCGCGCCGGGCTCGAGCGCCTGCTCGATGATCGCCCGTCGCAATGCGCGGCAGATCGTCCCCACCTTGTCGTTGCCGTCGAGGTCCGTCGCGCGCGTCGCCTGCATGCCGGGTTCCATGCGTCGGGCCGACTCAAGAACGGTCGGCCCCTCGCCTCGATTGCATGCATTTTTCGGGCCGACTGCACAACAAATAATGAGGCAGGTTGCCCCTCGCCCCGGGCCTATATTGGAATCCAGGCGGAAATCGTTGGCATCAGGCTTGCATACAGGTTTGGTTATGAACCGCATGCAAGTGAAGCGCCTGGACAAGTCGCCCGCCGCCAGCGTCGACGCCCTCCCCGCGGGCCCGATCGCGGTCGAACTGTCGGACACCTCGGTGACCTTCGGCCGCGGCGACAAGGCGGTGCCGGCCCTGTCGAAGACCGATCTGCGGATCGCCGAGGGCGACTTCCTTGCTCTCGTCGGCCCGTCCGGCTGCGGCAAGTCGACGATCCTGCGGCTGGTCGGCGGGCTGGTCCGCCCCTCGACCGGGGTCGTCGTGGTCGGCGGACGCGAGGTCGCGGCCAAGGCGCTGCGCATCGGCATGGCGTTCCAGAACCCGACCTTGCTGCCGTGGATGACGATCGAGCAGAACGTGCTGCTGCCGCTGAAGATCGTCGAGCCGTATCGGTCCGAGTTCCGGAAGAAGCGCCGCACGGAGTTTCGCGACAAGGCGCACGCCCTGCTCGATCAGGTGGGCTTGAGCGGCTTTGCCTCGCGTTTTCCCTGGCAGCTCTCGGGCGGGATGCTGCAGCGGGCAAACCTCTGCCGCGCGCTCATTCACGAGCCGAGGCTGCTGCTGCTCGACGAGCCGTTCGGCGCGCTCGACCAGTTCACGCGCGAGGAACTGTGGTCGACGCTGCAGACGCTGTGGCTGACGCACCGGCCGACCGTCCTGCTGGTGACCCACGACCTGCGCGAAGCGGGCTTCCTCGCCAACCGCATCTGCGTGATGAGCGCCCGGCCCGGTCGCATCATCGACGACTCGACGGTTCCCTTTCATCGCCCACGCACGATCCAGATGACGTTCGAAAGCGATTTCGTCGCGCTGAACCAGCGCCTGCGCGACCTGATCGTCAACGCGCGCACGAATATCGCGGCGGAGGCCACATGACGCGGGTGCACTTCACGCAGAAGCTCTGGTCGGCGGCTCTGATCGTCCTTTTTTTCGTGTCCTGGGAGGTCTTCTGCCTCTTGAGCGGCATGTCGGATCTCGTGCTGCCGCGGCCCTCGCAGGTGTTCGAGACGATGTACACCCGCTTCCCGATCCTGTGGCCGCATATCCTGCAGACGCTGGCGACGACCATGATCGGCTTCGTGCTCGGCGTGGCGCTGGGCGTGTTGCTTGGTGCTGTGATCGGCGTCTCGAAAGTCGCCTACGACACGGCCTACCCGCTGCTGATCGGCTTCTCCTCGATCCCGAAGGTCGCCGTCGTTCCGATCTTCGTGCTGTGGTTCGGCTCCGGATCGGTGCCAGCAGTGCTGACCGCATTGTCGATCTGCTTCTTCCCGATCGTCGTCAACATCGCCACCGGTCTTGCGACCACCGAGCCCGAGCTCGAAGACGTGCTGAAGGCGCTCGGCGCCAGCAAGCTCGATATTCTCTGGAACGTCGGCCTGCCGCGCACCATGCCGTTTTTCTTTGCCTCGCTGAAGGTCGCGATCTCCTACGCCTTCGTCGGCGCGGTGCTGTCGGAGACCGTCGCGTCCAACCGCGGCATCGGCAACGTGATGATGACCGCGTCGTCGAACTTCAACGTGCCGCTGGTGTTCGCCGGCCTGTTCATTCTCGCCATCCTCGGCGTCGCTCTCTACCTGGTGTTCGCGCTCATCGAGTCGCAGGTCACCGGCTGGGCCACGCGCAAGAACGATCTCGTCGCAACGTGAAAAAGTGTAGAGCACAAGGAGATACTGATGTTCGCTAGAATAGCCGGCGCAATCGCGATCGCTGCATCACTTGCAGGCTCGGCCACAGCTCAAGAGACGACGATCAAGTTCACGCTCGGCTGGAAGACGCAAGGCAGCGATGCCGCCTTCTTCTACGCCAAGGATCATGGCTTCTTCAAAGCGGAAGGGTTGAACGTCGTCATCGATCAGGGCGAAGGTTCGGGCGCGACGGTGACACGCATCATGTCCGGCGCCTATGACGCGGGCTTCGGCGACGTCAACGCGATCATCCAGAACGCCTCGACCCGGCCGCAGGAGGCGCCGGTGATGGTCTATATGATGTGGAATCGGCCGCCGTTCGCGATCGTCACCAAGACCACCAGCGGCATCAACACGCCGAAGGATTTCGAGGATCGCATCCTCGGCGGCGCGCAGGGCACGCCCACCACCCGCCTCGTGCCGGTGTTCTTCCACAAGAACAACCTCGACAAGTCGAAGATCAAGATCTCGAACATGGCGCCGAACCTGCAGGAGCCCATGCTAATTAAGGGCGACATCGACGCAGCGCTGGTGTTCAACATCACCAGCTACTTCAATCTCGTGCTGAACCGCCAGGACCCCGATAAGGATTACAAGTGGTTCTCGTTCGGCGACTTCGGGCTCGACCTCTATTCCAACGGCCTGATGGTGTCGAAGAAGCTGATCGCCAGCAATCCCAAGGCGGTGGCCGGTCTCGTTCGCGCCACCAACAAGGCGATGATCGCAATCGCCAAGGACCAGAACGCCGGCATGAAGGCGGCGATGAATTACGACAACCTGATCAACGAGGCGGTCGAGAAGCGCCGCCTGCAGTATTCGTTCGACAAGCTGATCGTCTCGCCGGAGATGAAGGAGATCGGCATCGGCGACATCAAGGACGACCGCATGGCCCGCGCCATCGCCATGGTCGCGGAGGGCTACCAGCTCGACCGCGTGCCGACGCCGGTGGAGGTCTTCTCACGCGAATTCCTCCCGCCCAGGGCGGAGCGGGAGTTAGTGTACACGGCGAATTGACGTCGCCGCGACGAGTGCTAACCGTCGTCCCCGCGAAGGCGGGGACCCAGTATCCCAGAGCGCCGGCGGCTTGACCGCAAGCGCTCTGGCATACTGGATGCCCGCCTTCGCGGGCATGACGGCTTGAGCCAGAAGGGTATTCCCCATGCCTCAGAACATCGCCGCAACGCGTATCTTCTGCGGGCATGAGTCCGGCAGCCATGACAACGCAGTAATCGCCTTCGACAACGGCACGATCGCCGCGATCTCGCCAGCGGCCGCGCCTCCGACAAACCGCACCTTCATCCTCCCCGCACTCGCCAACGCCCACGATCACGCCCGCCCCACCGCCTCATCCTTCGGCGCGGTCAACATGCCGCTGGAATCCTGGATCCTGCGCTCGGTGCTCGGCACCCCGCTGGACCCGTATCTCCAGGCGGCCTCCGCGCTCGCACGCTCGGCGCGCTCCGGCTGCGCGTCCATGATGGTCCACTACACGCGCCCGAGCGGCACGATGCCGATCGTCGACGAAGCGAAGGCGATTGCACGGGCGGCTTCCGACGTCGGCATGCGCCTGGCGTTCGCCCTCTCCGTCCGCGATCAGAACCCGATTGTCTACGGCGACAGTGAGGACGTGCTGTCCGCGCTGGACGCCGCAGACCGCAAGGCGATCGAAGACCTGTTCGTCCGCCCCGCGCCTCTCGCCAAAGACTACCTCGCGACCGTCGAGGCGATCGCCGCCGCCATCGCAAGCCCGATGATCGACGTCCAGTTCGGTCCCGCCGGCGTGCAGTGGTGCTCGAAACCGCTGCTCGAAGCCATCGCCGAGCAATCGGCCGTCACCGGCCGGCGCGTGCATATGCACCTGTTGGAGACGCTCTATCAGCGCGCCTGGGCCGACCAGGCCTTCCCCAATGGCGTCGTCAAATACCTGAACGACATCGGCCTGCTCTCGGAGCGGCTGACGCTGGCGCATTGCATTCACGCCAGACCCGATGAGCTCGACATCATCGCCGCCTCCGGCGCCCGCATCGTCACCAACTTCTCGTCCAACCTGCACCTCGGCTCAGGCCTTGGGCCGATCGCCGAGGCGCGGCGACGCGGCTGCCCGATCGCCGTCGGCGTCGACGGCCTCGCCCTCGACGAGGACGACGACGCCATCCGTGAGATGCGCCTCGTCAGGCTGGCGCACGGCGGTACAGGTTTTCGCACGACCTGGAGCAGCGAGGAGTTCTTCAGCATGGCGGTGCGCAACGGCCGACGCGCGACCGGCGCACCGGGATCGGGCGAGTTGGTCCCCGGCGCCCCCGCCGACTTCATCGTCCTCGATCTCGACCGCCTCGACCGCGACGCCATCATGGAGGTGGATCCGCTCCACTTGCTCTTCGCGCGCGGCAACGCATCGTATGTTCGCGACGTGGTGGTGGCGGGACAGACCATCGTTCGCGATGGCAAGCCGACCGGCGTGGACCTGCCTGCGATCGAAAGCGAGTTGCGGGGTATGTATCGCGCGAGCCTGAAAAGCTACGCGGCGTTCAGCGCGGCATGGCCCCGGTTCGAAGGGCCGCTGAGGCGCTGGTTCAGCGAACGATGCGACTGCGGGTAGCCGTCCGGTGTCACTTACCCGGCACCCAGGAAAGGTCCTGCGACCACAGATAAATGCCGATCGCCGCCAGGCACAGGACGATCCCGATCCAGAAGAGCGGCGTATGGTGGATCGGCTTCGCTGACATGATGTTCGTTCCTGTCACAATCGGCATTGGAATGGCGCTGGATTCGCGCAACCATATGTCGGCGCGACAACAAAGTCGCTGCTCCCATGCAACCGGAAGCCCCATGATCGTTCAGGCCTGTCTCAACGGCGCGCGCAGAAGCGATTTTCATCCGCGACTTCCGCTCACAGCGGAAGCCATGGCGCACGACGCTGCCGCCTGTGTCCGCGCCGGCGCGGCCGAATTGCACATCCACGCGCGCGGGGCGGATGGACGGGAAAGCCTGGCGGCTGTGGACGCGACCATTCTGGCGGTCCGCCGCACCTGCCCCGGAACGCTCGTCGGGGTATCGACCGGGGCCTGGATCGAAAAGGACGTCGAGCGAACGCGGACCTGCATCGCGACCTGGCGGGAGCTGCCGGACTATGCCTCGGTCAACCTGTCGGAAGCGAATGCCCCGGCTGTCATCGAGCTGCTGCAGCGGCGTGGGGTCGGTGTCGAGGCCGGTCTCGCCTCGGTCGCCGATACGGAGCGCTTCCTCACCCTCCCCGATCACGGCCGGGCGTTCCGGATCCTGATCGAGATCGGCGAGCAGGATCCTGGCGCCGCGCGTCAGGTGGCGGACGATATCGCGGCCGTCCTCGGCCGCGCCGGCCTGCGGAGGCCGGTCTTGCTGCATGGTTTTGACGCGACCGTCTGGCCCTTTGTCGAACTGGCGCGCCAGCGCCGTTGGTCGACCCGAATCGGCCTGGAGGACGGCAGGCACCTTCCGGATGGAGCGACCGCGGCCGACAATGTCGCCCTGGTCGCCGCGGCGGTGGCGATCTTCCGCTCCGCGTGAATCACCTCGACCGGCCCCCGATGTGCCATTTCGCGCCGGTCTCGTGATCGGATTTTGCCCCTAACTGCGCCGCCAAATTGCCTTAACCACGGCCGTCCCGCGGCCCCGGCTGGTTCAACCGATGTCCAGTGATGCGACTTTGCATCACTTGCCTGCGATCCTGATCGCATCTCCGTTTTGTCTTTGACTGTGCAGGCACGCGCTCGGCTAAGTGTCATCCATGGCTGGGCGGCCAAGGATGACGACGATGCTTGACGTTGTAATTGCGTTACTGAGTCTGACGAGCGCCGGCATCTTCGCGGTTCACGCGATCGACGCCTTGCGGGCCTGACGGCAGGCCTTGAGGAGCCGCGACGGCTCCGAGCCGTTGCCTGTGCGCGCTAGAGCGCTGCCTTCTTCCGCCGAATCATCAGCACGAACACGACGGCGAGCGCCGAGGTCGCCGTGTACATCATGAAAGCGTTCAGGTAGCCGATCATCGCCGCCTGACGCGCGATCTCCTTGGCCACCCTCGCGAGGCCTGGCACGGTGTCGAACGTCCACGCGCCGGTCATGCCCGACATCGCCAGAGCCTCATTGTAAGGCGTGATCATCTCGGTCATGCGGCTGTAGTTGGCGCCGGTAGCGTGCACGATCTCGGCGATCGACAGCGAGATGAAGAAGCTGGAGCCGATGTTGCGCAGCAGGTGGAAGATCGACGACGCCTCCGCAAAGTGTTTCGGATCGAGCGTGGCGAAGGCCACCACTGTGATCGGCACCCAGACGACGCCGACGGCAAAGCCCTGGACCGCGCTGTTAACCACCAGGGTCTCCATCGGCACGTTCAGGTCGAACGTCAGCATCCACAGACCGGCGACGGTCTGCAGGCCGAAGCCGAGGGCCATGCTGAGGCGCGGATCGATCCGGGCCATGAAGCCCGCGGCCATGAAGCCGATGGTCATGCCGACCCCGCGGGCGCCGATCACCTGCCCGACCAGCGCATCCGGAAAGCCGACATGCTGCTGCAGCAGCGGCGGCAGCAGCACCATCGGCGTGAAGTTCAGCATGCCGTAGATCGCCACCAGCACCAGCCCGATCGCGTAGTTGCGATCCTTGAGCAGCCAGAGATTGACGAACGGCACCTTGGCGCCAAGGCTGTGCACGAGGAAGACGTAGAAGGCGATCGCCGCCACCAGGCACTCGATCACGATCTCGGTCGAATTGAACCAGTCGAGCCGCACGCCGCGGGCGAGCACGAGCTGCAGCGAGGACAGCGCCACGGCCAGCGCGAGGAAGCCGGTCCAATCGAACCGCACTTTTGTCAGCTCGGTGTCCCGCGGCAGCGTCAGGCTCATGCCGATGGTGGCGCAGATACCGACCGGCACCAGCATGTAGAACGACCAGCGCCAGGTGTAGGCCTCGGCGAGCCAGCCGCCGAGCACCGGCCCCATCACCGGCGCGACGCCGACCGTCATGCCGAAGATCGACATCACCATCGTCTGCTGGTGGCGCGGAAAGGTGTTGAACAGGATCGATTGCGACAGCGGCACCACCGGTGCGCCGGCAGCTCCTTGCGCGATGCGCCACAGCACCAGCATCTCCAGCGACTGCGCCATGCCACACAGCAGCGTCGCCGCCGTGAAGCAGGCGATGGAGCAGACGACAACGCGCTTGGTGCCGAAACGCGAGACCAGCCAGCCGGTCATCGGCGTCACCACCGCGGTGGCAAGAATGTTGAACGTCATCACCCAGGCGATTTCGTCCTGGGTAGCCGACATCGCCCCCTGCATCTGCGGCAGGATGGTTGACGTGGTTAGCAGCGCGGTGCCGTAGAGCGAAGACCCGAGCACCACGGTGGCAAGCGTCAGCCAGCGCTGCGCCGCGGATCTGTTCGCAACTGCACCATCGCCTTCCATGCTTTCAGCGCTTGAGGTCATGCCGCCCGCGACGTCTAAATATGCGAAGGTAACCTAGCTTACAAAACCACCGGGGGCTACAATTGGCGGCATGCCAAATACCGATGACTATATCGGCGTGGTGATCTCGGATGTTGCACGCCTGCTGCGGACCGAGTTCGACCGCCGCGTGCGAAAGCTCGGCATCACCCGCGCGCAGTGGCTGGTGCTGACGAGGCTGCATCGGCAGCCGGGCGCATCGCACTCCGAGCTAGCCGAGATGATGGAAGTGGAGAAGGCCACGGCCGGGCGGATGATCGACCGGATGGAGGCGAACGGCTGGGTCGAGCGACGCGCCGAGCCGGACGACAAGCGCGTCAAGCGCGTCTACCTCACGCCGGAAGCCGAACGCGTGCACAAGCGCATCTGGCGCGTGGCGGAAGCAACCGTGGAAGACGCCCTCACCGATCTGTCGGCCAGTGAAAGCAAGCGGCTGATGATGCTGCTGCTGCGCGTGAAGCGGACGCTGGTTTCAGCGGAGAACGCACCCACCAGACGACCACCGGCCATGACCACGCTACGCCGCGCACGACGTCACAGCACCCGGATCTCGGCATGAAAGCCCTTCGACCGCTGGCGCTGATCGGCGTGCCGGTGCTTGTGCTCGCCGGCGCGCTGGTCGTCTGGCTGCATGGCGGCCGCTATGCCACAACCGAGAACGCGTTCGTCAAGGCGGATATCACCCAGGTGGCGAGCGAAGTGCCCGGCCGCATCGTCGACGTGCGCGTGCGCGATCACGCCGCGGTCGCTGCCGGCGAGGTGCTGGTGCGGCTCGACCCCGAGCCCTATCGGCTCGCGCTGGCGAAGGCCGAAGCTGAGATCGACGCCGCGCGCGCCTCGGTCGAGCAGTTGAAGGTGTCGTTGCGGGAAATCCGCGCGGAGGCGACGGAGGCTGAAAACAGACTGGCGTTCATGCAGGTGCAGGCGAAGCGTCAGCGCGATCTTTCAGGCCGCGGCGCTGCGTCGGTGGTCGCGGTCGACCAGGCCAACAGCAACGAGCAGGAAGCCGTCGACCGCCTGGCGGTACTGCAGCAACGGATCGCGCGCGTCGAGGCCGCGCTCGGTGGCAAGCCGGACCAGCCGACCGACCGCTATGCCGCCGTGCGCGAGAAGCAGGCGATGCGCGACCGCGCCGCGCTCGATCTCGCTCACACAGAGCTCAAGGCGCCGCGCGGCGGAACGGTCGTCAATTTTCGTCTGCAGCTCGGCGAGCAGGTAAAGGCGCAGACGCCGCTCTTCGCACTCGTCACCGACCGCAGGCCCTGGCTCGAGGCCAACTTCAAGGAGACCGACCTGACGCACGTCACCGTCGGACAAAAGGCGACGGTGGTGCTCGACATGCATCCCGACATCACCTGGGACGCCGAGGTTGAGAGCATCTCGCCCGCGACCGGCGCGGAGTTCGCGATCCTGCCGGCGCAGAATGCATCGGGAAACTGGGTGAAGGTGGTGCAGCGTCTGCCCGTGCGCTTGCGGCTGCTGGAACGGCCGGGTGAGCCGCCGCTGCGTTCCGGCATGACCGCCTATGTCAGCATCGATACCGGTCGCCAGCGAACGCTCGCCGGCATTTTTGGCAGCGGCAACGCCGTTGCAGCGCGTCCCAATGAGGCCAACAGAACCCAATGAGCGCGGCCTCGAATGCCGCGCACATACGATAACGACGCCGAGGAAGGAGATCTGCGATGGCAGCACCGAGCCCCAAAGAAGAGATTCTCGAACCCGAGCTGCCGATCTGCGACCCGCATCATCATCTGTGGGATTTTCCAACCGGCCGCTACCTGCTGCCCGAGCTGCTCGCCGACCTTCAGTCCGGGCACAATGTGCAGAGCACGGTGTTCGTCGAGTGCACGTCGTTCTATCGCGCGTCCGGTCCTGAGGAGCTGCGCTTCATCGGCGAAACGGAGTTCGTCAACGGCGCGGCCGCGATGGCGGCGAGCGGACGCTATGGTTCGGTGCTGGCCTGCGAGGGGATTGTATCGCGCGCCGATCTGACAATGGGCGCAGCGGTGGGGTCTGTGCTCGATGCGCACATCCGCGCCGGCAACGGCCGCTTTCGCGGCATCCGTCATGCGGCCTCCTGGGACGCAAGCCCGGACATCCGCAAGAGCCACACCAATCCGCCGCCGGATCTCTATGCGCAACCAGCCTTCAGGCTGGGCATGAAGGAGCTTGGCAACCGCAACCTGACGTTCGAGGCGTGGCAGTATCACCCGCAACTTCCCGGGCTGATCGCGCTGGCGCGCGCCGTGCCGGACACGAAGATCGTGCTCAATCACGTCGGCGGCCCGATGGGCATCGGCCCCTATGCGGGGCGTCGCGACGAGATCTTTCAGGGCTGGTCGCGCGACATCAAGGAGCTTGCGACCTGCCCGAATGTCTTCGTGAAGCTGGGCGGCCTCGGCATGGCGGTGTGTGGCTTCAATTTCCACAAGCGCGAGGTGCTACCGGGCTCGAAGGAGCTTGCCGACGCGTGGCGGCCATACCTTGAAACCTGCATCGCGGCGTTCGGCCCCGAGCGCGGCATGCTCGAGAGCAACTTCCCGGTTGACGGCGTGTCGTGCAGCTATGCGGCGCTGTGGAATGCCTTCAAGCGCGTGACAAAGGGCGCCAGCGCGCGAGAGAAGGCGCTGCTCTATCGTGGCACGGCACGTGCATTCTATCGGCTGGATGCGTGAGATTGCCGGAGTTGGGAGACTAAAAAGGCTATGTTGAAGATCTGGGGACGCAATAATTCGTCCAATGTCCAGAAGGTGCTCTGGGCGCTGACTGAAATGAATATCCCGTTCGAGCGCATCGACGCCGGCGGCAAGTTCGGTAAAACGCAGGAGTCGTCTTACCTGGCGATGAATCCAAACGCGCTGGTGCCGACGCTCGAAGACGACGACGGCTTCACCATGTAGGAGTCGAACTCGATCATCCGCTACCTCGCGGCGAAGAACTCCGCCCACGTGCTGGAGCCTGCGGACCCGAAGGTGCGCGCCCACGCCCAGATGTGGATGGATTGGCAACTGACAGTGTTTGGACCGGCGATCACGCCGGTGTTCTGGCAGCTGATCCGCACGCCCGCCGACCAGCGCGACCAGAACGCGATCAGCCTCGGCAACGAGCGGACGATTGCAGCGGCCAGGATCATGGACGCCCAGCTCGGCCGGACGGCCTTCATGGCGAGCGATACGTTCTCCTACGGCGACATCCCCGTCGGCATCCATGTCTATCGCTACATGCAGCTCATCGTGGAGCGTCCACCGACCCCCAACCTCGATCGCTGGTACGCCGCGATCTCCTCGCGCCCGGGATTCAAACAGCACGTGGGGTCGGTGCCGCTGACGTAGGGCGTCCCGCGCGTCTTACACCTCGTATGGCACGTCCTCTTCATCCTCCCAGTCATCCTCCGACGGGAAGTCATGCAGGAAGCCGATCCGGTCGGGCAGCTCTTTCGCGTTCATGTTCGGCGTCAGATATTCCTCGCGTGGCGGGCGCGAGATTGGCAGCCGGCGCAGGCTCGCCCGCCGGATCGGCCTGCCGGACGGATGGCGGCGCATGGTCATCGTCGCTCCAGCATGTCGAGCCGGCGGCCAAAATCCTTCAGCCGCTCGTCGGCGCGCGCAGCGTGGATCACCACGGTCGAGAGCTTCTCGACATTCTTCTCCAGCGCGTTCAGCCGGTAGTCGGTCAGATAAAGGCTGCCGGTGACGACGACGATGACGCCGCCAAGCGAGATGACATGGCCGAGATTGATGGTGGGGTCGAAGCGCGGCTTCATTTGCGGATGATCCTTGCGACGTTCTCAAAGCCGCGCTTGCCGACATAGAACAGCATGATCCAGCCGGCCCATTCGGCGCCCTGCCCGGTAATGCTGTCGGTGACGCCGAGCTTGAGCACCTTGTCCCAGACGATGATCTTGGCGAAGTAGATGACCATGATGTAACCGAACAGGTTGGTCGGCTCGTACCAGTGGCCGATCAGCGCGCGCTTGTATTCGGACTCAACCTCGACTTCGCGACGCTGGACCTCCAGCTCCCGGCCGGCAAGTTCGGCAGCGATCCGTTCGGACGTGTTGCCGGCGTCAAGCTTCGCCTTATAGCCGTCGATGATGCCTTTGATGACGGGGCCGCCAAGAAAGGAAAGGATTGCTGTCCACATCAGGCGGCCACTCCCCGCGGCAGGTCCAGCGCATCCGCGAGCGCCCTCGCCTTCCGTGCCGCATACCAGCGCCAGGCCATGCCGCCGAGCATGAGCGCGATGCCGGCGACGACCAGGATCGTTACGGCCGTCGCGATGTGCGCGCTTGCGCCGGCAAGCGGTTCCAACTGCTCGCGCGCAGCATCGAGCGCAGCACCAAGTCCGCCGGCTAGGCCGCCGGTCACCACGCCACCGCCGGTTGCTGCATCCGCTGCGCCCTTGCCGGGCAGCGTCTTCGCGTCAGAGACTTTTGCCTTGCGCGTCGGTTTCGCCGCCGCGCCGATCGGCGCACCACCAAGGCCGAGCGCCCACGACTTACCAAGCTGGCGTACGGCTTCGACGCGCGTGCTCCAGCCCTTGCCGAAACGCGGCCATGTCTTCAGCGCCCGCAGGAAGGCGAGCCTGCGGTCGCAGATGGCATCGACGAGATCTGCGGGACGGCCGTGCGCTATCACGGCGGCAAGCGTTGCCTGCCCGATCTGACCATCGACAACGACATTGCCGAGCGCACGCTGCAGCCACTTGATCGACTGCGACGGGCCGGAATTCACCGCACCGTCGAACAGCACGTAGTCGAGACCAGGCGGAAGCTCATCGCCGTGCACGGCGTTCCAGTATTGCAGGCGGTAGATGTCTGACACCTCGGCCGGCGAGATGTTGCGGACGTCCTGCGCCGGAAGGCCCTTGCGCGTGCGGTACGCATCATAGACGCGATACGTCACGCCCTTGTTGGTGGCGCCGCCCTGATCTGCCGGATCGTTGACATAGCCGCCCTCGTGCGCGAGCACGCGCGGAAGGGCGCGACCGAAACCCGACGCCGTCATGCCAGCACCAGCACGGCACCCAGCGCGGCCGCGGCGAGCCACAGCGTCGTATGCGGGTTATTGTCGATCCAGCGGACGGCCGCGAAATAGCCGGCCTTAACCGACTCGAAAAGATGGTGCATGGTGATATTCCTCTTTGTGTGCATGAAAAAAGCCGCCCGGAGGCGGCTTTACGCAGGGTCGACTGAAGTTGTAGGTTCGCCCGCCATTTCACGGGGCGGGCAGTGTTTCACATTCTCATAACAACCGTCGGCGCTCCGGAGTTTTTGGGCGCCCAGTTGCGGCTACTGCACACGTATTGCAGCGACCGATTCGAGGTTGTTGTGGTGAACGACGCCAAGGATCTCGCCGACCCCTCGAACTGGCATGCAGACGACGCCGTCGCCGCAATTTCCTCGCTGTGCAAGCGAGAGGGGTTGACGGAGTTGCGCTATCCTCAAGCGTTGCATCGCAGACGCCTTCGCCCCCCACGCATTTCCTTGCCGGCAAGCCGGACAGCAGAGTCTGTTCAGTTCGGTTACGACTACCTCGTCAAATCCGGCGCAAAGCGCATCGCGATAATCGATGCGGACATGTTCCCGATTGCCCCGTTTTCGTTTGCAGCGATCCTTGGAGACGCGGACCTCGTTGGCGTGCCGCAGGAGCGGACGAACCGTTACATCAAGAAGTTGTTGGTTAAGTATCTCTGGAACGGCATCCTGCTGATCAACCTTGAAACCCTGCGTGCACCATCCGACCTAAACCTCGACTGCGGCTACGTGAACCTGATCAACACCGATGTCGGCGGGAAAATTAGTCTGCACCTGAAGCGCTTCCCCGGTACAAGGGTTCGCCACATCCAGGCACTCCACAGCGGCGGATGGAGCAACGTTCCGGAATACATACCGCCCTCCCTGGCCGACTTCATCCGCAACGACCCGACGAATACGGAGAGCGGCTTCTTCTCAGAGATCTACGCGAATTGCTTCTTCCACTTCCGCGGCGGCGGCAACTGGCAGGCCGTCCAAGGTGGTCGATCATTCGCGGACCGGTATGAGCTGTTTTTAGCGGCGCTGCGGGGGTTGACAGGGGAGAATTCGGGGGCGCTTCCGGGCTAGCTGAGGAAAGCCGGCTTGGAGTGGACTGGAGGTCGGGTTATCTTCGCGAGATGTTAGGCACCGCCAGAGTTCTCAAATGGATGCTACCCGATCCGCGGTGGCAGGCACTTATTCGCGCCAGGATCAAACGCGCCGAAAAATGGAACTACCTGCAATGGCTCGCTTCAGCCGAAGGTCCGGCAGCCGCGCATTTTCTTCGAAGGTTTCAACTGCCGCTGCTGACATATCTCCGGCTGCGCTGGAGGCGCAGCTTCTCCAGGTCAAGGCACGTGTTCATCACTCCGTCGCCGCGCGTCAAGGCGCTAGCAATTCGCTCTCACGGACGCCGTTTTGCTATCGGGACGTTCGTAGAGACCGGAACATTCAAAGGCGAGACGATTGCAGCAGTTGCAAGCTCATTCGATCAGTGCATCACTATCGAACTATCGGAAACGCACTGGCGTGAGGCTGCGCATTCCTTGCGGCATCTGACCAACGTCCAGTGCATCCGCGGCGACAGCGGCGTGGAACTGGGCCGGATCGTCGGTGCACTCGAACGACCCGCTCTTTTCTGGCTGGACGCGCACTCATCGGGTGATGGCACCGTTGATTCCGGTGTCGGTCCGATCTTCGAAGAGCTAAGAACAATCTTCGCAACCGAATTGCCGCACGTCGTCCTGATTGACGATGCGAGAGGGCACCAGGTAAACGCGATTGAAGCCGCGATCCCGACCAGTCACGACTTCGTCGTCAGGAACGACATCGTGAGGATAACGCCACGTCAGCCGCAGGTTACCGATATCTGATGCATGGAAGCTTCGCGACGTTGCGCGGGCGGGTTTCGGCGCCGCCGCCAGATGATCCGAGCGTAAACGACCCAGCGCCGTGTGTGCCGAAATCCAGGAGCGCAATGAAGCTCGCGCCAGACGTCGGAACGAATAAACCGGCTATGCCACTGTGCGCGTGGCTCTGGATCGCTTGCCCCTGCGCCGAGCCAAGCACGCGATTGGTGTCGATGCCGCGCGTCACGTCCCAGCCGCGGATGAATTCGCCGAGTGAATTGGGGAGATTGAAATTGGTAAGGCTTGTGTTCACAACACCATGCGGGGCGTTGACAGCGGTGTGTGTTCCGCTGCCGGAGCTCGACGTGTTGATCACGGCCCCGCCCGGCGTTGCCGACACCGTGAAGGTGTTCGCACCAAGAACGGTCTTGACGTAGTAGGTGGTGAAGCTCGCCCCACTCGAGGCGGTGAGGCCCGCCGGCAACCCTCCTGTTGTCGTGAAGTAGACCGGATCGTTGGTCTTCAGATTGTGCGCGGTCCAGGTCACGACGCCAGGCGCCGCGTTTGAGATTGTGACGGTTGCAGATCTGACCAGGACCGCAAACAACAGGGCATACGTTGCCGACGAGACCGATGAACCGTCCTCGATCAAGAAGTCCACGGGCGCGTAGCTCTGGTTAAACCAGATCGTCTCACCGATGACACCCGCGCGCAGGTTCTGTCGTGCTGTGTTGACGTTGGCGACATCAGAAAGATTGTTCGCGGCCAGCATGTCACCACCGCCAGCGATTGCGACGAACGTCCCGTCACCGCGCAGAAACTTGGTGGCATCTCCCGTCGCCGGCGCTGGCACCAAGCCCTTGGCTCCGCCCGAGCCGCCGTCGCCGACGAATGGGTTAAGGATCGCGGTAGCCTGCGTGGCGGAGAGGTCTGTTGGCGCTCCCGTGCCGGCGCCTGCAGCCCGCCCCTTGATGGTCGATTGTGCCATGTCCGCCAGCGCGACATTGTTCGCGTTGACGGCAATACCGGTGCCGGCACCGACATCGATTGTCCGGCTCGCCGATAGATCGCCACCGCCGGTCAGACCGGCGCCGGCAGTGATGGTGGTCGCCGCGTACGCCTTCAACGCGAGTTCGGTGGCGATCTCCGACAGCGTGTCAAACGCAGCCGATACGCCGCTTAGGACCGCCGCGATGGCCGCACGCACGTATCCAGTCGACGCAGCTTTCGTGCTGTTATCGGCCTGCGCTTGGGTGTCAACGGTGACGGTTTTGCCGGTTAGCACAAGCGTCGCCGGAAGGGAGGCGGTTGGATTGCCAACCGCGCCAGTGCCGTTCGCTATGTCGATTTCGTTCGCCGTGCCGGTCAAGGTGCGCCGGACGAATGTATCCGCACCAGTCTGCGTAAGCAGGCCGGCGGTGTTGTCCAGCGCGGCCAGCACGGTGAGCGTGGCGTCCAGCGGCTGATAGTAGCCGTTGAAGGTTGCCTGGATGTCGGCCTTCAGGTTGGCGATGCTGATGCGAGAGAACTCATCGCCAACGGTTTCCCACTGCGTCAGGAACGTTGTTGCCTCCAAGTCGGCTTGGATTGCTGTCACCTCGCCAATCCCGCCGTAATGAAGGTCGATCGTATAGGCCGCGTTTGCTCGCGTGACCTCGATACCTGCGCCGCCGCTCAATTGAGCAGGCAACCGCGTGGCGACCTTCAGCTTGAGGTTGTTCGAGCGGGCAAGCTTCAAACGAAAGCTCATGACGCCGGGCCTCCTTCAAGGACTTGGAGTGTGCCGGCGATGACTTGCGTCGTGATATCGTCGATCGTCACGCGCATGAACGCGCCATAGGTGCCTGCGCAGATTGACGACACGTCGGACGGTGCGAATGTGATCTGCATTGAAGTGCTGGTCGGGAGAACGATCTTCCCGTTGGCGAGAGTAGCCGTCAACAGTGCTTGCATTTTGGATCGCTCTGGCGCGACATAGAACTCGATGGTCGCGGAGCTGAGATTGACAGCTTCGCCGGCCTCTTCCAGGGTGCCTTCGAGGATCCAGTGCTCATTATTTGAGAATGATCCCAGGGAGCCTACATACATCTCTCTCTCCCTAGAGCTTGATATAGATGGTCGCCAACTTCATCGGCGATGTAGTGGGGAACGTAGTGCCCGAGCCGAGCGGCCCTATGCTGCCTGTGGGCGTGAAGCTGACAGTCGGATTGACGTGCGATTGACCGATCGCGACCCCGCCTTGGTTCGACCCACCCGTCACCGTAGCTGTAACCGCCCCCCCGGCAAGCAGGCTAGGGACGCTGAGACCGACAACCTGCCCGAAACCTGCAAGTGCGTACGACACGCCTGGCAGATAGGTTTGGTCGATAGTTCGACCCTGCGCGCCGCCGGCAGCACCAAGAACAATCGGGCTTGTTCCGAAAAAGGTCGACGTCAGAACCGACGTCGCGGAGTTGCCCATGTCGGCGAGCGCGCCGAGCGCGCAGCCGCGCCAGTCGGGCAGTGCGATCGTCTTGTTCGCAGTCCAATCCGCCGCAGCATTCGCGCCGCGGCCACCGGAAACAAACAAGTTTGCATCCGCACCCCAAAGGTACAGAAATAGCGCCTCGGTATCGGCATTCGCCCGTTCTGTCGCACCGCTCGTCGCGCTGCCGATCGTCCTTCCGTTTGCCCGCACCCAACCCGTATGCACGCCCGTACCGTAGCGAACCTTCAGATCGCCTGTCTGCAGCACCGTCGTCGCGTCGACCGGAGAGCCGCCGCCACCGCCCGACGACGGGCCGATCACGAGGATGCCGTCTGCCGCGATCTGCGTGACGCCGCTCTCGCTGGCGAGGCGGATCTTGATCGAGCCGTCGGCGAGGAAGAACTGTGGCACCCGCCCCGCGGCGTCGAGAATGATCGGGTTCGCGTGCGGGATGATCAGGCCGCTGTCCTGATAGGCGGATTGCGGCGTGGTGGTGCCTGCCTGGAAGAAGTACAGGCGCCCGCCCGCGAGCGGGGCGCCTTGCGCATTGAACTGCTGGCTCAGCGAGAGGCTGATGGTTCCTGCCATTGATGATACCTCAAGGAAAAGCCCGCCTCATGAGCGGGCTGGTTGCGGGTGCTGGCGTTTTGGTGTCACGGACTGCTCAGCGTCCTCATCCGGCCGTCGGGATACACCTGCACCAGCACTTCGTTGCCGGCGGCGTTCTTCACCTTTTCAACGGTCGGCTTGTCCCTGGCCTTTTGCTGGTCCTGCTGCCGGTTCATGAAGTCGATGCCGATCTTGGCAAGCGCCACGTCACCTGATCGGATCAGGCGCATCGGGTCGAACTGGCCGCCCTGGCCAAGTTCGGCCAGTGTCTGCCGCTGAACGGCGCCGGCATGCGCCTGCTTGTAGATCTGCGGCAGTTGCGCGAGCGAGGAGAAGTCCAGATCGCGCGGGGCTGCGTATTCCGGAAGCTGAAGTGGATTGATCGCCATGCTACCTCACCGAACCGATACCGCGCGACAACGGGTTGAAGCCAAACGTGTTGGTCGGGTTGCCGACGCCGGGGATGCCGAAACCGCCGCCGATGCCGCCCGCAGCGAGACTGGCCAGCGACAGCCCGGCGCCGAGCAGGTTGCGTGCGCCGGCCGAGCGGCCCGCCGCCTCCGCGTTGTTCGCCTGCATGCCGCCGCTGGTCACGCTGCCGGCAATGTTCGTGCGTGCATCGGCGTCGCGCGAGATGAGGTCGGCCAGGCCGGTGCCGCGGCCGACAGCGGCGTTGGCAAGACCGGATGCTGCGCCGGTGGTTGCCGATAGTTCAGGGCTGATGAAGCCGGTAAGGCCCGTGCGCCACTTGTCGTATTCCTGGTTGGCCAGGCCGGACGAGGCCTTCAGCAGGTCCAGATCGGTGTTGCCGCTGTCCCAGCCACCGGCGATCGCACGGCGCCGGTTGACCGCATCGAGGCCCTGGTCTCGCGCCCATTCGTAGCCCGGACCCGCCTGGAACGCCGCGCGGGCGCGCGCATTGCCTTCGGCGCCGTTCGCGCCGTAGGCATCGAGCGCGAGCGATGAGCCGGCGCCATACCTTCGTGCAAGATCGCTCAACGGCGCGTAAGCCGCTGTCGCCTGATCATACCCAGTATTCAGCGCGCCCGTCGAACGGTTGAGCCCGGTATCGAGAAAGCCGTAGCCCTGCGTGCGGTATTGATCCAGCAAAGCGCGGTTGCGCTCCGCCGCCTCCCGTTCGGCGCCACCGCCGAACAGAGTGTCGAAGAAAGAAGCCATGTCAGATGATCCTGTTAGTTGGCGACGAACTCGAATTTTTCAGTCGTTGCATTCCACACCGGCGAATCTCCGTGCGCGAGCGACGCCGGATTAACGTCGCCGAGATCGACGAGATTGCGCTTCTCGAACATGAGCTTCAGCTTCTCGTACCAGACAGGGTTGACCAGCCCGTTCGGAAGCAGGAACGGCACGTTGTAGTCGGGGATGTCGATCTTCATTTCAGCACCGCAAATTCCATATCGGCGCCCATCACGCCGGCCGGCACGGCGTCGGCGATATCGATGCGGACGCGTCCGCCGTTCGGCTCGGCATGGCCCAGGTTGTTCACGGCCACCCTGCCCCTCATGATCGCCTGCCGGCCGAACTTCACGACGCGCGGCGTGCGCCAGGTCTGCCCGCCGTCCGGCGAAAATGAAATCTCGGCGGAGGGATCGGTCTGGTCGGGATCGGATCCCGCGGCGATGCCGACGCCGCGGGTCAGCAGCAACGCCAGCCGATCGGCGCGGATCGCATCGGGGAAATTGCCGAGCGGTCCGGTCTCGATCCGCATGCGCAGTGGCGAGGTGCCTTCCCTCTGATTGTCCGGATCGATCTCGTAGAGATTGCCGTTCTCGCTGTGCCCGCAAATCCACCTGTCGAACGCCTTGACCGGTGCCATGCCCCACCAGTGCACATCGAGATAGCTCGCGCGCTCATGCCAGCGGCCGGTCAAGCAGTTCAGCTCCCAGGTCCAGTCGGCACAGGAGACCACCACCATCGGCGCGCCGTTCCACATGTAGCTCGACAGCTTGATGCTCGTCTTGTCCGCCACCGCAGCGATCAACCGCTCGAGATCCGGCTTTGAGACGGGGACGGATTTGTAACCTTCCTTCCGCCTCACCTTGAAGTCGGAGCCGGCGAAATGCAGGCCGCCATTGAAACCGTCGTCGTCGCCGGTCACCGCGTAAGGCCCGACGATGCCGACGTCGTCTGCGGCAATGAACGAGAACGGAAAGCCTGAGTCGTTCTGCCCGCCCCAATGCTCGGTGCTTTCCGATCCGAATGCGATCAGCGATCCTTCGAACGACACGACGCGATAAAGCGTATCGCGCTTGTATTCGGCGGTGGCGACATCGAGCGTGGACACCGCGACGTTGTTGACGCCGCTCGCACGCATCTTCGCATCGCCGTAGCTGAAGATGAAGAAGCCCTTGTGGAAGCAGACCGAATTCGGCACGCCGACGTCCGTATCGGCGAACGCAGACACCGCGGTTGTCGTGACCGTGAAGGCGCCCTCGCCGGGCACGACCGCGACGATGTCGGGCGTGGCAGCGTTGTTGGCGGCGAAGAACGCCTGCGCCGTTCCCGGCAGGTTGCCGGTCAGCGCGCTCATCGCGCCGCCGGAGGATGAAACCTTGTAGACCTTGCCGGACGCGGAGGCCCAGGCGCTGAACAGGTTGGCGCCGATTTGCCGGGCCCCGCGAAAACCGGTGTTGGACGACGTCGCGAAGCTCGTCAGGCCTGGTACGCGACGGCGCGTCAGCTCGGCGCCGGATTGCCCGACCAGCGGCAACGCGGCGCAGTTGATCAGCCGGCCGCCACTCTGGTGAACGTGCTCGCCTGGCGCGGACTCGGCGGGAAGCGGGATACCGGTCATCTGGCGTTCTCCATGATACTGTGAATCCGATCACATTTTTCGATTTAAACGGCCGACACCGCTCGCTTAATCCCTGCAGCGGGAGGCAGCAAAACAAGCGATGTGCTACAATGCCGTAAAGGCACGCAGGGAATCGATCGCATGTTTCACACTTATGTCCTGGCGTTTTCCCGCAAGGTCATCGATTTCGACCGCGCATCGTTTCTGATGGACCAGGACCTGCTTGCTTCAGCGAAGAAGGCGATGCATGAAGAACAGACATTCGCACCGCGACACGATGCACGCTACGGCGCTCAATGGATTTGGGACTACTACTGCCAGCGCCATCTTGAAAAATATGGCAAGTCTTTTGTGCCTGACATCAATCCTGATTGGGATAGCTAGCTGCTGCTCCGCCGCCAAGGCCAAGGCCGGCCAGAGATTCCATGACATTTCGAGAGTCCGCTTTGCGCTTGTCGAACGTTGCATCCTTTGACCGGATGCCGGCTCCGTTGAGCTTCAAAACGTCGCGGCCGGAATCCAGCGCGTCATAGCCGGCACGGATGAACAGATCATCGGCATTGCGTGCGTTGACTTTGATAGCTTGCCACACCAAGGCTCCGTGATCGGCTACCAACTTCTGTGGGTGACGTTTTGCGAATCCAAGGAACCAGTCGACACTCTTGCCTTGAGCGATCTGATCTACCAGTTCGGCGGCGAGCTTGGGATCGCTGTCTCTCGCTGCCGCGACGAGCCGAGCGTAGGCGTCAGCCTTGACCGGCGCGTGATCGCTGAAAGTGTTCTGCAGGTTCAGTCTGTACTCCTCAGGAGCATTGTGGCCGCCCTGTTTTGCAAATCCTTTGGAGTAGCTGTGATCGCGCGAGAAATACGCACCGTACGGGAATTCCTGCGGGACTTCGCCAGTCCGCTCGCCGCGGTAGAACAGGTCCCTCGAGTACCCCATCTCGTCACCTCGCTTCATGCGGCTCGCGTCGTCCATCGGCAACGGACGCTGCGGTCGCGGCGGCCTCCCGCCGGCTGAGCCGACAACACCGCGCACGGTGAACGGCATGCCGCCCGTCATTGCGGCGGCTGCCGCCTCCACCGCGGAGGCGGGATCATATCCACCACCCGCCATGTAGTTCTGCGAGCTCTCGATCGCGCGCCTCGGTAGCGAGGCCAATCCCGTCATGACCGCACCAAACAGCCTGTCCAACACGGTCGGCTGCACCGGAAGACCACGGCGGCTGCGGTCCTCCATGGTCGGCATCCGGTAAGGCAACTCGGCAAGCGTCGGCATTGCTCATCCTCTAGTAATACGTGCTCTTCAAGGTTTCGTGGCTCGGCCGCACTGCGTTGATCTGGCGCATCACCGCATGCTCGCGGTCGCATAACGCATCGAGATTGGCGGCGCGGTTGTTGGTGATCAGCATCTGGACGGCGGAGTTGCCGAAGCTGCCGGATGCTTCGATCGCAAGCAGCCGCGCCAGTGGCAGGAACCACTTTGGGTCGATCGCATCGATGTCGTCGATGTAGGCAATCGCTTGCGCGTTGAGCTGTTCGACCAGCGGCTCGACCAGCGCCTCGACCGTGTCGTAATCCTCGTCCGATGGGGCATCGCCCGCATAGAGCCGGCCGAGCTCCGTCATCGCCCGATAGATCAGGTCCTGGGTGGTTTTGGGAGTCATGATCGTTGTCTCATGTTGGCACCCCGCTTCCCGGTGCCGGCGAAGGCCGCGTTGGAGAGAGGCGGCGGGTTGCCCCGCCGCTTCTTGTGGATTGCTCTTTAGGCGACCGTCGACGAGGCGAAGTAGCCGGTGACGATGCCGTGGTCCTTCAGGTCGTCGCGATCGGCGGTGCCGGAGCCGAACTGCATCTTCTCGATGCCGTAGATCGACTCGATCGCCACGCCATGCTTGTCGCCGTAGTCGAAGGTCTCCTGCTTCGAGCTCCAGCGCTTGGCATAGGCCGCGCCGATCGCCTGGGCACCGCAGAGATAGACCGGCACCACCGTGTCGGTGCCGCCGGCGCCTTCGCCGGTGTAGGTTGAGGTGTCGTAGAGGCCGTGCGCCTCCTTGATCACCATCCCGTCCCACAGCAGGTCGCCGCCCTTGAACAGCCGCTCGTTCTCCATCGCCAGCGCGACTTCACGCTGCGCGGCCTGGATCACGCTGTCGTTCTTCAGGTCGCGGAAGGCGAGCGGATGGGCGTAGACGATGTAGAGATGCCGGCCGTTCTTTTCGGAACGGATCGGCCGCACTTTCGGATTTGCCCGGGTCAGCGCCTTCAGCTTCATCGCCGACAGATCGGCGGCGGTGAGGATGTCGGCGGTGGCGTCGAGCTGGTCCCAGCCGGCAGAGTGGTCGGTGCCGGCATAGCCGGATGCGAAGTAGACCCGGTCGGTGTTGTCGGTGAGCCAGGCGTCACGTGCGGCTTCAGACGCCGAGGCCAACGCGACACCGTTGATCGAGGCCAGCGCCTGCTCGATCAGCTTTTCGGTGTCCTTCAGCGCCCACTCCTTCAAGGTGTGGCGGGCGGCATCGCGCAGGCTGATCGCCGAGAACTGCTCGTCGACCTCGGCGAAGCGGACGCCGTTGCGGCGCTTGGTGATCGCGACCTCGAACGAGCGCGACGCCATGTCCTCCTCGTTGCCTTCCAGCACGTTGCGGCCGGTGACGGCATTGTTGGTCAGCTTGTTGACCAGCGCGAAGTTGATCCGGTCGCCCGGCTTCTTGGCGAGGTTCTCCTTGACCTGGATGATGGAGTTCTCGTTCGTCCCCATTTCGCCGGAATAGCGGTTTTCGGTGAGGTATTCGGTGAAGAACTTGTCGTCCCACTGTTCGACAGTGAGACCTGCGCCAACGATTGAGTCAGCCATGTGTAGTGTGTCCTCTCAGGTGATTGAAGACATCGGGGATCGAGGGGGAGCAAGAACTCCGCCGTCGTCCCCGCGAAGGCGGGGACCCAGTATTCCAGAGCGTCTGAGCTTCTATCGCGGACGGTGCGGCGTACTGGATGCCCGCCTGCGCGGGCATGACGGCTGAAGCCTTATCCTGGCCTCCTGCGATCGAAGATGTCGGTGAGTGATGCGGGACCGGACCAGGCCGGGCCGCTGCGGGCGCCCACGTTGCGGGCGCCTGCGAGGTTGGAGGGCGTGGCAGGAGCGAAGCGCTGCCCCTGCCCGCCGTTGAGTTCGGCCAGGATCTTCTCGCGCAGCTCGGCTTCGACGCGCGCCTTGAAGGCGGACGGGTCGTCGCCGATTTCTGCGCTTGCGACCTGGCGCTGGTGCCACCTGACAGCTTCGGCGTAGCGGTTCGGGCTGTTCACGACCCGCCGGTAGTCGGCCGGATCGAGCCTGCCCTGCTGCAGCGCGCCGATGAACGCCTGCTCCGCGTCGTCGACCTTCGCCTGCGTGAAGCGATCGGCCGCATGATCGCGGGCGAAGGCATGCAGCGTCTGATTGATCCGCGCGAACTCCGGCGAGACGGTCTGCGCCACTTCGTGGCGCGTCGCCGCTTCCGGGTTGTCGAAGAAATCAGGCGGCGTGGGTGCCGCCTGGCTTGATGCGTGTCTTGGCGTCACCGCCTCGACAAGCTGCGCCATGCGCGCGTTGGTCTCGGTGAGCTGGCGGCGGAAATCCGCCACCTCCTCGCTGTAGCGGCGCGACTTCTGCCGCTCGGCATGCAGCGCCTGATGCGGGACCATGCGTGTGGTCGCCTCGTCCGGCCCTTCTGCCGTGTCGGCCTCAGCCGGCTGCTCGACGCTTTCGCCTGCCTGCGGGGCAAGGCTTTCGCCCTCCCCTGCAGGATGAGCGTCGGCGCGATCGATGTTCTGTCCGGACACGGCTTCGCCGCCCCCGGACAGAATGCTGTCCAGCGGTTCTCTGTTCAAAGTTCTTTCCTTGTGGTGTGGAGGATCACAAACGCCCGTTGCCCGGCGGCGGCTCCTGCGTGCGTGGCAGAATCACGAAACGCCCGTTACGTCAGGCCGGCGGCGCCTGTGGGTTCCATGGACGCCGTGGGCAAGGTCGGCTTGCCTGCGGCGCGAAGGTTGGGTTTTAATGTGTCCGGCCGGGCGCGGTTCGCGCGGCTTGGGGAATTTCCGGAATGCCTGGGCGACAATTTCTCGCCGGTTTCTTAAGTGTCGGCCGCGTTGTGCGGAGCCATGCCGGCACTGGCGACGGAAACGCATTTTTTACGCAGCCGAATGCCGTCGCCACGCGCTGCGCGATCCATGACCAGCGCCTGGACATGAATTATCTCGCCACCATCGTTCATTTGTTCTCACAGCGACGACGCCTCTCGCCGCGTCGCGCCGCTTGAAGGATCACCGTTCGGATTGCAATGGACCGGCCACCCATGAGCCGGCTTTTATGGAGAAGAGGAATGTTTGCGCGAAGACTCGTTGCCGGCCTTTCGATGCTGGCGATGCTGTGCGGTGTCACCCCGGCAGTGGCGGCAAAGATCAGTGTCTCTTTCACGATGGTGCATGACCGGATTCGTCCGGACCCGCAGAGCGGCATATCGGTCACCAACCGTTTCGAGGTGAACATGGCTCAATCCGGAAACATCAGCGAGGATCGGACCCGAAGGGCCGGCAAGTACGGCGACGCCGAATCCAAACAGGCGAAGCTTGGCGGCAACCAGTGGCAGGTGGTCGGTGAAAACCAGCTGCGACGGACGCTCCACGCCCCGCAAAGCACAACGACCATGACCATCACGACGAGCGGCAACACCTGCAAGCTCGATGTCCAGTTCGTGCTCAAGCCCGGCTTCAACGACTTCAAGTACAAGCGCGTGGACACCGGAACATTCGGCTTCTACAGCCCTTCGAAATTGACTGGCACGACCTGCACGATCAGAGATTAGTGTGTGATGAGCTTAAGTCGAATCTCCGCCGTCATGCCCGCGCAGGCGGGCATCCAGTACTCCGCAGCTTTAGCGGTTAGTTCGTTGACGCTCTGGAATACTGGATCCCCGCCTGCGCGGGGATGACACTGAGAATGTGGGCGAGAGTTTGCCAAACCTGATCTCATCGCGCTTTGGCAGCTTTCAAGCGACCGGCGGCGGCCGATGAGCCGGCACTTCTGGGGACGAAGAATGCTCGAGCGGAGTCTCGTTGCCGGCCTTGCGATGCTGACAACGCTGTGTGGCGTCACGCCGGCGCTGGCCGCCAAGATCAATATCTCCTTCACGATGGTGCATGACCGGCTGCGCCCCGCCGCACCAACAAGATGTGTGCATGCCCTCGTGCTTTCGCAGGGACGACTCTGAGTCTGCGAATACAGCTCTACCCAACCTAAACTCATCACGCTCTGGCATCCGGCGGCGGGCCGGCCTCGGCTTTGTTCGCGACGTAGCTCTTCCAGGCAATCATCACGAGCGAGCCGAGGATGATCGCGCCGACGAGCGCGTCGGTCGAATTGACGACAACGCGAGTTTTCCGCGGTGTGCTCTCATAGATGAACATGGGTTCGGCCAAGGCCGTCAGGCCGAGGGCCGACCCGATCAATTGCAGCGGCAGTGCCAGCAGCGCCGTCAGCAGCACAAGCATAAAGAGGTCGCGCCAACCGCGCACAGCGACGCTCGCGGCGAGAAACGCCACGAAGGCGAAGAAGAGCGTCCAGTTTGGCGGCCACTCAAACATCATGTGTATTGGTCGACCGGTTCGAGCCTCAGGTTCAGCCGCCGGACCACCCGGACAATATGCGATCACGCGACAATGAGCCACTTCCCGCGACGTAGCCCTCGTTCTTGCATCATTTCCATGTTAGCCACGGGCCGAGATGACGGAACATTGCCTCCTGCGCGGTGTTTCAGCGTGAAGGAGAGCATTCGATGAAAACCAAGAACAAGACACTGATCGGGACCGGCTGCGCGGCGTTTGCGCTGCTCGCTTTCGGCTTCCTCGCCCTCACGCCGGCAGACGCCGCAACCGCTGTGCGCGGACCGGGTGGCGCCGTCCGCTTCTACGACGATCGCGGCCAGGACCGCGGCTTTGCGTGGTGTGCCAAGCAGGGCGGCCGGCAGTTTTCAAGTCGGTTGGACTGCAGCTATTTCACCTTCGCGCAATGCCAGGCGGCGCTCATCAACCCTCCGGGCGGCACTTGCGATCCGAACCCCTTCTCATACGAAGTCACGGAGCCGCCGGCGAGGCCGCGGCGACGGTGAGCGCAGACGAATTCACGCCGTCAACAATCGCGCGTCGACAGCACGCGGCGCGCGCGAGGGTGCAGCCGGCCTATAGAAAGTAGCTGGTGATCATGGGCCGGGATCTCGGAGCCGCGGCGCGCCGCGCCGTTTCGAGCACCTGCTTTCGTTGTTTCAATTGCATACGCTGAAGCAAACCGTTTTCGAGCACGACGCGGCTGACGTCGTAAGGCCCGCACTCAGGACAGTTGATCTTTCGCCCGAAGAAGGAAGGCGCTCGCATGGCGCGCGCGATCGCGCCGCAGATCGGACATTCCATGTTTCCCCCCGGAAGGAATGCCCAGCCCCTGATCGGCGATACACCACGGAACTTTCGTCTTCGTTAGGGAATTGCGGCGGAAAATCGTCATACCGCCGCTGCCGACCTTTTTTCACCGCTCTGCGATTGTGCGCCCGGCTATCGTGCAACTTACGCGGGGACTTTTTTCTCACCGCTCGGGATGGCCGACACGAATCATCGGCAGCCGCCTCCGGGTCGTCCCCGCCTCTTTTTTCGGCACGCGCCCAAGCATGGATCGCACTGATCGCCGATCGCAGCCTCACCGTCATCGCCTGCGGATCGGCTTGCCGGCTTCAGATTTTGTTCATCGTACATCTTAAAATGCCATTCAATTTTTCCGGGCAGGATTTCGACGAGCACCTCAGTCAGGGCTCGCTTCAAACCGGAATCATGAGCATGGCGATTGCCGGTCCATCGACTGGTACCGATGTCTGCGAAGCTGAGACTGCGCAGCCGCGTGCCACAGCCGCAAAATCGTCTGCTCCGGCATGTGCGACGGCCTGTGCCATCTTGTGCGCCTTGCTGGCCACGGGTTGCGCACAACAGCCGGCGCAGCGTGAATCCAGGTCGGTCGAACGCAGCGTCAAGGCTGCTCCCGTTCGTTCTGCCGTGCGGACCGATCGGCATTCCGAGAAATCCTTTGCCGGATTGCTCATTCGCCGGCCCGAGCCCGCGTTGCTCGCACCACATCCAGCACCTGATTGTGAGTTCGACGGCTCCAATGTCAGGGCCGTGGATCCGAACGAATGGGCCCGCCTGAAGATCGATTTTGAGCGGCAGTGTTACAAGGAAGCCGAGAAGGCAGCACGCGAACGCCTGACTGCGCTGCAGGCATCCATCGAGCCCATTCGGCAACCGAGAACTGCTCGCCGATCAACGCAGTGACAGACCTGCGCGAGGACGCGGCACGCCGGACGCGGTGCATGTTTTGTCGGACGGCAGCGAAGCCTCGCGCTTTTGTGGCAGCGGTGAGGAATGCCTTCTTCCTGCCATAGAGCTTGACGTTCGTGCCGATACGCCATCGGTGGCGAACTCCCTTCAAATATGCTATTTGCGTGCAACTTTTCCACCTGCAGGTGGGAGACATTTTTCCTGAGTAGTTATAGTTGCGTGAGTGGCCATGCGAACTCTTTACGATTTTCTTGGCGCACTTCCGGACGACGACGCCGAAGGCCTCAGAGCTGCATTCCGTGAGGCCGTCAAAGGCGCTCACCCCGACCTCCATCCTGGCGATGCGGAGGCCGCGCTGAGATTCAGGCAGATCGTCCGTGCCAACGAAATTCTCTCAGACACGAGGCAACGCGCGACGTACGACCGTCTGCTGCAAGTCGCGCGCCTCGCGGAGGAAGCGGCAACCGCACAGGCGGCCGCCGCTGCCAAACAGGCGACCGCCGCTGCGATCAATCGGATCGCCATCAGCGTCGCCTATGTCGCGATCGCGCTTGCCGGCGTCCTGGCCGTCGGCGTCGCCGGATACAGGCTGGTCCTGCCTGTTGCCGGGTCGGCTCCTGCTCCCGCACAAATGACTCAGGTCCTCAGGCACGAACCAACACTGGCTGCTGCCGTTACGACCGGAGTAGCCGACACACGAACCGAAGCGCCTGGCCGAGTGGACCGACACGACCTGCCGGAAGCTGTCGGTGCCTCGAGCAAGCTCGATGAAACTCCGAACAAGCTCGATGAGACGCCGGAGAACCTCCAGCAGGCAGCGGCACCGGGCGTCATTGCAGTCGCGCACGCATCAGGCAGCGATGCGGCAAGTGTCGATGGCCCCGCGATGCGCGACTTCGCGATCACAGACGCCCAACACTATCGCGAAAAGGGCGTCCGCGCGTACCGCGGCGGAGATCTCTACCTCGCGCTGGTCGATTTCGATCTGGCGATCCAGCTCGATCCGGGCTTCTCGGAAGCTTACATCGATCGCGCCATTGTCTTTTATCGCATGGGCGATCAAAAGCGCGCATTTGCCGACATGGCCCAGGCGAGGCGCATCCAACAAGAAACTTACGGAAACAAGACGCTTCCCACCGCAAGCGCACGTTAGCTCGTTTGCCGACGGGCTCCGCAACCAACTGCAACGGCCTTCAGTCAGTTGGGTCTTCCTTCTCTCCGCTCATAACGATCTTGAGTGAACCATTCGGCAGCGGCCTTTGCAGCATCTTGGCCTTCTCCGATCGGCGCTCATCCAGAGATCGCATTCGTCTTTCGTCGTCGGGATCACCGGCATTGCTTGCCGGTGGACCTTGAAGACCTCAGCATCGGCTTCGTCGTGAGGAAACCATAGGCGTCGGTCGTCAATTCGGCTGAGTCGGCCTATCTTCCGATCGCTAGGAACACCGGTGCACAGACTCCGTCCATGCAACTCGCAGTTCATACTTTTTTTGGAATCTCAACTCTGCGCGGTGCTTGCGGTCATCGCAGAGCCAACCCGTTAGGATTAATTCGAAGCAATCTCACTCGATTCCGCTTGCCCCATTAGCGCCGCATGAGCATCGTACCGCCGTTCGCGAATTTCTCTGTGCTTGTGGAGTTTTGCATGAGCCGCCTATCGCTTCCCTGTACAAGCTGATTGATGAGCTACGGAAATTAAGCCACCTGCGCGATCAGGTCAGAAGAGCAACTCTGTTGGCTCGCAGGTCGAACCAGATTAGCCGGCGAAAGAGAAAAGCGATTTACTGAAAAAGGCGCCTCATTGAGATCGACCGTTGGAGCGTCGCGAACTGTGCGAGTTTGATGAGAACAGGCTAGCGAAACTGAGTGAAGCCACATGCAACAGAGTGCGGTAGAAGTAGTTCACTGCGCCGACGCAGTTGCACCAATCGCCTTCTGAAAATCTGCTTCAGAAATATTCTTGATCGCCAGGCTTCCAAGTTTGAGAATCGCCCCGTCCTCGTAGTGGGCGCGGACTTTCAATCGCCCTGCCTCAGCAATCGGAAATGGCGCTAAGACAATCGGTAGTCGCAAATGTAAAATCCGCTGCGGTTCGTCTGCTAGGTCTTCATCGGGCTGAACTGGCGGCGGGACCATTATGTCTTTCCGTTGTAGCGGCAATTCAGCAACCGGATCCTGCTTTGCACCGTAGGTCACCTTGAACGTGAAATCGCCTCGGATCGCCCCAACAATCTCATAGTACATAATCTGAATTATGAGCTTCGGAACCGCGATTGGAAACTTCGCACTGTGTGGGAATAGCATTTCCGATTGGTATAGACCCATCAGACTTATTTTCCCTCCGACCTCAGAGCGAACATCATCGCCAAATAATGCGAAGCCCCAAGCCTTGTTGCGATCCTGATCTGTCACGGCACTAAAATCGCTGCTTGCCGGCCATCGCCGCTTTTTACCGAGATTCCCGAAACCGCTGCTTGTGCGTGAGGAGGCGGCGATCCCGTAGCGGTAAGCATTTCCGGTTCATAGCCGACATATGCGTGGTAATTCGAAATCACAGGTAGCGGATCGTTGGCTGCGCGCACAATGATTTGTGCGTCTCCATTCAACGCTTCGACTAGCGCGCCAAAAGTCCTCAAGGTCCAGTTGCCGGGTCCGCGCAAGTTCTTCGATACCCAACCTGGGTCGCTACCTAATGCGTTGGCAACATCCAATTGGCTCATACCTTCCGACTGGCGGCGCTGCCAAAGCGCAGACACCGCATCAAATGCGACATCGCGCACTCTCGCAAAGCCATACTCTCGGCGCTGCTCCGGGGAGAGGGCTGTCAGATCAGATGGGGAAGTCATCGCAGTTCTCCGTGACGTAAGAATGCACGCTGGCATCGGTAAAGCAGGGAAAATTCGGAAACAGTGCGTTCCAGCACTGTTGGCAGTGGTTCATCGCCTGAACCCATCCTTGTGAGCCCCGATTTCCAAGCATCTTTCTGGTATGAAACTTGGTGAGAATTAACGTGTCAGGTTCGGCAAAGCGGCCGAATAAGCGGGCCTGGACCAAGGGGACGGTGACGCGAATCTCCCAAATATCCGGCGGAGGCGGCTTAAGGCGATCAAGAAATTCCCCACGCTTGCTTCCATAAATGCGCTCGCCCAAGACCCAGCGATCTAAGGCGGCCACGATATAAGCCTTACCGACGAGGAGATTCGTTGCCGAGTTGGGATCGGCTAAATCCTTCACGGCATCCGGTCCTAAAAACAGGCGACGCTTCGGCGGCCTAGCTACGCGGGGCATGTACCTTACAAGCCTTCCCGAGGCTTCGAGCTTGACTATCTCAGGTTGAATTGACATATAAGTCAAGTATCTAATTGTTCAACTATGGCCAAAGGTCGATGGTTAACGCAGCATCACGTTCTTTGCCTTTGCCAAGTCCAGAGTCGCCCTGCCCTCTTTCTCCACGACCTCGGCCGCAGCGCCGCGCAATCGCAGCGCCTGCATCCCCTGCGCGGCTTGCGCATTCCGCGCCGCCTGCTCGTCCATGTCCTTCAGGAAAGCCTGCTTGTCCTTCAGGTTCGGCATGGCGCGGAAGGGGATTTCGCCGGCGGCGTCGTATTTCTTCAGTTCGACCAAGGACTGGAATTGCTCGAGCTGCGGCGTCAAGCTGTCCGGTGCGTCGTCGATAACGATGTCGCAATCGAGCTCGGCCATGGAGCCCATGACGCCGGCGAAATTCGCCCTCGCTTCATCTGGATGAGCGCGCGCTCTCATTTCGAACTGCGCCATGGCGAAGGGATCGAGATTCAACCCGAGCCATTTGACGTTGCGATCGTCGTCGGTGACGCGCAGCCATTTCTCGGCCGTCCAGTATTGCCGCACGCGTGCCCACAAGCTGCGGAACACGCGCTTGCCGAGATGGCGCAGGTTGTCGATCTGGATCATGCCGCTCTGCTGGCTGGCCAGGATGGCGCGGCCGGGCGCGGAGATCTCGCCGCCGGTTCGATCGCCCATCTCGATGGCGTTCGGACCTTTAATGTCGATCGCGCTCTTCGATTCCTGCAGCAACTGAAGTGTGCCGTCGCGAAATCGTCGCGGGTGCGGAATTCGATCTGCTTTCTCGCCAGCGCGCCGGCAGAAGCTGCAACCGCTGTGCGCGAACCGGGCGGCGCCATCCGCTGCTACGACGACCGCGGCCAGGACCGCGGCTATGCATGGTGCCTCAGATGCAGCGGCCGACAGAATTCGGGCTGATCGGACTGCAGCTACTTTTCTTGCGCGCAATGCCGCGCCTCGGTCGTCCCTCCGGGTGGCGATTGCGAACCGAATCCGTTTTCGTATGAGGTGACGCCACCGCCGGCGAAGCGCGCGGCGGTGAGCGGGCCTCAGCTCTGTCAAATTTGCCGTTTGGTCATGCTGTAGACACCGCATACGGGTCATGTGCCCATCAGCACTGCTTGCGTGATTCAAACGTGGCCGACGATTTTGTCAATCGTCGTCGCCGCCAAAGACGCCAATTTGCGAGGCTCCGAAGCGGTTGCCCGCGCCGTAGGGGTTATTCACGCTGTCGGGCGAGAAACGATTCCCGTATCTGCCGTACGGGTTGGACGTCGAATCCGGATCGTATGGATTCTTGCTCAATCGACCGCGATAGTTTCCATCCTGATCGTAGACCTTGGGTGCGTTTGTCGCGTAGGGGTTGTTGGCAGAATCGTTGCTATGCTGGCTTCCATAGCGTCCGTATGGATTGTTGACGCTGTTCGGATTGTACGGGCTGCCCGCGCCGTACGGATTTGAAATCGAATTCGGATCGTACCTGCTCGAATTGTAGTTGCCGAGATACTGAGCTGATGCAGGAGCGGCCAGGCCGCAAATGCACATCAGGATGGCCGAAGCCATCGTCAATAGACTACGCATGATGATCGCCCCTGATGCAACCGCGATCCACCACCCCTGCGGACGTGATATCAGCAGACACGGCGAAGGCTCCCATTTTTAGTTCACTCATCTTTGCCCACCTTCGGGCAAAACGCGTTGTACCGGGCGACGATATCTTCCGGGATCAGTCCTGGCGGCGCTTGGTCGACAAAGTCGCGCTCCCTGCCTCTATCGCGGGCGTCGAAGAACATCTGCAACGACATGATCTGTTCAAGAACCTGCCCGAGCTCCTCGCCGCGAGATAGCTTGAGAAGGATTCGCGCTTTCACGCCGAGTGCATGCCGCCGGTAGAATCTGGTGCGAAAGGCGCGCTCCAGGGCAAGCGCGATGGCCTCCAGAGCTTTTGCCGGATCATCGAAGTTGGTGAGATGCAGCGTCGCTTTTGCGGTCGCTGCGAGCACGTTGTCCGGCTGCTGCTCGATCACGCTCTCGAACAATGGCAAGGCTTCGTCATGCCGCCCCGCGTCAGTCAGAAACACAGCAAGGAAATAGGCTAAAGTGGGCTGATCCTCTGCGCTTGCGCCCTGCATCCGCGAGCGCACGCGCTCGATCGCCTCTGCGATCGGAACGCCCGATTTCGCTTTATCCGCCCATCGATGAAGCTCCAGGGCTCGATCATCTTTTGGAAAGAACTTGTCGTAACGAGCGACGATGTCCTGCGGAATCAATCCGGGCGGTGCGCGATCCACGAAGTCACGCTCCTTGCCGATATCGGGTACCTCGCGGTACATATCCAGAGACATGATCTGCTCGAGTACCTGCCCCAGTTCCTCGCCGCGCCCCAGGTCAACCAGCAACCGCGCCTTTGTGCCAAGCGCTTCACGCCGGAAGAACCTGGTTCGAAAGGCGCGCTCCAAAGCAAAATCTATCCATTTGAGGGCTTCTTCCCGGTCGTCGAGATTATAGTAGTAGAGCGTCGCTTTCGAGATCGGATACCTCACGTCGTCCGGTTTCCGTTCGATGATGCTGTCGATCAGTCGCAAGGCCTCATCGTATCGCTCTGCCTCAGTGAGGAGCATTTCGAGCTCAAGCTCGAGGCCCTCCTTCTCCTCACGATCTTCATTTTGCAGTCGTGACCTTACGCGATCGATGACATCCTCGATCGGGAACTCCCTTTTTAGCTGCTGCACCCATTCAAAGATTTGCCTCCGGTGATCCGGTGGCTCGGATGACGCCCCCTCGTCGACCGACTTCGGGCAAAACTCGTTATAGCGGGCCATGATATCTTGTGGAATCAACCCCGGCGGCGCTGAGTCCACGAAGTCGCGTTCTTTCTCGATGTCGGGCCCAAGCTCTCGCTCTGCTGGCAGGCTCATGATTTGCTCAAGAACCTCGCCGAGTTCCTGGCCTCGGCGAAGCGCGACGAGTATGCGTGCCTTCTCCCCAAGCGCCTCGCGTCGGGAACGGTTGGTCCGATAAGCTCGCTCGAGAGCAACTTCGATCGCGTCGAGAGCCTCCTCCGGATTCTTCAGACAAATGGCCTTCCAGATCGGAAACGTCACGTCGTCCGGCGCCTGCGGAATCATCCTGTCGAACAATCGCAGCGCCTCCTCATATCGTTTCTCTTCCATCAACAATGCGCCGAGCGGAAACGCCAACGCGAGTTGATTCTCGGCACTTTCATTCGGCATTCGTGCCTGCAGGCGATCGATGGCTTCTCCGACCGAGATCTTCTGCCGGATCAGGGCGACGCGCAGCCGACCGATCCAATGATCAAACTCGCGGATGCCCGCTTCTGCGATCACCGGTCGAACCTCGCTGTATCGCCATTCCGCGAGGTTTCCGGCCGATTGAAGGACACCGGAATCGACCAGGTCCAGGATTCGCTCGTAAATCTCGGCCTCAGAGATCGGCAGCTTTTGATTTTCGCATTCGCGTTGTACCCTTCCGATGACTGCCGCAGTCTTCTGCCAATAGTCTTTTCGGAAAGCCGAAAGGATCATCCTGTCGAGTTCATATGGCTGCATGGCGCCCCTGGCCCTATACGGATCAGCTTCCTATTGACGGCTTAGCATAGAAGGAACAAAATAGGAACATTCATTTTCTGATCTGGAGCTCCATGTATGTGGGCGACGGAAACCGCCCAACCAGATCCCGCGCGCGGATAAGACGAACGAGAAGGACGCACCGCCAGACAAGCCGCACGACCAAGGTTCGACATAGGCGGCGTCCCTTACGCTCCGCCGAGATCGCTGCCATCAATCAAATGTCCAATGGGTTTGACGCTTTGGAGGTTGGTTCTTTGACACGGCATTTCCGCCGCAACGTTCGGGCACACGCCCTTTAGAACAATCGTAAACGTTCGTGTGTCCTCCGGTCGCGTTGCGGCTCGGAAAGGGCTTTCTAAGCTCCTCAGCGCAGAACCGACGCGCCTCGTTCCAATGCTCATCGCAATCAGGGTCCTCCTTTGCACCACCGCCGCCAGATCCGCCGAAACCGTCCTCACCTATCCTGCGAAGAACTTCCAGCGCCGGCCCTAACGCCTTCCACCACTCAGGAATAGGAATCTTCGGGGCCGGCCATCTGGGACCAGGATATGGCCCCACCGGCGCCGGGCGTCGGATCGGAAGGCGGAAGCCCGCCGCTACGACGGGTGGCGTTCCCATCGATGCGGGCCCACCAGGCGGACGCAATGGGTTGAAGTCGTCCGGCTCCGCCGGCAGGTCGCTCAACCCAAACTGAAACCTCTCTGCGAAATCGTCAGCCATACTTAATGCTCCAATGAAAACGGGCCCAGAAGCAGGGCCCTCGTGCGTTGTTGCTGGTTTGAAAAAAGCCGTTGCCTCGTGCGAGGCGAACGGCGTGCGATCACGTACAGTGCGAGCAAGAACACTCGCCCGACCCGCAGCCCTTCGCGGCACTTGCAATACTGTCGCTTGGTTCCGGCTGATTGAGCGCGTGATGCGCGCCAACTCCGCCCGCAAAGGAAGACGACATTGCGTGCGCAGCGTTGGCTCGCTCGATGTCCCTCGCCTTCGCGAAGTTCAACTCCGCCTTGCTCTCCGTCTCAGCGACCTCGGCCTGAGCGCCGCGCAGTTGCAGCTCGCGCATTCCCTGCTCCGGCTGCGCTGCCTGCGCTTTCTCCGCGGCCTGCACCTTCTGTGCCGCCTGCTCGTCCATGTCCTTCAGGAACATCTGCTTGTCCTTGAGGTTCGGCATGGCGCGGACGATGGCGCGGAAGGGGATTTCGCCGGCGGCGTCGTATTTCTTCAGTTCGACTAGGCTCTGGAATTGCTCGATCTGCGGCGTCAGGCCGTCCGGCGCGTCGTCGATGACGATGTCGCAGTCGAGCTCGGCCACGGAGCCGATCATGCCGGCCATCGCTTGTGCAGCTTCTGGGTTCTGCTGCGCCCGCGCCGCGATCGCCTGCATCGTCATCGGATCGACGTTCAAGCCGAGCCATTTCACGTTGCGCTCGTCGTCGGTGACGCGCAGCCACTTCTCCGCCGTCCAGTATTGCCGCACGCGCGCCCACAGGCTGCGGAACACGCGCTTGTCGAGGTGGCGCAGGTTGTCGAGCAGGTCGCCGATCTGGATCATGCCGCTCTGTTGGCTGGCCAGGATGGCGCGGCCGGACGCGGGGATCTCGCCGCCGGTCCGGTCGCCCATCTCGATGGCGTTCGGACCTTTGATGTCGATCGCGCTCTTCGCTTCTTGCAGCAACTGGAAGTGCGCAGTGGCGAGATCGTCGCGGGTGCGGAATTCGATCTGCCGGTTTGCCAGCGCGCCAGGCGCGACTTCCATGGTGCCGTCGGGACGCACGGCTTCTTTCCGGAACGCCTCGATATCGGCGACGGTGCCGGTCTCGTAGACCACTTGCGACGTGTTGAGCAGGTGCAGCGATTTCGAGCGGCGCTTGTTGACCTCGTCCTGCAACGTGACCATCTCGCGCACGAGGCCGTAGCGGTTGTTATCGCGATCGACGTAGGCCGATTGCAGCATCAATTCGCAGTCGCTCTCGCCCTTGTCGGTCAGGTAGGGCGACGGGCCGCCCTTGAGAATGCCACCGCGGGTGTATTCGGCGAAGTGCCACTCGCCCGCGCGCTTGATCCAGATCTGGCAGATGCGCACGCGCTTGCGCTTCTTGTCGGCCCAGTGCGAGAATTTCGGCTTGTCGTCGTAGGTGTCGGACGGCGCGGTCGCGAGCGTCGCGTCGAGGATGTCCTTCGCGTCCGGATACATCGCCAGCGCGTCGTCAAAATCCATCCAGGTGACGATGCCGAGATAGCCGGCGTCGGAGAAATCGGCTTCGGCCGAATGCGGATCGAAGAACAGCCGGTCCCAGGCGATGCGCTGCAGGCGAATGTCGTATTCCGGCTGCGTCAGCGCCGACGAACCCATCGGGTCGTGCGGCGGCGCGTATTTGCTTGGCTCGACATAGATGCGGATGCCGCCGACACCTTCTACCAGCATGTTGCGCCACACCGCGGAGCGCTTGGCCTCATAGTCCTCGCTCTCGGCGACATAGCGCAGCGACTCGGTGGCGGCGTCCGCATCGGCCTCGTGCCGCGGCGTTCGCGGAAAAGCCTTCGGCTTGACGCGCTGCTGCTTCTCCAGGCCGACCAGATAGTCGATCTTGGTCTTGATGCGGTTGTCGATCACCGGCGGCTGGCCGCGCCGCGCCAGCACCGCGAGCTCCTCTGCAGTGATCTGCTTGCCATCGACATAGTCGCGGTCGCGCTCGGCTTCCTTGCGCGCGGTGAGGCTTGCGTCCTCGGATTCCTCGAACATGCGGCAGAGGTCGCCGACGTCGAGGCGTGCGTGGTCGTTTGCAGGAGTGGTGTGCATGAGCAAATTTCAATTTCAATAGCGCGAGGATTGAATCACGGGGCAGAGGCCCGTCTCAACGTTTGCTGCGGCGATCGGAATGTCTGGCACCGAGGCGACGGGGCATCCCTGTGCGCATTTAGCGCAACGTCACCGTGATCGACGGTGCAAAAGAATAAGAAAAAGGCCCCTTCTAAGGGGCCTTTTTTATTTCGCTTGAGCCTTCAGGGCTGCGATCTTGGGGTGAATTCGCGCACCCCGTCGCACCGCTACGTCGACGGCCTTGTCGCTACTCACCTTTAGCTGCTGCCTCAGCGAGGCGATCTCGGAGGCGTTGAAGTGGGCGTTCCCAGGAACCTCCAGATTCAGTTCGCCATTTAAGGAGAATACGGCCTTCGGCTTCAGTGAGATATTCTGCGCCATGTCCGACCTCCTTTTTCCAAAACGCGCTAAAATCGATCCCAAAGCAATGTTGCAATTCGTGCCATGTAGCCTTTGAAAGCGCAAGCGGCCTGTTTTCGCCGCTACCATGCGCCAAAGTCGTAATAGCAGCGACTTGACCTCCTCCACGGAGGATATGACCTCGGAGCGCCGCAAGCGTTCCACCGGTTGTGAGCACATCATCCACCAAGATATAGGCCGCATCTTGACGCACTGCACCATCGAAGCAAGGTTGCCACAGGAACCGTGGAAAATGCTTTAATTTTGTACGGCCAACCCGCGCTTTTTGCACGATTTCGCGGTCAATTTCAGTGTCCAAGATCACACTCGGCTGAGCCATATATTGTACCGGCAAGGCGTTCTTGACAGCCTTCCTGCCTATTAAATCTGCGCCATCTCCATGTTGATCATCAAAAGGCGGATGCGGAACCGCGCAAATCAGCGGAATTCCCTTAACCATAAATGGTGTCACTTCATCTACCAGTCGATCAAGGATGGGGTCATCCAGCATGACCTCAACCAAGCGGTCCGCCGAGTCGAAATCGCCTGAGAATTTCGCCTTTGCATACAATATCTTACGCGCACGCGCCGCCCCGCTGCGCAGTCCCGTACCATTGAGATGATCGAGCTGGCCGCAAACATACACCGTCTCGCCGCCCGACCAGGGTTCACGGAGATGTGGAACTCGTACCAACGGTGGGGGAGCAGAAGCGAACATACCGAATCGTGATCCAAAAAACGCCGGTCACGATACCGATTGCGGATGGTCAACTCAAACGGGTGAGCAAAAATCAGGCTGTCCCAGTTCCCCGCCGCGAGTGTCGCCAGTCAAGAGAACCCCAGCCTTTTGGGGGTCGGGGCGAATTGGTCTGGGCGGCTGGGCTCCAATCAGCGAGTCTCAAACAGTCTTCCAACTCGCGAGAGTGGACTTGACCCTGCTCCAGCCGTCGCGGGGTGGCTTGTCGTCTTTCTTTGGCGGTTGCGGGACGAACATGCGGTCTAGCAGTTGTCCGACGAGGCCGAGGGCGTCGACCTGGTCGTCGTGGCGGCCGGCGGGGAAGCTCAGCAGTTCGGCGCGGAAGTCGGCGAGCCATGGTGCGCCGGCCGGTACGTAAAGTCCCTCCTGCCCCATGCGACCGCGGATCGACTGTGCGCGCACGGCCTTGTCGCCGCGCGTGGGAAACTGCTCGCGCCAGACGAACGTCTTGCGATCGCGCATGCGCCGGTCGAGGAACGGACCAACACCAGCCTTGATCTGGCCGGTCTCCTCCGCCCAGCCGATCGGCTTCCATTGCTCCACGAGATCGCAGAAGGCTTCGACCCATTCGTCCGAGGATGCACGCTTGCGCCAGACATCCAGCAGATACATCCGTCCCTCGGCGTCGAGGCCGACCACCGCATGCACAGTGTAGTCGCCGCCGCCCGCGGTCACCGCATAGTCGGAGCCGCCATAGACGCGCAGCGCGTCCTTCGGCGGCAGCTTTTCGACGGGGCGCAGCCAATCGCGCCTGAAGTAATCGCCCTCCTCCGGCGCCGGCCGCTGCTGATATAGCGCGGCCCAGGTGCGTGCGTTGCGCTTGAACGGCGCGAAGTGATCTTCCCCGAACCATTCCGGCCAGATGCGCTCGCCGCGGGCGCGGCCGAGAATATCGTCGTCGCGCTCGGCCTCGGCCGGGATGCAGACGACATACCAGCGATTGCCGTCGCGGCATTCGATCAGGCCGCTTTCGCCGGCATAGCCCACCGGCAGAATGCGGCCGGCAATGTCGTCCTCATGCCAGCGAGTGGTGATGCCGATCTCCCAGGCGCGCGGCTTCTTGCGCGTGAGCAGATCGTCGAAATAGGCGTCCCAAGTCTTTTGCCGGACCAGATCGGAATCCGCCTGCTCGCGACCCTTGATCAGGTCGTCCCAGATCACGCCATCGGCGCGGTTGCCGGTGATGCCGGTGAGGATGCCGGCGCCCATGTATTCGGAGCCGTTGGCGAGCGCCCACTCCTCGGCCGCTGCGCTCTCGGTCGAAAGCTGCGTGCCGAAGATGCGCCGGAAATTCGGCTGCCGGACGATGGCGCGCGCCTTGCGGCCCCACTTGCGCGGCAGATCGCTGCCGTAGTTCGCGACGATCACCTGGGTGTTGGCGAACCGGCCCATGGTGTGAACCGGAAAGACGATCGAGGTGTAGGTGCTCTTGGCCGACCCCGGCGGCATCAGGCCCATCAGGCGATCAATCTCGCCATTCTGCACGCGCTGCAGACAATCAAGCCACAGCAACTGATGCTTGCCGAACGCAGTCTCGAGCGGGCGAAACTCCTCGCACGCCTCCTCATCAGGACGGATCGGCGCTCCCGGAATCTCGATCGTGCTCGCGAACGTCAGCAGGTCGCTCTGCGCCCGCTCCCTGCCCGCGATCTCCGCCGCTATCTGAGCCAAGGATTGCGTTTGCTCGTTCAAGCGTCGCAGCTGTTCGGGCGAGAAGCTCCGGCATGGAGAGTTCGCTGACAGGTCGTTCATCGGTCGTCTCGCTTTCGTCTGGCTGGGTGGGCTTGCCCCAACCGCGCTCCCAGAGGGCGAGTGCGACGGAGACACGATTGGCCATCGACGCCTCTGGATGGGTCAGGACATCGAGGAGCATGTTGAACGCGTCCTCGGTAACGGAACGCGCGAGCTCACGAGGATCTGCTGGTTTGTCTGTCATTGCTGTGATGTTCCAGCGTGCCGTGCGGCTCGCGCGAAGGGGGAAACGAAAAACCCGCGGAGCCGGTGGGGCTCGCGGGTCGGATTGTTCGGATGCTGATGTCTAGCGACTATTTAACTGGACCAGCAAACTAAAAGTTCAGGCCTGTTCAAAACCTGTTGAGAATTGCGCGAACTATATCACTGCCACCACAAGCTCAATATGTTGTGTGTTGGCACCGACAAGGGAGGCGGCCATGGCTGAGTTTCCAGTTATCCCAGTGGGCAAATGGACGATCGGATTTCATCACCCAACTAGGTCGACCGTACTCACCTTCGAATGGACTGATAGAGATGCGGTTAACTACGCAATTCCTCCAGATCAGGCGGAGGAGTTAGCGAAGCAGATTTTGGTTAACTACCAGTCTGCTCCACCCACACGAGATCGCCTGAGCTGAACATCAAAACTTCCGCTACCGGGTTCACCACCAGAAGCCCTCATCGGCTTAAGCCCAACAACGCGCGCGCCGCGTAGCGCGGCGGCCGTACGCTTCTCAACGCCTTTGTCGCTAATCGTCAGGTTTCTTAGCCATGGCACGAGCACCAACCAAAAAAGAGTCGGAAGTAGGCTCTAAGGCTTTAGAGCCGTACTTGCTTGCTCTCGGCAAAGTCGCTCATTCTTGGAACCATATGCAAGAGCAGCTTGGCATTTTGTTCTGCCGAGTAGCCGGCCTTGACGACATAATGGGCATGGCCATTTGGCACGCACTCAGGAGTGACCGGAGCCAGCGCGACCTACTCCAAGCCGCAATCGACGCAACCGAATATTTTTCAGACTGGACCCTCGACTTCCCCAAAGCGCGAGAAGACATCAGCTGGACGTTAAAAAAAGTGAACGCGCTGGGTGACGGAAGAAACAGCGCCATTCATGCGCCGGTTCTAAACTTTACTCGCGGAGTCGCAGGACTTCGACCATTCATCTTTACCGGCAATCCGAATGCCGAGAAGCTACAAGGAAAAGACATCCTTGCAGAGTTCGAATGGTACGAGGCTTACTTCACAGTGATCATGCGCTACGCCATCGACATTGAGCGCGCCTTGCTGCGCCGTCGGGCCCCTGACGAACCAAGGTCATGGCCCGATAGACCTCTTCTGCCAACCGTGAAGCAGAAAAGTGGCCGCCAAGATCGTAGCCGCCCAAACGAGACCAAATAGCCTCTACACCCGCTTCGATCATCTCGGGCGTAGAGAGTTCGCTGAGGGGTCGTTCATCATCTTCGGCGGTGTCGCTCGGCTGCGTCGGCTTGCCCCAGGCGCGCTCGAGGATCGAGTTGGCCGCGCTGATACGCGCGGCCGGCGTCGCATCCTCGTGGTTCATGACCGCGACCAGGGTGAGCAGCGCCGCCTCGCTATGGGTGCGCGCGAGCGAACGGAGATCGTCCGGAGTTTTTGCCATGATGCTGTGCCGACGTTCCGTGCTCGCGCGAAGGGTTGGGTGAGGAGCAACAGTTCGCGAGCCTGTGCCCCTCCCCCCTGCCCGGCTCCGCCTCGAAGGCTCCGCCGGGCCGCCGCGCCCTGCATGTGCGGGCGCGGCAAGGTGTGTTGGTGTTTCGAAGTGTCATCGCGCGAGCGAGGCGAAGCAATCCGGAGTCGCGGACTCAGACTGGATTGCTTCGTCGCTGCGCTCCTCGCAATGACGGGGTGGCGATGCTCTAACCAAAACAAAACCCGCGGCGCTTGCGGCGGCCGCGGGTCGGATTGTTCGGATGCTGATGTCTAGCCACTATTTAACTGGACCAGCAAACTAAAAATTCAGGCCTGTTCAAAACCTGTTGAAAATTGTCCTAAGCTGCTGTGCAGGTTAAGAATTCACACGCCACATTTGCCGCGCATGCGTTAGCAGCCACGACAGATGCCGCGAATTTTAGCGTCCACCTTGTCCTGCTCCTTGACCCATTCTGCAGGCCATTGTCCGCCGGCCCAAGGTAACCGCTTCCCACCGAAAGCAATCGTCACAAGAACGGTAAGCATATCGTCGCTCATCTCAGCGGGAGGCTTCGGAAATGGCTCAGCTCGTTCAACGTCCCTTAGGGCCGTCGCATCAAGCAACTCGGAGCCGGAGCTTTCCGCCAATTCTCTGGAAATCAGCTTCCCCTGCCGATCCATGACAAACTTGATCTTGGGCATGCCGCTCTGACCGGCCGCTCCAGGCGGGAGCACTCTCTTGCTCGTCAACCGGCTTACCATCTTCTTCTTCCAAGCTTCGACGGTGCTTGTCTGGGCGCCAGGGTCGCCCGTTTGCGCGTATGACGGAATTGCCGAGACCAATAGCAATCCGAACACGCCAGCCAACAAAGGAATTCTCACTTGCATCAGCGGATGACTTCACTCGCGAAGAATTTTCACAATCATAAGCTACCCGAGTGACGATTTCGCGCAATAGCGAGCCGCCGAATGCGGATTGCAGGCATTCCTTCTGACGATCGCCATCGAGGCGAGGATGCTGTTGGCCGCGCTGTTACGCGCGGCCGGCGTCGCGTCCTCGTGGTTCATGACTGCGACCAGGGTGAGCAGCGCTGCCTCGCTATGGGTGCGCGCGAGCAAACGGAGATCGTCCGGAGTTTTTGCCATCATGGATGTGCCGGCGTTCCGTACTCGCGCGAAGGGTGAATGGGGTGAGGGGCAGCAGTTCGCGAGCCTGTGCCCCTCACCCCTGCCCGGCTCCGCCTCAGTGGCTCCGCCGGGCCGCCGCGCTCCGCTGATGCGGGCGCGGCAAGGTGTGTTGGTGTTTCGAAGCGTCGTTGCGAGCGAGGCGAAGCAATCCAGAGTCGCGGACTCAGACTGGATTGCTTCGTCGCTGCGCTTCTCGCAATGACGGTGTGGCGATGCGCTAGCCAAAACAAAACCCGCGGGCGCTTGCGGCGGCCGCGGGTCAGTTTGTTCGGATGCTGATGTCTAGCCACTATTTAACTGGACCAGCAAACTAAAAATTCAGGCCTGTTCAAAGCCTGTTGAAAGTTGTCCTAAACAATTGATCCAAAGTCGTTTATTCGCGCCAGATATTACAGGCCGCACCAACGTCAATCGCGAGGCGAGACCGACTGCGCCAAAGGCGGACTATGATTGCACAGTTGTTTTTGGTCGAGAATCGGACGGCGTCGATCCAAGGAATCGTCCTGCAAGCCACCCGATCACGCCGAGAAGCGGTATGGGCGCCGTGAGCACGGAGATAACCATGCCGAGGCCCGACTCAAGAAAACCAAGGTGTGGGCCGGGCCAGATCATCGCGATGATCGGCTCGCTGAGCATGAACTGGACAACGCCAATGCCTTGCCCGGCATCGAAGACGTTGGACACCATCGTCCAGGCCAGGGAAAACAACAAGACATTCGGGAGGGCCATCGCCGCCACGGAAACCCACATCGCGGACCGGGCTCGGCCGACATTCGGCCACAGGCGGCACGTCACGTATAAAGCGACAAATGGCCAGTTCATCACCGCGAAATCCGACGGCAGGGTTTCGATGAATGTCGAAAAGCTGTACCCGGAGGGTTCGGGCTGCATCAAACCGAACTTGTAGCCAAGATAGATCAGGATCGCGAAGGCGCTTGGACCGAGCGACGCTATCGCAAGCGCAATGAGAGGGACGCTGGTCCAGGCAAGCGACCGACCGCCTGCAGAAGCCGCGTTTCGTCCCTTGAACCAGGCGAACAGTACCGCCAGCAGCATCACTGCAAGGGCCAGATATTTGTATTCCAGGATCGTCGGCATGATGGTGCTTGGTCGCCGACACGAGGCAAACGGTTCAAACTCATACGAAAACCGCGCAAGCGTCATTGCGAGCCCATAGCCGTTCGAACGGCGTCGCTTCGCTCGCCCAGGGGGGCCGCGCTTCGCGCGGACCCGTTGGCTCGCAATGACGGTGTGGCGGATGCCTAGCTCAAACAAAACCCGCGGGCGCTTGCGGCGGCCGCGGGTCAGTTTGTCCGGATGCTGATGTCTAGCCACTATTTAACTGGACCAGCAAACTAAAAATTCAGGCCTGTTCAAAACCTGTTGAGAATGTTCCTATCTCTCTGCAAACACTCAGGAGTTTGGGGCCGTGGTCTGGCGCGTCATGCCGGCGTCCGCGTGCGCGAAGATCAATTTCCTAGTCTGCTTCGAAGGATTTCGTACTGCTGCGGGGAGCAGTCGCCGAGCGCTTCGTCCCTGTTGCTTGGCACATCCTCATAGGCGATCGGCGTTTCGAACTGGCTCATGGTGAAGTCGATCCGCCGGCCATCGACCAGATTGTAGAAGTGCCAGGCGTCGTTGACCCTGGTCTTGAGGATCTCGCCGCCGAGCCGGTCATGGACAACCAGCGCCGTCACGCCGCATTGGCCGGACGCGGGGTTGTCGGCTTTCCAGTGGCGGCCGGCCTCGAGCGACCAGGCGCGGCGCAGCCGTTGATACAGATCGACAAGAGACGCGCTGCCCGCGGTCATCGGTGTGTCGGCTCCTCAAGTCACGTTGCCTCTCGATGCTCACACCGCCCTGCGCGATGGTCAATGTTCGGAGGCAGCGAGGCGAGAGGAAGGTGCGTGCTTTGAAGGGTCATTGCGCGCCATAGCCGTTCGTAAGAACGGCGTTGCTTCGCTCGCCTAAGGCGAAGCAATCCAGCGCGCGCGCAGCGCGCCATTAAAACCGCTGAGTTCGCCCGTAACCGCCGCGCTTCATGTTTGCGCGCTATCGCGCGCGACTGGATTGCCATAGCCGTTCGAAGAACGGCGTCGCTTCGCTCGCCTATGGTCGCTGCGCTTCTCGCAATGACGGCGGATGCTTTGGCCAAAACAAAAGCCCGCCAGCGTCGCTTACGCATTTTCAGCCGCACATTCGCCACGATCCGTTTACGCAAAAACGTGTCGCACTCACTTTTGCACAAATGCGTTTGGCACAAACTGCATGATGAATTTTTTCAAAGGCGCGAAACGTCACGAAAACTCTATGTTTCAAGGCATTTTCGCGCGTTCTTCCACACCGTGTTGTTGCCGGGTCACACGCGGGCATAATCACAGCACACAGCTGCGGGTTTACGATTTTGATTGCGAGTCGCGGCCTATGATGTGCGCTCCCTGTTCGGCGCGGGGGCGCTGAACCTGGAGCCAACCGCCCACACCGTGCGCGGCGGCCTGTACTACAAGTTCTTATTCTAGGGGGTGGAAGCCCTGACAGAGGGGGAAGCGAAAGACCCCGGCCATGGGCCGGGGTCTTTTTTGTCTGGTGCGGATCGAAACGATCAACGGCCGGTGGGCCGGCCGCGTTTTGGTCTCGCCTTCGGCGCCTGCACCGGCCGGCGCTCTGCGTTGCCTTGCGTGTTGCGAACGGCCTCAGCCAGAAGCTCACGCAATTCAGTTTTCGTCTTCGGTGGTTCCCGTTTGGTCGCTTGCCAATTTGCCATGGTCCTTATGTGGGGATTCCCCAGGCAGAGTTAAACCCTTGGAACTGAAAGAAAAAATGTGCCGCAGCAAGGAACCACGGGGCTGCCGGTTGCACTTTACCGGCCATCGGCGCGGCGTCCGCTTTGGGTCGCATTGCGGATCCGGACATTGCGTGTGAGGTCCGACATCTGCGGACTCCGGCACCGAAGCGAAAGCTGGGGCGCTCCGGTCGAGGAACGATTGCAGGGAAACGAGATGATTGAAGCGATTGCCGCCGGTCTTGCTTTAGCGCCTGGGGCCTTCGGCGTTGTCTCGTGGCACGTCAATCATCGGAAGGGGTACTGACATGCCAGCGCGTTCAAGCGACCTGCCGAGCTACCGGGAGCGGCACGCGTTGCAGATCCTGCTTTCAGGCAATTGGCAACCCATGAAGGCCTTATATGCGTCCAGCCGCACGACCTTGTCGAAGATGGTCGCAAAGGGCTGGATAGAACAGCGCGGATCATTGCAAACCGAGTATCGAATTACCGAACATGGTCGTGAAGCTTTTCGCACCCCCATGCAGATCCGCACGCCCCCTAAGCCGACAGGGGACAAGTCAGCCCCCTAAGGGGAAGAACCGCGCGGGCGTGACACGCTGCGAAACAGAGTTCAGCGGAACTGTAGAATGGCGTCTGCGGTTGGTTTGTGCGCGCACAAGCCAGTCTTAAGTGCGCGCTAGGGCCCCGGCTCCCTCAGCCCCCCAGGTTCACCGGAGCTGGGGCCGACAGGTCCCAGAAGGCCGAGGGCGGAAGCCTCGGCCGCGTCCGCCCGTAGCGGTAAATGACGAGGAACCAAAGGGCCAAGAGTTTGTTTTGCGGGTCCTATCCAAGGAGCTGCGCACATGTGGCCTTTTGGCAAGCGGCGACCCGTGAGCAATCCGGCCGAGGAGCTGCAGGCCCTGCCCAAGACAGAACAACCTGACATCGCCCTCGTTGAGGAGGCTGTCGACGAGCAGCATCTGCAGCCGATATCTCGCGCTGATCTTCGGGACATGCAGGCGCATCGTCACGACGTCGAGTATCAGTGCGAGCTTGTGCTGCGAATGATGCAAGAAGATGAGTGCGTGCCGTATCCCTTCGATCGCGCCGTTACGCTCTTGCGAAAACAGCATCGGTACGAGGAAGAGGCAATCATTTGCCGTTATGTCAAAGATTGGGCTGCGGAGCGTGAGGCGGAGTACACGACAGGGGCCAAGGCGTGGCTCGATCCCGGCATACAGCGGATTATCAGACGCTTAGCCGAGGCCGAGGCTCTCTGGCTCGAAAGTCCCCACCGCGATCACTAGGACCGCGGCAGTACGAAGCGCCTCCGACACGTTCCGGCCGATGCAAGACTCGGAGAAGGCGGGGACCGATTGGCAGCTGCGGCTCAGACCGCTTCCGTCCAGCTTTCCGAGAATGCCAGCGCCGATGTCGAGAATGGGCGCCCCTCGCGTTCGCGCCGCCAGGACCGCCCCCTCGCCTCGACGCCGTTGCGGACCAGACGCGTGCCGAGCGCCGGGATCAACACGGTGCATACGCCGTAGCGCCGGTCGGGAATCTGGTTCGGCTGCGAGTGGATGAGCAGCGGCTCGCCGATATCGAACCAGGTCAGCGAGATGTCTTCGCCGTGCGCCCTGATGTGCTCAGTCCAGAAATAGCGCGGATCTCCGGCCTTGGAGAACTGCGCGTCCGCACAGGGGATCGTCGTGTCGGACAATTCGGCATTGAGCATGCCTTGCACGGTCGACTGCAGCCACCGCGCCATCGCGATGTTGTCGGAGTAAACGCGCCAGCGCCCTTCCGTCAGCTCGCTCTTCAAATAGAGGACGTGGCCGGGACCAGCCGGCGAAAAGATGATCCGCCAGTAGCTCGCCTCGGTCGAGTTCGGCTCGCCGTCCTTCGGGCTCAAGCGTATGAACGGGTTTTCGCCCGTCAGGATCGTTTTGTTGGGATCGGCGATGCTCATTGTAGCTGGTCTCCTCTCAACTTTTCATGACACGTCGTTGCATGTCTGCTTTACGCTTCAAGGCGGACATTTCGATCATTTGACGGACGCAAGAACCGTCCGGGCGAGATCGGCAGGCGATTCCACCAACTGATCTGCGCCAGCAGTCTCAAGCTCGTCCCGGCTACCATAACCCCAGAGCACGCCAAGGCCACGCATTCCGACCGCATGGGCACCGGAAATGTCATGACGGCGGTCCCCGACCATCAGACTGCGGGAGGGCGAAAGATCGTGCTGCGACAAAACATGGGCGAGCAGTTCAGGCTTGTGATCCAGCGCACCGCCTGGCACCGAACCGTGAATGCCGTCGAAGTACCTTGCAAACCCCAGATGGTTCAGAATGCGGCTCGCGAAAGTTTCCCGCTTCGAGGTTGCCAGGTAGAGCCGCAACCCGGCCTGCTGCATCTCTTCAAGAGAGCGGCCAATTCCCGCATAGGGCTCGCTGCCGAGAAAGCCGCTCTCGCCGTAGTGCTGACGATAGGCTGCGACTGCTTCGCCTGTTCTGTCGTCCCCATACGCTTGCAGCAAAGCCTGCATCGTCTCTTCGAGCGGCGGCCCGATGAAGCGCTTGATGTCGAGGGCTTCGTCCGGCTCATGTCCAAGGGCGCGCAGCGCCGCCAGGCAGCTTGCCAGAATGCCGGGCTGTGAATCGATCAAGGTGCCGTCGAGGTCCAGAAGGACGGAGCGTGTCGGGATCATGGCTGCCCAGAAACCTACATTAAAAATGTCTGCGGCTCAGTATCACATGCGGTGGCAACACTACCTATTGACAGGTTGCATGGGTGGCTAGCTGACTTCGATTATTCACATCGTGGTATATCCGACCAATGCCGATGGCTTTCCTCGGAGGGAGCGATGGAGTTCACGACAATACTGGACCGCGCCCTCAGTACGGCTGCGGACAATCTCACGGTCGCAAAGATACTGGTCCAGTTGGGGCTCGATCCCAACAACATCACCTACGACGCCCTGTTCAACCGGCTGGTCGAACTTGTGCTGGCCAACATCACGCTTGCCAACATGTTCGCCCTGGTTGGCGCCATCTTCTTTGTCGCGACCTTGCTCATGCACACGATGGTGCCACTGCGCATCGCGAACATGGCCGGCTGCACGTTTTTCGCGACCTTCGGTGCACTCTCGGGCAACGTCGCTACTTTTCTTCTGTATCTGCTCATGCTGCCGATCAATGCCGTTCGCCTCCGGCAAATGCTGAAGCTCGTCAAGAAGGCGCGCAGCGCGACGCAGGGTGACATGTCGATGGAATGGCTCAAGCCGTTCATGACCCAACGCAAGTATCGCCGAGGCGACACCCTGTTCAAGAAAGGCGATGTGGCGACCGAGATGTTTCTCACGGTCACCGGAAAGTTTCTGGTCAAGGAAATCGAGGTCGAGCTTCCGCCGGGACGTCTGATGGGAGAGCTTGGCTTCCTGACACCCGACAACCGACGAACCGGGACGGTCGAGTGCATCGAGAACGGACAAGTGCTGACCATCACCTATGAAAGGCTGCTCGAGATCTACTTCCAGAATCCGCAGTTCGGCTATTACTTCCTCGTGCTGACCAGTCAGCGCCTGCTGGAAAACATCGCGCGGCTGGAGAAAATCGTCGCGCAGCACAACATTGCACCGCAGAGCGCGGCGGCGGATGGTGCGGCGAACTGACCTCGCGTGATAGCGTTTCTTCGAATCGCCATCACGCTCTAACCTATTGTTTGGAGCATGATCTTCTCGGAAAACCGGTATCCACTTTTCCGGATCATGCTCTAGCCGACGGATACGCCTGCCTTTGCCCGGCTTATTCCGAGAGCCAGAATGCGATTCAGCAGCGCCGGATAATCGAGCCCGTCGTGCTTGGCCGCCGTCGCGAACTCCTGGCTCTTCGCGATTTCGGGATTGGGATTCGCTTCAATGAAATACGGCGTGCCGTCGGCCGAGAGGCGGAAGTCGATGCGCGCGTAGCCATCGAGCCCAAGTGCGCGATAGATGCGTTTCGCCTGTCGCTGAATACGGGCGCGGACCTCGGGCGCGAGGTTCCTGGCCGGACCATCTTCAATTCCAAGGCGCTCCTGATAATCGGGATCGTGCTTGACCTTCTCGGTGGCTATGGTCCGTGACCCCTGGCCGCCCATGGTGCCGAATTTCAATTCCCATACCGGCAGCACCCGCAGCCGGTTGTTGCCCAGCACGCCGACATAGAGTTCACGTCCCTCGATGAATTGCTCGGCGATGGCAGCGGTGCCGATCCGCTCGTGGATGAAGGCGACGCGCTCCGCGAGCTTCTCGTCCGTATCGACGACGGATGCCTGCGAAATGCCCCGCGATCCATCCTCGTTCAGGCTCTTGACGATCAACGGCAGCGCAAGCCGCGCCGGCCGCTTGACCTTGCGGCGCATCGGGAACACGGCGAAGGCCGGCACCGCGATCCGGCGATGGTGCACCAGCGTCTTGGACAGGTCCTTGCCGCGCGCCAGGATCAGGCCACGCGGATTGCACCCGGTATACGGGGTCTGCATCAGCTCGAGATAGCTTGCGACGTGCTGGTCGAACACGGGCTCATAGTGAAACTGCTCCAGCAACGTGAACACCACATGCGGCTTGAACTCCTCGATCGCCTCGCGCAGCGGCTTGACCTCCTCCTGCACGCCGAGCGGGCGCACGTCATGGCCGGCCGCGCGCAAGGTGCTCACGACGTCGAATTCCGTTTTCCATTCGTTGATCTGCCGCGCGGTGTATCCGTCGGTGGAGTCCGGAGGCACCAGGTCCGGACGCATGAGCACCAGGATGCGCTGGCGTCTCATAGCGCGATCCACTTGCGTCGCGACGGGCCGAACAGCGCGTGCATGGTCTTGGCAGTCAACAGGACGGTGAAGTTGATGACAAGCTCCCGTTCGGGGCCGACGGCACGCAGATTGCGCTCGCGGCAGCGCGAGATCATGTCGTCAAGCACGGCATCGAGCGTGAGCTGGTTCTCGCCCGTCCACCGCGCAACCAGCTGGCGGATGCGGGTGCGGTGCCGCCTGATGAAGGTCGAAGCCGGCTGCGACCGGCGATGCTTTGGATCGTCGGAAAACAGCCTGGCGAGGTCGCGGTCGTAGGTCTTCGGTGCCTTGAAGGCGTAGAACGCCTGCTTTTTCCTGTAGTGGTCGGCCAGCGTCTGGCGGAGCTCGTGCAGGGGGTCCACACGCTCCCGCGTCATGATCAGCGGCCGTTTGCCGGCGATCTCGCCCATCAGCTCGTCGACATATTCGAGCTTTTTCAGCGCCGGCCAACCGGCATAGCGCGTCCGCCAGTTCGAACGCGGCCGCAACCACACCGCAAAGGTTTCGGCGAAATCCTCGTCCGGATGGCTCTGCGCATACCAGAGCCGAAGATGCTGGACATAGCGCCGGCTGGCCGGATTGGGCCGGTAGTAGCGCGGGTAGCGTTTCGAGGACGCCCCGAACAGCTGCTGCCAGCGCCGGCGGCGCTGCAGCTGGTAGGCGTGCTGCATGGCGTGGCCAGCCTCATGACGGAGAATGGCCATGCACTCGGACCAGGTGCCGCCCTCGACGTCGAGCATCATCTTCTTCTCGATCTTCATCAGGCGCGGATGAGCGAGATAGAACGGAATGGCGATGCCGGGCGTGTCTGCCGGACTGAACCATTCGCTCGATATCCATACGTGCGGCCGCAGCCGGATACCCCGCTCCTCGAGCTCTTCGTTGAGAGTCCCGACGCAATCCTCGAGCCAGGTGCCTTCAACCGCAACCCTCAGAGAGCTGAGGCGCTGCTTGAGCAACTGCTCATCCGATAGCTTTTCCCAGGCAAAAATCCGGCGCGGCATAGGGCATCAAGACGTCATGGCAATTCAATACCGGAATGGTGTCACAGTGTGCTGCCGGGAACAACCGCCGAGGCTTCGCGATGTTCCGCTGTCCAGCGGACCGCGTTCAAAACGCTCATCACGGCGGCGAGAATTCTCGCAGCCGCAGCCAATCACGCCTTCGATATCGTGGCAGCGCTAGCGAGCCCGCTTCCGATTTCTCGGAGGCATCGGCGTGGTCGCCCCTTTGAGGCTCCCTCGCATACCGCGCCAGCCCCGTGCGATCAGGAGCCACGCCAGCCGGTCTGCGTCGGATGTTTCGCGATCCGCTCGCTTCTCTGCTGACCGGGCATGTCTGGTGTAGTTGTCATTCTTACTCATGAAAAGCACTCTCAGAGTAATCAACCAACTGACTGCCCTAGGTATAAATGTTTATTGATTTAAGCAAAACGCTATTATCAAACATAGTTAATTGCCGACGCTTCGCACGAAGCCACCACGGGTTGTGAATCAAATCCGAGCAGTCGAAATCCGACGCGGAAAATCTTCAGGCCGAACGCCTCATCGCATGACTTGAGAGACATGCAGGGCGCCTGCCCGCTGGCAACGCGCAACTTGACATGCAGTAAAATTACTGCATGTTTCCGGCATGGACGACGAGCAGCTCGACAATGTCTTCAAGGCGCTCGGCGATCCGATACGCCGCCGCATCCTTGACCGCCTGGCGAAGCGTCCCGGGCAGTCCCTGTTCGAGATCTGCGCGTCGTCGTTTGCAGCGGATGGCAGAAGCCTGACGCGACAAACGATCTCGCAGCACCTCGACATGCTGGAGAGGGCCGGACTTGTTCAGACGCATTGGAGCGGGCGCACCAAAATGCACACCTTCGACAATGCGCCTCTGCGGAAGGCGGCCGATGCCTGGCTCAGCAAACATCTGAAAAAAGGAAGTGCACCGTGAGGATCTACGTCATGAGCGTTTTCGTCGACGATCAGGCCAAGGCCTTGAGTTTCTACACGGAGAAGCTGGGCTTCATCGTCAAGCACGACATCCCGCTTGGCGAACATCGCTGGTTGACTGTCGTGTCGAAGGAGGCACCGGACGGAACCGAACTCCTGCTCGAGCCGGGTGAGCACCCTGCCGTTGGGCCGTACAAATCTGCGCTCGTGAACGACGGGATTCCTGTCGCGTCCTTCCAGGTGGACGATCTCAAGACGGAGTTCGAGAGATTGCGCCAGCTTGGGGTCGAATTCACAATCGAGCCGATGGATGCAGGCACGGTCAGAATGGCTGTCTTTGACGATACCTGCGGCAATCTCATCCAGCTCGTCGAAATGATCGAGGGAAAGTAAGAGCTCCCGCCTTCGCGCTGCGCGCTACGGCGTGGCAAGCCGGGCGCGGCAGGACGTCGGCATCGGGTCAACTCTGTGTTTGGAACGTACCACTGCACAGCGTATTGTCCTGGCGGATGACCTCGTCCTGTGGAGTATCAGATGAGCAAGCGTAAATCGGCATCCCGGTCAAAGCAGCCCTCCCGCCCCAAAACAGCCAAGGCCAAGCGGGCCAAAGAGGCTGTCAGCACGAGCCCGGAAGACAGCAATCCGGAATTGGATGCGACAGGCTCGACTGAATCGCCGCCTGAGCGTCATCACCGCTCGCAGCAAGAGGCTCCCCTTGCCGAGCATTCAGCGCCAGCCTTGCAACCGACGACAGTCTTGCAATCGGCCCCAGCCTTGCAGCCGGCAACAGCAGCGCAACCGGCGCCAGCCTCGCAATCGGCGCCAACCCTGCAACCGGCGCCAGCTCCGCAACCGGAGCCAGCCCTGCAGCCGGCGCCAGCCTTGCAGGAAGACCGCAAGCAGACGATGACGGACAACGACGCGAAGCGAGGGTTCGATTTTCCGTCACCCACGGCAAGCGTGCAGGCTTATCAAGCCAGGCTGATGAAACTGGCGCAGGCCGATATCGACTTTGCTTTTGAATTTACGCAGAGGCTGGCGAAGATCAGGTCGCCGGTTGAATTTCCACCTGTCATTGCAGAATTCACAGGCAGACGGTTCGTCATGTTCATGGACGCATTCAAGAGAAACGGCTGAGCCGGTCCAGACGCTGACGATGCTCAAGGGCCGGCACTCGCACGCGCCCTACCCCGCCTTGCCTGCCTGCATGCATGCATCAGGCCACGGCAGCAAGGACGAGAGCGCACAATAGCTCGCGGATTTGGGCTCGCGGAGCTGGCCGCGATCGATAAGCGAAACGGTGCCTCTTCTGTCGACCGCGGTGGTTACGCGAGCCCGCCTATTTGATCTCAGCCAGGGTTCAGTACCAGCGTCCACGGCCGTACCAGCCGCCGCCGGCAAACAACAGAACCAGAAGGATAATGACGAGCAGCGTGGTGGTGTCCATGTGCGTTTCCTCGGAACGCTGCGTATTGGCGCAGCTTGGAATTCTGCCTTTTTGACAACATTTCGCTGGACGTCAGGTTCCAGGAACGCGCGTGGCTGGATGGCGCATAGTGACGCGCTTGCAGCAGGCTGCCTGCAGGATGCTTCAGCCGCGCCTGGCTGCGACGTAGCCAGCAACGACCTCGTCCTTGTGGGCGGCGAAGGCTGCCAGGACTTCGGCCTTCTCTTGCTTCGGGACCTTGACGAAATCCAGGGTCCGTCCGAGTTCCGCTGCGACCTCATCGAATTCTGCGGGGGAGATACGGAGATCCCGGTGGGCCTCCTCAAGGCCGAGCGGCGTCGTGCCGGGTTTGGTTGCCGTGAACTGGAAGGGACCACCTGAAACGTTGCTGACCCACAGCGTCCGCATGAACTTCAAGCCGGGCAGCCTTCCCAGGTTCTTGGTGTGCCATTCCCGCAGCTGCGGATTCTTGGACTTCTGACCGACGATGGGATTCTTCACGACGGCGTCGCTGAAGTGGTCCACCACAGCCGCGATGGCGAAGACGCCGCCCAGCCTTTCGTACAGACTTTTCTCAGGCTTGGCCTGTTTGGCCTGCGCGTACGCGTGGTCCGCCCCTTTCAATATGGCGACCGGGGCAGCGGCCAGCGCCAGTCCTGCAACGGCGCTTCGCCTCGTGATGGCCTTCGAAACAGCTTTCGAAGCAGTCTTGGCCATGCTCTCCTCCTTGATGATTGGGGGTCGATCAGGCCCGGCAGGAGCATGCGGATCAAAGTTGAACGCTTTGCCCGGCGACATCCATCGGGCCTTCGCGCCAAATTAGCATTCACAGAAAGTGGAGTCTGTTACTGCAGTAACACTCCGGCCAATGAAGCGGTCGGTAGCGTGCAAGAGAATTTGCCAGATCAGGAAGCCTGGTTTTCAAGAGCCTTGACGTCAAGCAGGAGATGACCGTCGTTGGAGTATTGCACCATTCCGCGCCGTCGCAGCAGGTTCAAGGCGGTCGAAACCCGCTCGCGCCTGGCCGCCACCATCTGCGAAATATCTTCCTGTGTCAGATAGGTCGGTATCTCGACCCTGCCACCGGCACCGCGGCCAATCCTGGATGCGAGGCCAAGCAGCACATGAGTCAAGCGGCGCGCAGTATCATGAAAGGCCAACGCGTTGACCTGTTGGTATGCGTCCGCAAGGCAGTCACAGAATATTTCTATGAGTTTGACGAGAAGAGCCGGAGACTTCTGGAGTGCCTCAACAATCTCGCAATATGGCACCGGGATCGCTTCGCTTGGCTCCAGCGCCACCGCGCGGTCGCGTCGAACGGCGTGGCGGGCGCAAAGTTCTCCTGCCACGCCTCCCGCTTTGCGGACGTCATAGATGATCTCACGACCGTCCTGCGTCAGAGTTCCTATCTTGATGAAGCCGCTTCGAATAAAGAAAAACGTCCGGTCTCTCGCCCCAAGTTCGTAGAGCACCTCGTCTCTCTTGAACGTGACCGAGGCTCGGCCAGGCAAGATTGCATCGCAAAAATTGCCGCGGAAAACTGTCGTCAACGCCGACGAAAGAGCGTCCTCGTAAAGCGGCGGGTCTTCAGCAAGGCCAAGCAGTCCCGCGCTTGCTTCTGGCGAAACCATGAGATTGCTCCGATGAGCGACCTGAGGCGAAGTCAGCGCGACGTGAAGCCTTTTCACGAGACCGCCTGGAGGTAACCTGCCCGGAAGGCCGCCGTTCCACAGAGCGCCGATCGAGCGTCGCCAAATTTCCTGGTGCAGGCATTGCCGCTACGCCGACCGGGTGAGCGGCACGGGCAAATCAGAGCCTGGCAACCCATCGCGTTGGGCCCGCATTAAGGTTGATCGGTAGCGTTAAAGGCCGAGGCTGCTTGCGATGCGTCGCGATTGGCCGCATGCGTAGGGCATTATTTTTCAGTTTCTAGGTCCTTTGCAGATGTCCAATTCGAATAAGCCTGAACGCGAGCCAAAGCTGGCGAAAGAGTACCAGGAGCTGCTTCGGCTGCGGGCCGAGGTCGCGAAGTTGTCAGCCGAAGGCGCTGCGGGCCGGAGGGCGCACGACCGAGGGAAAAAGCGGGAGAAGAAGAGCAGATGAGCCGCATCCACCGGTCGGTTGAATCAGACGCAGTCAGCTAACTAAAGTTGCTGGCGCGCCTTTAATGCGCCGGCTAGGCTCTTTGTCCCAACCATCATTTAATCATTCGGCGCTCTGCGCTATTTAATTTCAGTTTGTAACGTGTCCACCAGTTCACTCACCTATCGCCAGGTCACTCAGAACAGCTTCCGGGTTTCTGCGGATGGCGTCAGCATCGGATCGATCTCCCGACATACGCGCGCCGGCAGACCGGTCGTCTGGCATTGGGGCGTCGATACGATGCCGCTGATGGCCCCCGGCCGCCGGCCGCCGTTCGGCGACGCCGACAGCTTCGAAGCGGCGCAGGAGGCTTTCAAATCGGCGTTCACAGCGTGGCATGCCACACTGGACCCAAGCCTTTGGGAAAATAACCGCTCCCGCATCGCGGCCAGCGCTCTGCGCTGGCGCCGATGAGGCGCGGACGCGCGGCTACCTTCGCACGTCCTGCCGGCCGACCGGGAGCGGGTCCTGCGCCCGCGATCGGCTGGCTTGCAGCCCTGCCGCGGCTTCGTCGCGTTCCATCACGGCGCGGCAGCCGGCGCTGAGCAGATCGCGCTGCTGCTTCATGCAGGCCGTGATCTTTTCAACGTCCGGGATCTGCGAGCTGCAGAGGCGCATGGCATCGCCGCTGCATTGCAATTGCGCCTCGAGGCTGAAGGCAAAGGCGGACTGGGTTGGTGCGGCAAGCGTCGCAAGCGCGACGACGGAACCGAAGCGGCAAAGGGCAAGAGGCGTCATTGACGTCACCCGCGTCTGAGTTGCCCCCTCAAGGCCGGTGATATTTTTGGCGATGAATTCCGGCGGAAGTTTGCCGGTTCCCGCCTCCACTCCGCCGCCTTCGCGCGCCGATCCGGGATTGCGATCCGCTGAACATTCGGGATGCCGCTGTCCGGCGGGCTTTTTGCGGGACCGGCAAGCTTTCGGACAATTATCCTAAAATCGAAGACGCAGCCGTGCGCCAGATACCTCGGCCAAAGAAAATCCGCGAATCGCTGTCATTGCGCGAACTTACGCAAATTCGCGCAACCAACGGTGGAGGGCGTCCGGCCTCGGGAGTGTCCAATTTCGAACAGACAAAAATCCGAAAGCGAGGCATTCATTACCAGGCTGGGTGGTCCTTCCTAGGAGGGGATAGTATGCGATCGTGCCCACTGTTGAGGATAGAAGACCCATCGGGCCTCACCGAGGCCGACTGGAAAGAACTTACCAGGCTTCAGCGGGTGTATTCATTGGAGGGCAACAAGTCTCTCTCGAGGGCCCTCGATGAATTGCTGAAAACAAACCGCATCTGCGCTGCCGCAGTGATGCGGGCGTTGTCCCCGCGCGAAGTGCGCAGGACCATCGACGAGGAATTGATGCACGAGCTCGAAGTCCTCGCCGGGGACAGCGACGAGATCCCGCGGGTCGCGGCCGAGTAGTGCAGTTCGATTGACGGCGGCCGGCAACGGAAAAATCCGGGGCTGTGCAAAGCCTGTGACGTCAACAGTGATGGAGCCTCATCACGGCCTGATCGGGTGCAGGAACTGCTGCGCCGTGGCATCGGCAATCAACTCGCCATCAGGCCGGAAAAACTCGACCCGCGTCGATATGATCTGGCGGGTTTGCGACGTCACCCTGGCTTCAATCGCAAGCGGTTCTGCCTTGCCTATTCGAAGGAAATTCACCGAGAGATTGAGCGTCCGAAACACCATATCAGCGGGCACGCGCGTCATCGCCGCCAATGCCAGGGATTGATCCGCCAGCGCGGCTATGTACCCGCCGAACAGCGAGCCATCGACGTTCAGCAGGTCGGGATGGGGCAACCAAGTCTTCTTGATCCACCCGGGGCCCCAAGCATCTATGGCTCCCATGCGCAGAGTTTGCGTCACAGGCGGCAAAACAACGTCACCGCGCACAAGCGCATCAAGTCTGTCAGTCGCCCAATTGTCCATCTGATGCTCCGGTAACAATATCGAGCCAGTGTCAGCCCAGACCATCGGCTCAAATCAACTATGAGATTGGTTCGCGTGCCATGCTTTGAGCACGGCCTTCTCTTCATCGGCTGTGAGGCCGGTGACCGGTCCACCCGCAGTGCGCGCCCAAAACAATGTGTCCCGGGCGGTCTCCGACATTGTTCGCAGCGTCAGGCCTGACTCGCGCGCGGGTGATGTGTCGCGCGTATTGAAGCCCGCAAACTCCGGGAGCGGAAGCCACAGCGGCAGCGAGCGCGGGCCAGACCAGCGTTTGATGTCGTGGCTTTCCAGAAATGCACGGTCCACCCAGGTGAATGTGCAGGACGAGCCCAGGGCCTCCGCGCAATCTGCCAGGAACTGCCCCCGGGTGAACGATGGGCCGATACCGTCAAAACAACCGGCAAGACGGGTTTGCGCGGCATGCACGATCCACTGGGCGAGATCGCGCACATCGATGAGCTGGACCGCATCATCCGGCGTTCCCGGGACAAGCACCTCACCTCCCCGATCAAGCCGCATGGGCCAATAGGTGAACCGCCCCGTTGGATCCTCGGGACCGACAATCAGCCCGGCCCTGCAGATAAAGGCGCCCTCACCTATTGCCTGCTCACACGCGACCTTGGCAGATCCATAGGTCTCATCGGTGCTGTGCTCGATCTCCGGTGCTGTCGGCGCCCGGAGCGGAGCGGCACCTGCTCTCTGCCCGGTCGTGCGGTTGTCAGCATAGACTGACACCGTCGATACAAAGGTCCAATGCTCGACGCGATGCTTGAGCGCCGCAACTGCGCGACGGACCTGGCCGGGATGACGCGACACATCAACGACGGCATCGAATTCCTCTCCGGCAAGCGGCGCAAGGCCGTCCGGCATGTCGCGGTCCACGGGGATGAGACGTGCGCGGTCCGGAACTTTTCCGGCGACGCCTCGTGCGGCGCACGTTACGTCATGGCCCATCGCACAGGCATGGGCGGCAATTGCGCGCCCGAGAAACTGCGTGCCGCCGAGGATCAACAGGCGCATTTGTACACCCAAGGAGCGAATAGGGAGTAGCGAGTAGTAAGAGCCTTCTATTCGCTATTCGCCTCTTCTCGCCGCGCCGTAGCCCAAAGGGCGACGGCGGGTCACCACTGGTATCGCACGATCCCCTTGCCGGCGTAACTCTCGCTCACGTTGGAGAATTCACCTTCGAAGGTGGCGGCCACCGAAAAGCCGTTCAGCCACCTTGCTTCGGCGCCGGCGCTCACCAGCGCTGCGTCGTGTGCCTGCGCCGCGCCGTTCACGACGAAGCCCGATGCGGGAAGCGTCTGGAAGATCGCGCTGATGCTGCGGTCGGTGTTGAAATTGTGCGCCCAGGCAGCGCGGCCGCGCAGGGTGACGACCGCGTCCTGCGCTGCGAACGAGGTGTCGGCGCGCAGGCCGAGCTCGCTGCGTGAGGCGGTGACGTCCTTCTCCGCGTAAGAGAGAGCAAATACGTTCGTTCCCGCGACCACCTGCTCGGCGTAGTCCGGCAGGAAGAAGGTGGTGAACTGCCCCGCCGCATACGGCGTGAGGCCGGCCGTGCCGAAGCCGTAGCGCCGGCCTGCTTCGAGCCGGCCGGAGAGTGCGTTGGCGTCGAAGTTGGCGCGGTAGCTGTTCAAGAGCGCGACGCGATCCGTCGTCACGTCCTGCCAGGCATAGGCGAGTGCACCTGCGATGTAGCCGGGCCCAAAATGATGACGGCCGTAGATGCCGGCCTGGAACATCTCCGAGGAGCCGCCGCCGAGGCCGTTCGCGAGATTGTATTTCGTACCCGCACCGCCGAGCGAGAAGCCGATCAGCGTCTCCGGCGTCAGGCGATAGTCGAAGCCTGCCGCGCCGCCGTAGACGCGCGACGCCACATCGTTCGAGCCCGCTGCCCCATTGCCGTCGGTCGATTGCGTGCCGCCGTAGCCCGCGCCCCACACGCTCCAGCGCCGCTCGAATGCGGCTCGCGGCAGCGCCTTGCGCACCATCGCCGCATACGCATCCTGCTCCGCCGGATTGCGCCCCTTGGGTTTTGTCGCATAGGCCAGCGTCTCGTCGTCCGCGTAACCCGTCGCGCCCGGCCGCGGCACGCCATTGCTGCGCGTGCCGAGAAACGGATCCGTCATGACGTTCAGGAACTGGTCCATCGCGCTGAACGTCGACTGCTGCGTGCCCGTCGCCGCTTCGCCTGTCAGCTGCGTGAGTGAATTTGCGAGACCGGCGCCGGTGAGGCCGAACAGGTTGCCGAAGCCCGCCGGCAATGCGGCGCCGCCGTTGAACGCCGTGTTGATGGCGCCCGCAACCGCCTGCTGGTTCTGGTTCAGCGGCGTGGTGTTGCCGAGCGCGGCCTGCAGCTGCAGGTACACGTTGTTCGCATCGTAGCTCAGCATCGTGTTGAAATTGCTCGCCGACGCGGCAAACGTACCACTGACGCCGCCGGCCGCAGTGAGGATCGTGTAGCGCTGATTGCCGACTGCACCGGCCGTCGGCACCACGACGACACGCGCGCCGCCAAGGGTCGCCGTGCCGGTAACGTTGGTGCGGTCGGCCCCGGCCGCGCTGATTTCGACCAGGTAGGTCGAGGCCGCCGTCAATATCAGGTTGCCCTGCACGGTGAGCGTGCCGACCGAGTTGCCGGGCGACAGCGTGCCGCCGTTGATGGTCGTGTTGCCGACGGTGCCAGTGCCGCCGAGCGTGCCGCCGGTGTTCACCGTGGTGAGTGCCGAAGCGGCGATCGAGCCGTTCACCAGCAGCGTGCCGCCGTTGACGGTGGTGGTGCCGGTGTAAGTGTTGTTCGCCGTGAGGCTGGTGGTGCCCGCTTCGACCAGCAGGCTGCCGGCGCCGGATATCAGCGGCGCGAAGGTGTGGCTCGTGGCCGTATGGTTGAAGACGATCTGTCCCGTGCCCGCGCCGAAGGTCACCGTCGGCGCGGTCAGCGTTCCGGGCGCGGCCGCGGCGGCGCCGGAGGCCGCGCCGATGTTCAGCGTGCCAGTCGAGCCGGCAAATTGGCCGATCTGCACGGCGCCGACGATGGCGGTGCCGCCGTTGCGCAGCGTCAGGCTGCCGGTGGCGCCGCTTTGATTGCCGATCGTCAGGGTGCCGGTGTTAGTCCACCGCGAGGTCGCGCCGTCCACCGTCACCGTGCCGATCCCGCCCGCAGCGCCGCCGATGAACGTGGCCGTACTCGTCACCGTGCCGCCGCCCTCGACGGTCAAGGTGCCCGTGCCGCCGCTGCCGACGAAAAGACCGACGGTGGTCCAGCTGCCTGCGCCGTTCACCGTCACCTGGCCGATCCCTGCGAAGCCGATCACGCCATTAAGCGAGACCGCTCCCGGACCGCCGATCAGCGCCGGATTAGGCGTGATCGTCAAAAAAAACGCATCGTCGACGGCCGTTGGGACGGCCGGAAAAGTCCAGTTGCCGGGATCGAACCAGTTGTTCGAATTCGCGCCGGTCCAGACGGACTGCGCCTGGGCGGCGGGGGCTGCGATGACGGTGAGCGCAGTGCAGGCCAGCCAGAGCGCGCGGCAATTCATTTCCAAGGAATCCACTAAAGTCCGCTGGCACGCTATCGACGACAGGGAGGCGATACAATTTTCCGGCACCTTGCCGGAGATGATTTGAGCCGCACTGTGACGAAAGCATCACACAAGTTCGCGGATGACCAGGAAATGGGCAGGACACGTAGCGAATAGTAAGTAGCGAATATAGCCGTTCGAAGAACGGCGTCGCGGAGCCTGTCATCGGGCCGCGCTTTGCGCGGACCCGTTGGCTCGCCTATGGGTGCGGCGGCGTTTGTGGACCGGTCCGCCAGCGCGGCTGGACCGGCCCACAAATAAGCAGCGATCAATCAATAGGTGATGAAATGAAAACTCACCGGCAATGGCGAGACCGTTATCGGGTCTCGCCGGCCGCGACAATCGTTACCGGACCGGACGCGCGGATTACTCATATTTGTGGTAAATGTGCAACGCACAGCTGATCAGGCCCGCAAGGCCGCAGGCAGGATGTACTCGTTGAGCAGGACGGACTCGGGCAAGGTCATCCGGTTCGGCAGCCAGGCATGGACCAGCGCGACCATATTGAGATCCGGGACGATCATCAAACGCTGACCGGCCCACCCCATCGCGCCCGCCCATTCGACGATCCTGCCGTTGCAGGACGAACGGCCGAGCCACCAGTGGTAGCCATACAGGAATATTCCCGGCCCGTTGTTGCGCGGCTTGATCGAGTCCGCGATCCAGGCCGAGGGGACGACCGACCGGTCGTTCCAGACGCCGCGGTTCAACACCAGCTGGCCCAGTTTGGCCCAGTCGCGCGGGCGCGCCCGCAACGCACCGGCCGCCTCCGGCTCCCCATCGTGCAACCGCCTGTTCCATTCGACATCCTCGATGCCCAACGGATCGAACAGCTCGGCCTTCGCCAGGACGTCAAGCGACTTGCCGCTCGTTTTCCGCAGAACAGCGCCGATCAACTCGGTCGCCCCGCTGTTGTAGTTGTAGGTGTGCCCCGGGGGCGCTGCAGCCGGGCGTTCGAGGACGTAGCGATACGCGTCGCTCGCAGCGCGCATCTTGCGGTAGCTATCAAACGGCGGCTTGAACTCGGACCAGTCGAGGCCGTCCGACATCGTCAGCAGATGATGCAGCGTGATCGCGCCCTTCTCCGGCGTGCGCAGGTCGGCATATTCCGGAAACCAGTCGAGAACCGGCCTGTCCAGGGTTTCGATCCAGCGACGCTGCAAGGCGATGCCGACCAGAAGCGACGTCACGCTCTTGGTCATCGAGTTGCCGTTGTGCCGCGTCGCCGCGTCGAACACGACATGGGTCGCGGCCGCGAGACCGTTCTGGTCCTGCCCGGCCGCATACTGCTCGTAAACGAGGACACCATCGCGCGCGACGATGATGGCATGGACGTTGTCGAGCCTGCCCGCAGCCACACGCCGGCGCATGTCCTTGAGCACAGTCGGGTCGAACCCATGCCGTGCAGGATCTCCGACCCGCCAGCCGTCGCGAAGATCCAGTGGAATGTCCGAGGCGCTCTCCGAAGTCACTGCGGCCCCTTGCGCTGACGCGCGCCCGGCCAGCAGCCAAGCGCCGCTCCCGGCGATGACGGCGCGCCGATCCACGCGGCTTGTCACGCTGCAAACTCTGTCAATGGAAACGAACGCACGAATGCTATAAAATGTATCATGCCACTCTCCACCGCCCAGACAAATGGATGCACAACCGCAACGGAGTGAATGTGATTTAGATCACATCGTTCGCGGGTGTTGTGTGTCGTCTCGGCTCCCGCCTCCAGCCTTCTGGTGCCAAACCCATGTCCACTATTCCGATCCCAAGGCTGTCAATCCCGAGGCTCACGACAGAGCGGCTCATCCTGCGCGCGCCGGTCGCCGACGACTTCCCGGCCTACGCGCAGCTGCGCGCCTCGCCGCGCGCGGCGTACATGGCGGGACCTTTCAACGTCCGCGCGGCATGGGGGGGCTTCTGTCACGACGTCGCATGCTGGACGCTGTTCGGGCACGGCGCGCTGATGATCGACCTTCGCGCCACGGGCGATTGCGTCGGGCAGGTCGGCATTAGCCACGGGCCGCTGTTTCCGGACAAGGAGCTCGGCTGGCTCGTCTACGAGAGGCATGAAGGACAAGGCTACGCGACGGAAGCGGCAACGACGTTGCGGGACTGGGCAGCCGAGGCGCTCGGCCTCGACCGTCTCGTCAGCTACATCGACCCGCGAAACGCAAGATCCATCGCAGTCGCCGAGCGCCTTGGCGCCGTGCTTGACCCGGACGCCGCGAAGCAGGATCCCGAGGACCTGGTCTATCGCCACCGACCCGGAATCACGAACCGCTGAACGTCGCCGTGCGCCTCGCTGGCGAAATCCCGGATGCGTTTTCGCGCATCCGGGCATCGCGGCTATCGCGACTGCATCAGGAAATAGCCAGCGCCTACGGCGCCGACCAGATAGATGATGACTGTCGACCAGCCGAGCGCGTTGATCGTGCCGGCTATCACAGCGGCAATTGCAATGAGGAAGGCGACTGCGTCGGCCACGCCGACGCCGATCAAAACCGCACGCCGCGGGGCCGCATCGAAATCCCGCGCCATCCATTGAATGACCGCAAGCGCCAGCAAAGTGGCACCAAACAACCGACTCATCAGCGCCAGCGGCGGGTTCGTGCTCGTGATCCCGTAGTTTGCCAAAACCGGCCCCGGCGCGAGCACGAACGCAATGCCAAACAGCAACGCAAGCACGGCGAAGACTGCAAAGTATGCCCTTACATTCATGATTTTCCCCTTGTGTTTTTCCAGGCCAAGCAAGCCGGGACGTCCTCCCCAGGACAAGCCAAGCTTAGCACCGAGGCAAGTCGGGCGCTGCCAGCAACGAAAAACGGCCTGTGCAAAGCTCTGTGGAAAATTATCCCAACCGGTTGATGCATCGACGACATTTCCGCATGGCGTTTCGCTTATGCGGTGTTTGCCCACAACGCCCTTGTCACTCCGGCACGACAGCTTGCGAAACCTGTGCTAGGAAACAGCAGCGGTGCGCGCTGCTATCGCCGCTCTACCCGATGAGGGAGAGTGTAAGCCTCCGGTGACGTTGGCTTCTGCGCGCACCGCAACTTCCTCACTTGCGCAATCGTGGCAGCGGTCCGCCGCTCACGATATAGACTCCCGCCGAGATCAGGCTGATTGCCACCCACTCCGTCATTCCTGGCCACTCTCCGAGAATTGGGATTCCCAAAAGCGCGGTCATCGCCGGGCACAATGCGGCGAAGGCTGCGCCGCTCGAAGCGCCGAGGATGCTGACGGCGCGACCATACAGCAGCAGGGAAACGATTGCCGTCAGTACGCCCTGCACGAAAGCCTGCAATGCGATGTCGCTCCAGGGCACGCTCGCAAGCGTTGCTCCCGGCATGACGGCGAAAACCAGCAGGTAGAGGACCATCGATCCGACCGCGGAGATCGCTGCGGCATGCAAGCCGTCGAGGCGAGCCTTCCGCATCGCCACCGTGTAGAAGGCCCAGGCCAGTGCGGCGCCGAGAAACAGCCCGTGCCCGACATTCTGCAACGATCCGAACTGGCTGCCCGAGCCCCATGCGATGGCGAGCACGCCCGGCAGGATGAGCGCGAAGCCAAGCGTCTTCGCCGTCGTGAACTCCTCTCGCAAGAACGCCGCTGCGAGAACCGCCACCATCAATGGCATCACGCCGGGAAACAGCGCGCCCGCGTGCGCCGCCGGCGCATACAGCAGGCCTGAGTTGGCAAGAAAGAGACCGGCGCCGCTCCGCCAAGCACGATCGCTGCAAGGCCAACCCAACCGAGACGGTCAAGCGCAAGCCCTTTGCCGATCACGTATGGCAGCAACAACAGCCCGGCAACGCCGAAGCGCAGAGCTGCGATATCCCAGGGCGTGAGGCTGGTCCGAAGCCCCAACCGCGCAACGACGATCCATCCCGACCAGATGCTCACAGCCGCAAGGCCGTAAAGCGCGCCGCGCAAGTATTTCGTCACATCGCGATCGGTTGACATGGTTGCGGCTATCTCGTGCGCTGACAGCGCGGATGCTGATGTCTAGCGGCTGCTTAACCGGACCAGCAAAGGAAAAAATCGAGCCTGTGAACAGCCTGTCGAAAATAATCCTAACAGGTTGATCGGGCGTCGTTTCTCGTCGCGCTTAACTCACCAAGGTTCCGAGGAACACCGCGCGTCGCGCTCCGTTTGTTCTTCAGCCACAAACCGGAGACCAAGCACATGGCGAGAGAATTCGACCCGAACGACCCGAACAGGATGGACGCCCCGGCCGGCGCGCCGATGAACGATCCGCTGATCCGGGAGCCGCGCTCCAGCCTCGGCACGATCGGCATGCTTGCCGGCCTGGCGATTGCGATCGTGCTCGGCATGCTGTTCTGGAGCATGGGCGACGGCACGAACTCGACCTCTTCGAACACGGGCCCGGGCACGACGACCGGATCGTCGACCACGCCGCCGCCTGCTCCGCCGGCTGACGCGGGGAAGACGGATCAACGGTAACATCCGCGCGAAGCAACGCGAGCTTCCCGCCGTCAATCCTGAACCGCCGCCCCTTTCCGGTGGGCCAGGGAAACGCGTCGTTTAGAAAGAATTAACCATAACGAAGCAGCTTGTCCGAGGCTGAGACCGCACGGGTGATCACCAGGCACCAGCCTTGAGGGAAGCTGTGTCCAGCAAGCCAAACAGCATTGCACCCAACCAAGCTCGTGCGCTCGCATTGGCTTTGTTCAGCGCCGTGCTGTTGACTGCGCCCGCTCCCGCTGCAGATCTTCGCTTGCCGCCGCCCACCGAGACGCCACGCCAGGAGAGCTCTGCGCGCGAGAACCTCAAGCGAATATTCGAAGAATTCCTGAGGTGGCGCGAAAGCCGTCCGCCTCGTCGCAACTGACCGCACACGGCGGCCGCGTACGCCATTACCGACCGCTCCCTGACGGTTTCGCGGGCGAACATAGGGGCTGGATTTTGTCGCGGCCAAGGGGTTGAATCCTCACGACGGGACAATCGATAGCCGCGCAGCGAATTTTGCTTTCTGACGATGCCGGGACTGAAGCGAACAGCAAATCTGCTTTTGGGAGCGCTGAGCAACGAGGACTTCGCGCTTCTGAAGCCCCATTTTGCCGAGGTCCGCCTGGTCCAGAAGGCCGTGCTGCAGGAAGCCGGGTCGCCCATACGCCATGCCTACTTCCCGGTGGACGGCATGATCTCGCTGCTCGCGACCTTCGACACCGGTGAGGCGATCGAAATCGCAGCGATCGGCCGCGAGGTGCGATCGGCACCAAGCTCGGTTTCCAGCCGCAGCTTTCATTCGCCCGCGCGATCGTCCAGCTCCCGGGCATGGCCTTCAAGATCGACGCCGAAAGATTTCAGGAGGCCGCGCTGAAGAGCCTCGCCATCACCCATGCGTCGACCTGCGCCAACGAGGTGCTGGCGGCGAACCTGCAGCAGTCTGCGGCCTGCAATGCATTGCACGGGGTGGAATCGCGGCTCGCACGCTGGCTGCTGCATGCGCGCGACAGGTTCGATAGCGACGACCTGCCGCTTTCGCATGAATTCCTGGCGCAGATGCTGGGCACACGCCGCACCACCGTATCGCTGGCAGCCCATACGTTGCAGGCTGCCGGCGTGATCAGCTACAAGCGCGCCAAGGTGAAGATCAAGGACCGCGAGGCGCTCCAAGCCATCTCGTGCGATTGCTACGATACCGTTCGCCACAACGTCGAGTTGATCGCGAAATCAGCCAGGGCGGGGAGCAGGTCTTCCAGGGCGGACTAAGGCGTGATGAATTCAAGCCGAATCTCCGCCGTCATGCCCGCGCAGGCGGGCATCCAGTACTCCGCAGCGTTCGCGGTTGAGTCGCTGGCACTCTGGAATACTGGATCCCCGCCTTCGCGGGGATGACGCTGAAATTGCGGATATGACCTCGCCAACCTCATCTCATCAGCTCTAGATCAGTTGAGCGAGAAGGGCACGACCTTCAGCAGCAGGCGCTTTTCGTCGCAAATCTCGATCGACCACCGCGGCCAGTTACCGATGGTTTCGAAACGCGCGCGCATGATGTCGGCGATGTCCTTGCGGGCTTCCTGAATTGCGATGTCCAGGCTCGGCAGCTCACGTCCGTCGAAATCGTTGGCGTCGACATGATTTCGCACATTGAAGAAATAGCGGGGCATTCAATTGCCTTTCTCGAAAGTGGCTGGATGCCAGACCGCCTCAAGGGACGATCGTTCCGCGCGAGCCGGAAGCGATTCTCACGCTCTGAGAGATTTCACGCCTGCAGCCTGAACGGCTCGGTCGTCTCAAGCCCGCACTGTTCGCAGACGTATTCGACCTCAGCAGCCGACTGGAGCGCGGAAATCTTCAGCGATTTGATGCTGAGAACCCGCATCTCGCACTGCGGGCAAAAGACCACAGGCGGTCCAGCGTCGTGGCCCGGATCCGATTGGTCTGGAGGGTTTTGCACCGCAACCTCCGGCCGCATGGCGGGAGCGCGCATGTCTCTCAGTCACCGATAGACGCCACATACAGTGCGGTGATGCCCCGCTTTTATCGCAAACGGGGGCAGCCCGTCTGTTCGGCACCAAACCAAAGAAGCTGAATACGTATTCCGCGCAGGTCATATCAGCGCCCTGTGAAGCCGCGCTTTATCTCGAACGCCAACGAGACCACTCGGTCGAATTGTTGACCTGCCTGTCATACACGGCGGCGATTCCCAGCGCGATAATAGCAACCGCCAGCATCCGCATGTCGAACCATTGGCTTGAACCGGCGGCGACCCCACAGGAAAGCCGCCCTCCCCTAACCCTCAGCGGCCGCGCGTCGCAGCCGCCGCACATTCGCGCAACGAAGAAACGTCCGCGTTCAGTGCAACGTCCGGTCCGGCGGTCTCGGTTTGGGTGGCTCGCCCTCGCGGGCGAGCGTTTCAAATTCGTCCGCGAGATCGACAAGCCGGGTGGCTATGTCCTTGCTCGCCATACCGATCGCCAACTCCCGGCACTGCAACGCATGCTTCCAGAAAAAACGTATCCGCGTCGACATCACGCCCCCGCTACGCTTACGCCAACCGAGCGTCAGTTCCTTCTCCGGAGCACGGGGATAATCCCGCGTTCACTTCAATATTAGGAGAATTGAAATGGCGGCACTGTCCGAAATTGAACACTTCGGCCTCTGCCGCCGAAAAAAGACCGCACAACCGGGGGCGGTGGGGCGGCCTTCGGCGTTCACTCCGATTGACGCGCCGGCAATCGGCGTTGCCACGGCGCAGACAAACGTTCCTCAAGCTATGCAGGTTGCCAGACGGCTCAAAGCTGCGACGGCACGAAACGCTCCACACCGCTGGCGCGCCTGCGCAATTCGCGGATGGTCGGAAACTTCCAGCCGTTCGACCCGGCATGCGATCGCACCGCCTGTTCGCTGCGGCGAAAGATCACGGACGCGCGGGCCACCGAACCGCCCTGCTCGATGTGTCGGCGAAGCCGCTCGGTATCCTCGGCGGTCCATACCCGGTTGTTTGATCGTCTTTCCACTTTTGATCACCCTCGATGATTGGGAAAAAGAGCCGCTACCACCGCTGACAAGTCCACGCCGTCTGCGCACAGACTGCCTATGGGCTATCGCGCTTGCGCTCGCGGTTCAGGTGACCGGACAACGCGCATCGATCCGAATAAGTTCCTTCCGCGCGCATACGCCGCGGTCAGCAGCGCGCCGGACGCAGGGCAAAAGTGGCAAGTTGCACAAGTGTACACAGCTACTCAGTGCACAGGATTACCAATTTCTGATCACCTATTTCAGGAACATTCGGCAGAGGACCAAAATTCAATTGATCGCTTCGCTGCCTGGCTCACGCGACGCTTGCCAACACCACTTCGCGCAGGACCCGCGTCGGGGGAATCCCCTGGTCCTGCTGGCCGTAGTTTCCTGCGGTCAGCGCGATGACGAGCTGCAGCGCGGGGATGATGAACAGGCGCTGGCCGCCTTCGCCCTGGGCCATCCACATCCGCTCTAACCGCCCGACCGCCCAGCCCTTCGGCTTGCCGAAGGCGATGTCGAGCACGAACCATTGATAGCCGTAGCGGCGGATCTCGTCGGCGCTCACAGCCGGCGTGATGCAACGCTGCTGCCAATCGGCCGGCACGATCACCTTGTCGGCCATTTTTCCCCCGTGCAGCATCATCTGCCCGAGACGGGCAAGATCGCGCACCGACATGCGCGCGCCGGAGGCCGCGAACGGTTCGCCGTCCGGGCCGGTGGCCCATTCGGTCGGTCCCATGCCAAGCGGATCGAACAGGTTTTCGCGCGCAAACTGATGCAGCGTCTTGTTCGCGCCTTTCGCGATGATGCGGGCAAGCAGCGCAGTTGCGCCACCACTGTAGGTCCAATACCGCCCTGGCGTACCGACGACCTTGCGCTCCAGGATGTAGCGATAGCGATCCGGCGCGTTGTCCATGGCGGTCTCGCTGTTGCGCGGATCGGAATAAACGAGGCTGCTCTCGTCCCAGTCGGTGCCCATGGTCATGGTCAGCACATGATGGATGGTGAGGCGATCGCGGCCGTCCTTCTGCGCGAGGTCGGCATGCTCGGGGAATGCGGCGAACAGCGGCGCTTCGGGCGGCGGCACGAGGCCCTGCTGCAGGGCGATGCCGTAGAGCAAGGCGACGATGCTCTTCGAGCACGAGCGCAGGTCGTGCAGCGTGTCGGGCTTGAAGCTGACGTGGCCGACCGGGCCGATGCCGCGCACATGATCATTGCCTTCGAAATATCGCTCCAGCACGAGGCGATCGTCGCGCAGCACGACCAGCCCGTGCAGATTCCAGATGCGTCGATCGGCAATGGCCTTGTCGAGGCGCGCCTCGAGATCAGGGGCGAAGCCGGCTTCGGCAGGCGATGCGGGCGACCAGTTATAGGTCATGGCGAGCGAGCTCCTCGGCATGGAGATGACGGCAGCGGCGGCGGCTGCCAGCATGACGTCGCGGCGGGTCGGGTTGTTGTGCTTCATGCGACGAAGCCGTTAAGTGACGCGAACTTACTATTCGCCGTTCGCTAATTAATATTCCGCGTAGATCTCGATGATGTTGTCTTCCGGGTCGCGGAAGAACAGCGTGCGGTGGCGCCAGTCGGGCAGATCGGTCGGGCCGCGCAAAATCGGCACGCCCTTGGCGACCAACTCCGCGTGGCAGGCGTCGACCGCGGGCGGCGGGACGCGAAAGGCGAGCTGGACTGCGGCCGACCCGGGGATCGACTTGCCGTCGTCGCAGACGGTCCAGGTTGTGCGCGGCCGCAGCGTCAGCAGCGCTGCGCCGACGCGAAAGCTGACCCAGTTCTTGCGGTCGGTCTCGATCGGAAACTGCATGACGTCGCGGTAGAACGCGCGCGTTTCCTCCATCCTGTTGCACAACAGCACGGTGTAATCGAGGTTCGTAATTCCACCCAGGCTCACGTGAGGTCACTCCCGGTCTGTGTTTGCCGTAGCCCGGATGAAGCGCAGCGCAATCCGGGAAACCAAATCGCGGAGTCAGCCCCGGATTTCGCTGCGCTTCATCCGGGCTACGAACCCGTGCCGCGGCGAGTCACGCCACCTTGCGGCTCGCCAGAAACTGGCCCATGCGGTCCAGCGCCTTCAAAAAGTTCTCGGTGGAGTTGGCGTAGGACAGGCGGATGTAGCCTTCGCCGAGCACGCCGAAGTCTGGACCGCCGATGGTGGCGACGCCAGTGTCGTTCAACAGCGCGGTCGCGAGCTCCTTGGCCTTCCAGCCGGTGCGCTTGATGTTGGGGAAGGCGTAGAACGCGCCCTTCGGCACGATGCACGAGACGCCGGGCAGCTTGTTCAGGCCTTCGGTGACGACCTTTCGCCGCCGGTCGAACTCGGCGATCATCTTGCGCACCTCGTCCTGCGGACCTTGCAGCGCCGCGAGGCCCGCGAATTGCGCCGAGGCGTTGACGCAGGAGTGCAGGTTGACCGCCAGCTTGCGCGCGTAGTCGTAGAGTTTTCCCGGAAACACCGCATAGCCGAGCCGCCAGCCGGTCATGGCGTAGGTCTTCGACCAGCCGTTCAACAGGATCAAGCGGTCGCGAATGGAGGGATAGGACAACAGGCAGACGTGGGTCTCGCCGTCATAGGTCATCTGGTCGTAGATCTCGTCCGACATGATGCAGACGTCGGGAAATTTCTCGAGCCCCGCGACCAGCTTGTCGACTTCGGATTTCGGCGTGACGCCGCCGGTGGGATTGGCCGGCGAATTGACGATGAGCAGCCGCGTCTGCGGCGTGATCAGTTTCAGCGTCTCTTCAGCGGAGAAGGCAAAACCATTCTCCTCGCGGATCGGCACCGGAACGGGGCGCGCGCCGGTGAACTCGATCATCGAGCGGTAGATCGGGAAGCCCGGGTCCGGATAAAGAATGTCGACGCCCGGCTCGCCGAACATCAGGATCGACATGAACATGGTCGGCTTGCCGCCCGGCATGATCATGACGCTGTCGGGCGAGACCTCGACGCCAAAGCGCTTGTGCAGGTCGGCGGCCACCGCCTCGCGCAGCGGCGGGATGCCGTTGGCCGCAGTATAGCCGTGGTGGCCGTCGCGCAGCGCCTTGATCGCGGCCTCGACGATGAACTCGGGCGTGCGGAAATCCGGCTGGCCGATGCCGAGGTTGATTATATCGCGCCCCTCCGCGGCAAGCGCATTCGCGCGCGCCAGCACGGCAAAGGCATTCTCCTCGCCGATGCGGTCGAAGGCTTCAATCGTACGCAGCATGGTCCACTCCCCGACTTGCCGGATTCGGCAGGCCCCTGCCGCCGATTGTGCCGCCAATAGCGGATGCAAGTCCAGAAGGCCAGCGGGCCGTCGCCGGAGCGGCACTTAACGGTGCAGGCGGCGGGTGGCGACGACGATCCGGTAAAGGGGATGACCTGCGTCGTCGATCACCTCCATGCACCACTCGGCGCCGGGTCTCAGATGACCGTCGAGGTCCTTGATCGACTCCCCCGCGGCGGAGGTCGCCTCATGCCAGGCTGCGCGATCGTCGGCGAGGTCTTCGCCGACCTCGTCGACATGGGTGTGAGAGTCATAATGCACATTGAAAAAATAGCGCGGCATCCGTTGCAAATCGCCAGTTCAGGACTTCGTTCCGCAACTAAACCGCGTGGGCATGAAAATGCATGCCGGGCGGAAACATCTGTCGACCAGTAGACAGTCCGGCAGAACGCCGGAACATCCAGTTCTCCTCTTGTGTTTATCCTCGGGCATATCGGAGGCTGAGCATGAGCATTGCGACCATTATTCTGATCATCCTGGTTATCCTGCTGCTGGGCGGGTTTTCCGGGATCGGCGGCGGGCCGTTTTACGGCACGGGCTACTACGGCGGCGGTGGCCTCGGCCTCGTGGTGGTCATCCTGCTGATCCTGATTCTGCTGGGACGGATATAAGATCTGCAGACCGGGGCAACGCACTAGTGCGGTGAATTTGAAATTCCTGCCAGTTTCGCGGCGAGTCCATCGCAGGAATTTCAAATTCGTAAACCGCACTAGAATCATAAAGTTGCTAGTGCTTCTGATGTTTCCGAAGTTCGCACGAGAGCTTGCAGCGAAGTGATGCGAACTTCGGAAACGGAGCACTAGTCCCGGAGGGCCGACATGAGCGAAACAGCGACCGAGCAAGATCCCTATCTGCAGCGCTGCCCGCAATGCGCGGCGTGGCCGATGTCGTTCGTCGAGATGGAAGCCGGATGGCGGGCACGCGAGGCGCGATTGCGCTTCACGTGCCCGCGCTGCCATACGACGGCAGCGTTCATCGCGATGCGCGCCATCCACCGCTCGCCGGCGGTCGAGACCGCGCCGTAAGCGGCGGAGCCGCCCTGCCCCTTACGAGTCCCGCGCCGAAATTGCACGGCCAAGGGCGCCGACAAGCTGTGCGAATGCTTCGTTCTCGTCTGGGGCATGGTCGGGATTGACCTCGGCGATGGTCAGAACCCGCCAGTTCGGAGCCTTGAGCAGGATGGTCAAAGCGGCATCGAGGGCGCGCCAGGTCAAGCCCTCCCCACGCCGCACGTTCTCCGCGATCGGAAAATCGGCATAGTCCAGCACATCAACGTCGAGATGAACGAGCAGCAACTCGAATTTCTGCGCCCACTGCACGGCGCGCTCTGCAGCGGCACGTGGATCCGCCGCGACTTCAGCCACAGGAATCTGCCGAAGCTGCAATGCCTGCATGGTTGCGGCTTCCGGCTCGGTGATGTTGCCGGCTGCGAAGAACAACAGCTGGTCGGGCTTCAGCATCGGCCTGATCGCGCCAAGACTGCTCAACTCGGGCGCTGCGCCCGGTATATCCAGAAGATGAGCGACGCCAGTCCAATCCAGCGCGCCGTCGCTGGTGGCCGGAGCGTTCAAATCGACGTCGAGGTCGACATACACGAGGCCAACGGACGCGCCGTTCTGTAAGGCGCCGGCGACCGAGCCGAGCTCAATGGTGCAATCGCCTCCGACAACCAAAGCGTTTTCGCCGCGTCCGAGCGCGTCGGCGACACGTTCGGCAACGCCGTTGGCGGTTCGCCGCACCGCGTCGATGTTCATCGCCTTCAGGTGTTGCAGATCGGGGCGCCAGCGAAATTGCGGCGTGTCGCCGAGATCGTTCACCCGCCATCCACTGGTCTCAAGCACCCGTGCGAGCCCATGACGGCGGAAGGCGGCTGGCGCTTTTTCCTGACCGGGCGCGTAGGCGCCTGCGCTCGACGGCGCGCCGATGAGATTGAGCGTCCGCAATGAGGACCTCGTTGGCATCAGATCAAGGCGGCGATTGCTGTTGCCACGAGAACATTTGTTTCGTGGTGCTGGAGATGCCCGACACACTCATCTGGTAGACGAGCGCCAGTATCGCGACGAAGCCGATGGCGCCGATGATATACGGCACGCGTGACGTCTTCGGCACGTCGTCGTTGCCGGTGCGATGTCTTCTTTGCAGGCGGCGGTGCGGATCGAGCGCCATGGGCGTTCTCCATGGGCAAGGCGATGTCAATCCTGATCGTGGCGCGGGCGGGGTCGGAGCACGAGAGCGAGTGCAAAACCGACCAGAGCCGCCACCACCAGGTGATGCATTTCGAACAGCGGCCGGTTGCGCACCTCGCGGGCTAGCTGCATCGTCTCGTCAACGAGATCGTGCGTCGGCCTGGACCGTATTCCATGCATGAGGCTCTCTCCCGATCCGGCTCGCGCCCCGGGCGACGACTTCGCCTGTCGCGACATCAACGATGGTCTCCCGCCGACGTTCCACCCTTCTGGAACGCCGGACCGCGTTCCCCGTTGTGCATCCAGCAAGAAAATGGAGGTTGGCCATGGCGAAGGAAGCCGAAGGAACGATTCAAAACGTGATCGACCAGGCAAAGGACACTGCCGCCGCCGTCGCAGACCAGACGTACGAAGCCGGGGCAACCGCATACCGCGAAGGTGCCGAGATGGTATCCGAGCGGCCAGGCAGCGCGCTGCTCGCCGCCGGCCTGATCGGCTTTGCGCTTGGCATCATTGTCGCGAAGGGATCACAGCCTCCGCGCCCGCGCACGCGCTGGCAACGCTACTACCCCTACGACTAGGATCCGGTCGCTACGCCCAGTGACGGAGGCCACGGTGAGCGATGCGATACGCGAAGCGGACTGTTGGCTTCGCTCAGTTGAGCGATGTGTGGATCGCACCGAACTTGAAGTGGACGGCAGTACCGAGCGCGTAGATGGCCATAAGGATGACAACGCCGATACCTGCGGCAATGAGCGCATACTCGATCGCGGTCGCGCCGGACTCGCAACGAATGAACTTATGGACGAGTGTCATCATGCACGCATGCTAACGGCATCGGGTTCCCGAAGCGGTAAAGGAGATCGGGACAAATCGGCGAAAAAGCCGGAGATTGCATGGATGGTTAAGGCTTCGTTGCAGGCTCGTGCCGCAACGCTCACGCCCGCTTGATCGGCCCTGTTTCGCACGTAACAGCGCGACCTGCCGCGGCGTGACACACCGCCGGCACATGCAAAGGGTCTCATCATGTGTCACGACAAGAGTTTCAATGACCGCCACATCGCGCCGCGGCTGGTGCATATCGGCTGCGGCGCCGCCGAATTCGCGTCGATGCGCGAGCGTATCGTGCCGCGCGCAAAAGGCATCGTGGTCGAGATCGGCTTCGGCTCCGGGCTGAACCTGCCGCACTACGATCCGCGCAAAGTCGACCTCCTGATCGGCATCGAGCCGGACGAGGCGATGCTGCAGATTGCGCAGGATGCGCTGTCTCGCACGCCGTTTCCGGCCGAACTGCATCAGGCGTTTGCCGAACGCCTGCCGCTGCAGGACGCCATGGCCGACACCGTCGTCGTCACCTATGCGCTATGCACGATCGCCGATTCCGCACGCGCGCTGAACGAGATCCGCCGCATCCTCAAACCGGACGGCCGGCTGTTGTTCTGCGAGCACGGCGCGGCGCACGGCAGGCGAGCAACACTGCAGCGTTCTCTGAACGGCGCCTGGGGCAAACTGTTCGGCGGCTGCAACATCACGCGCGATCCGATCGTCACGCTCGAGGCGGCAGGATTTGCGACCGGCGATGTCGTCGCAAAACCGTTTCCGCTGCCGCAGATGCTGCTCGGCATGCATTACTCCGGCGAGGCGCAGGCGCGGACGCGGGCTGCGCGGCAGCCAGTGCAGCACGAGCCGCAGGATAAACCCGAAGCGGCTTGAGCCTGACACCCCATAAGTATCTCGACCAAGAGCGCGATCACCTTTCACCGCGCGCGGCGCAGCGAAGCCGGTGCGTTGCGTGCGCTACATGCCTGCTCGATGCGAGCGCTCGGGCACGGCTTCTACGAGTCCGAGACGATCGAGGCATTCCTCGCTCATGTCGACACGCTCGACGAGCAGTTGATCGAGGCAGGCAGCTATCTCACCGCGCATGTGGACGGCGTACTTGCCGGCTGTGGCGGCTGGACCGGCGACGAACCGAGCTACGCGCCATACCTGAGCGCTGAGCGGCCGCACGATACGCGCCGTTTGGCCACGGTGCGCAGCGTCTACGTGCATCCCGATCATGCCGGGCGGGGCCTGGCGCGAAAACTGATGGGATTGATCGAGAGCGAAATCGCCCATGCCGGCCTCGAGACCGCCTCGCTGGAAGCGACGCTCAACGCCATTCCGTTCTACCGCCGCCTCGGTTATCGCGGTGACAAGCCCGTGGTTTTTCGCCTGCCACAGGATCTCGTGTCCGTCGGGCTGTCGATGGAGAAGGCGATGCACAAGCGCGCCGATGCTGATCCGTAGCAACTGATTTGCTGGACCAGCAAACGAAAAAATCAGGGCTGTTCAAAGCCTGTTGAAAGTCGTCCCTCGTCAATATCACCCAAAGGGTCGCGCGCGCCGACGCACGATCGGAACGGCGCGCAGGCCAGCGTGAGGTGCTAAACTAGCGTCCCGGCGGCGTGCCCTGCGGCGCGAGGCCGACGGTCTTGTCGGCGGGCGCCTTGTCGGGGGCCATGGCGGTGGTGCGATCAATCTGGCGATTGGCGAGGCCGATCGCGACGACGAACACCACCGCGATGACGAGGAGCGCGATCCACCTGCGCTGTGGCGGCGGGGTATCAGGTTCGAAATCTGTGGGCATGGTCACTCGGTGCGCTTTTGCGGTGACGCAGGCGCTGCGCCTGTCGTCACCCCCTGGTTCGGACTGGATGCGGTGATGTCGCCGCTACGCGAGGTGCCGAACAACACCAGGCAGATCACCGCGAACACGGTGATGGCGCCCATTGCCCATGTGGTGGGGCTGGTGGCGCGTTCCGGCAACTCCGCACTGTGGTCGCGCGGCGGCAGTCCTTGCTTGTGAAGGCCTTCGATTTCCATTGTGGCAAGTTCCCTCACAGAATTCGCTACAGACTGGAAAACGTGCCCGGCCGGAGATGGTTCCTGCACTGCGGCACGACAAATTTCTCTGAAATTCCAGAAACTTGTGATTGGCAGCGACGTCGCCTTGCGTCAGGCCGACACGGGTCGGCGCGCAGAGATCGCCTTGCGCAGGGTGCGCGAAAGCACCTCGACCGAGTAAGGCTTCTGGATCAGTTCGAAGCCATGATGGGCGTTCTCGGCCAACACGTTGCTGTAACCCGATGTCAGCACCACCGGCAGCCCTGGATAGCGCTCGCGGATGATGGTCGCGAGCTCGACACCGTTCATGCCGGGCATGACGATGTCGGAGAACACCAGATCGAAGGTGAACTCGTCCTGCTCGAGCGCTGCCAACGCTGCGCGTGCGTCGGTGACCCACGAGGTCGCATAGCCAAGGTCCTGCAGCAGCTCGGTGGTGAAGCGGCCGATCTCCTCGTTGTCTTCCACGACCAGCACCGAATGACCGCGACCGCTCGCAACCTCGCCCCAGCCCGCCACGTCGCCGCCCGCAGCGTCCGGGGCCGTCGCCTGCGGCAGATAGATGACAAAGGTTGCGCCCTTGCCGACGGCGCTGGTCACGCCGATGTCGCCGCCGGATTGCTTTGAAAAGCCGAACGCCTGCGACAGACCAAGCCCTGTCCCCTTGCCGATCTCCTTCGTCGTAAAGAAAGGCTCGAAGATCGCGTCCAGCCGGTCAGGCGGGATTCCGCTCCCGGTATCACTGACCGAGACCGCGACGAAATCGCCCGAGCGCAGCGGCTGACCTCGCAGCGACGGAATCTCGTGCACTTTGGCGACATCGATGGAGAGCTCGCCCTCTCCCGCCATCGCGTCGCGTGCGTTGACGGCAAGATTGATGATCGCCGTCTCGAACTGCGCAACGTCCGCCACGGCAAAGCAATCGGCCTGTGCAACGCCGACCTTGATCTGGATGCGGCCACCGACCAGCGGCCGGATCAGCTGGGCGATGCTTTCCACCTGCTCGCCCACACTGAACGTCTGCGGCTTCAGCGGCTGCCGCCGCGCGAACGCCAGAAGCTGGCCAATGAGCTTGGACGCACGATCGACGGTCTCCGAGATCGCATCGACATAGCGGCGATGCCGCTCCTCGGGCAGATCGCGCCGGCGCAGGAAGTCGGTGGCGGAGCGGATGATTGTGAGAAGGTTGTTGAAGTCGTGGGCGACGCCACCGGTGAGCTGCCCCACCGCCTCCATCTTCTGCGATTGCCGCAGCGCCTCCTCGCTGGCACGACGCTCGGTGATATCCACCGCTTCGGGCAGAACCGCGGAGACTGCGCCGTGCTGATCGAGGATCGGCCGGATCGCAAAATCGAAGTAGCGCTCGCCGATCGGCAAGTGGAGCTTCATTTCCGTTCGGACACTCTCGCCGGCCAGCACCCTGTCGAATGCGTCACGCACGAGGTCGCTCATTCCCGGTGTGGCCGCAAACCAGGGCGTCTTCCAGAATGCCACCCCGAGCACGTCGGACGGCTTCGCGCCAATGCCCGCGAGCGCCGTCTTGTTCACATAGACGAGCCTGCCTTCCAGATCGATCAGTCCCTGGTAAAGGTTGGTCGTCTCGAAGATGGCGCGCATCTGCGCCTCGCGGAACCGCAGTCGCGCGGTCCGCTCCTTGATCCGGCTTTCCAGGCTCTCGTTCATCTGCCGCAGCTCGGCCTCGGCCTGCTTCGCCACCGTCACGTCGTGGGCGATACCGATGAAGCCGATGTGATTGCCGGCCGGGTCGAACCGCGGCTGCGATTCCGAGCGCAGCCAGCGCCAGTCGCCGTCGGCGCGGCGGTAGCGGGCCTCCAGCACGAACGGCTTCAGCGACGATTCGCCGGCAATCTGCTCCTGCAGGATGCGGGGCAAGTCGTCCGGGTGCAGAACCTTCCGCCAATCGAACGCGAGCGCCTCCTCGTAAGGCAGGCCGAGGAACTCGACATATGCCTGGTTGGCGAAACCGCGCTGGCGGTCGATCTTGGTCACCCACATCGGCACCGGCGCGCTGTTGGCGATCTGGCGGAAGCGCTCTTCGCTCTCGCGCAAGGTTTCCTGCGCGAGCATGCGGTCGGTGATGTCGATATGCGCACCGATCAGCCGCAGCGCACGGCCATTTTCGTCGCGTTCGATCCTGGCGACGGCGCTGATCCAGCGCATCTGTCCGTCGCTGGGTCGGACGATCCGGTATTCGGCGTGATAGTCGGTGGCGGCTCCCGCGATCGTGTCGAGAAACTGCTTCTCGGCGCGCACCCTGTCCTCCGGATGGATCCGGTTCACCCAATCCTGGTGTGTTTCATTGGCGGCGCTCGGCGGCAGGCCATGGATGATCAGGTATTCAGGCGAGCGACGATTGCGGAAACCGTCGCGGAGGTCGACTTCGACGCCGCCGACGCCGGCGATCCGCTGCACCAGCGCAAGCTCGGCCTCGCGGTCCTGCAATGCGCGATAGGCAAGGTCGCGCTCGGTGGTCAGTTCGGCGAGATGCTGATGCAGCTCCTTCGCATCAAGGCCGCGAATTGCGCCTGCAGCGGGGTTCGTCATTCGCCTTCAGCCGTCGCGGCAATCGGTTCAATTTTAAGGACTTTGCCGGCTCAGCTTAGTGGAAATCCCGTGCCGGCCAAACTCTTTCGCGCGCGGGCGCGCCGCGCTGCTGCGGACAAAAGTGGCCGGAAGGCGCATCAGCGCTCGCCGGGCTCCGCAGGCGCCACATGCACGCGGCTGTCCGGCAGCAGCCGATAGGCGATGCTGACCCGCAGCGGCTGCGGAAGTGCATCGAGTGTCCGCAGGTCGGCGACGTTCATGGCGTCCAGCAGCACGCCTTCAATGTCGACCGGCATCGTCGGCGGCAATCCGGCCACCGCCACCCGAAGGCCGTCTACCGTTCGCACAACGAGAACTGAAAAATCCTGGTCGACGATCCCCATCCCCGCGCCCCCCGTTTCTCCCTTGTTGGAAACGCCGGGCAACGTGGAACAAGGCGATTTGTTCCGCGGCGCGCGCCGTCGTCATTGACGATCGCAATCCTAGCCGGTTTTCTGCCCGCCATCCGGCGCCCTCGCGAATTGTCCACCGGCAAACGCCCGAGTCACAGCAAGCGTTCTTCCTGAACGATTCGGCACAACGCCCTGTTGATGCTGCAAGATTGCATGGAGAACCTGCATGAAGACGACCGCTCTCTTCCTCGCGCTTGCAAGCGTCGGCTTGTTTGGCAGCGGCGCAGCGATCGCTGCGCCCGGCAACGCGCTGACCACAGACGCCGCGACCGAAACACACCAATCCCAGCTACACGAGACCCTTGATACGAGCGCGCGCAAGAAAGTGCGCCGTCATCGGCACGTGTATCGCGGCTATGGCGCGTCGTATGGCTATTATCAGCCGTACGGCCAGGGCTACTACCGCCAGGGCTACTACCGCGGCGTCCGCCCCGGCTGGGGCTACGGACCTGACCCCGGCGACAACGCGTGGCCGCCGTTCCACTTCAAACCCTACTGGTGACGTTCGTCGCGTCGCAGCAGACACCTGACATTAACCGGGCATGTTCACTATCGCGGCCATGCCCGGCAATATCCGCCAGTTCAGAACGAACAACCCAGGCGAGCCCGACAAGCTCAGGATGCTGCTCGACGAGCCGCCGAAGAAGCGCGGCGTGCCGTGGTTCTGGCTGGTCGCCACGCTATCTCTGCTGCTCGGATTTGCCGCCGTATACCTGCGGCACGACGTGGCCGCGGCGCTGAAGCCGAAGCCCGGCGCGCCGCTGCAGCTCTCGGCCGCGCAGGTGCAGGTGATCGATGGCGGCACCATCCGTGTGCGCGGCCAGCAAGCCGACATCCGCCTGATGGGTTTCAGCACGCCGGAGACGGTGCGCGCGCGGTGCGATGCCGAGCGCGAGCGCGGCTACACGACGATGCGGCGGTTGCGGGCGATCGTCGAGAGCACCGACCTCGCCCTGCAGCCCGTTCCTTGCGCGTGTCCGCCGAACACCGAGGGGACCGAGGCTTGCAACATGGGCAGGCGCTGCGGGATCCTGCGCGCGAACGGCTGGGATGTCGGTGAACGACTGATCGCCGAAGGGCTTGCGCAGCGTCTCGCATGCAGCGGCACAAGCTGCCCGCAGCCATCACAGCAGTGGTGCGACGCGCGATAGGCGCGTCCTCTATCCCATCAGCAGTAGCAGCGCGCCGACCAGCACGATCGCGCCGACCAGGATCAGCGCAAGAAATGCGTGGGTGAGATCGGGTCGATCTGGAACGCGAGGCATTGGCGCCTGCCGGCGGTGCGGGTCCCCGCTCGACCAACCTGTCGCGCGCGCAAGCGTTCCGAAAACGGGAATTCAATCAGGCGCATGCGGGCGCGCATTCGCGGAGTTTGCGAAGTCCGGCGCAGGCACCTTTTCGGGAAGTTCCCAGTTGCGAAAAATTCTCTTGCTCGCAGCTGGAACGGATTGCGACCTTTTGCGTTCAAAGGCCTGCACATCGCCAGTGTGCAAGCCCCGACCTTTCACTTGTCCGAACCCCTTGTGTGGGTCGGGGCATTCCGGGATTCGCCAGACAGGCCGCGAATAGTCCGGGTCACCTGTGCATTTCCGTTTTGCCCGAGTTCCCCGATCTGCCGTGTCGGTCTAAGTTTCCGGCCGATGAAGATTCTCCTTGGTATCATCGGCGCGGTACTGGGCTTCATTGCCGCGCTCGCAATCTGCGAGCTGGGCGGCTTCGGCAACAAGGCCGACCCAATCATGAGCGGCCTGATCGCGCTGTTCGTGTTCGGGCCGATCGGCGCGGCCGCCGGCGCCGTGCTCGGCACGAAACTGGCGATGAACCTGCGCCGGGAGCAAGGCGCCACCGCCGGCGGTGGTCTCGCGAAGAACAGCCTGAAGGCGCTCGGCGTGGTGGTCGGCCTCGTCGCCATCTCCGGCACCCTCTATTATGCGTATGCCGTCTGGACGGCGACGCCCTGGCTCAACCCGAACGCGGCCACGCCGGTGCTGCAGTTCGAAATCCGTCTTGCTCCCGGGGTGGCGCTGCCGGCGACGAAGGACATCCGGTTCGATCTGGAGACCAATCTGAACAGCATGCCGGGTGAGGCGCACCCTGCCCGCTTCCGCCGCGACGGCGATCGGGCGGTGATTGCGGGTGAGGTCGAGCTCGCCTTTCGCACGCCTCACCGCCAGCTCGAGGTGAAGATCGCGGGCAGGCCCGATCGCACCTACCCCCTCGGTCTGACCGCCAAGGCGCCGCACACTGCGGAGCTCGGTAGCTGGGAAGCCCACCCTGACGGCAGCGAGATCCGTTACCGCGCCAAATGGCACTGAGCGGGGACCGCCCGGGCTAAAAATTTCCTGGCGAGTTCAGGAAACACAAACCCGGCTTTGGCGTTGGCTGCGGATGCAGATATTCGATCTCACTTGCGATGCGTGCGGCGCGACCTATGACGTTGCCGAATCGGCGACGCTCGACGGCGAGCCGTCCGAATTCAGTTGCACGGTCTGCGGGCACGCAATGATCCGGCTCGATGCGCATCGGTATCGGGTTTGCCGGATGATCGTACCGGCGGAGCGCCCGCTTTTCCATTTATCGTCGAGTCGATAAGTTATCCCGGTCGCTCTTGGGCGGAACCGGCTGCCGCGTTTGCCGGTTATAGCCTGCAAAGCAGGGCGAAACAGACCACGAGCAGGCATGCACTGGCATCCGGACACGAAACGGAGGTACGCCCGGCTGATCATCGCGCTGGCGATGGCAATGGGCGGGTTTGTGTCCGTGTCGCTGTCCTGGTTCGGCAAGTGGACCGGTGCGCGCGAGCCCCTGCAAATCAGCCGCAGCAATCAACCCGGCACTTCCACCGCCCACCGCGCTAACTGAACCTCGCGGAACACGCACGCTGCTCGCAGCTTGTACAGTTGTCATCACACGACTTGTGACAGGCTGACCCGCGATGATCGGACGGAGCGGTTTCCACGGTTTGTTGCGACACATGAAGACGTCGCCATGGACGCGGCGCGCGCTGACCGAAAGCTTCCTGTTGAACAGGGCGAATAACCGGCGGCTTCAAAAGGCCAGACCCGATGTGAAAGCCGCTGAAGCGGGCGCGCCTCCGCCGGCGTCGCCGACCTCGCATTCCTGGATCGCCTCGATCACAGCGGCTCTGCGCAGAGCAAAAAGCCGCGCCTCCTGAAGGGAACGTTTGACCGCGCACGGTATTTCATCGCTGCGAGGTCTCGCGCCCGATTGCGCTCACCGTGGAGACGATCATGACCGCAGCGCTGCCCCGGGATATCGTGAAGAGGCTCGAGCGGCGCTGGACTGCTGCGCGTGCGAACCAGGCCGAAACCTTCCACGAGAAGGCGGAGTGCCTGAAGCAGAACACTGCACCCGTCCCGGAGGGTGCGCAGCCACCGACCGAGAAGGCCGAGCAGACGGACTTCGGAGAGATTTCGCCGCAGACCTAGCGCCTGGTCGGATTCAGGACACGCGCCGGCGGAACCAACCGACTCGAACCAATGTTCCAGCCTTCAGCAATGGAGGTTCGCATGAGAGATGACATCGACAATCGTCGCGATGACCCGTTCTTCACGACCGGTGTGATCGCAACCATGCTTGTCGCGATATTCCTGGCCGCGGGCCTGTTCATCTGGCAACCTTGGACCGGCTCGCGCGGCGTCGCCGACAATTCCGCGCCCGGCCTCACGACCGGCCAAAGCGCGAGCGTGCCGCGCGCGCCGCCGGCTCCCGCGACAGCTCCCACCAAGTGACGTCGACGCGTAAGTTCGCGTGACGGGCGAGCCGTTCGCTTCAGACGCGACGTCACCGATGGCGCGTGGCGATCATCGTCCCGATGATCGTTCGCCAGCAGACAGACCGCAACCTCGCGCAACAGCGCCGTGGCAAAAGAAGAAGGGAGCGATATCGCTCCCCTCTTCTCCCAACACATCGTGCGGATGAATCACCACAGCCGGACAACGGCACAGCATCGTTGCTCGTTCCTGCGACACTGCGTCTTCGACGAAAGGCAACCACGCGCAAGGAACGCCGATGCTGACCACGTGTTGAGCCGGAGCGACAATCGCTTTTGAAGGAGGATGTCTATGAAGACGAAGATTCTTACCGCTGCTCTGCTGAGCGCTGCGGTGATCGGTGGAAGCGCCTATGCCCAGACCAGCCCGAGCACCGCTCCGGCTGCCCCTGCAGCGACGGCGGATAAGGCGGCGGCCCAGAAGATGAACCTGAAGGGCAGCTGGCGCGCGTCCAAGTTGATGGGCCTCGACGTCTACAACGAAGCTAACGAGAAACTCGGCGACATCAACGAACTGGTCGTGGACAAGGACGGCAAGATCAGCGCCGTCGTGATCGGCGTCGGCGGCTTCCTCGGCATGGGCGAGCACGACATCGCCATCTCGATCGACAAGTTGAAGTTTGTCGAGACGCCGGTTCGCACCAGCTCGTCAGCCCCGGCGACCACGGAACGTCGCGAGACGACCACGGGCGCCGCACCAGCCGGAAGCGCTACCACCACGACGACAACCACGACGCGCGACACGACGAGCGCAAATGACTGGGTGCCGGACCATGCGGTGATGAGCGCGACCAAGGATCAGCTCAAGGCAATGCCGCAGTTCAAGTATTCAGACTACAACTAACGCTGGTTCGCGTTCGCGTTGCGACAACGGCCCTCGACGCAAGTCGGGGGCCGCTCTGTATGTCGGCATCTCGTTGGCTCGGCTCATTGGCCTGGCTTACGCGCGTCCTTGTCGGATGCGTCGCGATCCTCGTCGCTGGCCGGCGTTTGAGCGGCGAGTTGCGCGGCGTCCGAGCGCTCCTGGAGCTCGGCCGCCTTGGCCGCGAGACTTGCCGATTGAGCCGGATCCCTGGTGAGACGCGCGAGCCGCAACAGCGTCCTCGCCTGACGCGCGAAATAGTCCTTGCCGATCATGATTAAATCCCCGCCCCGCGGGGATGATTCACGTCGGCGACAATCGTTCCCGGAAATGTCCGTGCGGAAGCGGACGAAAGCCTCGGCAAGTCGGATGCCGCCAGAACGCGCCGCTCCGAATTCACGAAACGCAAACCATCCTGCGTTCCACTCTGCGGAATATTCTTGCGGAACCCGGGATCAAGTGATCGAATTTTCGGCAATCCGCCAACGACTCAACGGAGAGGTTTCTACGACACAAGGAGCAAACCATGCTCGCCGAGAAATTCCTGTTGTACCTTGAGACCCTGCAAAGCCGCCCGGACGCCGTTGGATACCCGATGTCCGCGAGCAGATCGCCGCACGTTCCGCTGCAGCTTCCGCTCCGAAAGGACGAACCTAAGGCGAAGTAGACGATCGCTTCGAACACGATCAGAAGGCCGCCTACCGGGCGGCCTTTCTGTTTGCGCCGAAGCTCTCATGCGCTAGCCGGGCCCTTCGTCGCGATCCGCACCCCGCCACGGCGGGCCGTAGCCGTGCTCGAGCCGCGCGGAACCATCGTTCGCCCGCGCGTCGAATTCGTCGGCCATGTCGCTCAGCCGATCGGCGACCGTTCTGTCCTGTGCAACGCGTACCATCTTGCGGAGGGTTCTTGCCTGCCGCTTGAAGTAGTCTTTATCGATCATACCCGGAACCATGCTCTCCCCTCGCGTGGGTCCATGATCAAAAGACTCCATCGGCCGCCTTTCGTTCCGCAGAAGCGGTCACTTTTGCACTTAGAACGATTCCAATGAGAGTGGGAGGCCGGTCCAGCCGCCTCCGCCAACACGCAACACGCAACACGTTTCCGATACGCGTCGCGGCACGAATTCAACGCGTCGCTTCGCGCAACAGGTCGAGGGGCTGCCACGGTTTGCGCAGAAAACATGCGCCAGGTGGAATGGACAGATCATCTTGTCCCGAGACGACCACCACTCTCAGCTTCGGAAATTGCGCAAGCGCAAACTGCGCAAGCTGCAGCCCGGTTTGTGTGCCGGCGAGCGTGACGTCCGTGACCAGGACCGAGAGCTCAAGCCCGACCTTCGCAAGCACGAGCTCGCCGGCCTCGGCACTCTCGCACTGGATGACGTCCATGCTCTCGGCGCTCAAGAGATCGGCCATGACTTCACGCTGCAGCTGGTCATCCTCGACGACGAGGGCGAGTTGGGTGACTACGGTCATGGGCGACCTCATTGGTTGCACGACATCGGGCTAAGCTGGGGCCGTCGCAAAGGTTCGGCAAAGGCCTGCGGTCACCAGCCATGCGCGATACGACAAGAGTTCAAAACAGCGCAGAACGCCGGAGCGTTCGCGTCTGTGTGCAATTGGGATCGCTTCCGCGACTGTCCTGGGAGAGGACAAAACCGCAGATCTTCGCGCAGGCGCTTGAACCTAAAACAGTTCCGGCAGGGAACTTTTGCTTGGCCGTCCTATTGAATAAGGTCAGGGCACTGAACCAGTGGACGGGGACAGGAGCCCGAGGGGTCGGACTTGTTAACTGCGCAACGCGCCTCGCTTCGCCAGCTCTGGTGGATTCTTGCGGCCGCGGTTGCGGTGCCGGCCATCCTGTTCGGTTACGCAGCATGGAGCGGATACCGCACCGCAAACCAGATCGCCGAGCAGCAGATCCAACGCACGCGTGACGTCGTCAGCGAGCACGCGCTGAAGGTCTTCGAAACCATCGACAGAACGATCTCGCTGATGGACGAAGTCGCTCGCAACGCGCCACAGGATGAGCTGAAGCAACGCGAAATCCAGTTGCATGAGCGCCTCAAGCAGATCGTCGCGGGGGCGGCCCAGATCAAATCCGTATGGATCTTCGCTGCGGACGGGCATTCGATCGCGAACAGCCTGGCTTTCCCTTCCCCTGCCATCAATTTCTCGGATCGGGATTACTTCAGATCTCACATTGATCGAGACACCGGCCTTTTTGTCGGCGAGGTGCTTACTCCACGGCCACCTTATGGCGGCGAGGATTTCTTCAGCATCAGCCGCAGACGCAGCTCGCCCGATGGCCGCTTCAATGGAATTATTCAGGTCTCGCTGCTGCCGGACTATTTCGCCCAGTTCTACGACCGCATCGCGAGAGACGACGGTTCGTACCTCGCGTTGCATCGGCAGGATGGCGCGCTGCTGGTCCGTCACCCCAGGGGCGCGAACGCCAATGACAGGACGGCGTCCGGCAGGCTCGCCGAAGCCATCGCGCAAGGCAGTCCTTCCGGTGTGCTCACCGACGCGTCGATCGACGGCCAGGAACGGCGCCTGAGCTACGGGAAGCTCGCGAACTATCCGATCTACGTCGTTGCGGGCTTGGAAACGTCGACCATTCGTGCCGCCTGGCTGAAATGGCTGAGCGGCTACCTGGTGTTCGGTTTGCCGGCGACTGTCGGTCTGGTCGGTCTGATCCTGCTGGCGCAGCGGCGCACCCGCCGATTTTATACCGAGGCCCGCAAACGCGAGGCCGCCGAGGCTGCGCTGCGTCAGGCGAGGCGCCTGGAAGCGCTTGGTCAACTGACGGGCGGCGTGGCGCACGACTTCAACAACCTGCTGATGGTGATCGGCGGCTCGGCTCAGCAGCTCAAGAAATCGCCGGACGGGCCGAAAGCCATCCGCTCGCTCGATATGATCGAGACCGCTGTCCAGCGCGCAACGTCGCTCACGCAGAAGCTTCTCGCTTTCGCGAGGCGACGCACTCTCGAGCCCAGAGTCATCGCCCTGCCCGCCTATCTGCGGGACTTCAATGAGGTCCTCGGGCGTACGCTGCGTCCCGACATCATCATCCGCTTTGCCGGACTGGAACGCGAACTGCACGCGGAGCTCGATCCGGACGAGCTCGAAGTCGCCCTGTTGAATCTTGCCGTCAACGCGCGCGATGCCATGCCCGAAGGCGGCCAGCTCACCGTATCGCTGGCAAACGACGCCTTCGAACGCGAGCCCGGCCCCGACGACCTGCGCGGGGAGTTTGTCACCATCAGCGTGGCGGACACCGGCAGCGGCATCAATGCAGACGTCCGCGGCCGCATCTTCGAGCCGTTCTTCACCACCAAATCACCGGACAGAGGCACCGGGCTCGGCCTCAGCCAGGTGTACGGCTTTGCAAAGCAGTCGGGTGGCGCGGTGACGGTGATCAGCGAGCTGGGCAAGGGCTCGACGTTCACGCTGTACCTGCCGCGCAGCCGCAAGGTCGTCGAGGCCGCCTCCCCCGGCCCGGCACAAGCAAATTTGCGTACCGCATCCGGCCAGATGGCGCTGCTTGTCGAAGACAACGCGGACGTTGCGGAGGTCGCCGGCGACTATCTGGCACAACTTGGTTTTTCCCATCGTCACGCGCGCAACGCCGACGAAGCGCTGAGGTTGCTCCGCGATCAGACGTTCGGATTCGTGCTGAGCGATATCGTGATGCCCGGAGGGTTGAGCGGACTTGATCTCGCCCGCGTCATTCGCGAGCACCACCCCGAGCTGCCGGTCATTCTCGCCACGGGCTATAGCGACCGGGCGGATGCGGCGCTTCGGGAGCATTTCGTACTGTTGAAGAAGCCCTATTCACTCGCCAACCTCAAGCGCGTCATCGAGGACGCTCTCGGTGGACAGGTCCGGCTGATTGCATAATCGACGCTCGCATCGAGGCCACTTCGCGCGTTTCAGCTCAATCGAGCGCGAGCTCCATGTCGTAGGAGGTCGGGTGCGAAAAACCCGCATGCGCCTGCTCGGCGACCACCACGAAGCCGTGCCGGGTGAACAGCGCGATATTGCCGGTCAAGGCAATGCGCGTTGAAAGCATGAGGCGGCGGATCGACCGCCGTCGGGCCTCCGCCTTTGCAGCCTCGATCAGCGCACTCGCCACGCCTCGTCTGCGGAAATCGTCACGGACCGCAAGCCGGCCGATATAGAGCGCATCGTCTGTCGGGGCGCAGAACACCGAGCCGACCAGCACACCATCCGCCTCGGCCACCAGCGCCGTCTCGGTCTTCAGACGTGCAAGGACATCGGCCGGCGTTTCCTTCAGCATGCTGGACGGCGGGTCGATCGGCAGATCGCGGAACGCCTCAATGACCAGGCGGTAGAGCTCATCGATGCGCGCGGTGTCGGTGAACACGGCGATCGAAACGGCAGGCGTCATTCAAAGGTCCCCGTCTTTTATTGCAGGCCGTCCACAGGCGACGTCCGACCGCAGCCCGCCGCGTCAATGATCAGCGGGCCGTCACAAAACAGTAGCAGCATCTTGCCAAATTGTTGCGGTGCGGTCTCCTCTCGGTTACCGCTCTTTCAAGCGATGCCCCCGCGATACCCCGTCAGCAATGGCGGGGTATCTGCGTGGCCGGGAAAGAGATGCAAGCGAGTGGTGATCAGCTTGAGCGCTGCAGCGGGTCTCGGGGACGATCCGACTCTTGGGCGACACCGGTCTTCGAGGTGAGCGGCGCACGTCGCCGCTGCCGGCGATGCTCATGCCCGTGCATGAGATCCTCAAGAGTAATCGAGCGAGAGCCAGCCCGGTAGAACCGTTGCGTTCTGCGTATCAACGATTGCCGGCTTCCTTGCCAAAGCATTTTGCAGCCTCCGACAGACATGCAAGTAACCGGGAGAGCCAAGACTCTGTTCCTTGGGTGCGTTCACGAGGCCGTGGGCACGGTCTCGAGCCCATGGGTAATCACATACTCCAATGCAAAAAAGTGGCGGAGCCAGCTCCAATGCAAAAAAGTGGCGGAGCCAGCGGTTTAGTCCGCGTCTATGCCCCCTATCCAGGTGTTCAGAACTTCGAGCGCCGGTGTCATCGCGACGATGTCGGCGCGCGATCCGGGACGAAGCGTGCCGCGCTGATCCTGCAGTCCAAGATATCGGGCTGGCGTCAGTGATGCCGACCGAAGGGCATCTTCCAGCAAAATGCCCGCGCGCGTCACCGCCGTGCGAATGGCGGAAGCCATGTCGAGATGCGCGCCGGCGAGCGTGCCGGCTTCGGATGTGAGCTTGCCGTCACGCAGCTTGATGCTTCGCCCCAGCAGCTGAAACTGCTCGATATCGGTCCCCACGGTCGGCATCGCATCCGTCACCAGCGCGATTGCATCTGCGCCCTTTGCCGCAAACGTCGCGCGCACGACAAGCGGATCGACATGGATGCCGTCAACGATAAGGCCCGCGGTGAGACGCGGCTCGGACAGCGTCACGCCGACGATGCCCGGTTCGCGTCCCAGCATCGGAGGCATGGCATTGTGGATGTGCGTGACGCCACTCAGCCCTTCGCCAATTGCTTTCGTCATGGTCGCCGCGGATGCTTCGCTGTGGCCGGCTGCAACGCGAATGCCGGCGCTGGCCAGGGCGCGCACGAAGGCGGGTGGCACGCGTTCCGGCGCAAGCGTGATGAGCGACGTGCCGGCCGACGCGAGATCAACCAGCCAATCCAGATCGGCAACGGTGGCAACGGCTATTCGCTCCGGCGGGTGAATTCCGGCACGCGCGGGATTGATGAACGGCCCCTCGAGATGCAGGCCCAGGATGCCGCCGGCGCCAACCGCTAGCTTCGCGGCGGCGACCGCGGCTCTGGTCTTCTCGATCGTGTCGGTGATGAAGGTCGGCAGGCAGGCGGTTGTCCCGTAGCGGCGATGCGCACGCGCAATCGCCAGCATCCCCTCGGCCGTGGGTTGATCGTTGAGGAGCACCCCACCCCCGCCATTGACCTGCAGATCGATGAAGCCTGGGACCAGCAGCGTCTGCGCCGGCATCTCCCGGCGTGACCAGTCCTTCGGCACCTCGCCGACCGGCGCGATACCGCGAACCATCCCCTCCTCGACCAGCACGGCCGCGTGTTCGTGCCAGCGGTCTCCGTCGAACACGCGATCGGCCGACAGCGCGAAGACGACACCTTTCGCCGCAGGCCGGAAGGCTGGTTCCATACAATCTCTGTCCTTCACAACCGCATTTGAATTGAAGTCGGAGGAATGACCCCTAAATTGCACAAAAGGCGCAAGATCCCCGCCACTTCATCGTGAGGTGGGAACCCGCAACCCTGCGCAAACGTTCCGCTCCATGAATAGGGTGTATCCGGCGCGAGCTCAGCCGGCAAAGCACCGGCGGCAGGCTCCGGCTGAAAATTCTGGACACGATGTTTGGCCAGGCAGCGCATGAGTACCAACGTGCCAGAGGCTCAACGTTTGTATATCGGCATCGACGGCGGCGGCACGAATTGCCGCGCGCGGATCGAGGACGACACGGGCCGCTACCTCGGTGCAGGCATGGCAGGTGCCGCAGCGACGCGGCTGGGCGTCGACAGCTCGCTTGCCGCGTTGACACGCGCAAGCCTCGCAGCCGCCGAGGATGCCGGCCTGCCAGCCTCGTCTCTGGCGCAAATGCACGCCGGCGTGGGGCTCGCAGGGATCGGCCGCAAGGGCGCGCTCGAGGAGCTGATGCAGCGGCCGCATCCGTTTCGCTCCCTCGTCTACACCAACGATGCGGTGATCGCCTGTCTCGGCGCTCATGGCGGGCGTGACGGAGGCATTGTGATCGCCGGGACCGGCAGCGTCGGCCTTGCCATGGTGAACGGTCGCGAGTTTCGTATCGGCGGATACGGCTTTCCCATCTCCGATGAGGGCAGCGGCGCGGAGATCGGCCTGCATGCCATTCGTCTCGCGCTGCGCGCGCACGACAAGCGGACGGCGGCCACCGCCCTGACGCTTGATCTGATGACCCGCTTCAACAACGATGCGTTCGCCGTGGTGGCATGGGCCGAGCGGGCAACGGCGACGGATTTCGCGAGCTTTGCGCCGCGGGTGCTCCAGCACGCCGAAGAAGGCGATCCTCTCGCCGGGCGCATCGTTGCCAATGCTGCGCGGCAGATCGGCGCCCTCGTTCGACGATTGAGGAGTTTTGGCGCGCCGCGGGTCTCCTTGCTTGGCGGACTGGCCGCGCCGCTCGGCGGCTGGCTCGAGGCCGACGTCAAGCAACAGCTTTCCTCTCCAGAACATGACGCCGTCGCGGGCGCGCTGCTTCTGGCCCGGCGCGACGCTGCGTGTGCGCAGTCGCGCGAGGCGGCTTCCGCCGCGTTTTTGAGCGCATGAGGCCCCCGATGGCGACCGAGCAGATCAGCCCTCGCTTTGTAGAGCTCGATTCCTGGTCCACCCAGGACATGGTCGATGCCATGTACGAAGGGCAGCTCACCGCAGCGGCGGCCGTCAGAGCCGCACTTCCAGGCATCGCCGCCGCGGCCGACGCTGCCGTGCCTGCACTCGAGCGCGGTGGGAGGCTCGTGTATGTGGGAGCGGGAACGTCCGGGCGGATAGCCGTGCAGGACGGCGCCGAGCTGCCGCCGACCTACAACTGGCCGAGCGACCGGCTCGTCTTCGTGATGGCCGGCGGGATGGACGCGCTGCTGCGCAGCTCGGAAGGCGCCGAGGATCGCAGCGAGGAAGGCGCACGCGCCATTGCCGAGGCAAAGGTCAACCGCGACGATGTGGTGATCGGCGTGGCGGCAAGCGGCACGACGCCGTTCACGGTCGGCGCCTTGCGCCTCGCGAGCGAAAGAGGCGCGGTGACGATTGCCGTCGCCAACAACCGCGACGCGCCCCTGCTCGACGTCGCGCGCCATCGCATCCTGATCGAGACCGGCACGGAAGTCGTCGCCGGCTCCACGCGCATGCAGGCCGGTACGGCGCAGAAGATCGTTCTCAACCTGTTTTCCACCGCGGTCATGGTTCGGCTCGGCCGGATCTATCGCGGGCTCATGGTCAACATGCGAGCCCGCAATGTGAAGCTCCGGCGGCGAGCGGAGGTCATCGTCACTCAGATCGTGGGCTGCAGCGAAAAGGATTCCGCGCGTTTTGTCGAGAAGGCCGACGGCGACGTCAAGCTCGCGATCCTGCTCGGGCTGGGACTCGAGGCAGCCGATGCCACCAAGGTGCTGAAGCGCCACCATGGCAATCTTCGCGCGGCCATTGGCGAGCTGATGCATGATCCTGTCTGAACAATCGGCGATGGCGCAGGAGATCGCCGAGATTCCAGCGGCAACGGACCGACTGTTGTCGCGGCAGCTGGCCACTGAGGCCGTTGCTGGCCGCATTCGCGCGTTCGATCCGCGTTTCGTCGTCATATGCGGTCGCGGCAGTTCGGGTCATGCCGGCGTCTTCCTTCGCTACCTGTTCGAAATCCGTGCGGGTCTGCTGGTCTCGACGTCGGCGCCGTCGGTGATCACCGCCTATCGGCAAGCGCACGACATGCGGCAAATGCTTTTCGTGGTGATCTCGCAATCGGGCCGCAGCCCCGACCTGCTGGCCGCCACGGAGCAAGCACGAAAGTCCGGCGCCCTCACCGTTGCCCTGGTCAACGACGCTGCGTCTCCTGTCGCACACGCGGCCGAAGAGGTGCTGCCGATCGAGGCGGGCCCGGAGCGTTCGGTGGCGGCAACCAAGACGGTGGTGCTGTCGATGGTGCGGGGCGCGCAGCTCATCGCACATCTCACCGCGGATCGGGACTTCACGCAGCGCATCGCGCATTTGCCGGACAGGTTCGATCGCGGACTTAGGTGCGACTGGAGCGCGTGGGGCGACAGCCTCAAGGGTGCGCAGGCCGCTTTTGTGGCCGCGCGCGGATATGGCCTCGGGGTCGCGAAGGAGATCGCGCTCAAGCTCACGGAAACGATGCGCCTGCCGGCGCTGGGCTATAGCGCGGCCGAGCTCCGGCACGGTCCGTTCGCGGCCGTCACGTCGTCGACGCCCGTGCTCGCGCTCCGCTCGGACGAGGCGGCCTCGGGTCTGGTCGACAGTCTGGTTCGCGAACTGATAAGCGACGGTCGCCCGATCTTTTCGGCCGGTGGACCAGCGGGAAACCTTCCCTGGATCGGCGACGATCATCCGGTCTGCGATCCGATCGCGATGCTGTTGCCAGCCTATGTGGCAATCGAGCAGGCCGCACGGCGCCAGGGATTTGATCCGGATCGTCCGGTCAATCTCAGCAAGGTGACCGAAACCCTCTAATTCGCCGGCAAGCGACGGATCTTCGCGCCGAGCGCATTGAGACGCTCGTCGATACGTTCATAGCCGCGTTCGATCTGGTGCGCATTGTCGATGGTGGTGGTGCCGTTGGCGCACATCGCCGCCAGCAGCATCGCCATCCCCGCACGGATATCGGGCGAACTGACCGGCGCCGCGTGCAGGCGGCTCGGGCCCGCGACGACCGCGCGATGTGGATCGCACAGGACGATCCGCGCGCCCATCGAAATCAGCTTGTCGACGAAGAACAGCCGCGACTCGAACATCTTCTCGAACATCAGGATCATTCCATCGCACTGCGTCGCGGTGACGATTGCGATCGACATCAAGTCGGCCGGGAATGCAGGCCACGGCTGGTCCTCGAGCTTCGGCACGTGACCACCGAGGTCGGCCTTCACCTTCAGCGATTGATCCTTCGCGATCAGGAGGTCGTCGCCCTCCACCTCGCAGACGATGCCCAGCCGCTCGAAACCCATCAAGATCGAACGCAGATGTTCCACGCCCGCCCGCGCAATGCGCAGCGAGGAATGCGTGACCGCGGCGAGGCCAATCAGCGAGCCGACCTCGATATGATCCGGGCCGATGGCATGGGTGGCGGCACCGAGCGTGGCCGAACCCTGCACCACCAGCGCATTGGTACCGATGCCGTCGATGCGCGCGCCAAGCGCAACCAGGAAGCGCGCGAGGTCCTGGACGTGTGGCTCAGAGGCGGCATTTCGGAGCACGGTCGTCCCCTGCGCGGCCACCGCGGCCATCAGCGCATTTTCCGTCGCGGTGACGCTCGGTTCATCAAGGAAGACGTCGGCTCCCTTCAGTGCGTGCGCCTGTAGCTCGAGGCGGTCGGTCCCGCTGACTTTGGCGCCCAGCTGCTCGAGCGCGAGAATATGGGTGTCGAGCCGCCGGCGGCCGATCACGTCACCGCCGGGTGGCGGAAGCACCACCTGCCCGCACCGGGCGAGCAGCGGGCCGGCCAGCAGGATCGATGCGCGGATGCGCGCGCACAGCACGGGGTCGAGGTCGGCGGCCCGGATGTCCTTGGCATGGATCTCGAGCGTATTCCGCTCGCGCCAGGCGACGGATGCGCCCACCGACTGAATGAGTTCCACCAGGGTTTCGGTGTCGCGGATGCGCGGAACGTTCTCGAGCCTGACCTGATGCGGGGTCAAAAGCGCTGCGGCGATGATCGGAAGTGCCGCGTTCTTGTTGCCTCCCGGTTCGATGGTGCCGGACAGTTGGTGCCCGCCCTCGACGACATACTGGATGGAAGACATTCAAACCTTCGCAATTGGCAATTTGCAGGGTCACCGGCTCGCCTGCGGCCGATATCCGTCGTTTGTACAAGCAGACGCCCCAGAAGAAAGCTCAGAATGCGCTGGATCTGCCCACTTTTGAACTTTTCGACCCTTTGCGCGTTCTCTGCACGGGACGATCCCATCACCCGATCCCGTGACATTGAAAAATGACGCTGCCAGAGCCTCCTGCAGAGGGCCCGCCATGCTTTCGTTGCGAAGGCGTGACTGAATTCTATTCGCACATCGTCGATCCGAACAACGAGAGCGTCTTTCTGCTCTACCGCTGCGTGAGCTGCCAGAACCAGCTTTGGGCGCCGGCGGCCAAGACGGAAGGATCGAAAACGGAAAGCCCCGACTGAGCGATCCCAGCCGGGGCTTTTCGAAATCGGATCTGTATCGTTTATGGCTGCTTCCCGGTTTGGGGTGCTGCCTTGTCACCGCCGCTCGGCGGCGACGGCGGCGAAGAGCCCGCGGTCACGCCGGAAGATGTGTTGGTATAGGTCGCGGTCGAACTGGTTTCGTCGCCCATGTTGAAATAGACGAGGCCGACGATCAATGCGACGGCGATGGCCGCGACGATGCCCATCATGGTCATCCCCGACTGCTCGTCGCCACGCACCACCGGATCGCTCAACCTCGGTTCGCGATCGGGATCGTTATCGTAAGTCATTCGCGCTCTCCGTGTTGCCCCTGCCCTCAACACCGGTAAGCGAGGAGCGTTCCAGTTCCCGCGGTCACGGTGGACTTGCCAGGCACGGATCGAGCATCACGTGATCCTCATCCCGCCGCGAATAGGCGCCGCGCGCGATCACCCGGTCGCCGCGCTGCATGCCGTTGCCTTCATAGGTCACGCACAGGACGCGGATATCCGGCGCATTGCACAGAACGACATACCAGAGCGCGCCGTCGGTCTGGACTGCTGCGGCATTGCCGACCACCCAGAGATCGATACGCCGATCCAGCTCAGGAAGATCGTGCAGCGTGCTGCGAAGCTCGCCGCATTCAGCGGAGCGCTCCGCCGGTACCTCGGCTTCCGCAAGGCCGAGCCGCCCCTTGAGGGCGTCGTCGGCGGCTGCGGACGAAAAGGCCCCCGTGAGCAGCACCGCGGCTGCGAACCGGCGAAGCACCACCGAAACAGTTCGATCTAACCGCATTCTCGCCGCACCTACTACAGCCTGCTGTCGATCATGCCGAATGATTCAGGCGAGCCTGCGGCGCAGGCTGTTCGCCTCGCGGCAAAGCTGGTGCATAACGATCCGATGGAGACTCGCCACACCGACGTCCGCTTTGCCGGCTTCGCGCTGCTTGCCGTCACGGTCACCGGCTGGGCCTTGAACTGGGCCTTCATCAAGCTGTTGCTGCGCGAATGGCCGCCGCTGTTTTCGCGCGGCGTGTCGGGGGTCGCGGCTGGCCTCATTCTCGCATGCATCGCCAGCGCGCGCGGCGAAAGCCTGAAGGTGCCGCGCGGTGCATGGGGGCCGTTGGCGCTGGCCGCGTTCACCAACGTGTTCGCCTGGATGGGGTTCGGCACCGCCGCGATGGTCGACCTGTCGATCAGTGAAGGCACGCTGCTGGTCTACACCATGCCGATCTGGGCCATGCTCTTCTCCTGGCCGATGCTCGGCGCGCGCCCGCGCTTGAGCGAGGTGGCGGCCCTGGCGCTTGGCATCGCCGGCATCGCCGTGCTGTTCGCGGGCCACGAGTTCACATTTGGCGCCGGCAAATTGACCGGCATCGCGCTGGCGCTTGCGGCTGCGATCCTTTTTGCGCTCGGCAGCGTGCGGACGAAGGCGCCGCTGCCGATCGCGCCGATTGCGCAGGTCGCCTGGCAGGTCGGCCTCGGTTGCGCGCCGATGATCCTGTTCGGCCTCGCTGTTGAGCAGCCGGACTTCGCCAGGCTGAGCCCGACCGGCGCCGCGGTGATGATCTACATGACGCTCGGACCGATGGGGCTGTGCTACCTGACCTGGTTCGCAGCGCTGCAGCGCCTGCCCGCCTCGACCGCGGCGATGGGCACATTGATCGTGCCGATCATCGGCGTGATTTCGGCCGCGATCCTGCTCGGCGAGCCGCTCGGCATCCGCGAAGTTCTCGCGGCCGCGCTGACGCTCGGCGGCGTCGCGCTCGCGATCAGGCGTTAGCGGTTATGCAATCTACGATCTTGCGAACGCGATGATCCGCGTGAAGTCGTGATCATCCGCTGCACGGAGTGCGAGGATATAGCCCTTGCGGGCATCGCTGGACGCTCGAAGGTTGGCACCTCCCCAGCTGAATCGGTGGCTTCCCTGCGTCGTGACGAGCAAATCTGCGGCCAGGCGCGACCAGCGACCGTTCCCGTTTGGAAATGGATGCACCAGGACGATCCTGTGATGGAAGCGCACCGCCAACTCGTCAGCTTCGTATGATTCATATTCGATCCAGCTGCGCGCATCATCGATCGCCTGAATCATGCGAGGCTGAATGAGATGTGGCTCGACGCCGAGATTGCGCTCCGTCGTTCGGTACTTCTTTGCCCAGCGCCACACGTTGTCGAACATGCGGCGATGCAGCCCGCGCAAGAAAGCCTCATTCAATACATTGCGCTTGCGCGCGAACGCCCAACCACTTGCCTCGGCGATATTCTGCTGTTCAAGCTCGTTCAACTCGCCGCGCAAGGCGACATGGGTAGGGATGAGGCCGTCACGCTCCGCCGGAGTGATCGGCGTTGCCGCATCATCGGCTTCATCTTTCATACTTCGTCCCAGAGTCGTGCGGGACGGCTGAGCAACCGCTCGACCTGCCGGCGACGAAGCTCACGTGCGGCTTCCTCGCCTTTCACCTCCTGGTCTTCAAGACGCATGCTCTGCGCGACGGCTTCCGTTTGACGCGCGGCAACCAGATCGGCGCGCTCGCTGACGGTGTCCGCGAGCGGCCGTTCAGGCACAAGCACATAGACGAGCCGGCAGCCGAGAGCCTCGGCCGCTCGCTGCAGAGTGTTCAGCGTGACATTGCCATTTACTTCTGACTGCTCGAGCTCGACGATCCTCGGCTGAGACACGCTGAGCCGATGTGCCAATTGCGCGGTGGTCATGCCGAGCGCGTCGCGGATAGCCCGCAGCCAGCCCTTCGGTGGACGGGGACTCTCGGCCAGCGGCCGCAAAGCGGAGAAACGGTTGTCGAGGTGGCGGATGGCGTCTTTCATTCAATAAGGTATAGCCTATAATCTATGAACAAATCAATAAGCTATATCTTATTATAGACATGAATTTCGATAGGATATATCTTATCGAATTGCCCCCTCTGTGCGCGACTGCCGGGGTCCGGCAGGCGTCATGTCGTTAGTCCGCAATCACCGCTTCGATCGCCTTGATGGCCTGCTGGATCTCGGCGATCTCGCGGATGCGCTCGCGCGTCAACGCGTTCTCGCCCTGGAGCGCAAGTACAAGCTCGCGCCGGCGTTCGCGCAGGCGGACAAGAGGAAGCCGGTCTTGGGGGACGAACGAGCCGAATTCGGGATCGTGCGCCAGGATATCATGAAGCCGCATGGGAGCTCCCGCTGATGGACCCCGACAGATATCAGCACCTTGTTACTTACCCGATGCAACGATCGTTCAATTTTGAAGGTCCGCGCTCACACTTGGTTAGCGCGCGGTCGAAAGCAAAAAGGCCGGCGCGAGGCCGGCCCTTTCGAAATACACGCTGCGACGCTGATCAGTAGCGCGTCATCACCGGACCGCCGAAGCGGTAGTTGACGCGTGCGGTGAACAGGTCGGTGTCGAGGCGGATGCGATCGCTCACGTTCGGCGCGGGCGCGAAGGCGATATCGCGGTTGCCCATGAACAGGTGGTTGTACTCCAGGCCCGCCGCCCAGTTCGGTGCGAACGCCCACTCGACACCAACGCCGACGGAAGCGCCCCAGCGGGTCTCGTCCGCGGTGCCGCCGGTGACGCCGGTCAGGGTGTTGAAGTAGCGGTAGTCGACCGACTGCACCGCTGCGCCGCCCTTGGCGTAAAGCATCCAGTTATTCCACGCGTAGCCGACCTTGCCAGTGAAGAGGCCGAAGGCGTCGATGTGCGTGCGGTTGGTGAGCGCCGGGAAAAGCAGGCTCGTGCTCGAGCCGTGGAAGTCGGCCCAGTTGCCCTGCGCCTCGAGACCCAACACCCAGCTGCCGATCTGCCAGTTATAGCCGATCTGGCCGCCGACGGTGCCGCCGTCCGGGCGGTGCGAGCCTTCGTTCAGGCCTGCGGGCAGCAATTCCCAGCGGCTGTTGCTCCAGCCCCAGCCGCCGTTGATGCCGATATAAAAGCCGGTCCAGTTGAACACGGTCGCCATCGGCATCGGCGGCGCCTTCATCGGCATGCGCATGTCGGCGGCATATGCAGTCGTGGACAGGCCGACGGCTGCAACGGCAACTGCGAGAAACTTCCTGATCATGTGAGAACCCCCGTTGTGTTGCAGACCGAATAAGCCCGCAGCAGTTAAAGGGACCCGAACGCACCGGCCGTCGTGTCACTTCTGTTGCCGTCTGTGGCGAACGCGCAACAGGTATTTAGCATCTGTTAAGCATAACGCTGTCCGCGCCGGCGTCGGCGATTCCTTAGTGCTCAGCGCCCGGCCAGCACATACAGCGCCGCACGGCCTGACAGCCAGCCGGCCAGCCCGACGACGGCGCCGCCGAGAGCCAGCAGCGCCATGCCGAACGTATCGGTGTAGGTGCCGAAGGCGCCGAACAACGTCGCGACGCAAAAGGCGACCCACGCTGCGGACAAGAAGCCCACGGTGAGGCCGAGCCAGTTCAGGACCTTTCCCAGCCTTGCGAGCACATCGTCGGCGGCAGGTCGCGCAACACGCGGCGCGAGGTGCACCTGTTTGCCCGGCTCGCGAGATCCTTGCAGCTTGTCCCGCTGCATGGCCGCAACGCGCGCACGCCAGCCTCTCCACCAGGGCAGCGGACCGGCCATCAGCCCGCGCACCTGCGCGAAGTACAGACCAACGAAAACCTTGTGGTCGATCTCGATCCCGCGCGCCGAACATGCGCCGAGAAATGCAGACAGGTGTTGCACCGGCACCCTGTGCACCTTGATGTCCTCGCCACCGTCCAGCATCTGCGCGCCGGGGGTGAGATCCTGTGCAATGAAGAACGTCACCCGCTCGGTGGTCATGCCCGGTGAGATCGGACCGCTCGCGACCTCTTCGATGCTGCGCGCCGTGTATCCGGTCTCTTCGCGCAACTCGCGGAGCGCGGATTCGATCGCGGTTTCCTGCGTCTCGCCCGCACGCGCACGATCGATCAGGCCGGCGGGCCAGGAAATCACCGGCGCCTGCTGGGTCCGCCGAAATTCCTCGACCAGGACGACGTGCCGGTCATCGATCGCGACAATGCAGACCACACCCGCTACGTTCACGCGGTCGGCGAACTCCCAGCCGTCATCGTCCATCAAACGGATGAACCGGCCTTCGAACAGCGTCTTTATCATGCAAGCGTGGCCCAGAAAAATTTCCCCTGGGGCACCTTATCGTCCGCGGTGGCGGGCGTCACGAGACCGCCGGTTGAGACTCGCGCGTCCGCGTGCGACGATGCTGGACGCCAGGGAGAAAACGCATGCCATTCTATGAAAAAGGCGCTGTCCGCATCCACTATCAAGAGACAGGCTCAGGCTTTCCGCTGCTGATCCTTCCGGGGGGCGGGCTGAACGCGACCATGTCGTTCTACACGACCATGGCGCCGTTCAACGCGATGGAAGAGCTCAAGGACAGGTATCGCTGCATCACGCTGGATTCGCGCAACGCCAATGGCGGCCAGTCGTCCGGTCCGCTCGAGGTCGAGCGGCCGTGGGACGCCTACGCGGACGACCATCTCGGCCTGATGGATCATTTGGGCATCAAGGAATTCCTGGTGCTGGGCTTCTGCATCGGTGGCCCCTTCATCTGGAATCTCCTGAAGCGCGCGCCCGGGCGCATCGTCGCCGGCGTGCTGGCGCAGCCGAGCGGCTTCCGCCCCGAGCAGCCCAATCTGTTTTACAACAACAACATCGAGCGCTGGGGACCGCCGCTGTGCGCCCGCAACCCCGCCATCACGATGGCGATGGTCGGTGCCTTCCTGAACAAGATGTATCGCACCGACGCCGACTTCGTCTTCACCGTCTCACGCGACTTCGTGCGCAGCTGCCAGACACCGGTGCTGGTGCTGCCGGACGACGTTCCGGCGCACCCGTACGCAGTGGCCATGGAATCCGCCATGCTCGCCCCGAATTCGGAAGTCAGCCTCTATCCCTGGAAGGATCCGGCGGACCGGATTCCTCTCGCCGTGCGGCACATACGCTCGTTCCTCAAGGCGCATGAGCCCGGCCGAGCGCGCTGAGGAACTCTCTTTAAACCAAGTGGTTTCTGCACAGGCTTTTCCCCCGCTTTGTCAGGTTGTCCCCTGCTCTGCGGCAACTTTGCGTTGCTTGCATTGGGCGACAAGGTCTAGAATTGTAGGAACGCAGTCACAGTTTTTGGTCCACGGACTGGTGGGATCATGCTTACTGGGCCACGTGTTACGATCGCAGTGGTCCTTGCCATTGCGCTCGTGTTTGGCCTCGCGGGATGGCGCTACTTCGCCGGCGAGGGCCAGACGGTCTCGATCGCAAGGACACCCGCTCCCGTGGCCAAGCCGGCCGCGCCTGTTGTCGCGCCCGTGGCGCCGGTCGACGCCTCGGCGTCGCTGAATCAGCTTGAAGGAACGCAACAGGTTCTGGTCGACGACCTTCAGGTGCTGGAGGGCCGCGTCCTCGCGCAGGAGGCGGAGATCAGGAAGCTCAAGGACGAACTCGAAGCGCTCGGCCAGAAGTTCGATGCACTAAGCTCGTTTGCCTCGACGAAGAAAGAGACCAAAAACGCGCCGGTGGTGGAGCCTCCGAAGAAAAAGAGAAAGCGCTTCGTCAGGCGCTCCAAGAAAAGCTGAGCGAAACTCGCTCGCGCGCGCCGAGTTGCTGGTTGAATGGACGACATCCACATCGCCCCCTACGATCCGAACTGGCCACTGCTGTTCGCGCAAGAGGCCACGCGGTTGCGCGCGACGCTGGCGGCGGAGCCGATCGTCGGCCTGGAGCATTTCGGCAGCACGGCGATCCCGGACTTGCCGCAAAACCGATCATCGACATTCTGATAGCTGTGCCCTCGCTCAGTGCCGCCCGGGCGAGCTTTCCGGAGAAGCTGAAGCGCATCGAGTATGTGTTCTGGTCCGACAATCCGAAAACCGACCGGTTGTTCTTCGTCAAGGGCATGCCGCCTTACGGCGAAAGGCGCACGCACCACATCCATGTCACCGAGCCTTCCGGCGAGTTGTGGCTGCGCCTGACGTTTCGCGACTACCTGCGCGACCATCCCGAGGAGACCGCACGCTACGAAGCTCTCAAGCGCAGGCTGGCGGTCGAACACCCGACCGATCGCGAGGCCTATACGGCGGCGAAGACGGGCTACGTCGAAGAGGTGATGCAGAAGGCGGCGCGTGGGTGAGGGGCTCTAGCTAGAGCGTGATGCCTTCAATTCAAACTCCGTCGTCATGCCCGCGCAGGCGGGCATCCAGTACGCCGCAGCATTTGTGAGTGAATCTCGGACGCTCTGGAATACTGGATCCCTGCCTTCGCGGGGATGACGCAGAGATAATCCGGGCTCCGACTTTGCTAGCCTAGCCTCATCACGCCTTAGGCGCCCTTTTCGCATCCGCCTCGCGCAGCTCCGTCTTGAGGATCTTGCCGTAGTTGTTCTTCGGCAATTGCGCGACGAACACGTAGTCCTTCGGCCGCTTGAAGCGGGCGATCTCGTCGAGGCAGAGGCGGTCGAGATCCTCGGCGCTGGTCTCGCCGACCACGTAGGCGACGACGACTTCGCCCCACTCGGGATCGGGCCGGCCGATCACGCTCACCTCGCGCACGCGGTTGTGCTTCAACAGCACCTCCTCCACCTCGCGCGGATAGATGTTGGAGCCGCCGGAGATGATCACGTCCTTGGAGCGGTCCTTCAGCGTCAGATAACCCTCCGCGTCGAACGCGCCCACATCGCCGGTGAACAGCCAGCCGTTCTGGATTGCTTTCGCCGAGGCCTCCGGATTCTGCCAGTAGCCCGGCATCACCACGTCGCCGTGCGCGCAGATCTCGCCGGTCTCGCCCACGGGCAGCGGTCGGCCTTCGCTGTCCGCCACCACCACATCGACGCAGGCATAGGGCCGGCCGGCGGAGCCGAGCCGCTCGGCCCAGCGCGGATGTGCGCGATCGGCGATGTCTTCCTTCGTCAGGGTCGTGATCGTCATCGGCGCCTCGCCCTGCCCATAGATTTGCGCGAAGCGCGGCCCGAAACGATCGAGCGCCCTGATGGCGTCCTCGACATACATCGGCGCACCACCCCAGACGATGGTGCGGATATTGGCCGGGTCACAATCGGCCTCGCTCTCGGTAAGCCGCTTGATCATGGTGGGTGCAGCAAACATCGAGGTCCGCGGCCAGCGCCGGAACAGCGCAAAGATCTCGTCGGGCTCGAACGCGCCGGATTCGGGAATGACATTGATGCCGAGCCGCGCCACGTGCGGCATGATGTACATGCCCGAGCCGTGGCTCATAGGTGCTGCATGAAGCACCGCGTCGCCCGCGACGGTCTGATCGACTTCGCCGAGATACGCATGGCTCGCCCAGGCCAGCACCCGGTGCGTCAGCATCGCCCCCTTCGGCCGGCCGGTGGTGCCGGAGGTGTAGAACAGCCAGGCGAGATCATCGCCCGCGCGCGACGCAGGGCGGATGGAGTCGGCCGTGAACAGCTGCTCGTGTTCGGCCGAACCGATGGTGATCAGCCGCTGCAGCGTCTTGGGCGCATGCGCGGCGGCGGCCGCTTCCAGATCCTTCGACACGAAGCACACGCGCGCGCCGGAATGCTCCAGGATGTAGGCAAGCTCGCGTCCATGTAGCTTGGCATTGACCGGCACGGCGGCAAGGCCCGCATGCCAGATCGCGTACAGCGCCTCCATATAGTCCGGCGAGTTCTTCGCGAAGATCGCCACCCGCTCGCCTGGCTGCAGCCCGCAACTCGCGCGAAGCGCACCCGCGAGCTTTGCCGCGCGGCCAGCGAGTTCGCCATAGCTGCGCACCACGCGCGTTCCGAGCCCGATGGCCGGACGATCGCCGTGACTGAGACCTGCACGCTCGAGCCAGATCGCGATGTTCATTCCGCCGCTCCGAATCTTCAGGACGCCTGAACGCCAGCCGGCGTCGCTAACGACAATCCCGTCGCCGCTTCCAGCTCGGCAATCGCTTGCGCGGCATTGAGCACCTTGATCGTGGTCATGCCCATCTCGCGCGCCGGCTTCAGGTTGACGCCGAGATCGTCGAGATAGACGCAGCGCGCAGGCTCGACGCCGAGCGCATCGGTCATCATCCGATAGATGCGTGGATCCGGCTTGCGCAGACCGATCTTGGCGGATTCGATGACATGATCGAACAGTGCCATCACCTCCGCGACATACAGCGACCGGCCGGTCTTGCTGCCGATGCTGTTGGCGGGAAGGTTGTTGGTGATGCAGCCGGTCTTGAACCTGGCTTTCACGCGTCGCAGCGCTTCGACCATCTCGGGCCGCAGATCGCCGGACAACAGCGGCAACACGTCCCTGCCCCGCACCTCGGCGCCGAGCGCCAGCGACTCCGCAGCGAACAACCGGTCGAAGGTTTCCAGGTCGACCTCGGCGCGCTCGAACTTCGCCCAGGCGTTCTCGAAATGGTTCGCAGCGTTGGTGCGGCGGATGATGTCGGCGGGCAGTCCGCGTTCAGTCTCGTACCGCGCGAAAGCTTCAAACGGCGACGAGGTGATCACCCCGCCGAAATCCCAGATCACTGCTTCAACCGTCATAACCTGTTCCAAACGAACCCGAGTGTGTTCTTAGCACACCTTATATCAAGGTCGCCGGTTCAGACGGATTCTTCAGGACGCGGCTTGACCTGCCCCTTCCCAAAGGCCCCCGCCTCGGCCAGCGACGCAAGACGGCGGTCGTCATACCCCAGCGTCTTGCGCAGCACATCCTTGGTGTGCTCCCCCAAGAGCGGTGCGGCCACAGGATCGACGATCGGCGTGCCCGCCATTTTGACCGGCGGCTCGATGTTCGGGACTGAGCCCGCGGTCGGATGCGGGATCTTGCTCACGCGCCGACGTGCTCGCGACTCCGGAGCATCGAACCCTTGTGCGACCGTGCGAAGGTAGCCAACCGGGACGTTGGCCTTCTTCATCTTCGCCATCCAGTGCTCCAGCGTGTCCTGCTTGAAGAGGCCGGCGATGACGGCGCGCAGCGCCTCCTTGTTGGCGGTGCGCGCTTTTCGCGATTCGAACCGTGGATCGGTCATGAGATCCGGCTTTTCCAACACGTCGTTGACCAGGCGGCGAACCAGCCGATCATTGGCGCAGGCCATATAGAAGGGTCCATCGGAGGCCTCGTAGACGCCGACGGTGGGAGATCCGTTCGGCGAGTTGCCGAAGCGTCCGGGCGTGTCGCCGGTGATGAGATAGGCCATGCCATAGAACGCGGTCATTGCCATGGCGATGTCGTACAGCGCGACTTCGACATGCTGGCCGCGGCCGAGCCGGTCGCGTGCGACCAGTGCCAGCAGGATCGCGTTGCAGGCCGACATGCCGGTCGCGAGATCGACGATCGGCGGCCCGGTGCGCACGGGCTGCCCGTCCGGAAATCCGTTCAGCGACATAAAACCGCTTTCCGCCTGCGTAATCGGATCGAAGCCCGGCCGCAGCGCGAATTCTCCCTCGCGGCCATAGGCCGAGATCGAGCAATAGATCAGGCGCGGATTGGATGGCTGGACCGACGCATAGTCGAGACCGAACTTCTTCATCACCCCGCCGGAGAAGTTCTCCACCACGACATCTGCCTTGGCGATCAGCTGGCGCGCAACCTCGAGCGCGGCCGGGTTGGTGAAGTCCAGCGCGATGCCGCGCTTGTTGCGATTGAGGCTCAGGAAAGCTGCGCTCTCGCCGCCAATCTCCGCATGCTCATAGGCCCGCGTGTCATCGCCGCCGTCGGGATTTTCGATCTTGATGACCTCGGCGCCGAAGTCGGCGAGCGTCTGTGTGCAGGCCGGACCTGCGACCACCCTGGTGAAATCAACCACCAGCAGGCCGTCGAGGGCGGTCGGCTCCCCCTTCGGCCGCGGCGCGCGCGTCGGCAGTTCCGGTCTCGCCATGGTCAGGCATCCCCTTCTTGATTTGATTCATTTGTGTCGATTGGCCGGCGCAAAGTCCACTCCCCCGCAACAATCCTCCTATGCGTCACGGAAGCGCCAGCATATGCTTTGATCCAAGAACAATGATTGGGAGGACCGATGAATACTCCTCTTCTTCGCAGCGGCATTTTCCTGGCCCCGTTCCACGCCAAGGGCGGAAACCCGACAGTGGCGCTCGAACGCGATCTCGAGCTGCTGCAGCATCTCGACAAGCTGAACTATCACGAAGCATGGATCGGCGAGCATCACTCCGGTGGCGTCGAGATCATCGCCGCGCCCGAAATGTTCATTGCGGCCGCAGCCGAACGCACCCGGCACATCCGCCTCGGCACCGGCGTGTCGTCGCTGCCCTATCACAACCCCTTCATGCTCGCGAGCCGCATCGTCCAGCTCGATCACATGACACGCGGGCGCGCCATGTTCGGCGTCGGCCCCGGCGCACTGGTCTATGATGCGGTCAAGATCGGCGTCGCCGTTGCCGATCAACGCCGCATGATGAACGAGGCGCTCGACGTCATCATCGCTCTGTTCAAGGGCGAGACCGTCACCAAGGAGACGGACTGGTTCAAGATACACGACGCGAAGCTTCAACTTGGCTGCTACACCAAACCGATGATCGAGATGGCGGTCGCCAGTGCCAGATCGCCATCCGGCGCGCTCGCCGCGGCACGTCATGGCCTCGGCATGCTGTCGATCGGCGGAGCGACGCCGACCTCGATCGCCCATCACACCGCCAACTGGGGACTCTACGAGACCGAAGCGCGCCGTGCCGGCCACGTGCCCGATCGCTCGAAGTGGCGCGTCGTGACGCTGATGCATATCGCCGAGACGCGCGAGCAGGCGAAGAAGAATGTCCAGTTCGGGCTCAAGGCGTTCTGCGACTACTTCCGCGAGATCGCGACCTTCCCGATCGTTCCGGCCGACGTGCCCGACGACTACGACTGGCTGGTCGAGACCGGCGCCGCCTGCATCGGCACGCCCGACGACGCGATTGCGTATATCGACAAACTGCTGCAGGGCTCAGGCGGCTTCGGCGTCATCATGGAGCTCGCGCACAACTGGGCCGACTGGGAGGCGACGCGCAAGCATTACGAGCTGATGGCGCGCTACGTGCACTCGCACTTCCAGAAGAGCTTTGCGCCGCGCGTTGAGTCCTACGCGCACGCGGCCGCACACTTCAAGGAGTACACCACGGAGTCCGCCGCGGCCGTCAATGCGGAGATCGAGAAGCAGGCCGCACGGCAGGTGAAGACCGGGACCTAGCCGTCATTGCGACCCGCCTTCGCTCTTCGAGCTACGGCGGGCAAGGCGAAGCGACTTGTCCGCCGTAGCCCGCAGGGCGAAGGTGGAAGCAATCCAGCGCGCGCGTAGCGCGCCACCAAGAAAGCTGAGCGCGCCGCGAGTACGTTGCGTCTTTTTTTGCGCGCTGCGCGCGCGCTGGATTGCCGCGTCGCTTCGCTCCTCGCAATGACGCGGAGGGCTACTCCGGGTACTGGATGTCTTCCTCAACGGCGTCGCGGCCCGGTGAAGGTCTAGGCTTGGCTTGCGCCTTTGCGGGCGGGCTTGCAGGCCTTCACGCGGAACGCATCTTCCATTCCCACACGCACCTGTTGCTCGGCCGCCCGGCTCAGCGAAAGCAGCGTCCCGGTCATCGCGCGGACCTCCACCGTTTCGACAAGCGTCAAAGAGAAGAACACGAACGCCGGCAGCGCGAGAGAGAGCCTCCGCCGCAGATGATTATGTTTCATGTTTGTCTCCTGTAATGTTCGTCGCCCACCTTCTCCAGCCAGTCCGAGGCCCTGTCCCTTCCGCCTCCTGGATCGCGATGTGTGTCATCGCCGATGTCTGACTTGCGCTGTGCCGGTGTTCTTCACCCGGTGGAAACCAGATGCATCCCCCGTACGGGGGACCTCAGCCACCCCAGCGCATCATCGGCCCTGTTCCCCGTTCATCATTGTGTGATGCGCGACGGAAGGGATACGAGGAACGTCGGATGCAACTGCAGGTTCTCCTTTCGTCGCTGAAAGGAGGATCCAATGAGGCTCATTCCCATCATCGCGCTTGCGGCCCTTGCCGCCACGCCTGCATTTGCGGGTGGGGCCAAGAAGAAGAAAATGCATATGCATTCGCACGGCTACTATCAGGTCGAGCCGGGCTGGCGCGGCGCGCGCAACGAGTATCGCCGCGGCGGCGGCTACCTGCGCGGCCCCAACGTCTATTCACCGGCCGGCCGCTATATCGGCCGCGATCCATCGCCGAACGTTCGCCAGCGCATGTATGACGACGATCTGCGCTTCCGCGAGCAGCTGTGAGCCGTTCCACGCGGGAACAATCGCGCCTGCTCGTGCGTCGACCACATGATCAACGACGGAGGCTGACATGGGTTTTGGAAAAGGTGCGCTGCTCTGGCTGATCGGCATACCGCTGCCGATCATTCTTCTCCTGGCGCTGTTCTGGCGCTAGCAAAAAGCCCCGGACTAGCATCCGGGGCTTTTCTGTTGCGAGGCAGCTTGCGGTCACTGCATCATTGTGTCCGCGATCTTCTCCGCCGTCATCAGCACGGGAAAATTCGTGTTGGCGCATGGCACCACCGGGAAGATCGAGGCATCGACCACGCGCAGGCCCTGAACGCCTTTCACGCGCCCCTGCGCATCCACCACCGCCATCGGATCGTCGTCCCGGCCCATGCGGCATGAGCATGAGGCGTGCCACACGCCGATCGCAGCCTTGCGCACGAACGCTTCCAGCGCATCGTCGTCGCTCATGACGTCTTCGAACGTGAAGCCTTCGACGACGAAGTTATCGATCACGTAGTTGCGCAGCGCCGCCGGCCCGTCCATCAGCGTGGCGGCAACCGCCGTGAGCATTCTGTTCTTGTTGTTGACCACGCCGATCTTGCGCACCCGATCGGAGTAAGACGCCGGGAACGGCTTGTCGGTCACGGCTTTCAGCGGCGCGCTCATCTGCAACGCCGCCGTCTTGCGAAAGCCGGTCATCAGCCGATCGAGGTCGCGCCTGTCCGAAAGCAGGTTGAACTCGACGATCGGCTCGGCGCGCGGATCGCGCGAGGCGAGCTTCACCTGCCCGGTTTCGGAATAGGTCTTGTTGACGAAGGTAATCAGCGAGGCGATCTGTTCACCGACCGCGTGCCATGCGGACTTGCTGAGCACGACGACGAACATGTCGCCCTTCGGCACACCGGGCAGGCCCGAGGAATAGCGCAAGCCCATCTGCATATGGCGGCGGGTGTGCGCGTTCATGCGCGCGCCACGGCGGATGTAGGACGAGAGCGAGATCGAGGGATGGTCCATCAGCCGCTGGCCGACACCCGGCAGGCCCGCGAGAACGGGGATACCCAACTCCTTCAGATGCCCGACCGGGCCGATGCCGGCGCGCAACAGATGCGCCGGCGAATGGATCGCGCCAGAGGACAGGATCACCTCGCGGCCACGGAACTCCACCTCCCGCCCCTCGACCAGCGCCTTCACGCCGACGCAGCGGGTGCCCTCGAACAGCAGCTCCCTGACCAGCGTGTCAGTGGAGATCGTCAGGTTGGCCCGCTTGCGCGTCTCGCGATCGAGATAGCCCATTGCGGCCGAGACGCGCTGCTCGGACTGATTGGAGTGCGTGACCGGGAAATAGCCGTCGACGAATTCACCGTTCTGATCGGGCAGGAAAGCGTAGCCGGCCTGCTTGCAGGCTTCAGCCGCGGCTTGCGAGTGCCGGGTCCAGTGCTCCTGCGGAATGCGGCGCACCGGGATGCGGCCGTCCTTGCCGTGCAACGGCCCATCGAAATCAAGGTCATGCTCGACCTTCTTGAAGTAAGGCAGCACGTTCTTCCAGCCCCAGCCCGCAGCGCCGCGCGCTTCCCATTCGTCGTAGTCGGTCGGCGCGCCGCGGTTGGCCATCTGGCCGTTGATCGAGGAGCCGCCGCCCAGCACGCGCGCCTGCTCGTATTTGCGCAGCGGCGGGCGGTTCTCTTCCGGATTGTTGTGGCTGACCACCTGGGTGGTGACGCGCAGCTCGGTCCAGTGGAAGCGTGGATCGAAATAGGCCGTGCCCGGATAGCTGTCGCGGATCTCCGGCGGCTCGTTGCCGGGCGGCGTGTCCTGACCCGCCTCGAGGAGAAGAACCTTGTTGGCGCTTTTCGCGGAGAGCCGGTGGGCCATCACCGAGCCCGCCGAGCCGCCACCGACAATGATGGTGTCGTACACTTTGGCATTTCCTCTGTTTGTTATTTGTTCGCAGAAGCTAGCGCAGCTCCGTCACCGGGTCACGCCGGCCCCACCATTGGCAGCTGTACGGCGGACGCATCGGAGGCAGGAAAGCTATTTAAGTTCAATGGGCTAAGTGATGATATAAAACATTGAATATACTATTGACATATACAAGGAAATCTATCATCATCTTGGAGATGCCAACAACCTCCCATAGCCAGACCGACCGCGCCCTTGCGCTTCTCAAGCGAAAGGGCATGGCGCGACTGACTGAATTTATCGACGCCGGGATTACGGCTGCGACGGTGTCTCGCATGAAAGAGAAAGGCCTGATCCTTCAACTGAGCCGCGGCCTCTATCAGCTTTCCGACGCTCAACTTGATGCCAATCATACGCTTGCCGAGGCTGCCAAACTCGTGCCGAAGGGCGTTGTCTGCCTGGTATCCGCTCTCGCCTTTCACGAACTGACCGACGTCATTGCTTCGCGCGTTTGGATGGCGCTTGGTCCGCGCGACTGGCGACCGGCGATCACCAACCCGCCGATGCAATTCGTGCGCTTCCGCGAAAAGATGCTGAATGAAGGCATCGAGGAACACCGCATCGAAAGCGTGAAGGTCAGAATCTACAATCCGGCAAAAACTGTTGTTGATCTCTTCCGCTACCGCCAGCCTGCAGGCCGACGCTATCATAAGAGTCCTGGCCTTAATCTTGCGCTTGAAGGACTTCGCGAGGCACTGCGGCAACGCAAGGCAACACCATCGGAAATCGCCCGCTATGCGGAGGAGGCGAAGGTTTGGCGAGCTGTCGAACCGTACCTTGAAGCGATGACCGCCAATGGTTGAAACCATCCGCAATATGGGGGCTTCAGTCCGGGCGCGCCTTCTCAATCTTTCGAAGGCGCGCAACCAGCCGCTTCAATTGCTGCTGACACGCTACGCCCTCGAACGGCTGCTGTATCGCCTGAGCACGACCAAATATCGCGAACGTTTCGTTCTCAAAGGCGCGATGCTGCTTGCGACCTGGATCGAGACGCCGTTCCGGCCGACGGGAGATTTGGACCTCCTAGCGTTTGGTAATGCTGATCCCGAGGCAATGCTCGCCGTTTTCCGCGAAATATGTGCGCTCGCTTTGGATGACGGCGTCGCGTTCGACCTCAAAAGCCTGGTCGTCGACCGCAACCGGGATGAACTCGAATATGGCGGCCTGCGCATCAAGGCCACCGCGACCATCGCCGGCGCCAGAGTTCGCGTCATCATCGATATAGGCTTCGGCGATGCCGTCGAGCCCGAGATCAAAGGGCTGGATCTGCCAGTTCTGCTTGATCAGCCTTCACCACACGTGCGCGCCTATCCGCGTGAAACCGTCATCGCCGAGAAGTTTCAGGCAATGGTTGCGCTCGGTCGCGCGAACAGCCGCATGAAGGATTTCTACGATATTTGGGAGCTGTCGCGCGCTTACGAGTTTAGTGACGAGAGCCTGGCAAAGGCCATAAAGGCGACATTCGAACGCCGAAGGACCGAGATTCCTGCAGAGCCGTCAGATGCATTGACGGCTGCGTTCGCCAACGATGCCGCGAAACAGCAGCAATGGAATTCCTTTGTTCAGGGCATTGAAGCCGAAACGCCCGACCTTCCCGCGATCGTTGCCGACCTCGCAGCGTTTCTCATGCCTCACGCAAAGGCCGCCAAATCGGCACGATAAGCCCATCCATCCCGCCCTACCCCGCCTTGCCGTCGTCGAGGCTGACAATGACCGCCGCATTCGCAATGATGATGGCATCGCCGCCGCTCTCGGCGGGAATCTCGAGCCCGCCTTTGACGGCCGTGACGGTGACCGTGCCGTAAGGCAGCTCCTTGGCGACCGCTGCGGTGTCGACTGCGCCGGGTTCCGGCACGCCGATGGTGACATCGACGATCATGTCGTGCGGTGTCTTGCCCAGCATCCTGACAAACCCGAGGCTGGAGTGACGGATGGCGTCGGAGACCGCGCGCCGCGCAGCCTTGGTGGCGTCGCGTCCGTGAACATCGACGCCCATGCCCATTTCAGTGATACAGCGCACGCGTGCCATGGCATTCCTGCTCTTGTTGTGGCGGGAATTTCAGAATGGCATTCGCCAAGTCGGCTGTCCACGGCGACGCTGAGCACGGAGCCAGCCGGTCTCGGCCTCAGGGCGATGACGGATGAAGGCGCGTATCCAGGGCAAATCGCTCCTGTGATTTGAGAGCGTAGCCTCCGGCAGCTTGTGCGGGGATGAAAAGCAGATTCCAGCTGTGTTTCGAAACAGCGCTGCGAATGACGACAAACCTGTTGGCCTTGAGCAGCGCGTCGCCAAAGGCCTGCTGTCCGGCGCTGGGGATTGACGGCGCAAGCCAGTTCGGATTCGGGACGTCAGATTCATTGACGACCAGAACGTCGTTTGGGTTCGTGATCTCGAACGCGGTTACGGAATGCGGGACAGTGTCGAGCGCGCGAAAGCCCGTATGTACAGCGACTTCGAGTATTGCTGTTGAAGCATCAAGCGAACAGTAGACGACGCGCAGCCCCTTTGAATTCCATCTGCCGCCGTACCGAAATGCGCCTTCACCATCGTCCCAGGTGCCGGCGTAGATCGATTGAGTAAGCCGCCACCCGGTGAGCGCGGGGCCCCCGAGCGCCGCAGGCAGGCTCACGTGTAGACACCATGAGCCAACCGATCCAGATGCTCCTCGACTAGTCCTGTTCCCGCAGGCGTGGACAAGAGATCAATCGGCCGCTCCTGATTGAGGCCGACGGCCGGTCGCTCGAACCACTGCTCCGCTTCGGTCTGCGAGCCCAGAACGGCGGTCGCTTTCGTCAGCAATTCGGCAAACTTCCAGACGCGTCCGCCCTGCTCCTGGCTGAGCTTCTGCGACGGGCTTTTTGCCCAGCGCTGGATGGTCCGCGAGCTGATGCCGATTGCCTGTTCAAATGATTGATGGCTCATCACTGTCAGTTGGTTGGTCAGGTGGCCAACCGCCCTGTTCGGCAATCCATGCACGAGAATTTCATGGGCGCTGTAAGGATCGGTCGGATCCGCAGCTCCGAGGATCGAGTCGCCCCCGAGCAACCTGGATGCACGCCACCGAAGATCGGCAGGTGAGCCTGACTTTATTTCGATGACCTCGTCGGCGGCCTTTCGCGCGGCGCGGCCTCCCGGCTTCTTCAGGCGTATCGTGTAGACCGCATCGGCCCCCGGGGCCGACGGGCCTGGGACCGCGGGCTCTTGGAAGGACATGCCGGCTTTTCTGGTTCCCATTGACGCCTCCGTCATCTGTCGTAAAATATGCGACACATGACGCAATTTCAAGAGCTGACTGCAAGCACCTCCTCCAGCCGCACCAGTTGCCTGACCGCCGCCTCTGCGCGATGATCCGTCTCCATTTCACAGCCCTGCGAGCGAGGTTCATGGCGATGGGTGTCGAGATCCGCGAGGATGACCTCGAAAGCGAGGACACGCGGGATTTGCTGCGGCTTCACTTGAACGGCATGCACGAAAACACGCCGGCGGAACATGTCTTCGCACTCGACGTGTCCGGCCTGAAGGCGCCGGGCATCACGGTGTGGAGCGCCTGGTGCGACGGCAAGATCGCGGGCATCGGCGCGCTCAAGGAGCTTGGCAACGGCGCAGCCGAGGTCAAATCGATGCGGACGCATCCGGACCACCTCCGCAAAGGCGTCGGCGCCGCGGTTCTGGAGTGCATCGTTCAGGAAGCCCGGCGGCGCGGTGTCAAGCGGCTGAGCCTTGAAACCGGGCGCGGTCCGGCGTTCGAGGCGGCTCTCACCATGTATCGACGCCGCGGCTTCGTTCCTGGCGGAGCCTTCAGCGACTACACGGCCAGCGAGTTCAGCCAGTTCATGCACATGGATCTTTAGCGCGCCCGCCGTTCAGTTTCCCGCGGTGCGGATGCTCGTGCTTGCTTTCAGGACTACTGTGCCTGCCGGTTGCGGCTTTGCGTAGAGGCACACGCCGACGACAGCCGCACTGAGGATCAGGCTGACCAGCATCACCTTCAGGTGGGTGCTGCGGCCAAACATCAGAAGGCGACGATCGCGGCGGCGATCCAGGCTGCGGATGCGAGCGGAAGGCCGACAACCAGCGTTGCGACAAGGCAAACCAGAGTCTTGAGCACGCGAGGCTCCTTGGTGGCCGCCGCGCTGACACAATATCGGCGGCGGCCTGTGCCGCCTCATCAATCGAATGGTTGGGCAATTCGCGACAGCGGCAGGACGTTCTTAGCGCGCCGGCAGATGCACGCAATCGAATGCTGAACTTAACCTAACCAACTAACCTTACTGCGCAGCGCCCGCCGTTCGGCCTGCAAACCCCGTGCGCACTGTCAGACACACGAAATCGCTTTTGCTCGCTGGAACGGCCCCAACCTGCTCGCGTTGTGCGTTTATGAAGCGCTCCACAAAGAAGTATCGACCCGGCATCGACGATCCGCCGAAGCCCGCGGCGGTGACCCGCGCCGTCTACTGGGTGGTCGCAGGAGCGCTGCGCCTGCTGACGATCCTGATCAAGCCTCGCCGGCCGCGTTGACGCGATCGCACGACTACAGGCGGTCGGCGCGGAACAGCAGGCCGAACGCGCCAATGCCCACCGCAACGAACAGCGGCCATGACGGGTTCTGGCACAGATCGAGCGTGTATCTGCAAACGCCCGTAAAGGCTTGCCGCTGGCTCGCCAGATAGAGAACACCTGAAAATGCGGCAAAGCCGCCGGCGATATAAAAGCTCATTGCGTCACCTCGCGAGGTAACCGTGGTTGCTCCTAGGCCACACCGCTGCAAACGCTCAACAGGTCGTTCTTGACCTCAACGATGTCCGGCACAGCTCTTGTCGGCTTCCTGCCGGCGCTTTGGGCGGCCCAGGTGCGTATCGCCCGCTGCGCGATGGATAACGAAAGCGTATCGAAAGTGGTCTGACCGGCCGTCAGCTCCGGCTTCGAGATCGTGAAATCATCGGAACGGCTGCGAACGATCATCATCGTCGTCTGCCAGCTCAGGTTCGCGGCCCGACACGCGATGACGAGACCTTCGATCTTCTGCCGCTGAAACAGCCGCTCGATCGCTTCCACAGCCACCGAGCTGAGCAGCGCAATCGCAGCGACAGTGTTGGCGTGCTGTTTTTCGATCGCAAAGTGATTGATGGTCGAGTCCTTGAGCTTGCCGACGTTGTTGAGTGCCAGAACGGTGGCCTGCGCCTTGGCACAGTTCAACGATTGCGGCGCGGCGGTCTTGCCGGGATCACCCGCGGCGCGCCCCTCAACGTCGTGCAGCCTGCTTCGCAATTCCGGAGGCGCAGTCTGCATGAGACGCGTCCGCACGGATTCAGGGGCACGGGCGAGAAGATGACTGAGCATCTGCACGGACATGTCCCGGCGCGATGCCAGGGTTTCGGCCAGACCCGCATTGTGCTCGGCGTCCCGCACGAGCCGCGTATAGCCACCTTGGGAGAACACTGCCCCGCTATTGCCCGCGAGCGTGCGCGCGACCTTTGGATCGCCCTTTCCGATCAGAACGTCCGTGACGGCTTCCTTCAGAGCTGCGCGGCTCGCGATGGCCAGCAGATGGTCCTGACTGCGCGCCTTGGCCACCTCGATGAGGTCCTTCTCCGACAGCCCCGATGACCTTGTCAGAACCGGCGCGGCAACCTTCGCGTCCTGGTGATGAGCCAGATGCCGCACTGTCTCCCGTGGCGCCGCATGCAGGTTGGCGATGGCAGCGCTGAAGGGCGAAAGTACGCTCGCCTCCACCCGGTCAACGAGCCTGACCATGACATCATCGAAGACGTCGAGGTGCTGCTCGGTCAATCGGCTGGCTTCGCTGACGAGCAGGTCCGTCAGCCGCTTGAGCATCGCAATGCGTCGCTCGGGCGCGCCGCTTTGAATTGCGCCTTCGAGTTCGGCAATGAGCATGGCACAGCCTTGCGCAGCCATCGTCAGAACGCCCTTTAAAAATTCCGCGCCGCATAATTTGCTCTGCCAAATCGGCCGATGAGCGGCTTGGGTCCTGCGGCGAAGACCTTTTCAATGCAGCAAGCGTAGGCGCGAATGGGCTAATGCGTCGTAAAGACCACGGCAGAAACCACGTGTGGTTTCCCGGTTTCCGGCAATTCAGAAGCTCTGTCTGGCAATGGATTACCGATCCTCGGAAATACTGCGGCGCACGGTCGCGAATCAAACAAATTGCGGGAGAATAAAGGGAAAGAGCGAACCCACTTGGAGCCGGAGTGGATGTGCCGCCTTTTAGACATTGCCTTTCCTGCACCGCACATCGTTGCCGCCACAATTGCGCGTGGCGAGCATTCGCAAGCCGTCGCCACCGTAGATCGAGCCGCGGCGATACATCCCGGCTGTCGTTGAGGCAGCCGATGCGCCAGCTCGCAACGATCGCTCTACTTGCTTCACTGATTTGCGGCTGCTCGCAGCCGGAGGAGACGACGCCTGAAGTCAGAGCCTGCGCAGCCAGACTCTATGTGAACTACAACCCGAAAAATATCGATCAGTGCACGGCCGTTTGCATTGCTTGCGCCAAGGGCGTGACGACGACCTGCTCGACCGCTTGCACCCTCCGGGGTGCAAAATAGCTCGACTTTTCGCGACGGAGCGTCTGGCGCTTGCCTTAAATCGTCACGATACTGGGTGGGCACACCGAACCTTGAAGACATGCCCAAGCGCCCGAGCACCACCATTGCAAGAAAGGCCTATGCGAAGGCCGACGCGGACTTCGCCACCTGGCTGATGATGGCCAAGCTCGGCAGCTTCGACGACCTGCCGGCGGACGCGCAGGGCTTTCTCATGAGCTACCGGACCCGGCTCGAAAAGATGCCGGAAGCCGAGGCGACCTCCGCGACGGTTCGGGAAGAGGTCTATGTCGCCTACTACGCGGAGATGGGCGGCGAAGGCGAAGCGCCGGACCCTGCCCCACTCGTTGCTCGCGCTGAGGACAACGTGGTCAGCTTGAAGAGCGTGCGAACAGCGAAGGCAACCCGCGCGACGGTACGCGCCTCAACCGGCGCTTCAACGCGCTCGTGGCACCCCTTCCTCATCTTCGCCGGCATGGTGGCCGCGCTCGCTGTGTTTAAATTCGCCTTCGGGTTGTAGCGACGATACGCCGCTCAACTTCGCGAGGTATGATTGCCGAAAACAGATCCTCCGCGGACCGATTTTATCCCTTGGAACTAACGGAACAGCAATCCTTTCCTACTATGGACCCCCTTGGGCTGGGGACACCCATTGGGGGGAAACATGGAGTGTCCAATCTGCGCTGCGCCTGCGAGGAGTCTCCGGGCGCCTAATTTCGATGGACGTTGCATCCGCTGTCCAGGCTGCGGACCGTTCGACGTCAGTCGAGAAGTGCTTGAACGCCACCTGCTGGACCGTCTCGACAAAGCCACGCGTCGCGACGTGCTCGCGCGCGCGCGCGAGGACACGCCGACACGCCAGCGTCCGATCATCACCAGCTATCTTTTTTAGAGCCGGAGCCGCCATGGCCGGTCAAACCGAAATCGATGCTGTTCGCAAGCTGCTCACATCCAAGCCGCGGCCGGTCGGATGGACGGAGCGGCGAGCGCGCCTTGACGAGGTCGGCTCGGTCTGGCCGGTCGCCGACGACATCAAGCTCGAGGCCGTTCAATTCGGCGGCTTGTCCGCGGAGTGGTCGATCGCACCGGAGAGCGACGCATCACGCGCTCTCCTGTTTTTTCATGGTGGCGGCTACTGCTCGGGCTCGATCCTCAGTCACCGCCGTCTCGTCACCGAGGCCGGCCGTGCCGGGGCGATGCGGACACTCGCCGTCGGCTATCGCCTCGCGCCGGAGAACCCGTTTCCGGCCGCGCTCGACGATGCGATGACGGCGTGGCAGTTCCTGCGCGGTCAAGGCTATGCACCGCAAAACATCGTCGTCGGTGGCGACAGCGCGGGCGGCGGATTGACACTGGCGCTCATCACCCGCCTGCGCGATGCGCGCTCGGTGTTGCCGGCATGCGCGTGGCTGATCTCGCCCTGGACCGACCTGACCCTGTCGGGTGCAACGCTTGCAACCAAGGACGCGGTCGATCCCATCATCCACAAAGGTTATCTGCGTGAGCTCGCCGATGCGTATCTGCCGGCCACGATCGACCGCGCGGACCCGCGCGTGTCGCCGCTCTATGCGAACCTGAATGAACTACCGCCGCTTCTCATCCAGGTCGGCTCGGCGGAAACGCTGCTCGCCGATGCGACGCGGCTTGCCGCTGTTGCGGGCGAGGCAGACGTCGCGGTCACACTCGAGATCTGGCCGCACATGATCCATGCATGGCCGGTGTGGAACGCGCATCTCGCGGATGGACGGAAAGCTCTCGCCAGCGCCGGCGCGTTCATGCGGCGGCACATGCCGTAGCTGAGATGAACAGCGGAACACTTCGTTCATCGACGCACAACTCTGCAGCCTGGGGAACGTCCCCTGCCCGCGCGGAATTAAGCGGGAGTCGGCAATGCCGCCGACGATAACAATCGTCAGGGAACACCCATGAAGAAGATTGCTATCCTTGCCGCAGCCGCAACAATCGCCGGCATCGGCTTCGCAAGTGCACAGGGCACAGGTACGTCCGGCACGCTCGACCCCAACAAGTGCTGGGACGTGAGCACCAACACCATCAAGGACAAGTCGTCGGCAATGGGTTCCACGACCGGTAGCGCATCCGGTGCCGCGACGTCAGGCTCGACCGCAGGCACGACGCCGTCCGGCTCGGCCGGCAGCACCGCGGGTTCCGCCGGCAGCACCACGACGAGCAGCAGCGGCACCGCGGCCACGGTACGCCCGGCCGGAATGCCGAGCTGCTGAGTTCGTTATCGCAAGACACAAGAAAGCCGCTCAGCAATGAGCGGCTTTCTTGCTTTGTGCCCGCGGAACTAGCGCGCGATGAATCGGGTTTGGCAAGACCACATCCGCAATTTCAACGTCATCCCCGCGCAGGCGGGGATCCAGTATCCCAGAGCGCCAGCGATCGAATCGCTGACGCTGCGGAGTACTGGATGCCCGCTTTCGCGGGCATGACGGCAGAGATTCCATCTGAACTCGTCGCGCCTGGCGCGCGCGCACTTGCTGCAACATCTCCAGCAACTCGCGTTGCGAACGGTTCCGTGCGCTAGGTCACATCGCCTGTGTCGGCAGCCGCCTAGTTTGCATGCCGAAGACAAACCTAGCCCAACAACATCCGTTCGGACGAGGACGCGACTGGATCAGCGAGCGACAAGCGCAGGCTGGACCAACAGAACGCGTCGCGCTGACGGACAGTCGAAAACGCTCAAGCCGAGGTTGGTGCGCGTGCGACGGATGCAAACAGATGCTGCGTGAAATGGGACCACAGAAATTCAAAGTTGCTGACTCTCCAGGCAGCGGTCTCTTGCGCAACATCGCAGCGCTGGCCAGGCGACCTCTACCATTCCTGCGTGGTGTCCTATGCGCAACGCTACTCCTGGCCGGAACGGCCTCGGGCCAGACCCAGAGTGGCAGCGCCGCTGACCGTGACATGGCTGACCGGTATTATCGGGCTGCTCAGGCTGGCGACGACGTTGCCCAGTTCTGCCTCGGTTCGCTCTATGCGACAGGCGTCGGACGGCCCCAGTCCGACACCGAAGCCTTTCAATGGATCGAGCGCGCGGCGCAGCGAGGAAATACCCAGGCCATGCTGGTGGCCGGCGGACTGACGGCGCTCGGCAAGGGTACGCCGAAGGATTACGTCGGCAGCTACAAGTGGGCCTTCCTTGTCGCAGAAGGCTCGCAAGCAACCGACATGAAGAACAGCGGGCGTCAGCTGATCGGCATGCTCGAGCCGCGCATGACGGCCGATCAGATCAGGCGCGCAAAAGCTGACGCCTATCAGTTCAAAGCGGTCGGCACGACGGCGGCGCCGGCTTCGGCGCCTGCCCGGATCTCGGCCACGGCTCCTGCCCCCGCACCTTCGGTTCAGTCCACGCCGGCTCCCGCATCAGCGGCGCCGCCTCCACAGCCGGCGGCAAGCGCAACGCCCGCACCAACTCTGCCTCCCGCCGCTGTCGAGGCGAGGAAGCACCTGAACAAAGAGAACGTTGACAGACTGATACAGAACGTACCCCCAAGCTATCGCAAACGTTTCGGAATTTAGAGAGCATGATCCGGAAAAGTGGATACCGGTTTTCCGAAAGGCTTGCCCCCGGACTTGATCCGAGGGTCATGCTCCAACCAAGATAACGGCGGATAGAGTCATGGCTTCCAGCAAGTGGGCGCGGCGCGCAGTAATGAGCGGTGGAGGGCTGGCCGTCGCCGGCGTCCTGGCGTTTGGCGCTTACAGCTTTCCGCAGGTGCTGCCAAAATCCCTCGCGAACCTCATCAGGCCTACGTCGGTGACCACGGCGGTGGTGCAGGTTGCGCCGGTCTCGGAGGCCGTCTACGGCACTGGAACGGTCGAACCCGAACGCTGGGCGAAGGTCGTTCCGCTGCAGCGAAGGCGTCTGGTCGAGATATGCCGCTGCGAGGGACAGGCCGTGAAGGCCGGCCAGGTCCTTGCCAGGCAGGATGACGCCGAAGAGCGCAACCTGCTGCAGGAGCTCGAGATCAATCACGAGCAGCTCGATCGCAATCTGCGCCGCGCACAAACCGACAGAAGCAAGGGCGACATCACCGCGGCCGGGCTCGAGCAGCGCGAGACGGCGTTCGATCAGTCGAAGTCCCGCATCGCCGCCCAGCGCTCAAGGCTCGATACCCTCGTGCTGAGAGCGCCGATGGACGGCCTTGTGCTGCGGCGCGACGGCGAGGTCGGCGAAATTGTCGGGCCGACCGAGGTGCCGTTCTGGGTTGGCCAGCCGACGCCGCTGCATGTCGTCGCCGAGATCAACGAGGAGGAGATCGTCAAGGTCGCCGTCGGGCAAAAGGTTTTCCTGCGCACCGAAGCTTTCGAGGGGCAGGCTTTGCGCGCGGACGTTTCCCAGATCACGCCGAAGGGCGATCCGACGCGCAAGACGTTCCGCGTCTACCTGCGCCTGCCGCAGCAAACGCCACTGCGTATCGGCATGACGGTCGAGGCCAACATCATCTTCCGCGAGAAACAGGCGGCCATGGTCGTCCCGGCCGAGGCGGTCGTCGCCAATGCGGTGCAGGAGGTCGGCGACAATGGCAGGCTCCGCCGCGTGCCGGTCACGGTCGGCGTCAAGGGATCGCGGTCGGTTGAAGTCTCCGGTGAGTTGTCACGCGGCGCTGTCGTCCTCTCGCCGGGACGACCTGACCTCGCGGAGCGTACGAAGGTTGCCTCCAGCAATCGGCCGGAAGAGACCGCCGTCGCCGCGACGCCAGGTAGCGGAAACAATGCACCGCCCGACCGCGACATGCATCCGGCCGGCGCGCAGGCCCGCGAGGTTCAGCCGGTGGGCGAGCCGGAGGATTACCACACAAGCGCATTGCGATCCGCAGTGTCAGCGCACATCGAATCCGTGGTGCTGGACACGCGCCGCAATGCCCACAAGTACCGGTAGTGAGTGATGAGTTTAAGTCGAATCTCCGCCGTCATGCCCGCGCAGGCGGGCATCCAGTACTCCGCAGCTTTAGCGCTCTGTTCGCTGACGCTCTGGAATACTGGATCCCCGCCTTCGCGGGGATGACGCTGAGAACGTGGGCGCGAGTTTGCCAAACCTGAACGCGTCACGCTCTAGACACGCTCGCTTCGAACGGAAAGCACCGCCCCGATGAATCTGCAGTTCGGCATCGCATGGACCCACGTCCGCACCCGGGTTCGCCAGACCCTGGTCGGGACGTTCGGCGTCGCGATTGGCGTTGGCTTCACGATCATGATGGCTGGATTGATGCAGGGGTCGCAAACCGATTTTCTGCAGCAGCTCGTCGATGCCATGCCGCACATCACCGTGACGGACGACACCCGCACGCGGGCGAGCCAGCCCGCCGAGCAGATCTATGCGGCGGTGGGCGTGTCGAATGCACCGAACGTCAATCTTCGCGCCGGCATCAAGACGTCCGACGCGGTCGTCGCCTCCCTCGAGTCATGGCTGCCCGGCGCGGTGGCGGCTTCGGTCAAGGTCAACGCTATTGTCACCCAGGGGCCGGCCCGCGTGGGTGTGACCCTCACCGGCATCGATCCTCGCACCGAAGCGCGCGTGTCGAAGCTTGCGACCCAGATGCGTGAAGGTCAGCTCAGCGACCTGTCGCGGGCAACGAACTCGATCATCATCGGCCTGTCGCTGGCGCAGAAGCTTGGTGTCGGCGTCGGCAACACGGTGCTCCTGGGTGCGGGCGAAGCGGTTCCGATTTCGGTGACGGTGGCGGGCATCTTCCGCTCAGGGCTGAAGCAGGTCGATGAAGGCCAGATCTATTCGTCGGTCCGCGTCGCGCAGATCATTGTCGGTCAAACCGGCCTGATCAATCAGCTGCGGCTGCGGCTGCACGATCCGTTGCAGGCGCAAAAGGTGGCGGCCCAGGTCGAGGCGCAGATCGGTTACAAGGCGGTCTCGTGGCAGGAGGCCAACTCCGACCTGATCGGCACCTTCGCGGTGCGCGACTTCATCATGATGACGGTGATGGGGGCGATGCTGCTGGTCTCGTCGTTCGCGACCTACAACATCATCTCCACCATCACCTATGAGAAGCGGCATGACATCGCGATCATGAAGTCGCTCGGAATGCGCGAATACAAGGTTCGCCGCATCTTCGTCATCGAGGCGGCGATGATTGCCTTCGTCGGCATCGCCGTCGGCTGGGTGCTTGGCTACCTGATGTGCGTGAGCCTGCAGCAGATCACCGTGTTCAATCCGATCAGCGGCGCCACGCGCCCGATTGCGATCTACTATTCATGGACGCAGTACGTCGTTGCAGGCGGCATCTCGCTCATCTGCGCCGCCGGCGCTGCATTCTTTCCGGCGCGCAAGGCGACGCGCGTTCATCCGGTCGAGATCATCAGGGGCGCGTCATGACCGAGTTTCCGCTGCAGGCAGTCAGGCTGGTCAAGCGCGTCGAGGGCACCGTCACCCATACGCTCGTCAACGGCATCGATCTGGCGGTCAGGAAGGGTGAGTTTCTGGCGATCACCGGGCCGTCCGGCTCCGGAAAGTCGTCGCTGCTTTATCTGCTCGGCTTGCTCGATGCGCCGACCGAGGGCGAAGTCGTTATCTGCGGCCACGAAACCTCGAAGCTTTCCGAAAACGAGCGGGCCGACCTGCGGTTGATGAAGTGCGGCTTCGTCTTCCAGTTCCACTTCCTGCTCCCTGAATTCACCGCGCTCGAAAATGTCATGCTGCCGATGCGCACGGCGGATGTTCTGTCGGCAAAGGAAATGGACGAACGCGCAAGGATGCTGCTTGGCATGCTTGGCCTGGAGACGCAGCTCAACAAGCGTCCCAATCAGCTGTCCGGCGGACAACGACAGCGCGTTGCGCTGGCCCGCGCGCTCGCCAACGAGCCGGAAATCATTGTCGCCGACGAGCCCACCGGCAATCTCGACGTGGCCTCGACTGAGCAGGTGTTCGGCATCCTGCGGGACATCGCCGACAGCGGCCAGACCGTGGTCGTCGTCACCCACGACGCCGCACTGGCCGCGCGCGCCGACCGGCGAATCCATATCGTCGACGGCAAGATCGCCGAGACGACATTCGGCGGCGATACACGTCACGCGACTGACGCGCACGGCGGCGAAAGTGCCGGCCATTCGGGCAGTGTCCCGGTCCCCGAAAAGGCCGATTGAGCGGAACCTGTCCCCTGCCCGAGATCGCGCGGTTTTGAAGGCGAACTTCCGTTATGTGATCGTGCAGCGTTATACACGGAAGCGAATCTCAGATTGGTTTTGCACGCTCGCCGCCCTAGAATTGCGGGAATCGCAGGACGAGCGAAATGCAGTATGTTTGCGACGCGCCGAACGGCAAGGCCTGGTTCCGTATCGAGACGGAAGATGAAGCGGCGCAGGAGTCGCGCCTGATGGGCCATACGGTCGAGAAATATTTTCGCCGTGAGCAGGAGAAGGCAGTCCAGTCCTAGCGTCCGGAGCGACCCAACGCGATCGAGCGCGACATCGGCCTCAAGGCCCATATACAGCGAGAGATGCCGCTTTTCCTCACGTTGCGCGACACGGAGGGCAATGCACTGACGACAGCGATGCTGCGGCCGGGTGGCAAGGATCGGGGCGAGTTCCGCATGATCATCGTTGGCGCGTCCAATGGCGATCCTTATCCTCAGCAGGACGCGGCCATCGCTGCGCTGGGAGCGCATTACGGTCTCACACTCGATCGCGACCGCTGCTTCCCCTACGGCCGCTAACGGTGTCGGCTCCCGATTACATGCGACTTCTGTGCCGGGATGTGCTACCAACCGTTTGTCGCAAGACGATGGCGCTGAAACTCGAAGCGGACTGCGGACAGACCCGGGGGCAGTACCCGGCGCCTCCACCTTAGCAGCTTGAGCTTAAAGGTCTCATTTCGGTGAGATTGAGGTTGTCGGAAGGCGACCTTCCCAGGCTGCTAAGGCGGGGGCGAACTAGGATCGATGGTCGCTAAGGAAGCTTCGAATTGTGCTCGGCATGATACCGCCGTTATCGGGTCAAAACCTAAATGCAAACGATAATGTTGCATTGAACGAAGTGCGCCTCGCGGCGTAACCGTTTCGGGGTTGAGAAGCACCTGGCAACAGAAGCTCTTATCGCCGCGTCATCCTAACGGATGGCGCGGCTTTGCTTTGGTGAGGCCGCAGTTTTCGTGGTCCGGACTCCCGCGTCGCGCCTGCACCTCACCAGCGATAACGATAACCGTATTCGCCATAGTACCCAGGACCACGGTACGCGTATGCGGGGCGAACAACAACGCGCCGGTACCGGGGACCATAATAGGCGGGAGCATAGTAACTCGATCGGTATCCGCCATAGTATGCGGGAGCGTAGCCGTAGTACGCTGGAGCGTATCCGCCGTAATAGCCGTAACCCGGTCCGCCATAGTAGCCGTAGCCTGGGCCGCCGTAGTAACCGTAGCCCGGGCCATAGGCATAGGCGCTGGATGCTATGCCGCCGATCAGCGCGCCAGCAAGTAGCCCGCCCGCAAGACCTGGACCCCAACCGCCCCAGCCCCCACCACCCCGCCACCGGGCTTCGGCTGGTGTTGCGGCCGCGAAGGCAGTGACACCGATAGTGGCAGCGGTAACTAACGCCAGTATTGCTTTTTTCATGGCTAAAGCCTTTCCAGTTATCCGCGAAACTTCAACCGGCGGACCGCGGAATAGTTTCCCGCGAGCACCGTTTGCGAACGGGCTGCCGCGAAATTTAATATTGGTGAACGCCCAATTCGCGCGGCATGCGGCTGATCCAGCCTGCTGCGCATCGCCTCACGGCGGGCCTGGCGCGCCGGAGGAGCCATCACCTCTAGGGAAACTCCCAGCCCGCTTTGGGTGAAACCCTAATAGGCAGCTCAGGGTGCCTTGTGCGACGGATCACCTTCCATAGGCCAGGATGAGAGTCGCCTCATGCCGCTTCCCGACACCGCCCGTGCGTCGCAGGATATCAGCGATGCCTATATCTACTTGCTTGGTCGCCTGCTGGTAACCCGTCAACAGCAGCTCGATTTCCAGGAAGGCTTCAAGTGGAACGAGCTGGTGCATCGCAAACCCGGCGCGGTGGATTGGCCCAATCCCAATCTCGATGTGGCCTATTCCGAAGCGTGGGTAGCGGTCGACGAGAGCAGTTGCACGATCGTCACCGTGCCAAAGGTTGAAGGCCGATACTACACGGTTCACTTCCTCAACGGCTGGGGCGAGACGATTGCCAACATCAACGAGCGCCTCTTTCCCAAGCGGCCGTTCGGAGAGTTCGCCGTGTGCCTGAGGGGCGCGAACGTCGCCATCCCCGCAGGTGCGACGCGCATCGATCTCCCGGTGAAATATTCTCGCGTGCTTGCCCGTGTCGAGCTTGGCTCGGATCCGAACAGCGCCATCGCCTTGCAGCACCAGTTCAAGTTCCGCGCGACCGGCACGCCGAAGCTTCCGGAAATTCCCAAGACGCCGATATTCGGACTCGAGGCGTTGCCGGGCGTCGAGGCCTTTGAGGCCGCCGACATTGCGCTCGACAGCGAGCCCGACCTCAGCGTCGGGCTCGAAGCGATGCAGGAGAAAACCCGCGCCATCGCCAAGGCCATCAAGGACGCTGCCGAGCGCGCGCGCGTCGATCAGGTGATCCGCACGCGCGCCTTCGCCGATCTCGCCAAGGCCGGGGCAATCATCGGCCACGGCACGACGCAGAACGGCTGGGCCCGCCCCGGTGTCGTCGGCGAATATGGCCTCGACTATCTGGCACGGACGCTGGTCAACAATGGAGGCATCTGGGCCAACATCAAGCCGGAAGTGCTCTACTATCGGGGAAGCCAGGATCAAGCCGGGGCCGACTTCAATGGCGACAACGTCTACACGCTGACCTTCCCCAAGGATCAGCTGCCTGCCCAGTTCGCTACGTTTTTCTGGTCGGTGATCGCCGTGGACGGCGTCCGCTTCCGCGTTCTGCCCAACCCGCTCAACCGCTTTCTGATCAACAACCAGTCGAAGCTGAAATACGGCCCTGACGGCTCGCTCACTCTATACTTCGCCGACCAGAAGCCCGCCGACGCACCTGACGGCAACTGGCTGCCGACGCCGAAAGGATCCAAATATCGCCTGACGTTCCGGTTCTACCGGCCAACGGAAGGTGTCGCGAATGCCACCTACTTCCCGCCCCCGCTCGTGAAGCGGCAGTGAACGGAGGACGTCGTGAACAACAAAATCGGTACGCCGGGCGCGCAGGCTCAAACGTCGTCGTTGAATCCGCAGCCTTTGCCGCCGTCACCGGACTGGGCGCGCGCGCTGCCGACCGGCCCGGACGCGCGCGTGAAGATCACCGAGGCTTACGCTGCGCACGTTGCGCGGGACGCCTTCTTCTGGGCGTGGCCACTGGTCAACATGTACAACCGCCGCCTCGCGTTCTCGAAGATGACGGAAAACCGATACGTCGGCCCGTTGCTCGAGGCGCCGCTCAACCGGCTCACCATGCTCATGGACTATGTCAATCCGGAAGAGCGCAATGTCGCCTGTCCGAACCAGGACGTCGTCTATGGCCTCGGCCTGCTCGCGCTGGACGTTTCACCCGTGGTGGTCCAGGTGCCTGACTTCGGCGACCGTTTCTGGGTCTATCAGATTGTCGATTTACGCACGGACAGCTTTGTTCAACTGGGCAAGATGTATGGCAGCACTGCCGGCTTCTACCTCCTGGCCGGCCCCGACTGGCAAGGCGAGGTGCCCAAGGGAATCACCCGTGTGTTTCGCGCATCGAGCAGCACCGGTCTCGTGGCACCGCGCATCTTTCAGGACGACACGCCCGAAGACAAGCGCGCGATCCAGCGGGCGCTGACCGGTGTCGTGATGTATCCGCTCGCGGAGTACGACGGCCAGATGAAGAGCATCGATTGGAGCAAGCTGCCGAAAGTCCCCGGCGCGCCGCCCGGCGAAGAAGAAACCCGATGGGTATTTCCCGAGAAATTCTTTGACGAGCTTCCCGCAGTGTTGGCCGATGCGCCGCCATTGCCCGGCGAAGAAGCGCGCTACGCGCAGGTGCTCGCCGTGCTCGCCGCGTCCAGCGACAATCCGAAAATGAAACAAGCGATGATCGAGGCTGCCAAAGGCTCCGAAGCCGATCTTGTGAATCCGCTGTTCCAGTTTCGCAACTACGGCCAGCAATTGCCGCATCACTGGAGCACGATCTCCAATGAATCTGCGTTCGGAACGGACTACTTCACCCGCACGGCCGTGGCGAAGTCCAACATCCTTGTCAATTCGCCAAGCGAGACGAAATACTTCTACCAGGACCTCGATGCCTCTGGCGCACGACTGAACAGCGCCACCCGCTATACGGTGACCTTCCCGAAAGATGGGACTCCACCGGTCAACGGCTTCTGGTCGCTCTCGATCTACAATGAACATCATTTCTTCATCGCCAATCCGATCAACCGTTTCTCCGTAGGCACGAAGAACAAGGATCTCCGACCTGGTCCCGACGGCTCGCTCACGATCTACGTGCAGACCGATGCGCCCACGGACCCGGTGCAACGGGCCAATTGGCTGCCCGCGCCGAAAGGCGACTTCTCCCTTTATGTCCGCGCCTATTGGCCGAAAGCGCCAGTGTCGGACGGATCGTGGACGCCGCCGGCGGTGCAGCGAGCAGGCTAAGTCCGCTTCTGGCACCAATTGCGTAAACTTTGCTGACGCATCGCGCCGTTCGGAGAGCATCCGCAAAAATGACTCGACTTCGTCAGGAACGCGGGCAGGATAAACGCGGCCGCTTTCTCCTGGACGTGCAGCATGAAACCACTCGACGTGATCTACCAAACCCCCGAAGAGATCGAAGCGGTCATCAAGGAGCGTGAAGCCGCAGCGGCGATGCTCCCGCCAGGCATGACCAGGCAGTCCGTGCTCGTAGATGTCGCGCGGCTTCGGTCATACGCCGACATGAAGCGTCTGCTCTCGGTGCCCGGCTGATCCATGAGCAAATCGTTGGCCGAGCGGATCGCCCGAATCCTTGTCGAAACATCAAGGGAAGTCCCAACCAAGGACTTCGTGACTTTGCTCGAGCGGGTTTTGGTGGATAAGCCGACCAGCGACGTGGCGACGATAGCGTGCTTCATGCCGGCGGAATTGCAGGGACTGCTCCCAAGAAAGTGCCTTCACTAAGCCTGCATCGTTTCGACTTGGATCGCGAGCCAAACTTCGGCCAAGGATTCCAGATATTGAACGATTGAGTGCCGGCGTGAGTGTACAACAATGTTCGGTTGGATCAGGCGATCGATCGTCAAACCGGCTGCTGTAGAAGAGTGTCAAGGAGCCGCGAAAGACGGAGCCGCGGAAGCTGAACTCCTCGAAGCTGAAAAAGTCTTACAGGTCAGAAACCTCTGCAACATGGCTTGCAAGAGCGCCGAGGCCGTCGCCAAAATGTCGCCGGAGCAAATGCTCGAGAACGCCAATCAATACGACGTTGCTCGCTATCAAGTATTTCTCCATCAAGCGACAAAGTTGACCGCCCAGTTGGCTGACCAATTCTACCGCGACGCTGCGACCGAAGCGCTGATCTACATCCTTGTCACGGCTGGAGATGCAAGACAGGCCAGGAAGCTGTTTTACGAACTGCGCGTTCGCGACATTCGCGATGAGCTCCTTCGCTACTATCCCAACCTGGCCGAAGAACCTTCAAAGCAGCGTAGCGAAAACGGCTAGTGCGTGATTAGGTTGGCAAAGACGTATCCACAATTTCAGAAGAACGGCGTCGCTTCGCTCGCCTATGCGCGGGGATCCAGTATTCCAGAGCGCCAGCGATTTGGTCGCTAACGCTGCGGAGTACTGGATGCCCGCTTTCGCGGGCATGACGGCGGAGAATCGATCTAAAGGCCTGACGCCGCGAACACGCCAAAACGAAAAAAGCCCCGCCGAAGCGGGGCTTTTTGTGATTGTAAACGCTTAGAAGTGGAAGTTCACACCGACCTGGCCGGAGTGGAAGCCAATGTTGCCGGAGGACACGCCCGGAGGCACGAGACCTGCGAAATACGTCTCGCTGCCGAAGTCGCGATAGAGGTATTCGAACTTGACCGACCACTTCGGGGCGAACATCCACTCGACGCCGGCACCGACGGTCCAGCCGTGGTGGAAGTTGCTCTCGCTGACGCTGAGCGGCGGGATGGTGATGCTGAACTTGTTGTCAGCCCAGGCATAACCGCCGGTCGCGTAGAGCAGGACGGTGTCGAAGGCCATGCCGATGCGGCCGCGCACGGTGCCCAGCGACTGGATCTCGGAGCCGACGGTGATGCCGAGCGCAGTCGCGCTGGCATTGATGTCGGCAAAGGCGGCATCCGCCTCGAGGCCGAACACGAACTGGCCAGTCTGCCAGTTGTAGCCGACCGTACCACCGCCGAAGCCGCCCTTCATGCGCGGAGCGGCGACGCCGGGGACGACGAAGTCGTCGCTGGAATTCTCGGAGGCATAGCCGCCCATCGCACCGATGTAGAAGCCGCTCCAGTTGGTCGCCGGGCTGACGATCGGCGGGGCCTTCGTGTAGCGCGGAGCCATATCGGCCGCGACAGCAGCTCCCGACACGGCGAACGACAGCAGCAGACCCAATGCAAGTTTCTTCATTCTACCCCCAAGTACCTTCCAGGTACCTTTCAGTTTCGTTCCTGGTCCGCGGGCAAGGCAGCGCCACAACCCGCAACCGGTGATGGGCCCCTGTCGCACGTTCACTTACCGCGGCCCAGTGCAAACCGACCATTTTTCAGCCGATCGGGCGCAGAAGGGCGGCAGTGTGATGTATTTGCATCGTCCAATTTGACGCTGCTAAATCAAATACTTGGATGATTCTTTCGGGGATGAGGCTCGAATCCGGCGCTGCTGGAGCCGGAGTTTTAGCCGTCGCGCCGGAACGTAGCCGGAATGCGCTTCGGTACGGCAGCGGACGATGTGCGCGAATCCATCGTTACCCACAGCCGCGTGTCCCCAAACAGCGCTTCAGCGGCCCTTCGATTCGCGGGCCGAGCCTCACGGCGACGGGTGCTAGCGCGTCAGGGTGACGTCGACGCCTCGAAAATCCGAGTTTTGCGAACGAATGGCGATGACTTGACGGTTGCCGTTGGTCTGCACGACCAGCGTGCCTGAGAAGCCGTTGGCTTCCACAAGCGCGTCGATCTTATCGCCGCTGATCCGGCCCGTAAGCGTGCCGTTCAGGTTGCGGCTGGTTTCGTTCCAGTTGCCTGACAGCGTTGGGCCCGAAGCCGTCACGTTGGTCGTCAGGTCAAAGCGGTAGCTGTCGCTCGCGCAACGCAGAACCTGGCCTAATCCCGAACCGGTTTCTGAAACAGTGTAGGTGGCGCGGCAGCGAATCCGCTCCTGGCCACCGTCCTTTACAAGAATATGGCCGTTGCCCGACCAGCCGCCGCTCAGATGCTTGAAGGGTGCGGTTTGGGCCAGGCCCCCGGACGACAGGACCGTCATCGAGACCGCGAATGTCGCGGCAGCTAACAACTGCCTTGATAGCTGGCTTGCAGGCCAATTGCGCACGCTCATGAACGTCGCTCCAATGAATCCGCGACGCCGTTCCGACTGCGCCCTGATCAACAACGCCTCCTGATCACATGAGGTTCCCAATTTCGCAAGACACAAGAACTAGGGCGCGATGAATTGGTTTGGCAAAGCCGTATCCGCAATTTCGACGTCATCCCCGCGAAAGCGGGGATCCAGTATTCCAGAGCGTTAGCGATGAAACCACTACCGCTGCGGAGTACTGGATGCCCGCTCATAGGCGAGCGAAGCGACGCCGTTCCTCGAACGGCTATGGGCATGACGGCGGAGATTCGATCTGAACGCACCCTAGAGCGCGCGTGGCTGTCGCCGCGACATCTCCAGTAGTTCTTCGATCTCATCGCGCAGCATGCTCTGCGAGGGCATGGGTTCTGGGGCGATCGGCCTGGCAAACGATGACGTATCGAGCCTGGGCCTGACATGGCGCATGTTCTCCTCAAAAGGAACAAGCGCCTGCTTCCGCCGACCGAGGAACATGACTATCGCGCCGCCGGCGATGACGGCGAGAATGGCGCCTGCGAACACGAAACCATAGTTGCTCGGGTTGCTGATACCGACGGTCCCCTGCTCGGCCGGCTCCACCGCAGCCGCGGCGAGGACGACAGGTGCTGCGCTGCTTTCGGTCCGTGGCGCCGGTGCCGGTGCCGACGCAGGCGTGCTTGGCATCGGTGCACTCTCGGCGGAAGCCGCATTGGCGTCGGGCCAACGTGAAGCCATCGTCCAGTTGCGCGGCGTCGCGCTCTCGGATGCGGCCGGCGCTGCTTCCGCCTGCGGCTGCGCGGGCTGTGGCTGCATGACCTGTGGCTGCGCGAGCTGCGGCTGCACGAGTTGCGGCTGAACCAGTTGCGGCTGCTGCAACTGCCGCTGCGGGATGGTCGCCACCGGCTGCTGGAACTTTGGCCCGTCGATCAGTTCGGCTCGCGCGTCCGACGTGGACGGCTGAACACTGCTGTCATCGGGTTGCTCGACAAGCGCGTCCGTAATCGGCTGCCTCTTTGCCCGCGCGACCGGCGCCGCCTTCTCGGCCGCCGGCGGCGTCTTCTCGGCCGACGCCGTCTTATCGACCGGCACTGTCTTCTCGCCTTCGTCGGCGAGATACCAGCACTTCTTCTTGAGCTCGCGGTTCGTGCGATAATACCAATGCTGGCCGGCAGGCGCCGGGCCATTCGGCTTGGCAATGCATTCGTCGGCTGCAGGCGCAGCGACGCTTGATGTCGCTGCCAGCGCGGCGCTCGCAAGCACCACTGACGCGAATAGACCGAAACGGTTCCCCATCTCTTCTCCACCCAAATGAAATTGCAGACGTGAAGCGACGTGCTCCACTCACTAGGCGCGCTTCTTTCTGCGACAGTTGGGCGTGGATGCGACGCAAATGCGCCAGAGCGGGGCATCTTTGCGGCTGGTTCCAAGATGGCCAAAGTGTGCGACGGCACACTGCTGCATAAATCAGATCGTCATCACGGGATTCGCCGATAGTTCCCCTAAGAAAGCGGCATGACGAATGTGAAGCGGGTTTCTTTTTCGGTCGAGGTCACATCGAGTGCACCGTTGTGCGCCTTTGCGATTTCCGACGCGATATAGAGACCCAACCCGAGGCCCTGCTTCGACGGCCGCACACTGCCGCGATAGAACGGCTGAAAGAGATATTCCCTGACGTCGTCGGAGATAGGCTCGCCGGCGTTCGTCACATAAAGCTCGAATGAGCTCGCGTAAGTCGCCCCATGCGCCCTGATCGGCTGAGCGGGATCGCCATGCGTCACCGCATTCCCGAGCAGATTGGAGAACATTTGCGCGATCCGCGCGGGGTCGCAGGTGACAAGCGTCTTGAGTTCGAACGTGGTCTCGATCGTTCGGTCAGGATGATCCATGACGATTTCCGCCACCACCTGGTGGAGGACGGGCTCGAGGTCGGTCGGCACCTTGTCTCCCAAGGCAAGACCGCCACCCAGCCTCCCGCGGGCGAAATCCATCACGCCGTCGATCATCTTGGCCATGCGATCGACGCTCCGCTGCATCATCGCCTCGATCTGCTGGGCCTTCTCCGGCGAATTGGCCGTCACCAGCAGCCGTGCGCCCGCCGAAAGCGCGGCCAGCGGATTGCGCAGGTCGTGCCCAAGTACGGCGATGAACTGCTCGCGCAGTTCAGCCAGCTCGCGTTCGCTCTTGAGAAAGGACTCGGAGGCCGCATAGAGCTGCTCGAGCTCCTGCTTGGCGCGGTCGGCCTCTGTCCGCGCCTTCAGCAATTCGCGTTCGTAAAGACGCCTGTCCTCTGCCTTGAAGACGGCGAACCTGATGAACAGCGCCTGCCCGTCTTCGCCGCGGCGCTCGACGGCATTGGCGATGACCGGCAGCCGCTCGCCCGTCGCGGTCACCATGTCGAGGGCGAACTCGTCGAAGAAGCCCTGCATGCGCAGCAACGGCGCCACATGGGTTTCGTAAAAGATGCGGCCGGCAACGTTGAGAAGGTCGCTGAGACGCTTGCCGATCAATTCATCGTCGGCAAAGCCGGTCCATTCCGCAAGTGTCGCGTTGGCCTTGATGATGCGGCCGTCGGGCAGCAGCGAGAGATGACCGCACGGCGCGTTTTGATAGAGGTCCTCAAAGTCGTCGTCAGCGTGCGCCATGTTCAGACAAAGTCGCGGATCGCCGCGATCACCTCGTCCGGCGCGCTCAGGTTCGGGCAGTGACCGGTCGCCTTCAACTGAACGAGTTTGCTGTTCGGAATCTGCTGATGCACGAATGCCCCGACTTGCTCGGAGGCGATGATATCGTTGCTGCACTGAAGGATCAGCGTTCGGGCCTTGACGCTGTGCAGGTCCGCCCGGTTGTCGGACGTGAACGTCACGCGGGCAAATTCCTTGGCGATATCGGGGTCGGTCCGGCAGAAGCTGTTCGTCAGCTCTTCGGCAAGTTCAGGCCGGTCCGCATTGCCCATGATGGCCGGCGCCATCGCCGCCGACCAGCCGAGGTGATTGTCTTCCAGAAATTCCAGAAGCTCGTCGATCTGCTTCCTGCTGAAGCCGCCGACATAGTCGCCGTCGTCGATATAGCGGGCGGAAGGCCCGACCATCACATGGCTCTCGAACAACTCCGGCGCCTGCTTGGCGGCGAGCACACCGATCATGGCACTGACCGAGTGACCGACGAAGACCGCGTTGCGCAACTTCAGTTCGCGCCCGATCTCGATCAGATCCTGCGCGTATCCTGTCAGCGTGCTGTATTTTTCCGAATTGTAGGCTGAGAGATCAGAGCGGCCGTGGCCGACGTGATCAAACAGGATCGTGCGGAAGTCCTTCTCGAAGGCGGGCGCCACGAACCGCCACATGTTCTGATCGCAGCCAAACCCGTGCGCGAAAACCATGACGCGCTCGCCGGTCCCCCGCGACTTCACGTTGTTACGCACGATCACCGACACGAGAAGCGCCCGTCTTTACCGTCCCGAGGCCACTATCCGGCTTTCCGGCGACGATTACAAACGGGCCCAAAGTCCAATGTGTGCAGTAAGATGCACAGCGATCATCAACGAACGCGGCATGCGGCCGGCCCGACGGTCGTTCTCCGGCTTGATGCCGAAGGCTGGTCTTAAGAGCGGTACCCCGCGCGTCGCCCGGCTGGCTGGTAAGCCATGCGGGCGTGGCGCGGACAGTAGGGAAAGCCTGCGACTGGCTCGCTGCCGCAGAAGCCGAAATCATCGGCGCCTGGACTGCCGAGCGGCCAGCGGCAGTTCTGCGGGCTGAGTTCGAACAGCGAGGTTCGCGGGCCCTCGCTGACATAGGCGTCCTCGCCGCGCGATGGCACCTGGGCGCGCAGCAGGTTGAAGATGCGATGCTGGGTCCGCCGCGTTCGCGGCTGGTGCGAGGCCGGCGGCCGGCCTCGATGAGTCACCGCACCCGGCGGGCGTGTCAGCCCAAGGCGCGAGATCTTGCCGATTACCGCGTTGCGCGTGACGTCGATCTCGCTCGCAATCTGGCTGCAAGTGTATCCGGCCTCGTGCAGGCGTTTGAGCTCTTCGATGCGATGCGGTGTCCAGGTCGGCGGGAGTGCAGACATTTCGTTGGCCCTCAAGCGGCAGCGGAGCGCCGGCGCTGGTTCGGCTCAACCGCTCGTGTTCGGCGCGCTAATGGCCGTTGTTGCCGTTTGCCGCTTTGGAAGGATCGCGGATCGACAACAGGCCATCCTTGATCGCGAGCCGAATCCCCTCCTCGATGAGGGTCTTCGCAACTCCGGGAACGCTGGTGCCGTGGGTGCCCTGCCTGACCAGCTTTTCCAGATAGCCGATCGTCGAGAGCGCCAAGGTGACCGGAATTCTGTCGGTTTCGGCTCGCTCAGTCGCCATGATGAAAACGCTCTACGCCATTAAATGTGTACGTAAAAGTATCTCTTTAGAGTCTGTTAAGAGTCAACCGAAAGCGGTATAGAAGTAAGATAATACCTCGAAATGCCGCCGAATCGCGCGCCCTTGCATGCGGTGAGCACGCCAGGGTTCGGCGATTGCCGACAAAAAAGGCGTTTGCGGTTGGAGATGTCCTAGTCGCCGAGGCCCGGCAGATCGGGGTCGCTGCTGTCGGCGAAGACCTGCGACAGCAGGCAGATCAGCAAGATGCCGGCGGCGATGAAGGGCCAGGGCTCGGCGCGCACGGCTTCGAAAAAGGCCTGCATGATGTCCCCCGATTTCGTCGGTTGAGCGGGAACCTTCGGCACCCGGCCGCATTAAGTTCGCGCACTTCGGTGCTGGCCCCAGCCTCCGCTTTACCCCCTGCCCCTAGTTGAAGCAGGCTGGGGCCGATCACCGAGCTTCGCCTGCTACAGGCAAAAGCCCCGTCGTTGCGGATGGTTTGAAGCTTCGGCTTTATTTCAGTCGTCTGAGGCGGCTCTCACTCTGCGACGGCGTCCTCTCCCCTCGCCCGCTGCGCAAGCTCCCGATACATCTCGGCGAGTTCGGCGCTCTTTTCGCGAATGCTCCTGTCGTGGGCGTGCTTTGCAAGATCTTCGCATTCAGCGATGCGGTCGAGCAGTCCTTCGTAACCCATGAGCGCCTCCGTCAGATCACCCCGTCAGTAGAGCGCCGCGCGCGACAAGAGTCGCTCGGGTGTTCTAACCAAATTTCGCTCAGGTGTTATTCCGAGGCTCCCCTCGATCGGCGGCCGCGCGGTGCTGTCCGTATTTTATTCAAAGGCTCGCATTGGACGATCCGCCCGGTTGCTTGCGCGAGCCGTCAAGCGCCGGGCACCGGCACGAGGCCGTAGCGCTGCATGATGTCCTTGACCTTGGCGGGGTCAGGCGGCCCGCCGGCCGACATGAGCGCGGCGAGTTCACGAAAGTATGCCGCGGACTAGAACTTCTTGGGAATGCCAGCTTGCTTCATGATGGCATTTGCGGTGTGACGTGATTTGATTTTCCCGTCCACTGTGAACGGCTTTGCGCTATTCGGGCTTGTCCAGATTTCGTGGTCGCCGCGCCTTTGCGGAGCAATTCGCAATTGTTGGCGCGCAAAATTCGGCGCACTTCAGGCCCGAAGTCGACCATTTACGCGGCGCGAATTTGGAGCTGTTCTTCGCTGTGCGTGGTGAAGAAAATGCGGGTGCCAGGCTCAATCTTCTGGACAAGGTCCAGAACCATGCCCGGCAGCTTCGCGCGAAGGGCCTCGACGCTTTCAGCCTCAGTGACAAGGCCGATATCGTCGCTTTGAGCCACCCAAACCCCGGCTTCCGGGTCGTAGTCGGCGCGAATGTTGATATCTGCCACTTACCGCGGGCCTCCTTGGCCCAGTCTGTCGCTTGCATAAAATACAATATTCCAGTTTCCAGGAAGTTCAACGGAAAAATGTGACATGCGTCACACATGCTGAACACAAGCCTCGCCTCCAGCGCCCCCTCCCCGCCAGCCTATACTCCACGGCAAGCATTCAGCTGAGTCATTGCCCAATGGAAATCATAGAGGCCGTCATACGCGTAGCCCTCGCTGTGGTCGGTTGGCCTTTGCGTCTGCTCCGACGTTCGATAGATGAGCAACCTCATCGCGATCCATCACAAATTGCGAAGCAGGAAAAAGCGGGGCGGTTGGCCCTTGCTGTGACAGCGGGCGTCGTTTGCCTGCTGCCGTTTGCGTGGCTTCTCTTTAGGTGAGCCGACGAATGCTGAGGCGAAAGAGCGCGCAGGACGATCTGGCGCAGCATCATTCCGGCGGCACCTCGCCGACGTCCAGCATGACCGGCGGATGCGCGGTGCCCAGCACGCGCAGATAGATCGTGGCGCCGGCGTTGATGCGCTCCAGCTCATCCGGCGTCGGCTCCCAAGCCGTCACCATCGCCTGCGCCCGGACAGTTTCGCCTCCGATCGTGAATTCGCGGACTTCATAGCGAACCGGCAAGCCGAGATAGCCTTGGCTCTTGCCCAGCACGCGCGTGGCGCCTTCGATATGCTTGATGATCATGCGGTCTCCCTGGTCCGGCGGAGGAAGGCGGGAATGTCCAGATTACGGATCGCGTCCGGCCTGGCTAGCCCGGTTCAGCGCGCCCTCCCCGCCAGCCCATACTCCACCGCCAGCACATCCAGCGCATCCCGAAACAAGCGCCCGCAATACTTCGCGCTTGCCTCGCCTTCGCGGCTGAACAGGCGCTGCGCCAGGTCCTCCATACTCATGCGGTCGACCAGCACGGCGTGGGTCACGCGATGCATGGTGCGGCCGAGCACGCCTTCGAGGGCCACGAGGCGTTCGCGGGCGCGAGCCTGGCGCTCGAACAGCGGCTCGGTGCGCTGGCCGCCGTCGACGCGTTCGCGGGTCGGGTCCAGCGCGCGGACGGGCTGCTCGGCGGTTTCCCAGTCGCGCTGGAAGGCGCGGCCGGCGCGGAATTGCGCCTCGTCGATCTGCTTGCGCGCATGCAGCTTCGCCAGCGGGTCGTTGCGCAGTTGCCGCAGCACGGTGATCTTCTCGCCCGTGCGCGTCGCATAGGGATCGTCCACCACGACGGCGGCGACCTCGCCGTGCCGCGCGAAATCCCTGGAGCGGCGATCGTGCGCCACGCCTGCGGCCTCGTTCGCCCGCCGCTTCTTTCGCTTCGCCGCCATTACGCCCGCTCCTTGCCGTCAGCCCAGATATCGTAGGGAATCCACACGCCGGGCCGTCCCTCCTCGAAGCGGAAGCGCCGCGGATCGGCTTTCGCCGTCCATTCGACGAGGCGCTCGTAGCGCGCGTGCGCCTCCGGCACGAACACGTTGGCGAGACAGCCCGGTGCGTGCGACGGTGCCGGCGGCGCGATGCGCGCCAGCGCCGGCCACGGCCTGCGGATGCGCTTGAGGTGCTCGTGGTGCGCCTCGCACGCCTCCACTACCTCGCTGATGCTCGGCGGCCATTTCGAGCGGCGCTGCAGGCCGGTCAGCGGGCTCGTCACGTGCACGACCACCTCGTCCGGAAACTCCGACAGGATGGTGCCGAGCTGCGCGACGAAACCTTCCGGGTCGGCGAAATCATCCCTGCGATAGGCGGAGAACAGGAGCTGGATCTGGCGCGAGACGATCGCCGGACTCGCCTTCGAAGCGCTCGGCGAGGCGGCGCGCCGCCGCAACGACGCCGGATCCATGTTGGGGGTTTGCATGCGTCACCTGCACTGTTTCAGCTTCGCGAATTTCGACCTTCGGCAGCGGCGCATGCAGCCTTGCGTGCGCCGTGGCGAACACCTTCTCGTGGTAGGACAGCGGCTTGGCCGGCCCGATGCGGCGCGATTCGACGGCGATCATCTCGAGCGACCAGCCGGCGGCTTCCCATTCGACCGCACGCACATCGACGCCGGCGAACTCGGGCGGCACGGCTTGCGGATCGGCAAAGCCAAGCGCGGTCCAGAACGCCAGGGCACGCGCCTTCGAGCCTTCGGTCAGCATCGAGGCGCCACGCGCGCGCGCTTCTCCTATCGTATCTCTTGTCTGTGGTTGTGGTTGTGATTGTGGTTGGTCTGGCAATGCACTGGCGTTGGCTGGAGCATTGCTCAGGGCATTGCCCTCCTTCCGCAGGCTCGCGACGAAGGCATCCGCCCCCTTTTTGCCCGCGGCAGAACGCCTGCGATACTTGTCGTTAGCTTCGGTCAGCTCGCGATCGATGCGCCGGTGCGTCCAGCCGTCCTGGAAGAACGCGGCGATAATGCTGCGCGCGCGCTTCCATTCGGACAGCGACATGCGGGCGATGGCGGCAAGCTGCGCATCGTCGTGCGGCAGGCTGCCCTTCTGCCAGTAATGCATGATCAGGTGCAGGTATGCGCCGCTCTGCGCAGCGTTCAGGTGCGCGGTGTCGGCCAGGTAGTCGGCGACATAGAGCGGCATCCAAGGACGGTTCACAGCCGGTTCTCCTGGGTCTGCAGCAGGTCACGGATGCGATCGACGCTGGCCGCGAGCTCGGCGTCGCGAGCGATCTGCCCCTCGATCCGAATCACCGCATGCAGCACGGTGGCGTGACCGCGGCCGAAACGGCGGCCGATTTGCGGAAAGCTCTTCGCAGTCAGTTCCCGCGCGAGATACATCGCCACATGGCGTGGATGGGCCGTGACGTGCGTCCGGTCAGGCGACAACATATCGTCGAGCGGGACGCCGAAGTGCTCGGCGACCGCGCGCTGGATGTCGCTGACCCTGGGCTTCCACGGACGGCGATCGGCATAGCCCATGATCTCGAGCGCCCATGCGCGCTCATAGTCGCGATCCGGCGCTGGTACGCGCACGACGGCCGGGGTTGACGCGAATTCGCGCTCGGGCTGCGGCACTGCGCGCATCGCAATGCGCTGCAGCCGGGCTTTCCGCGCCTCATGCAGGCTTTCGACCACGGACATCAGCGCGTCCTCCCCGCCGGTGCGGCGTCGGATTCGGCGAGGAACTCCTCGGCCGCAAGCGGAATGCCCTTGGCGCGGGCGTAGTCGATCAGGCAGCGGTGATGGCGCTGTGGAATCAGCCCGCCGGTGCCGCCCTTGGCGCGGGCTGCCTGCCAGCGGTAGGGGGCGGTGTAGGCGGTGCCGGTGATGGAGGAGACCTGCGCCTCGCCACCGAGGCGCGCGATGATTTGCTGGGCCGGGTTCATGGGAATAATTTCTAACGAACCGGACCGGCTGTCAAGCAGATTTCTGAATTTCCGTATTGCTATTTTTTCTGGTATGCAGAAATATGGCCCCCACAAGGAGAATCACCATGATCCCAATCAAACACTTCATTGCCGCGCTGGAGCGCACCGGAAAAAGCAAGGGCGGGCTGGCCGTCCATCTCGGGCTGCGAAATTCCGCCATCACCGAGATCCTGGGCGGCGACCGCACGGTAAAGGCGCACGAATTGCCGCTGATTATCGAATATCTCGAGCTCGACCGCGTCCCGATCATGGGCCGGGTCGGCGCCGGGGGCGATATCGAGCCGGATTACGAACAGGTGGTCGCCGACGAGCTCGGCACCGTGCGGGTGCCGATCGCCATGCCGGGCGAGCTGGTCGCCTTTGAGGTCAAAGGCGATTCGATGAAGCCGCGCTACGACGCCGGCGACATCGTCGTCGTCTGGGCCCAGCAGAAGCGCGCCACCGAGACGTTCTACGGCGAAGAAGCCGCAGTCCGCACCCGCGACGGCCGCAGGTACCTGAAGACGATCATGCAAGGGAAGACCCGTGCGTTCGCGACGCTGACGAGCTGGAATGCCAAGCCGATCGAGAATGTGAAGCTCGAATGGATCGGCGAAATCTATCTCGTCATCCGCGCCGGACAGATTAAACGCCTGGCAACACGCAAAGCTGGCAGGAGCGTGCGCCGGCGGTAGGGCGATTTTGTCGCAGGGCGGGCCTCTGCCCAGCCCCTGCCCCTGCCCGGCCCTGCGCCGTCATTGCGAGCGAAGCGAAGCAATCCAGCCGCGCGCGTAGCGCGCAAACAAGATGCCGTGGCGTTTGCCGCGGACTCAGCCTTTTAGTGGCGCGCTGCGCGCGCGCTGGATTGCTTCGTCGCTGCGCTCCTCGCAATGACGGCCGGGGGCGGCGTCTGTTTTCAACAGATCCGTTGACAGGTTTCCCGCACACGAGCCCTTTTCCTGATCGCATCTTTTCGGATTATCGAAAACAATGCGGTCCATGTCCCATTACGCCCACAACCACCTGCAGGACAACTGGGCGGCGCATGGCGCTGCCGAGATGCAAGTCCGTGTCCAGGAAGCGGAAACCACGGCCGGCTGGTATTTCGACCAGTCGACCAGACCCGACAAGGCCGAGTTCGATGCGGCCATGCGCGCCCTGCTCGGCGTCACCGGCCCGCGCGCGAACCGGGATCGCGATGCCGCGAAGGCGCGCTGGCAGGGGGCGACGCGCGAGGCGCGCAGCCTGTTCGACGCCACGGTCGATTGCCTGCTGCGGAGCGGCGAGCTCTCGAGCGAACTCGATGAGGCCTGGACCGCGCTGATCGATCGGCGCGCGACCGCGATGGCGGCGGCCGAGTGATGACGACAGCCGGCCGGCGCGCTTGCCCAGGTCATGCCCAAGCCATACTCAAGCCATGCTCAAGCCACGCCTCATGTCCTCATCCGTTCGGATGATTCTGGCGGCGGTTGCTTTGCGGTTGTATTTCGCCCGCAACGCGCAATGATGGCCGCGTTGCAGGACAATTCTGGGGGCATCGCGCGCATTGTGCCGCAGCCCCGGGGCGTGGGCGGGCGAGCAATGGAAAAATCCTATACCGACAGCGATTTTGCGAACCACACCGCCGTTTGTGACGTCATCATGAAGGGCGGAATTGCCAGTGGCGTGGTCTATCCGCTGGCCATCGCCGAGCTCGCCAAGCGATTTCGCCTTTCCGGCGTCGGCGGAACGTCGGTCGGCGCGCATGCTGCCGCGGTGGCCGCAGCAGCCGAATATGGCCGGCCCATTCCGGGCAAAGGCTTCGTGCGGCTGTCGCGCTCGCCGAAAGAGATCTCCGAACAGAATGTGAGCTGGCTGCAGCCGAGCATCGCCGTGCAGCCGCTGTTCAATCTGATCTTCGCGGCGATCGCCGGCAAGGGCGCGGGCTCGCTCGCTGCCGTCGCGGTCCGCGGCTTTCCCTGGGCTGCGTTCGCCGGCGTGTTGCCCGGCGTAGTGGTCGTGCTGTTCGCACTCGTGTGCGCGAACGTGTCGCTCGGATTGCTCGGGCTCCTGCTTGCGCTGGTCGGCCTGATCGCGGCCCTTGGGATAGCCATCTGGCACATGGTGAGCAAGGGCCTTCCGCGAAACGATTACGGCCTGTGTCCCGGTGTCGCCCAGCCGAACAGCACCGCTCCCGGCAGCACCGACTGGCTCGCGGACCTGATCGACGACATCGCCGGGCGCGATCCGAAGACCGATCCGCCCCTGACGTTCGGCGACCTCGAGAAGCCCAGCGGCGGCCGGCCGAAGATCGAGCTGCGGATGGTGACCACGAACCTGACGCTGAGCCGGCCGCACAGCCTGCCGCTGACGTCCGCGGAGTATGCGTTCCGCCTGTCCGAGTTCGAACAGCTGTTTCCCAAGCGCATCGTCGACTACCTGGAGAAGAACTGCCAGCGCGCCGAAGATCCGGGGACGTATGACGACCTCTTCAAGTTTCCGGACGCCAAGCATCTGCCGCTCATCGTTGCCGCGCGCATGAGCGCGAGCCTGCCCGGGCTGTTCTGCGCCGTGCCGCTCCATGCAAGGGACTTCACGCTGCGAGGGGACGAAGCCAAGATCTGGCGCCGAAACCTGTTCAGCGATGGCGGCCTGTCGAGCAACTTCCCGATCCATTTCTTCGACCGCATGCTGCCGGGCTGGCCGACGTTTGCGATCTCGCTCGACGAATACGATGAGCGCCGCCGGCCCGACGGCGCCCCTCCGCCGCCCGACCCGCGCTCGCGCGTCTGGCTTGCGGATCCGAAGGTCGCGCAGAGCGGCATCCTCATTCCCGGCCGCCCCATCAAGGGCGTTGCGGGATTCCTGTTCCGGCTGGTGGACGCGGCGAAGGACTGGCAGGACGCGCTGCAGAGCACACTGCCCGGCTATCGGGACCGCATCGTTCACGTCAACCTGAAGCCTGGCGAAGGCGGGCTGAATTTCGCCATGCCGGCCAACGTCGCGCTCGCGCTCGCGGACTATGGCGCCGCGGCCGGAACAACGTTGCGCGACGACTTCAACTTCGATGAGCATCGCTGGCGCCGCTTCCTCGTCGCCATGGAGCGGCTCGACGAGGCCGTCGAAGGGTTCGCTGCAGTGTATGACGGGACATTCGAGTCCGTGCTGGACCAGGAGACCGAGCTCGAAGGCTTTGAAAAATTCCTCGCCCGCTACGCCGACAACCCGATCAGCTACAAGCAGTCCGCGCAGGACCTTCAGAGGTTACGCGAGCGGGCACGCGAACTCGCGAAGCTTGGCCATAGCTGGAAAGGCCCGCCCTTGAACGAGGAAAGATTGCCGCGCCCGAAGGCCGATCTGAGGATCACGCCGCGGACGTGAGCGGACAGCGTCGCCGCATCATCCCGGCTTCTTGCAGCTTCCCGTGCCGGTCAGCACCGTGCTGTTGGAGGTCGTGACGAAGGTCATCTTCGTCCCGGCCTGATCGAGATGGACGACCCAGGCGAGCGCGTGATCGACGCCTTGCAGCACATAGTCGGTGCCGGTCCTGACCAGACTTCCAATCTGCGAGATATGCGGGAAGCCATCCGCACTGGTGCTCGCAATCACCTTGCTATCGAAATGCAGCAGCAGTTTTGCCGGCAACTTGAGATCGCCGAAGCTCTCGGCCTTCGTGCACCCTTGCGCGCTGCATGAGTTTGCGGTGGTCAGCGTGCAGAACAGCGGCGCCTGCGGGCCCTCATCGGGCGCCGCGGCCGCTGCGGCAGGTGCCGGTGGCGCCGGCGGCGTCTGCGACAACGCCGGCTGGACCAGGCCGATCACAGCCAGCGACACGAGCACGAGCGAAAAGCGCATGGTGAAGCTCCAATTCAATCGGCGCAGCAGGACGCCGGAAAGCTCAAAGCGGTTTCAGTAGCGACAGGGCGGATATGGATAGTAGCCGCAATAGGCCGGCGGCGGCGGGGGCGGATAGTAGGCAGGCGGATAATACGGCCGGTAGCCGTATCGGTAGGGCGGACCGCCATAATAATAATGCGGCGGGTACGCAGCGGCGCTGCCGACAGCGGCGCCGAGCAGTGCGCCGCCGATGAGACCGCCGATCAGCGCGGCGTTGCGTCCGTCGTGTGCGGATAGCGGCGTGGTGGCAAGCGCGGCTACAAACGTCACAACCGTCACGCCTGCAAGCACCGATCTGACGTTCATGGCTCCCCTCCTGAACAGACCCGATCCGATGCCGCAAGATCGCCAGACAACGTGACGCCATTGTGTCCCCGGCGCCTTCAGGGTCGATCCAGGAGAAGATACTGCTCCCGCATACCGGACCTGCGGCAACAGAAATCTCCGGATCGGGCCTTGAGTAGCACGCCCTTTTCCCTGAGAACGGAAACGGACCGAACACAGCGGCCTGCCGAGCCGCACTGCGATGCCCTGCCGGGCAAGAAGAACAATGGATACGTTAAGCCCGCAATCCGAGATCAAGCCGGACCTCGACCGGCACACGTATCGCAACCTCTTCCTGCTCACCTGCTGTCAGGCGGTGGGACAAGCCTGCAACACCATGATGTTTGCGGCGACCGGGCTGTCGGTGATCACCTTCTATCATCACCCCGAGCTCGCCAACCTGCCCGTCACCATGCAGCATATCGGCGTGATGATCTGGGTGTTCCCGGCGGCGCTGCTGATGCAGCGCGTCGGCAGAGGCATCGGCTTTCGCGTCGGCTCGCTGATCGGCATGGCCGGCGGCAGCGTCATGTGCCTCGGGCTCTACACCGGCAACTTTCTCATCATGTGCGCCGGCGGCCTCATCCTCGGCTACGCGGTGGCCTGCCTGCAGATGTACCGGTTTGCGGCGGCCGAGCTGGTGCCGATCCACTATCGCGCCAAGGCGATCTCCTGGGTCACCGCCGGTGGCGTCGCCGCCGCCGTGATCGGCCCGAGCCTCGTGCGCGTCACCCACGACCTGATGATGCCGCTTTACGTCGCGACCTATGCTGCGATCGTCGGCCTGCATGTGATCGTCTTCACGATCATGTCGTTCATCAAGTTTCCATCGACCCGTGCGCTGGTCGAGCAATCGCATGACGCCCACGCCGGTGCACCGCCGCGGCCGTTGTGGGTGATCGCCAGTCAGCCGCGCTTCATCGCCTCGGCGATGGCCAGCATGCTCGCGTTCGGCACCATGGCCTTCATCATGAGCGCCTCGCCGCTGGCGATCGTCGGCTGCGGCTTTCCGCACGCGGAAGCGCACTGGGTAATCTTCGTGCACGTGCTCGGCATGTTCGTGCCGTCGTTCTTCACCGGCCACCTGATCAACCGCTTCGGCACCACCCGCGTGATGGCGGGCGGCATCGTGCTGATGCTGGCCGGTGTCGCCGTGGCGCTCTCCGGCATGGCCGAGCTGAATTTCCGCCTCGCACTGACCCTCAACGGCATCGGCTGGAACCTGCTGTTCGTCAGCGCCACCACGGTGGTGACGACCTGCTACCGGCCGAACGAGCGCGGCAAGGCGCAGGCGCTGAACGACTTCCTCGTGTTCGGCACCACCGCCACCTCGAGCTTCATGGCCGGCTTCCTGCAGGAGCACTGGGGCTGGTATCCGCTCAACTGGTTCTCGCTGGCGCTGATCCTGCTAGCGGCGAGCGCGGTCTTCTGGCTGCGCGTGCAGCCGCGGCCGACCGCGAGCCCCGCGCACTAGAGTGCGATGAGTTTGGATCCAACCTCCGCCGTCATGCCCGCGAAAGCAAGGCATCCAGTACTCCGCAGCGCTAGTGGCTAAATCGCTGACGCTCTGGAATACTGGATCCCCGCGCATAGGCGAGCGAAGCGACGCCGTTCTTCGAACGGCTATGGGGATGACGTTGAATTTGCGGATAGGGCAAGTGCGTACATGAAGATCGGCGTCATCCTGATCGCGATCGGTGTCGCAGGAACCATTGCGTTCCTTTTCTGGTGGAAGAGCGAATGCGACGCCCGGCGGGCGCCCTGCACCATCGAGGTTGGCCCGATCATCTTCCGCATGGACGATAAAGCGAAGTAGACTGCGCCGTGGTAATCCCACGCCTGGCCCGACAGCAGTATCCACCTGACATCAGAAGTCTTGAGAAGTCTTGGAGCAACAATGGAAGACATGACCGTGACCGCCCGCGGCTACGACTTCAGCCCGGCCCATGCCGCGATGCGCCGTTATGTGGACGGCGACATTCTCTCCGGCGTGTCGTCGGCGGTGCTGGTCGGCCGCGAGCTCGTGGACGTGCACTGCGTTGGCTTTGCCGACAAGGAAGCGCCGACGCCGATGCGCGTCGACCACATCTGCCGGGTCTTCTCCAACACCAAGCTCGTGACGTCCTGCGCCGTGCTGCTGCTGTTCGAGAAAGGCCGCTTGCAGCTCGACGACCCAATCGAGAAGTTCATTCCGCAGCTTGGCAACCGCCGCGTGCTGCGCGAAGGCGCGACGTCGCTGGGCGACACCGAGCCGGCCGCGCGATCGATCACCATTCGTCACCTGATGAGCCACAGCTCGGGCCTGAGCTACGGCCTGTTCGATCCCGGCACGCCGATTTTCGACGCCTATAACGAACGCAAGGTGCTCAATCCGCTGACCCCGCTGTCGGACATGATCGGCGCGCTGGCGGACCTGCCGCTGGTCTATCAGCCGGGAACAGCCTGGCAGTATTCGGTCGCGACCGATGTGCTGGGGCGGCTCGTGGAAGTCATCAGCGGCCAGCCGTTCGACACATTCATCCAGCAGCGGATTTTCGATCCGCTCGGCATGGTGGACTCAGGCTTTGTCGTGCCGGAGAAAAACCTGAACCGGTTCGCCGCCTATTACGCCGGCGCCGACATCATGAGCCCGATGAAGCCGGGCCTGACACGCACGGATAACGCACCCTATCCAGGCGCCTATGTGCGCGCAGTGCCGCGGCTGAGCGGCGGCGGCGGTCTGGTGTCGACGATGCCGGACATGGTGGCATTGATCCGCAGCCTGCTCCCCGGCGGCAAGACCTTGCTCAAGCCGGACACGGTCAAGGCGCTGATGACCAATCAACTCCCCGACGGCACGTGGATCCGCTTTGCCGTCGTCGGCGAAATGCCCGGCCGCGGGTTTGGTCTCGGCGGCAGCGTGATCGCAAAACCGTTGCCGTTCGATCATCCGGACGCGGCCGGTGAATTCTTCTGGGGCGGCGTCGCCGGCACGCAATGGTGGATATCGCCAAAGACCAACAGCGCCGGCGTCATGATGACCCAGCGCCAGATGTCGTTTGCGCATCCCTTCGCAGCCGAGTTCAAGCGCCTCACCTATGACGCGATCAAGCGCGGGCGCTGAGCCGGAAAGGCAGAGACCATGAACAGGTTCGCAGTGGCGTTGCTCTGCACACTTCCCTTTCTCGCCAGCCCGGCAGCGGCAGACGATCTGGCGATCGAGCCGGGGCAATGGAAGGTGACGTCAAGGACCGTGCTGAACGGCGCCCCCACCCCGCCGACGGAGAAATCGCGCTGCCTCACGGCGGAGCAGACCCGCGACATCAAGACGACCTTCGGTCCGTCGATGGGCACCGTGAACTCGACATGCAAGCCCGCGGAATTCGAAACCACGGGACGAAAACTGAAGTGGCGGCTGGAATGCCGAGGCCAACTGGACATCGCAGTCGCAGGTGAGTTCGACTTCGACACCCCGTCCCACTATACGGCCACCGTCAGCAGCAAGGGCTGGATGGCAGGCTCGCTCGTCAGCGACGTGAAGACCGAACTGGAAGGCGAGCGCACCGGCGCGTGTGAGTGACGGGCGGTGCGTGTTGGCTGCTGCGCGTGCGGCGCCGCCCGGCGGCCGGCCCATTGCGCAAGGCGCCGTACACCGCGATGGGACACATCCCTAACCCTCTGCTGGAAGCTTTTTTGTAGCAATTTCGCTGGGTTATACTCAATTAGCGAATTGAGTATAACAGCATTGAATGCGGCCGAAAAGCTGTTATACTCAGTTCGCGGAATGAGTATAACTCGAGAGACCGATCATGCCCGCCCCACCTCTCATGGTTCAAACGACCTATGCGGAGTTACTCGAGCGGCTGCAAAGTGCCGCCTTCAGCGACGCCTTTCCGGAAGACGGCTCGTTCATCGTCAAAACGATCAAGGGCCGGCGCTACTGGTATTTCCAAAGCGGTACGGGACCTGATCGCACCCAGAAATATGCTGGGCCAGAGACCCCGGAACTGCTGGCGCGGATCGAGCATCATCGCGGGGCGCGCAATGACGAGCGCGAGCGGCGAGCGCTGGTTTCCACACTCACTCGATCGTTCAATTTGCCGCGGCCCGTCCAGGAGATCGCCGACGTCGTCTCCGCTCTCGGCAAGGCGGGCATCTTCCGGCTCAGGGCAGTGCTGATCGGAACCGTTGCGTATCAAACGTATCCGGCCATGCTCGGGATCAGGTTGCCGGGCGCGCACATGCGTACCGACGACATCGACATCGCACAATCTACGGACGTGTCGATCGCGATGGAAGACAAAACACCTCCTGTGCTCGAGATCCTGAAGCAGGCTGACGCAACCTTTCGGGCAGTCCCCAGCGTAGCCGACAGCCGGCGGGCGACGAGCTACAAAGCGAAGAACGGCCTCCGCGTAGACATTCTCACGCCCAATAGAGGTCGCGACACGGCCACGCCGACCAAGCTGCCTGCCCTTCAGGCCGACGCACAGCCCCTACGGTTTCTCGATTACCTGATCCGAGATCCGGAGCATGCCGTCATCCTGCAAGGTGGCGGCGTCCTCGTGCAGGTCCCGCAGCCCGCACGATATGCAGTTCACAAACTGATCGTAGCTCGGCGACGCTCGGAAGGTGCAGCGAAACGCGACAAGGATTTGCAACAGGCCGACGAACTCCTGCAGCAGCTGTCATCGAAGCGGACGCAAGATTTGCGCGACGCGTGGCAGGAGGCATGGGAGCGCGGCAAGCAATGGCGAAAGGAAATGCTCGAAAGCCTCGCCCAGATTTCCCAACGCGGACGTGACATGACCCTGCGGGCTGTGGAGCACACTCGTTCGGAGTTACCTGGGGTCGACCTGACGTTTCAGAGCCCGCCTCTTGCGCACGACTTCAGTCGCGACATCGTGATGTTTCAAGGAAACTTCCTCAACGACAAGATCCTCTGTGCGATCAGCCGCGAAGCACTCGACGATCATTTTGGGACTAGCGCTAGCTCCAAAGACGCTCGAGTAGAGGCTGTCCGCAACAATCGCCACTTGATTGAACAGATGGCGCGTCGGAAATACTTGCACTGGCCCGTCGAAGAGGTTGAAGAACTGCTGATCAAAACTGAAGATGTCGACAAGCTAAAGAGCGAGCTTGGGCGACCAGCCAAGAGGCGATAGGCTGGCCGAGTCGGCGGCTCTCGCGCCCGGCCCGCTCATCATCATCGTCAGATAGCGTACCGCGCGGCGGAACTCGCCTCGCCTGCTGCCAGAAGCCGCGGGACATGTAGCGATTTAGCGGCTAAGAATCCGGCAAGCCCGGGCCACCGGCTACGGGCGCCGGAGGGATCATATCTGTGGCTGCTGACAGCACTGCCGTTGGGGCAGATGTCGAGGCATTGAACGGATCATACGCGGCGAGCCAGCGCGCCGCGCGCTTGCGAGCCGCGGGACGCTGGCTCTGGTCGGCGGGCCTGCTTGCCGTGCTCGGCTTCCTGGTGCTCTACCCCGTCGCCATGCTGCTGCTCGGCGCGCTGACCAACACCAATCCGGTGGTCGACGGCTTCGCTGTTTTCAACCTTTCGCCGGCCAACTTCGTCGCCGTCCTCGGCAATCCCAACGTCCAGCTCGCGCTGCTCAATTCGCTGATCGCATGCGGCGGCGGCACGGCGCTCGCGGTCGTGATCGGGCTCGGCTTCTCCTGGATCGTCGTCCGCACCAACACGCCGTGGAAAGGCTTCATTGCCGCGGTGAGCATGATCCCGCTGTTCGTGCCGCCGCTGGTGGCCGCGGTCGCCTGGTCGATCCTCGCCTCGCCCAAATCCGGCCTGTTGAACACGCTGCTGAACTCGATCGGCATCGACTGGCGTTTCGACGTCTATTCGATGTCGGGGATGATCGTGATCTTCGGCGTCTATTACGCGCCCTATGTCTACATGTTCACCGCGTCCGCGCTGCGCAACATGGACCCGGCGCTGGAAGAGGCCGCGGAAATCTCCGGCGCAACGCCGCTGTCGTCGCTATTGACCGTCACCTTCCCGCTGATCGCACCGGCAATCATCTCGGGCGCCCTGCTCTCCTTCATTGTCATGCTTGGCATCTACGGCATCCCCGCGGTGCTCGGCACGCCGGGCGACATCCCGGTGCTGACGACCTACATCTTCAAGCTGACCGCCTGGTCGCCACCTCTCTATTCCACCGCGGCCGCGGTCGCGATCATCCTGATGGTGGTGACGGGCTTCCTTGTCTGGTTGCAGAACCGCGTCGTCAGCTCACGCAGCTACATCACCGTCGCCGGCAAGGCGTTCCGCCCGGCGGTGATGAACCTCGGCCGCTGGCGCTACTTCACGCTCGGCCTCGCGATCGTCTATCTGCTGATCGTCGTGGTGCTGCCGACGCTCGCGCTGGTCGTGGCCGCGTTCCGAAAATTCATGTTCATCCGCACGGTGTCCAGCCTGTTCGATGCCAGGCAGTATTCGCTGATGCATTTCGAGCGCCTGTTCGACAACCCGTTGGCGATTCGCTCCATCGTCAACACCATGGAGGTCGGCTTCATCACCGCGATCGTCGGCGGCGTGCTGGCCTTCGCGATCGGCTACACCGTGCATCGCACCCGCCTCGGCGGACGCAAGAGCATCGACGTGATCTCGACCCTGCCGATCGCCATTCCGGGCCTCGTGATCGGCGTCGCCTATCTCTGGGCATGGATCGGACTGCCCGGCGGGCTCTACGGCACGATCTGGATCCTGGCGCTGGCCTTCATCGCCCGCTTCATGCCGGACACCATCAAGGCGCTCTCGACCTCGCTGCTGCAGATCCACCGCGAGCTCGAGGAAGCGGCGTGGATCTGCGGCACCGGCATTCTCGGCACGATCCGCAAGATCGTGCTGCCGCTGGCGCGTCCTGGCGTGATCGCCGCCATGACGCTGCTGTTCATCCTGGCGATCCGCGAGCTCGGCTCCTCGCTGTTTCTCTACACCAGCCAGACCATGGTGATGGCGGTGCTGCTGCTCGACTACTACGAGGGCGGCAATGTCGGCATCACCGCGGCCTTCAGCCTCGTACAGACGGTGATGCTCGGCGTGCTGATCGGCGCAGCGCATTATCTGTCGCGCGGCGGCACCGACAGCGGCGTCGGGAAGGCCGGATAAGAACAACACTGCTGAAACAAAATTGACGAACCCGGGAGGACGACCATGACGAACACTCATCTCACCCGTCGCCAGTTTACCGCGGCAGCCGCAGCAAGCGTGGCCACCGCAGCGGTCGGCCTACGCCCCGCCGCCGCGCAGAATTTCGGATCGCCCGAGCTGATCGAGGCCGCCAAGAAAGAAGGCAAGTTCGTCTACTACACCGCCGACTTCACCGAGCCGGAACAGGAGATCATCAAGGCCTTCAACAAGCGCTTTCCGTTCGTCAAAGTCGAAATGGTACGCGCGCCCGGTGGGCAGCTCATCACCCGCATCAAGACCGAGGCCGCGGCCAACAAGCTGCTGGCCGATGTCGTCACCCACTCCGATCGCGGCTTGATGAAGGGGATCGCCGATCTCTTTCAGGACTACCGGCCGCCGAATGCGGATGCCTATCGCGACGACGTGCTGGTCGCGCCGCAGCTCTGGCCGAAGACCACGCTCGGCTGGTCGATCGCCTACAATCCCGAACTGGAGAAGAATCCCCCGCGCAGCTGGATGGACCTGTGCAAGCCGCAATACGGCCCGAAGAAGATCGGCCAGGTGATCGCGCCCTCCGGCGGCACGACCTGGACCCGCATCATGTTCGAGCGCCAGACCTTTGGCGACGACTACTGGAAGAAGCAGGCGGCGACCCAGCCGGTGCTCTATCCCTCCGGTGCGCCAACCTCCGACGCGCTGGTGCGCGGCGAGATCTCGATCGGCGTGCTCCTGTACAACATCGCCTACATCAAGAAGCGCGACGGTGCGCCGGTCGACATCATCTTCCCGTCCGACGGCGTGCCGCTCAACTACTATGCGGCCGGCGTCACCAAGACGAGCGCCAATCCGAACGCCGGAAAGCTGTTCCTGAACTGGTGCATGTCCGACGAAGGCCAGGCCTTCCACATCAAGGAGCTCGGCTACCTGACGGCGCTGAAGAAGCCGCCGTTCAATCCGCCCGGCTACGATCCGGCGGTGATCAAGACCTGGTCGCCGAACTTCGCGCAGTATGAATCGCTGCGCGATGGCTGGATCGAGGAATGGAACAAGACCTACGGCTATCGGCAGTGAGCGCATGTCCGCAGAACTGAGAGTCGAGCATCTGCGAAAAGTGTTCGCGATCGGCCGCCCGGCCGTCGACGACGTGAGCTTTCGCGCGGCGGCGGGCGAGATCGTGGTGCTGCTCGGCCCTTCCGGCTGCGGCAAGACGACGACGCTTCGCTGCGTGGCCGGACTGGAGACCGCGACCGACGGCGAAATCGCCATCGGTCGCGAGACGGTGTCCGCGCCGGCGCGTGACATCCTCGTGCCGCCGCGGCTGCGCAACATCGGCATGGTGTTTCAGTCATATGCGGTGTGGCCGCACATGACGGTTCGCCAGAACGTCACCTACCCCCTGCGTCAGCGCAAGGTCCCGCGCACTGATGCCGGGAAGAAGGTCAATGAGGTGCTGGAGCTGGTCGGACTGTCGGAGTATGCCGAGCGTCCGGTCGTCGCGCTCTCGGGCGGCCAGATGCAGCGCGTGGCGCTGGCGCGCAGTCTCGTCTATCAGCCGCAGCTGCTGCTGCTCGACGAGCCGCTGTCGAACCTCGATGCGAAATTGCGCCTGAGGCTGCGCGACGACCTGCGCCGCATCGTCAAGCAGGCCGGCGTCACCGCGCTTTATGTGACGCACGATCAGGCCGAAGCCGTGGTGCTCGGCGACCGCATCGGCGTCATGCGCGACGGCAAGCTGCTGCAGATCGCGACACCGGACGAGATCTACAACCGCCCGGCGGACATGTTCGTCGCCAATTTCACCGGCGCCTCGAACGCGCTGCCGGGTCGCCTCGTCGATCGCAACGGCGAGTTCGGCACGGTCGAGACCCGCAGCGGCAATCGCCTGACGGCCTGGCTGCCATCCGGCGTGTCGACCGGAAGCGACGTCAACGTCGCGCTGCGGCCCGAGAACATCCGGCTCGGCGTCCAGGGTACGAACGAGCCCAATCACTTCACCGCGCGCGTCACCGGCCAGCGCTATCAGGGCACGCAGACCGTCTATGAGCTGGCGGCGCTCGGCGCGCAGCTCGAGGCGCTCGAGCTCGGCACCAGCATGCGTTACCCGATCGGCAGCGACGTCGACATCCTGCTGCCGCCGGGACTTTGCTGGGCCTATTCGGCGCGCGAGACTGCGCCGCAGGAGTAAGCCCGGCACGCTGCATCGATGGTCCACGCGGCGGCACACACAGCCGCGGTTCCGCGGCTGTGCGCGCATTTGACCCACGCGATGCCGACGAAGGTCTGACGTTGTGCGATGCACCGTCCGTTGCCGTACGATCGGAAATACGAGAAGCTGTTCGAAAAAGAACACCATAAAAATTCTCGTGCGGGAGGAGCGCAATGACCGGGATCGGACGACGCGGATTCATCACGGGTGCGGCGGCAGCGGGGTTAGCCATGGCCGGCACACGCATCCACGCACAGGATGCCTGGCCCGCACGCAACGTGCATTTCATCGTGCCACTGGCACCGGGCGGAGGCATCGATTTCGTCGCGCGGCAGGTTGGCGAGGTGCTGACGCGTTCGCTCGGCCAGCAGGTCGTGGTGGAGAACCGCACTGGCGCTGGCGGAACGATCGGCATGGATCTGGCGATGAAGAGCGCGCCGGACGGCTACACCGTGCTCATCACCAACGACAACGCAGCGAGCGCGCCGCACATCATGAACCTGGCGTACGACTACACCAAGGAGCTGGTGCCGGTCTGCTACCTCGGACGGCAGTCGCAGATCCTTGCAGTGCATTCGTCGATCAACGTGAAGACCGTCGCCGAGCTCATCGATTTTGTGAAGGCGAATCCGGGGCACGGGTATGCGACGTCCGGCGTCGGCAGCAACCAGCACGTGATCGGCGAATGGTTCAAGCGCGAGGCCGGCATCAAGATGGACCATGTGCCCTATCGCGGTGCTGGACAGGCGATCAACGACTTGATCGCAGCCCATGTGAAGATCGCCTTCCTCGGGCCGACGGCACTGAAACCGCACTATGATGCGGGCACGCTGCGGCTGCTGGCGCAATCCGCCTCGAAACGCACACCGATCCTGAAGGATGTGCCGACGCTGGAGGAAGCAGGCTTCAAGGGCCTGGTGCTCGACGCCTGGTATGCCGCGTTTGTGCCGAAGGGCACCCCGCCCGCCATCGTTGCAAAGCTCAATGCCGCGATGAACAAGGCGCTCACCGATCCCAAGCTGCTCGAGAATTTCGACAAGGGCGTGGTCGAGCCGGTCGGTGGCACGCCGGAGGAGCTCGGCAAGGTCGCGCGTGCGGATTCGGTAAAGTATGAGCGGCTGGTCAGGGAGCTGATGATCAAGTTGAGCTGAGCGCTATTCGTTCAGCTTGGTAACGTCCGCCGCCGGCATACTCGGCGTCGTCCCCATACAGACGCATACGTTCGACTTAGACCCACCCGCTGGGAGGTTGCTCACCGACCGGGAAGTGCTATGCAATCGCCAATGATCGATCAGATTGCCGACTTCCTTAAAGACAGCAACCAGCTGACGCTGCTGACCGGCGGCGCCCTGAGCCTGGCATTCGTCGCGTCGGGACTGGTGCTGATCCCGCGCATCGTGATCTGCCTGCTGGCCGGCGCGACCTACGGACTTGTCACAATTCCGATTGCCGTCCCGAGCATTACGCTCGGTGCGCTGGTTGCGTTCCTGACCTCGCGCTACCTGGCCGCTGGCTTCGTCCAGAAGCTGCTCGGACGCCAGCGCCTGCTGCGCAGCATCGCCCACGCCGTCGATCAGGAGGGCTGGCGGATCGTCGCCCTGATCAGATTCGCCAGTCCGCTGCCGGGCGTGGCTGCGAACTATCTGCTTGGCCTGACCAACATCAGCTGGTGGTCGTACGCGTGGGCAACCTTCGTGTTCTGCAGCCCGCAGATCATCCTGTTCGTCTGTCTCGGCGCCGCGGGCCGCGAGGCCATGTCGGATGAGACAAGCTCGATCGTCAATCAGGTGATGATCGCCATCGGCGTGATCAGCGCAGCGTTGACCATCTTCCTGGTGGCGCGGCGCGCACGCTCGACCCTGCGTGCGCTGGACGAAGCCGATCGCATCGAAGCGGCGGCGGCTATGTCGAAGCCCTAAACCTTCTCGCCGATCTTGTCCTGCGTCTTGGTGTCGAAGTCGCTGGCATCGTGGCGTTCGTGCAGCTGGCTTGCCGGATCGCCCGAGACGCGGTTGACCATGCGTCCCCGCTTCACCGCCGGGCGCTTGGCGATGGCGTCGGTCCAGCGGTTGACGTTCTTGTATTCGTGCACGGCCAGGAATTCGCCCGAGCCGTAAAGGAGGCCCTTGGCGAGACCGCCGTACCACGGCCACACCGCCATGTCGGCGATCGTGTATTCGGTGCCTGCGAGAAACTCGTTGTCCGCAAGACGGCGCTCGAGCACGTCGAGCTGACGCTTCACCTCCATTGCAAACCGGTCGATCGCGTACTCGATCTTCGTCGGCGCATAAGCATAGAAGTGACCGAAGCCCCCGCCGAGATACGGCGCGCTGCCCATCTGCCAGAACAGCCACGACAGACATTCGGCGCGGGCCGCGGCATCCTTCGGAATGAACGCACCAAACTTCTCGGCGAGGTGCAACAGGATCGCGCCGGACTCGAACACCCGGATCGGCTTCGGTCCGCTGCGATCCATCAGCGCCGGGATCTTCGAGTTCGGGTTCACGTCGACAAAGCCGCTGCCGAACTGGTTGCCGTCGATGCGGATCAGCCAGGCATCGTACTCGGCGCCCTTGTGCCCTGCCGCCAGCAACTCCTCGAACATCACCGTGACCTTCTGGCCGTTCGGCGTGGCGAGCGAATAAAGCTGGAACGGATGACGACCGACCGGCAGCTCCTTCTGATGCGTCGGACCGGCAATCGGGCGGTTGATGCTGGCGAAACGGCCCCCGCTCTCCTTATTCCAGGCCCATACTTTCGGCGGTACGTAATCGATGTGGTCGGCCATTTCGTGCAGCTCCTGACGTCAAATCCAAAATTCGCAGCGGTCGGCAAATCTTCAAACCTGCTTTGCACTTCGCCGCAAGTCACCTTAACGGGTGGCGCGAGGATTGTCTCACGCGCAGCAATCTGCAAGCATATCTGGCCGACAAGAAACGCAGAGCAACTTCACCCCGTCGGCTCTTGCGGGGGAAGAAGACAGGGAGAAATTCAGGATGTTTTCGCACGTCATGATCGGGACCAATGACCTCGACAAGGCCAAGGCCTTCTATGACACGCTGCTTGGGACCCTCGGTGTCCCGCCCGGACGCGTCGACCGCCATCGCGTCTTCTATCGCACCCCGACCGGCACCTTTTCCGTGAGCAAGCCGATCGACGGCAAGCCGGCGACGTTTGCAAACGGCGGCACCATCGGCTTCCTCGCGAGCTCGCCCGAACAGGCCGCTGCATGGCACGCGGCCGGCGTCGCCAATGGCGGAAAGTCATGCGAGGATCCGCCGGGCGTGCGCGAAGGCAGCAAGGTTTTCCTCGCCTACCTGCGCGATCCCGACGGCAACAAGCTCTGCGCGCTGCACCGCCTGCCCTGAGCCAGGAGCTCCGCGCGCAAGTTCGTCACCCGCGTCCTCTCTCTCCCTCATAGGCGAGCGAAGCGACGCCGTTCTTCGAACGGCTAGGAGAGAGAGGACAGCGTGGCGTTACTCCTCCACCCGCTTCGCAACGAACGTGCCGTTCGGCTGATGGAAGACGATCTCATCGACGATAGCGTTCGCACCGCGGAATTCGACGACGAAGCCCTCCAGCTCGACGATGCGGAATTGCCGGCCCTGGCGCGGCGCCAGGCGATAGGTCGGCTGCTTGTCGGGCTTCAGCATGAGGTTGCCGTCGCCATCCAGCGTCACCTGATGGCTTGTCGGCCCACCGCTGAAGACGCCGACGCATCGCGCGCGGAAGGCAGCGTCCGTGCAGTCGCCGGATGCGAGGCGGGCGAAGACGATATCCTTGACCATTGGCTCCAGCGGCGCCGACAGGCTGACGATGTTGCCGTCGCGGTCGGTCAGGAATGTGATGGCCAGCCGGTCGGGAAACAGGCGGTCGGGAATCTGCGGCAGCTCGAACGTCTCATAGTGCCGATGCGCCAGCGCCGCCGACATGCCACGCCACGACCATGTCAGTTCGCCGCCCGCCTGCGCAATCGACATCACGCCATAGGCCGGATGCTCGTAGCTCGCGGCATAGTCGGCGAGCGCGTGCGCCGGCTTCGTGCCGGCGTGGCGCGCGCTCTTGTGCGAGTCCTGGTCCGCCTGTATTTGCGCCAGCGCCTTGCGACGTTGTTCGCCATAGCGCTCGCGCCAGTTCACGGGCTCTCGCCCGCGTAACCGGTCGACGACGTAGCGAGTGAGGATATCCGTCACGTTGCTGCTGCTGCGGTTGGTGAAGACGGCGACACCGATGCCGTGATCGGGCAGGATCGACAGCAGCGTGCCCCAGCCGATCCAGCCGCCCGAGTGCGACAGCAGGCGTTCGCCGCGATAGGTGGTCGAGACGAAGCCGAGGCCATAGTGCCACGGGCCGAACTCCGCAAAATCCGGCGGCGCGACATAGGCGAGCGGGGCGTGCAGCTCCGCGATCAACTGCGCCGGCACGAGCTGCGCATCGCCGACCTTGCCCTTGCCCAGATGCAGCCGCACCCAGTTCGCAATGTCCTTGATGGACATATTGAGGGCACCGGCAGCCGTCGAGGTGATCGGCCAGTATGTCGATCGCCAGATCGTGTCCTCGTGGATTCCGTAAGGCACCGCCGCATCCGTGGCCGCGGCCAGCGCATCGGCGGTGAAGCTGACCGACATGTCGAGCTTGTCGGTCAGCCGCGCGCGCATGAAATCCTCGTAGCGCTGTCCGCTCACCCGCTCGATCACGAGGCCGGCGACGTTGTAACCGAGGTTGTTGTACTGCCAGCTTGCGCGGATATCCCGGCTGGGCTCGAGGTGCCGCATGGCGGCGAGCATCTCGGTCGTCGAGACGTCGCCGGGCATCCAGACCCAGTCGTGCCGCGGCAGGCCGGAGTGATGGCACAGCAGGTCGCGCACGGTGATGCGCTCGGTCGCCACCGCATCGTGTAGGCGGAATTCGGGAATGTAGTCGCGCACCGGCTTCGTCCAGTCGAGACGCCCCTCGCTGTGCAAGAGCGCCACGGCGGTCGCGGTGAACGACTTGGTGATCGAGCAGATCAGGAATTGCGTATCCGTCGTGACCGGCAAGTTCGCCTCGACGTCGCGTTTGCCCCAGGCCTTCAGCAGCACGACCTTACCGTCCTGGACGACGGCAATCGCCGCGCCCGGGACCTTCCAGTCGGCCATGGCGCCGGCGGCTAGTGAGTCGAGTTCGGGGAGCAACGTGGAGATCGGCGCCGCTTGCGCCGCGGAGGAAGGATCGTTCATCAGTTCACCGGCTCGCCAACGAGCTGCACCGACCACCCGTCGGTGCTTCTGAAGCCGAGCTTGAGCTTCTCGCCTTCGAACTGGAGCTGCCAGTAGTAGATCTGGCCCTGCCCGAGGAAACGTCGCTCGACCTGGAAGGTCCGGCTGTCCAGCCAGGTCCCCTTGTTGGCGATATGGGCAAAGGTCTGCTGCTTGCCTCTCGAGACGCCATCAAGTCCGATCGGTTCCGACACGATGATATTTCGACTGTTCTCCTTCTCCGAGTAGATCGAAAACTCAAAAATCGGCTCGGCCGCAGTGAGATTCAGTCGCAGAGTCCGGACGAGCAGCTTGTTGTCGTCAAAGCGCCAGGTCTTGCCGGAAATCGTCTGCGCGAGTTCAGGCGCGGGCCAGACGCGCGTGGGCTTTTCGGTCGCGGCGTTGCGAATGGATTCATTCAGCAGCGCCTCGCCGTCCGCATTCGGCGGCAATGGCTTGTCCGATTTCACCGCATTGACGAGCTGATCAACGACCGCTGTCACCGGATAGCGCAGGTCGGAGTCGGCGACCATGCCGGTCATCACGGCGACGATATCGAGCTTCGGCAGCACCACGATGAGTTGGCCGTGCCGCCCCAGCGCGACGAACGCACCCGCGTTCGGCATCGTCCACCACAGGTTGGCGTATTTGCCGAAGGCCGTCGCGACCGTACCCTTCCTCGCCCTCTCAACCCAGGCGGACGGAATGATCCGCTTGCCGTCCCAGACACCGTCGCGCAGGTAGAGATAGCCGAGCTTCGCCATGTCGTGCGGCGTCACGAACATGCCGGCCTCGCCGGTCACGACGCCTTGCTTGTCGATCGGCACCCAGCGCACGTCGGTAATGCCGAGCGGCGCGAGCAACTCCTTCCGCGCGAACTCGAGCGCGTTCTGTCCAGTCAGCTTGTTGGTGAGTGCGGAGAGAAGGTACGGGTCGCCGCCCTTGTAGTTGAACTTCTCACCCGGCGTGTCGGACATCGGCTGATCGAGAACGAACTGCGTCGGATCGGGGCTGGCATACATCTGCATGATGGTTTCGTCCGGGGTGTAGCCCCGCTCCACCCACGCGATGCCCGACGCCATATCGAGCAGATGCTGAACCGTGATCGCCTTCTTGCGGTCGTCGAGATTGGCAATCGTCTTGTCGGCAAAGAAATCGAGCACCGGCCGATCGACGCTCTCGAGCTTTCCCTGCTGCACCAGCACGCCGATGAGCGTGCTCATGAAGCTCTTGGTGACCGAGCGCAGGTCGTGACGGATGCCCGGCACATACGGCGCATAGTAGGCATCGGCGACGATCTTGCCGTGCCGGATGACCAGCACGCTGTCCTGCCTGAAGGTGCCGACGTCGTCGATCAGCCGGGCGAGGATTTTGGAATCCATCCCCTGCTCTTCCGGTGTCGAGAACTCCCACACTTTTGTGGGCCAGACAGCCGCCGGGGATTCCTGCGCGAAGCCCGCAGCCGGGCAGACATGGACAACGGCAAAGGCCAAAACCGCCGCGATGGTTGCGCGTCTGAGTGTCATGATGCAAACGCCCCTGCACGTCTGCCGCGAATATAGCCGAAATACCCTGGCATTTCGAAGACAGGCGCGCCCGTCGTCGCCCCGCCCGGCCCAAGCCTTTGTCGGACCGGCCGAATTTCCGCGGCATTTGACGCAAGGTTATAGCCCGGCGTTTCCCCGCCATTAGCCGCGCTGCCGATTTCCTGAGAACCAATTCCTGCGCGGCGCGTTTGCGACAAACAGGAGGCGAACGTGTCGCAATCCAAGCGCTATGCGCTGGTGGTCGAAGACGACCAGATGCAGCGGCAAATGGTCAGCACGATCCTCGAAGGCATCGATTTCGAGGTGCTGCAGAGCGATACCGGCGAGGCGGCGATGGTCATCCTCGAGGAGGTTGGCCATGACCTCTCGCTGATGGTCGCCGACGTCCGCCTCAACGGCGACATGACGGGCTCGCAGCTGGCGAAGTTCGCCAGGCAGCTCTATCCGAACATCAAGGTGATCGTGACATCCGGCAAGGACTGGCCGGTGCTGCCCGAAGGCGCCGTGTTCTTGCGCAAGCCGTGGATGCCCCACGAGCTGGTGCACGAGGTGGAGGCTGCGCCGACGTTAGGAAGCCCGTCATTGCGAGGAGCGCAGCGACGAAGCAATCCAGTCTGAGCCAGCGCCGGATGCCGCAGTTTTTGTCTGCGCGCTACGCGCGCGGCTGGATTGCTTCGCTTCGCTCGCAATGACGTTAGGCTCACTCCCTCGTATCGTACCGATACGTCTTCGAGACGATCTTCCAGCCGTCCGAGAGCTTCAGCGCCACCAGATAGTCGGTGAAATACCGCGGCGGCAGCTGGCACTTGACCTTGACGAACGCGGTCGCATCGTCGGCGCGATCCAGGCTGACGATCAAGTCGTCGCGCGGCTTGCCTTCGGCCTTCGCCGACGGCCGCTTGCGCACGCGATCGAGCCAATCGGGGACCTCGAGCACCTGCAGCTCGCCCTTCTCTACCCAGCGCAGATCGGCCGACGGATGAAACGCCTCGCCGATCTTGTCGGCGTCGCCTTCATAGAGACCGTCGAAATAGAGCTGGATCACCTTCTCGACAGTGGATCGATCGTGCGGCATGGGTGCCTCCCTTCGCGTGAAACCTGACGCCTCAATTCTTCAACGACCGCCCGATCATATCAGAACCCTTCTCCGCTACCATGATGGTCGCCGGATGAATATTCGGTGATGGCATCGCCGGCATCACCGACGCGTCAACGACGCGCAGGCCCTCCAGTCCGCGTACCCGCAGATTGCTGTCGACGACAGCGCGATCGTCCTCGCCCATCCGGCAGGTGCCACACGGGTGATAGACGGTGGAACCGGCTTTGCGGATGTACGCCGCAATGTCCTCGTCCGAGCTCAAGTCCGGACTGGGCCGCACCTGCTCGACGATCAGCGAGCGGAACGGCTCGGTGGCGGCAATCTGTTGCGCGATGCGATATCCCGCGAGCATCACCCGCATGTCGTCCGGGTCGGTGAGATAGTTGGCACGGATCTTCGGCGGCGTCCGCCCGGCGGCATCGCGCAAGGTGATCTCGCCGCGGCTCTTCGGCCGGCAGACGCTGAAGATGAAGGTGAAGCCCGGCCACTTGTGCAGGCCGTCCTTCAGGCTGTTCGACGAGAAGTTCAGGCATTGATACTGCAGATCGGGCACCGGCTCCGACGGCGACGACTTGCAGAACATCGTCGCCTCGGTCGCGCCGACGCTGAGCTGGCCCGATCCCTTCAGCAGCCACTCCAGCGCCAGCTTCGCCGACTTGGTCCGGCTCATCACCGCCTCGTTGAGGGTGTCGGTGGCATTGGTCTTGAAGGCGAAGCTTGCCTGATAGTGGTCCTGCAGGTTCTTGCCCACGCCCGGCAGGTCGTGCTGCACCTCGATGCCGTGGGCGGCTAGTTCAGCCGCTGGACCAATGCCTGAAACCATCAGCGCTACCGGCGAGTTGATCGCCCCACTGGAGACGATGACCTCGCGCCGCGCACGGATGCGCTGCACCTGCCCGTCGCGCTCGACCTCGACGCCGATCGCGCGCCGGCCCTCAAGCAGGATGCGCCGCACATGCGTCTTCGTCATCAGCTTCAGATTGCGCCGGTTCAGGTTCGGTTTGAGGTAGCCCACCGCCGTCGAGCGGCGCCAGCCGTTGTGCACATTGAGCGGGCAAAAGCCGACGCCGTCGATGCGCTCGCCATTGAAATCGCGATTGCGCGGGTGCTGCAGGCGTTCGCAAGCCTCGACGAAGGCCGTTGCCGCCGTCGACGGCCGCTTGATGTTGGAGATCGTCATCGGCCCGCCGGTGCCGCGCCACTCGTCCGCGCCGTCGACGCAGTGCTCCATCCGCTTGAAATACGGCAGCACGTCCTTGTAGCTCCAGCCCTGTGCGCCGAGCTCCTCCCAGCCGTCGTAGTCGCTCGACGGGCCGCGCAGGAACACCAGGCCGTTGATCGAGCCCGATCCGCCGAGCACCTTTCCGCGCGGCCAGATGACCGTGCGCCCGTTGAGGCCGGGCTCCGGCTCGGTCTCAAAACCCCAGTTCACGTTCGGGTTCGGCACCAGCTTGCCGAACCCCATCGGAATGTGGATCCAGGGATTGCGGTCGCGCGCGCCTGCCTCGATCACGCACAGCGAGATGTTCGGATTTTCGGTCAGCCGTCCCGACAGAACGCAGCCGGCGGAGCCGGCGCCGATCACGACGACGTCGTATTCCGCCTCGAATTGGATTTTGCTCATGCCCTGCTTTTTTTGACGTTGCCCCCAGGAGAACGTCAGCCAAGCAGATTTTTCGGGCGTGCGAAAGCCGGAGCAGACACCGCTCCGGGCGTCGCAGTCTCGTTTAAGAAACGAAGCCTGAAGGGGTCAGCGCGCTCGCCAGAAGCCGCGCTTCACCAGATACGCAAAAGCCTTCTTGCCCATCTGAGTGACGGTGACCTTCTTCTTCCGCTTCGCCATGCAATTTCCCCTGCGAATCGGATTCAGATTTGAATCCAAGTGACTCGCCGGCACAAGAGGAAACAACAAAACCATGACGGCCCGATGAAGGGGAGCCTTGACGAGGCCTTCGGTTCCACTAGGCATTTGGTCGTTAAGACGCTTGGAAAATGCGCTCTGGCTGCCCCTTTCAGGCTGCCGTGCCGGATCGGAAATCGTCGTGGCAGACGGCGCTCGGCCTCGGCTTCCTGTCGTCGGGGTTCGACAACATCCCGCCCACCGCACTGGCCATCAAGCAGGGCGGCTACGACTGGGGCTATCTCGCCTACACCGTCGGCTTCGGCGGCTCGATGATCTGGTTCGGATCGTCCGCCGGTGTGGCCCTGTCCAAAATGTATCCGGAAGCGAAATCGGTCGGTAGCTGGGTCAAAGAAGCAGGTCGAGCTGCCTGCCACCCAGATGAGCACGCTCGCCGCGCGGTAGCGTGGCAGCCGACGCAAAAAGGCCGCACGGAGCGTCCCGTGCGGCCTTCGATTTTATCCCATAGACCGGGAATGCAACGTCGTTACTGACAGCGCATCCTCTGACCGTTGATGGTCGTCACGCTGCCCGGCAGACATGTCGGCCCGTTGCCGTCGGCGATGTAGCCGCGGTTCGGCATCGTCGTGGTGTCGCGGTAATAGGCGTAGCTATCACCACGGAACGGTGTGAACGGTGCCGCTGCGATCGCGCCTGCGGTGCCGATCACGCCGCCGACCACGCCAGCCGCGACGTCCGCCGGCCAGAACCCGCTTCGAGGCTCCTCGCGATACGCGGCCCGGCCGTCATACGAGGCCCGGCTGTCGCCGACGCGCGCCTGGTGCATCTTCTTCACCTTCTTCGCACCCGTCGAATCCGCGGCGTGCTGCTGCGGACCTGAAAACTGCTGCTGCGTCGTCTGCGCCATTGCGGGCGTTGCAATCAGCGCGGTCACTGCGGCTGCACCGGCTAGTATTTTAATCTTCATCGATGAACTCCATGCGTAGTTGCGCAGGGACAATCACTCACCTCCTCGCCCGTTCCTTCCGGAACGGCGCTTCGTTTCACACGGCTGTGAGGTTCCGGTTCCCCGGAGGGGACGATCAATCCGCGCTCTTCAGGCGGCGCATCGTGAATTCGATGGTATCGCCCGGCAGCAGGCGCCAGCTCTCGATCTTCGTCATGTAGGCGGCGCTCGGGAATTTGCGAAACTGCTCTTTCGCCTTCAGCCGGGCCGCCTCGCGCGGTAAGGTGAACGTCTCGCGATGGAATCCGTCATCGCCCCGTTTCTCGGCACGGGCCGCCATCCGGTTCGCCAGGTTACGCGGCGTACTCATGGGCTTAAATGTGGCCCGCACGGCGGGGCGGATCAAGGCCCGAAGTGCCCCTCTGGGAGAAGCTTGCGGGAACTTCGCCTGCCCCGGTCCGTTTCCTGAACGCGAATGGGAGGACGCGCCATGACCAGAAAGAGCGACGAAAAGCTGCCGGGCGATAGCGCCGCGCCGGGCATCGTGCCCGATGACCAGGCGATCCTTCCCGATCACGGCAAGCCGGTACCAGAAGGCCCGCGGCCGCGCGACAGGGCCAATCACGGCGTGCTCGATCCTGCCGAGACCGGGCACCCCCTGCCCGAAGGTCTGGAGCGCAAGCGGGCCGGGCCGCTGAACAAGGACACCGGCCGCAGGATCAAGGGCGGCGGTGGGGGCGCCTAGCAAGAATCCAGGAATTCCGATGTGAGATTCCTCACAGGCGGTGAAGCAATTCGCCGCCAAGCTACGATTCACACCGTGACAGAGAGGCGAGCTTCCGTATGAGCGAAATTCTTGCGCGCTCCGGCGCACCCCAGACCTACAGTCTGCCGCGCCAGCTGTTTCGCAAGTTCGTTCACTGGGCCTCCTACAATTTCATCCTCACCAGCAAGCGCACGCGCAACGTTGCGATCGGCGATCTCAGCCTGGTCGTTCCGCCGTCGGTGTTTCACCCAGGCATCTTCGTCACCAGCAGGATCTTCGCAGCCTTCCTGCGCTCGCTCGACCTGAGGGGAAAATCCGTGGTCGAGGTTGGCACCGGATCGGGCATCCTCGCGCTGTCCGCCGCCAGGGCCGGCGCACGGACGGTGCTCGCCCTCGACATCAATCCCGCGGCGGCCGGCGCCGCTGAAAAGAACGCCGCCTCGAACGGCCTGTCGCACGTGGTCTCGGCCCGTGTCTCCGACCTGTTCTCCGCGGCCGAGCAAGGCGAAAACTTCGATGTGATCATTTCCAGTCCGCCGTCGTTTTCAGGCGAACCTCGCGACATGGCGGACCGGGCCTGGCACGCGGGACCATTCTATCGCGACATCACCAGCCTGTTCGCTCAGGCCTATGCGCACCTGAACCAGGAAGGCGCGATGTATCTGTTGCTGTCGTCCGACACCGATCTGGTGCTGATGGAGCAGCTGGCGCGCGAGGCCGGGTTCAGCTGGCGTGAAATCGAACGCCACTCGATCTGGGTGGAACAGTTCATCGTCTACCGCCTGGCGAAGGCGTCCAAATACGGCTGATCGCCGGAAGGCGCCTACCAGACACTCGGGTCGGTTCGCGCGCCTGCCTCAGGCTTGGTGTTGCGGCCGCGCGGTGGCGGCGCGTAGTTGTAGCTGTCGAGCAGCGCGTTGCGGCTGCCCTCCTTCCAGCAACGGCCGAACTGGTCGCAGTTCATCCGTGCCTTCTCCCAGCCGTTGTCGACGGTCTTGCGCGTCAGCGTCAGCGAACTCGCATCGGCGTAGCTCGCGAACAGGCCGAGGTAGCCGGCCAGAAGAGCCATGGTGACCTTTTTCATGGTCGCCTCCCTTTGCTGAATCAACATCGGTCCGGTGCCGATCGTTCCGACCAAAGTCTCATCAAGGTTCCCCCGCAGACGCTCCGCTCCTGCGGCTGCGCCGGCGACCACTGCTGCACCTGCGAATGCGATCGCTGCTCCCGCGCCTGCAGCTGTGGCAGCTCCGGCGCGCCTTCCGCGCCGAACTGCACCGTCGCGGCATCCGCTGAACGCCGCCGGCATCATCGCGCGAAAGCTTTTCACGCGGCGGCTTCGCCGCCGTGGACAGGTGCACGAATCAGGCAGAGACTGATTCGTGATCTGAGGGGATCGCTATGACAGTCGCGACAGGCTTCAGTGTCCTCTTCCTCGTAGCAATACCGATCACGATCGTGGCGGTGAGTCTCGCCCTGATCGGGTGCTCGCTGGTGAGGGACAATTATCGGCGACGCAAGACGCTCGCATAGCTGTTCGAACGAAGAACAGCGTCGAGGTTCTTGTCTACGCTATTCGGTGATCGCCGCATAAAGCGCGGAAGCATTCTTTGCGTGCCTGGCCTTTGCGAGCTTGTCCTTATCCCGCAAGGCGCGCGCGACTGCGGCCAGCGCGTGCAGGTAATGCCCTTCCTGGCTGGTCGGCAACAGCAGCGCGAATACGAGGTCGACGCGCTCGCCGTCGATGGCGTCGAACTCTATTGGGCTCTTCAGCCTCGCAAAGACACTGACCGGCCGCGTCACCTTTTCAAGCCGCGCATGCGGGATGGCGACGCCGCCGCCCGTTCCGGTGGACCCGAGCCCCTCACGCTTCAGCAGCCCGGTGACGATCGGCTCGGCCCGCAATTCCAGCACCGCCGCCGCCCTGCCCCCGAGCTCCTGCAACAGCTTGCCCTTGTCGGCGATCGCAAGGTCGACGACGACATCGCGCGCGGAGAGAAATTCAGAGATGATCATTGGGACTGGTCTTCGCTGTCTCGTCGGCCGGGCGCAGCCGGTAGCCAATGCCGGTTTCGGTCAGCACGAATTGCGGACGCTCCGGATCGGCTTCGATCTTCTGCCGCAGCTGGCGCACATAGACACGCAGATACTGCGCGTCCGTCAACTCGTCCCACAGTTCGCTCAGCAGGAACTTGTGCGTCAGCACCTTGCCGGCATGCTGCACCAGGATCCGCAGGAGGTCATACTCCTTCGGCGACAGCTTGACCTCCTTGTCACCGACTTTGACGATCCGCCGGACGAGATCGACCGAAAGCTCGCCTGTGCGGAACACCGGCCGCTCGCCGTGCACCTGAAGCTGATGCCGCAGCGCGGCGCGCAGCCGCGCCAGCAATTCATCCATGCCGAACGGCTTGGTCACGTAGTCGTCGGCGCCATAGTCGAGCGCCTGGACTTTGCCCGCTTCGTCGCCCCGGCTGGACAGCACCACGATCGGTACCCGCTCGTTCCGCGCCTTGATCATGCGCAGCAGTTCATGGCCCTCGATATCCGGCAGGCCCAGATCGAGAATGACCAGGTCCGGATTCTCGGCCAGAAGCGCCAGCGCCGCCTTGCCGTTGGGCGCTTCGAGAATCTGATAGTTGGCGGTCGCAAGCCCCATGCGCAACAGCTTGCGGATGGGTGGCTCGTCATCAACCACCAGAACCTTGAGCTGCGGCCCGGTCATGCAGCGGTCTCCAAAGGCCGGACGTTAGCCGGAAGCGGAAAGCGAATGGTGAACGCCGCGCCCGACCTGTCATGGCGGTTGGCCGCCGTGATCGTCCCTTTCATCGCCTCGATGAACCCCCGGGCGATCGCAAGCCCCAGGCCGGTCCCCGGCCGCACCTGATCGCCCTTCCTGGCACGATAGAACTTGTCGAAGATATGCTCGACGTCCCCCGGCGGAATGCCGTCACCTTCGTCCAGCACCCGCAGGACGACAAACGGTCCGTCCTGCTCGCTCTCGACGCGAATGGTGGTGCCGGCCGGCGCGTATTTCGCGGCATTGTCCAGGATGTTGAACAGCGCCTGCTCGAACAGCACCGCGTCCACCTCGACCATCGGCAGGGAGGTCTTGAGCTTCAGCTCGACCTTGTGGTGCGAAAGGATCTTGGCCGTCCTGCGCAGCGCAGTGTCGACGATCTCGCGCAGATCGTGCGGCGTGGCGTTCGGCGCGATCGCGCCGGATTCGAGCTTGGTCATGTCGAGCAGGTTGGCGATGAAGCGATTGAGCCGCTCGGACTCGTCGATGATGGTCGCCAGCAGCTCCGCCTTCTCGGTATCCGCAAGCTTGCCGGACAGATCGCGCAGCGCGCTTGCCGAGCCGAGCACGGCCGCGAGTGGCGTCTTCAGGTCATGCGAGATCGACGTCAGCAGCGCCGAGCGCAGCCGGTCCGTCTCGGCGTCGCGCTTCACCCGGTCCATGTCCTCGACCAGGAATACGCGTTCGATCGCAAGCGCGCTCTGATCCACCAGCGCGTCAAGCAGCCGCCGATCGTCCGGCGTCAGCAGCGGCCCGGGCTTGTCGCTGTCGATGCCGACGATGCCGATCGGCCCTCGCCCGGTCTGCATCGGCAGGAACAGCCGATTCGCGCCCGGCAGCGTATCGGAGCCGCGCCCCGCAGGCCGGTTGTTCTGCCACGCCCACTTGGCGGCGGCGAGATCGGCCTCGCCCAGCGTGTCTTCCGGAGGATAGGCGCCCCGCACTGCGATCGTCCCGTTGTCCGGCAGCAGCAGCACCACCCGCACCTTCAGCATCAGCGCGGTCTGATAGGCGGTCGCCCACAGCACGTCGTCCAGGGTGCCGATGCCGGCAAGCTTCCGACTAAAAGAGTACAGCGACTCGGTCGTACGCGCCCGCAGCACCGCCGCCATCGCCTGGGTGCGAACACGCGCGGCAACATTCGACACGACGACGGCGACAATGATGAAGAAGACGAAGGCCGCGACATTGATGGGATCAGCGATCGTGAATTCATAAGTCGGCGGCATGAAGAAAAAATTGTAACACAGCGACGCAGCGACGCTTGCAAGCAGCGACGGCGCTAGCCCGAAGCGGACCGCCACCGCAAGCACCGCGGTGAGGAATATCAAATCGACATTCTCGATGCCGGGCAGCACCGGCTGCACCCCGAGACTGATCGCCAGTGCCGCGGCCACGGCGAGCAGCGCGAACGCATAGGGAGCAGGTTGCATCACCTCGCGCTCCGCAGCCCGCACCGTTTTTTTCGGAATCGGCTCGCCCACGACGTCGCTGCCGGCGACGACGTGGACGCTGATATTGCCGGCCTTGCGCACCAGGTCATGCACCACCGATCCGTGCAGCATCTCGAACCAGCGCGAGCGGGTCGATTTTCCGAGCAGTATCTGCGTCACGTTGTTCGACTGCGCGTAGGTGATGACGTCGTCGGCGATCGTCCGTCCGGCGCCAGGAATGGTGACAGCCTCGCCGCCGAGCGCTTCCGCGAGCCTCAGCGTGTCGGCGACGCGGTCACGCTCCTCCTGCGACAGCTGCAGGGTGCGGCGGGTTTCGATGCACAGGGCGGTGAACGGCGCATGCAGCCGCTCCGACAGGCGCTTGGCATGGCGCACCAGCCCGGCCGCGCCGACGTCCTCGTTGACGCAGACGAGAATGCGCTCGCCCGCCGCCCACGGCCCCTGGATCGCGCCGGCCTGCATCTGCGTCAGCAGCTGCTCGTCGACCCGGTCCGCCGTGCGCCGCAACGCGAGCTCGCGCAACGCCGTCAGGTTGGTCGGCGAAAAGAAGTGCTCGAGCGCACGCTTCGCCTGCTTTGGGACATAGATCTTGCCGTCCTTCAGCCGCGCGATCAGATCGTCGGGCGTGAGATCGACCAGCTCGACCGCGTCGGCGCGGTTGAAGATGGTGTCAGGGATGGTCTCGCGCACGCGCACGCGGGTGATCTGCGCGACGACGTCGTTCAGGCTTTCGATGTGCTGGATGTTGACGGTGGTGTAGACGTCGATGCCGTGGCTGAGGATCTCCTCGACGTCGAGATAGCGCTTGGGATGCCGACTACCCGCCGCGTTGGTGTGCGCGAGCTCATCCACCAGCACGATCTGCGGCCGCCGCGCCAGCACCGCATCGATGTCCATTTCATCGAGCGACTGGCCGCGATAGGCGATGGCCTTGCGCGGGATGACCTCGAGCCCATCGAGCAGCGCTTCGGTTTCCTGCCGCCCGTGCGTCTCGACCACGCCGATGACGATGTCGTAGCCGTCCTTCTGGCGCGACCGCGCCTGCTGCAGCATTTCGTAGGTCTTGCCGACACCCGGCGCCGCGCCCACGAAAATCTTCAGCTTGCCGACGCGACCTTCCTCGCGCTTGGCCGCCTCCAGCAAGGCGTCCGGCGAAGGCCTGGCATTGTCATCGCGTCGATGTCGCTGGTCCGCCATTCCGCATCAATTTCCTCAAGATCAACTCGAGAACGGTTTACCGCGGCAGGTTGTCGAGCGCCATATTCAATGCCAGCACATTCACGCGCGGCTCGCCGAGCAGACCCGCCAGCCGGCCCTCCGTATGCTGCTGCACCAGCTGCCGTACATGCTCTTCCGGAACGTTACGCGCCTTCGCGACCCGCGGCACCTGGAACATCGCCCCGTCCGGGGTGATATGCGGATCGAGGCCGCTTGCCGAGGTGGTGACGAGGTCGATCGGGACAGTGGCGGACGCGTTCTCGCCCTTCGCCTTTTCGACGTCTTCCTTGACGCGGTCGACCAGCGCCTTGCTGGTCGGGCCAAGGTTGGCACCCATCGAATTCGACGCGTTGTAAGGCGCGCTGGTCGTCTTGGTGGAATCGGCCGGATCCGGGCCCGTGGTCGCCGACGGACGGCCGTGGAAATACTTGTCCTCGGTGAAAGCCTGGCCGATCAGCGCGGAGCCGATCACCTTGCCGTCCTTCTCGATCAGGCTTCCCTGCGCCTGGCGCGGGAAGACGACGCCGGCGATGCCGGTCATCGCCAGCGGATACAACAGACCGGTGATGGCGGTCAGCAGGACCAGCGTGACGATGGCCGGGCGGATTTCTCGCAGCATGACGGATACTCCTCAAGCCAAACGCAGGGCCACGATCGCAAGATCGATGGCCTTGATGCCGATGAACGGGATGATGATGCCACCGAGCCCGTAGACCAGCAGGTTACGCCGCAACAGCGCGCCGGCGCCGATCGCGCGGTACTTGACGCCCTTCAGCGCCAGCGGAATCAGCGCGATGACGACCAGCGCGTTGAAGATGATCGCCGACAGGATCGCGCTTTGCGGTGTGGCGAGGTTCATGATGTTGAGCGTCTGCAGCTGCGGATAGAACGCCACGAACATCGCCGGGATGATCGCGAAATATTTCGCCACATCGTTGGCGATCGAGAACGTGGTCAGCGAGCCGCGCGTCATCAACAGCTGCTTGCCGATCTCGACGATCTCGATCAGCTTGGTCGGATTGGAATCGAGGTCGACCATGTTGCCGGCCTCGCGCGCCGCCTGGGTGCCGGTATTCATCGCCACGCCGACATCGGCCTGCGCCAGCGCCGGCGCGTCGTTGGTGCCGTCGCCGCACATCGCCACCAGCTTGCCCTTGGCCTGCTCGTCACGGATCAGCTTGAGCTTGTCCTCGGGCGTCGCCTGCGCGAGGAAATCGTCGACGCCGGCTTCGGCCGCGATCGCTGCCGCCGTCATCGGGTTGTCGCCGGTAATCATGACGGTACGAATGCCCATCCGCCGCAGTTCGGCGAAGCGCTCGCGAATGCCGCCCTTGACGATATCCTTCAGGTGAATGACGCCGAGCAGCCGGCCGTCCTTCACCACCGCCAGCGGCGTACCACCGGCCTTCGCGATCGCGTCGGCAATGGCGGTAATCTCGCGTGCAGTCTCGCTGCTGACGCCGGGCTGAAGCGCATGTGCCGCCTGACCGACCGCCACCGGCGGGCCGTTCAGGAAGCCGAGAATGGAGTCGACCGCGCCCTTGCGGATCCATGACGATCCGATCTCGACGCCGCTCATGCGGCTTTGTGCCGTGAACGGAATGAATTTCGCCTGGATGTCCGCCAGCTCGCGCCCGCGGATGCCGTACTTCTCCTTCGCTAGCACGACGATCGAGCGGCCTTCCGGCGTTTCGTCGGCAAGCGAGGCGAGCTGCGCCGCATCGGCGAGCTCCTGCTCGGTGACGCCGCGCATCGGCTTGAGCTCAGTCGCCTGGCGGTTGCCGAGCGTGATGGTGCCGGTCTTGTCGAGCAGCAGCGTGTCGACGTCGCCGGCAGCCTCCACCGCGCGGCCGGACATCGCCAGCACGTTGAAGCGGACGAGGCGATCCATGCCGGCGATGCCGATCGCCGACAACAGCGCGCCGATGGTCGTCGGGATCAGTGTCACGAACAGCGCCACCAGGATGATCACCGACACGGTGCCACCTGCATACATCACGTAGCTCGGGATCGTCACTGTCGCGAACACGAAGATGATGGTGAGACCGGCGAGCAGGATGTTCAGTGCGATTTCGTTCGGCGTCTTCTGCCGCTCGGCGCCTTCGACGAGCCCGATCATGCGATCGAGGAAGGTCGAGCCTGGCGCGGCCGTGATGCGCACGCGGATCCAGTCTGAGATGACCTGCGTGCCGCCGGTGACCGCGGAGCGATCGCCGCCGGACTCGCGGATCACCGGTGCGGACTCGCCGGTGATCGCCGCCTCGTTGACCGAGGCCACGCCCTGGATCACCTCGCCGTCGGACGGGATCGTATCGCCCGCCTCGACCAGGACCACGTCGCCGACCTTGAGGCCCGTGCTCGGAACCATCCTGTAGGCATCGCCGGCCGACCCGAGCAGCTTCGCCTTGGTTTCGGTCCGGGTCTTGCGCAGCGACTCGGCCTGCGCCTTGCCGCGGCCCTCTGCGATAGCCTCGGCGAAATTCGCGAACAGGATGGTGAACCACAGCCACAGAGCAATCTGTATCTCGAAGCCGATGTTGCTGCCGCCGGTGACGATGTCGCGCACGAGGATCACCGTCGCAAGCACCGAGACGATCTCGAGCACGAACATCACCGGATTGCGAATCATCTTGCGCGGATCGAGCTTGGCGAAGGCCGACACGATCGCGGGCGCCACGATCTTCGGATCGAGCAAGGTCGAGACCGGCGTGCGTTTGTTGACTTGGGTGTCCATGGTTTTCACTCCGGTCGAATTAGAACAGCGTGCCTTGCGTCATCGCCAGATGCTCGACGATCGGGCCGAGCGCGAGCGCAGGGAAGAACGTCAGCCCGCCGATGATCAGGATGACGCCGACCACAAGGCCGACGAACAGGCCGCCGTCGGTCGGGAACGTGCCCGCCGACGCCGGCACGGATTTCTTGGCCGCAAGCGAGCCTGCGATCGCCATCGCCGGAATGATCATCCAGAAGCGGCCGACCAGCATCGAGAGGCCGCCGGTCAGGTTGTAGAACAGGATGTTGCCGGTGAGGCCGCCGAAGGCGGAGCCGTTGTTGGCGGTCTGCGAGGTGAAGGCATAGAGCACTTCCGAGAAACCGTGCGGGCCCGCGTTGGCCATCGACGCGACCGCGGTCGGATACACCACGGCCACGGCGGTCCAGCCCAGGATCATCAGCGGCAGCACGAGGATCGCCAGCATCGCGAGCTTCACCTCACGCGCCTCGATCTTCTTGCCGATGTATTCGGGCGTGCGGCCGACCATCAGTCCGGCGATGAACATCGCCAGCACGATGAACAGCAGCATGCCGTACAGGCCGGCGCCGACGCCGCCGATGATGATCTCGCCGAGCTGCATGTTGATCAGCGGGATCATGCCGCCGAGCGCGGTGAACGAATCGTGCATGGCGTTGACGGCGCCGCACGATGCGGCGGTGGTGACGACCGCAAACAGCGCGGAGGCGACGATGCCGAAGCGCACCTCCTTACCCTCCATGTTGCCGCCTGTGAGGCCGAGCGCGGTGAACGCGTCATTGCCGTGCGCCTCGGCCCAGTAGGCCACCGCAACACCGGCGACGAACAGCACGCCCATGATGGCGAGGATCGCCCAGCCCTGGCGCTGGTCACCGACCATACGGCCGAAGACGTTGGTCATCGCAGCGCCGAGTACGAAGATCGAGAGCATCTGCACGAAGTTCGACAGCGCGGTCGGGTTCTCGAACGGATGGGCGGCATTGGCATTGAAGAAGCCGCCGCCGTTGGTGCCAAGCATCTTGATCGCGACTTGCGAGGCGACCGGACCCATGGCGATGGTCTGCTTTGCGCCCTCGAGCGTCGTCGCGTCGACCGACGCGCCGAGCGTCTGCGGCATGCCCTGCCAGACGAGGAACAGCGAATAGACGATGCAGATCGGCAGCAGGATATAGAGTGTGCAGCGGGTGATATCGACCCAGAAATTGCCGATCGTCCGCGCCGATGCGCGCGCGAAGCCGCGGATCAGCGCGACCGCAAGCACGATACCGGTCGCCGCCGACAGGAAGTTCTGGTGCGTCAGCCCCAGCATCTGCACGAGATAGGACATCGTGCTTTCGCCGCCGTAGTTTTGCCAGTTGGTGTTGGTGATGAAGCTGACCGCCGTGTTGAAGGCGAGATCCGGCGCGACCGCCGACATTTCCATCGGGTTGAACGGCAAGGAGCCCTGCAGCCGCATCAGCGCGTAGAGGAAGATGAAGCCGCCGACATGGAACAGCAGCATGGCGACCGTGTAGGTCAGCCAGTGTTGCTCCCGCGTTTCGTCGATGCCGCCGAGCCGATAGAGCACGACCTCGACCGGGCGCAGCACCGGCGTCAGGAACGTGCGCTCGCCATTGAACACCCGCGTCATGAACCAGCCGAGCGGCTTTGCGAGCGCTGCGACGATAACGACAAAAAGAATGATTTGAGTCCAGCCAATGAACGTCATGGAGATGTCCTCAGAAGCGCTCAGGCCGCAGCAGAGCATAGGTGAGATAGAACAGCAGGCCTGCGGTCACGATCGCCGCGAGCGAATAATCGAACAGCATGGAAACCTCCTTCAGAGCAGTTCGCACGCGTAGGCGTAGCCTATCGTCAGCGCCATCAATCCAAGTCCGAGTGCGAGCATGATGACGTTCATCATGGCCTTGCTCCTTTGTTCATCGCGTGCGGCGTCTGTGAAAACTGGCTATCGCAAGCCCGCCGGTTCCGTGTCCGCGTACTTAGGTGCCACCCGGCGCATAGGTTTTCGAGATGAACGCGCATGCAACGATATAGGAATCTCATAAAGGCCCGCGGCAACCGCCCCTAAGCATCGCGGCCTAATGCCTTCGTATAGCGTTCGGCCCATATGAAAATCCTATGACGGCGCCCTCGCCTGCCCCTCGCTTTCCTATGGTCTCTCATAGCAGTCAGGTGCGCATGGTCGGCCACCTGGATTGGATGGAAGGACAACAGCACCGCGTCAGCGGATGGCTGATACTCGTCTTGTGCTACGCAATCACCCGCGCACCAGCAGACCGCATGGCGCTGACGGCCCATGCGGCCGAGCTCGATGCGTCAGGTGGACCGGACCAGGCGTTCTCCTACTTTGCACGGACAAGCAGCGAGATCTGCGGAGCGATCGACACGTCCGTGGATGAACACTCGAAATCCGTTCTGGCAGGGCATGCCGCGCGGATCGAAGAGCCGCGGTTGAGGGCTGCGTTCTGCGCCTGCCTCGGCATTCCGGACGAGCGCACGCTGCGCCGCGACCGTTTGCAGGCCACACGGCGCGACGATCGGGATCTGTGGAAGGGACTCGCGAAACGGTGATTTGCGGCACCTATGGGCGGCGCACGACGGCTTTATGCGGCGCCTATAACGTCGCGGCTTGAGACACCTCGTTTCTATATGCCCGTTCCGCCATTTTAGAGAAGCGGCTGATGCGACCGCGATATTTTCGAAGGCTCGTCATGTTACTCGTTCGCAATCTTGTCGACCCGCTCGACCGCCTCGCCCAACGCATTCACCTCGCCGCCGATCCGGACCGCGACCTCCTATCCGCAATCGTGACAAGCAGCGCACGTCTTCGCGCGCTGAGGGCCGCGCCACGCGTTCGCCAACTCGAAAACTTGCTCGATGCCGGCGCATGGACCGAAGCGGCAATCACCCTGGTCGCGCTTGAATTGCCCGCATGGTCGATTCGACGGCTCGAGCAGGATGACGGCATGTGGTTCTGCGCGCTGTCGCTGGCGCCTGCCCTTCCTGTCGAATTCGACGAGATGATCGAGACGAGCCACGAGTGCATGCCGCTGGCGATCCTCGCCGCGCTGATCGAAGCGCGGCGTGCAACCGATGCCGCACGTGCAAGCGGCAGCCTCCCGCGTCCAGCGCCCGGCGATCGCAAGAGCGACGGATATCGGATCAGCGTCGACAATTTCTCTTGAGGCTTTCGTTCGTCTCCTACCGGATCGCCTTCGATGCCGCTTCAGGCCAAACACAAGTCCGCTGCCGCGACGAGGCTCGAACCAGGCGGAATCTGGCAGCTCGCATCGTCGCGCGTTCCCGTGCGCTTTGCGATTCGCGTCACGGCGCTCGCCGTGCTGGCGCTGCTCGGCTACCCGGCCTTCGCCAGCTGGTTTCACGGTCTCTTGATCCTCGCCGCGGCATTCTGCATCTGCGTCGCCGAACTGCAGCGCGAGACGTTCTTCGCGCGCGAGCTGAATCATTGGGATAAGGCGGCCGCCTACGGCATCCTGATCGGCGCCGTTTCGCTCGCGATCTAGTTCCACATCTCCATCGCTGACATTCCATCAACGCGATCCAAACGCGCCGCTTATGCCGCGGCTATGAAGATGCACTGACGTTCGTCTCGATTTCATACCTCGTGTGGACCACCTTTCACACATCGGTTTCGAGACAAGAACAAGCGGAGACTTCGATGACAACCCTTGATCTGTTCAAACGCGGCGCGCGGAAGGTGACTCAGGCCATCCTCACCCCGGTAAGGGTTCTGTCCGCAGCGCTCGCTGAAAACCGTATCCACTGCGCGGCGCAAGCGCGCGTAGCCAACGTATCGAAAACCCACGGCGTGTGGGCCGGTCGAGCACGCTGAACAACGCCCGACCATGCCGCACGCCAACAACGGAGACTGCAATGCCCGACGACCCTTCCCCCTCTGACTCTGATCCGGACTCGCAACCGACGATCTTCTATGTCGGCCGCGACCGCCGCGGCCGCTGGGTCGTCCATGATCGCGAGCACCTTCGCGGCGGGCTGTTCGTCAGCCGTGCAGCGGCGCTGAAGTTCGCGCTGTCGGAGAACGGCAACCATCCGCTCGATGTCGTCGCCCTGTCAGAACCGGTCGATCTCGACTTCAACTCCAAGCCGGCGAGCTACGCCCAGTCTGCGGAACGCAAGAGCCACTTCTCGCGAGCGGCATGACATTCGCCAGCAGGAGTCACGGTCCCAGATGACACAGCCACGTTCTATATCCAGGCTCGAGGGCTACGCCCCCGCCCTGCCCACACCGCTCGATGCTGGTGGCGACGTGGATCTTGCCGCGCTCGAATGTCTCTGCCATCTGCAGATCGACGCCGGCGCGACCGCGCTGGTCGTCTGCGGCACCACGGGTGAAGCGCCGACACTTGCAATCGATGAGCATCGCGACATCGTCAGCATTGCGGTTGCCGCCGCCGCCGGCCGCGTCCCGGTGATCGCGGGCGCTGGCTCCAACGCCACGGCGCACGCGATCGAACTCGCAAGGATCGCCGAGGCGGAAGGCGCCGACGCATTGCTGTCGGTCGTGCCGTACTACAACAAGCCGACCCAGGCCGGCATCGCCGCGCATTTCCGCGCGATCGCCGAAAAAACCGTCTTGCCGATCATTCTCTATGACGTTCCATCGCGTACCGCACGCGCGATCGAAGACGACACCGTCGCCCGGCTTGCAGAAAGTCCGCGCTTCGCCGGCCTCAAGGACGCCACCGGCGATCTCGCGCGGGTGCTGCGATTGCGAAAGCTGGTCGGCGACGATTTCCGGCTGCTGTCCGGCGATGATGCCACCGCACTTGCCTTCATCGCGCAAGGCGGTAACGGCTGCATCTCGGTGACGGCCAACATTCTGCCCGGACTGTGCCGCGATGCCTATCTCGCATCGAAACGAGGAGACGTCGCCGCTTTTCAACGCCTGTCGGTCCCGATCATGAATATGACGGCGGCACTGTTTCGCGAGACCAATCCAGTGCCGCTCAAATTTGCGCTGAGCCACCTGGGACTGATATCGGCTGACTTGCGGCTGCCGTTGGTGCAGCTTGGCGCGCAAAACAGGGCAGAGCTTGCAGCAATCACCGACCTGATCTCGGCGTGCCACGCGGGCGGCATGATCCAGCCGCAGGCGAAGCATGCGATCGCCGCGCAGGCTTGAAATCTCGTTCTCGGCACATCAGCTGGAAGCCAGCGGCCTCCGCCGGAGACGATCCATGCACGCAGATTTTTCCAGCCAAGAATACTTCCGCGATCCCGCCGGCGGGATCGAAAAGCTCCGATCTGCCGGCCCGGTGATCGAGGTGCATTTTCCGATCGTCGGCAAGGTCTGGACGACGACGACGCAGGAGCTTGCGGACGAAGTGCTGAAGGACAGCAAGACCTTCACGCTCCGCCGCGACGACGGCAGCTTGCCGCTGCCATGGTGGATGCCCGGCATTCTGCGCGCGCTCGGAAACAGCATGTTGACGGTGGATGAGCCAGATCATAGCCGGCTTCGCGATATCGTCGACGAAGCGTTCCGCCGGCGCGCGGTGATCGAGATGGAGCCGCGGATTCAGGCGCTTGCAGATGAGCTGGCCGACGAGTTGTTTGCGGACGGTAGCCCGACCGATCTCGTCGTTCGCTATGCACGAAAGCTGCCGCTTTCCGTGATCTGCGAACTTTTGGGCCTGCCACACGCCGACAGGCCGAAGTTCTCCAAGTGGGCAGCGGATTTGACAGGCCTTACTGGCGCCCTCGGCTTCCTCGGCCTGCTTCCGAAACTCTTCGCCATGAAGCGCTACATGGAGAAGCTGATCGAGCACGTGCGGAAGGAAGGCGGCGAGGGTCTGATCGCCGAACTCGTGCGTGTGGAGCGCGAGGGCGGCAGGATCAGCCGCGACGAAATGGTCTCAATGCTGTTCCTGCTGCTGTTTGCGGGACACGAGACGACCACGCATCTCATCAGCGGCTCGGTCCACGAACTCCTGAGGAACCGCCAACTGCTGGACTGGCTGAAGCAGGACTGGAACCGCGCCGACCTGGCGGTGGAGGAATTCCTGCGGTTCATTTCGCCGGTTCAATTCACCAAGCCGCGATATGTGCGGCGGGATGTCGAGCTCGGCGGCGTCCAGCTGAAGAAGGGCGACCGGGTCATGCCGATGCTGGCGGCCGCCAACATGGATCCGCACGCCAACGCAGCTCCGGAGAAGCTCAATCTGGCGCGCAAGCCGAACCGGCATGTCGCCTTCGGCACTGGCATCCACTTTTGCCTTGGCCATCAGCTCGCGCGCATCGAGGGGCGATGCGCCCTGAAGGCCTTGTTCCAGCGCTGGCCGACGCTGGCGCTGGCGGTCGACGAATCGGAGATCAGATGGCGCAAGCGGCCCGGCATGAAGGCGATCGAGCGGCTGCCGGTCGCTGCGGCCGGCTAGCAAGAACGCGAAAGCCCCGCCCATAGCTATGAGCGGGGCCTTGTCGCTTTAAGGCTTAGCGGCCGAACGAGCTCATCATGCCCTGGAGGCCGGACATGTCTCCATTCATGAGACCCTTCATCGTGCCCTGCAGGCCGCCCTGGCCGGACTGCTGCTGTTGCTGGCCCTGACCTTCCTGGCTCTGCTGGGCGCGCTGCTGGCCGCGCTTGCCACCCTTGCCCTGGATCATCTGCTGGATGCCATCCATCCCTTCGATGTTCGGAATCTCGAAGGCCATGGCCGAGGTGGAGATCGTGAAGAGAACCAGCGTCGCTGCGATAACGGTTTTCATGGGAACCCCCTGTTTGAATTCGGTCAGGGGACAGTGCCCGAACGCGACGGGGCTGACAGTGAGCGGCGTCACACCCCGCTCCCGGGGGTACGAACACCCGCGCCGGGACCGATTTCGCAGTGTTAACCAGACGTTAACGATACCCCTGAGATGATCGGAACGAGATCATTCGTCTCAAATTGTCGCCTCAACGAGGGCAAAGACATGAGCGAAGAACAGCAACTGCGGGAAGACGCGAAGAGAGCCGAGCGCTGGGCGCGGTCAATGGGTGATCCGCAGCTCACCGAGCGGCTGATGCGGCTGGCCAGGGAATACACGCGCCGCGCCGACGAATTGCTGCAGCAGCAGCCCCTCCCGGCTTAACAGACGGTTTACCCCCTTCCCGGTTCTGCGGAACGGCGGGCGTCGATCGTGGATTAACATCCGCGATCAGACGGAGCCGTCATGTTCGAGCGAGCCATCGACGAGATTCTCATCCGCCTCGGCCGTACCGTGCTGATCCTCGCCGACCCCGACATCACCCGGACCGAGGAGCAGAAAGCGGCGCTGATGAAATCCGTGAATCAGTTCGCGGTATGCGCCAGCAGCTCGCAGGACGAACGGGTGGCCGCTCTCGCCTGCCGGCTCGAGGCCGCCGTGAATTTTCACGTGCCGGGCCGGCTGCACTAGGTTCCGAAGCGCTCCACGCAATATGGAACGGCACGGCGGCCGCGCGCGTTGGCTTGATGCTCCAACGGCAACGGAGGGCGCAATGCCAACGGAACCGGACTATCGCGAGCTATTGCAGAAGGCGCAGCAATGCACCGAGGAAGTCAAACAGTTCCTCGTCGCCATCTGCAACTCGCCGCAGGGAAAAACAAACGCGGCCGTACTGAGCGCGGCGGCGCTCACGGTGGAGCAACTGCGCATGATCGAGGGACAGCTCAGCCACATCTGGGAGCTGTTCCAGCAAGGCCAAAGCGCGACGCATGCGTCGTCGCTGTCCGAGCCTGCGCCGCCCGTGCAGCCCGAAGAGCCCAAGGGCGAGCCGATGCCCCGCAGTTGGCCGGATTGATGCACGGTCGCGGACCGCTTCCGCTCGGGCGCAGATCGCGCGTACGACAAATGCGCGAATGATTTTGCGCGAAGAAAGTTGAAATCGGTCTGCTTCTGAACCGACATCGCTGCTGCATCACTTCAACAGTCTTGGCATGTTCGCCGCGACGAAATTTGGCCGATCGGCTCAAAACGTCGTCACTCAAACAACGTCCAGGTTGAGTTGGGCCGCGCAGGATGCCCCTCTGCGCGGCCTTTTCAATTCGTGAAGCGGGCAATCGATCATCGGTACGGAATCCTGCGGCTTTCACATCTCACTTCGCAACAGGATGTCGCTTGGTCTGAGTTCGGACCGACATCTCAAGTGCCCTTTCCTTGACCCTGGACCATCGTCAGGACGCGGCTCGTGGAGACACCCCGAGTCGCCTCGTCAAGATTTCGCTCATGTCGCTCGCGCCGAAGCGGGGGTTCGAGAAGCGCGAAGCAGACGGGTGGACAGAGCAAACTTGGAGGTTTGAGATGAATATGGTGAAGAGCCTGCTCCTCGGCTCGGCGGCAGCTGTTGCCGTACTGACGGGGGCACAGGCAGCCGATCTTCCCGTGAAGGCCAGGCCGGTCGAATACGTGAAGATCTGCTCTCTGTACGGCGCGGGGTTCTATTACATCCCGGGTACTGACACATGCATCCGCATCGGCGGCCACATCCGTGCGGAAGTGTCCTTCAACAGCCGCGGCACCGGCCTGCAGAACTGGAACACCAACGGTACCGGCAACAATACGCGGACCCGCGATCGGGACTTTTTCTTCACCCGTTCCCGCGTGTTCACCAACGTCGACACCCGCACGCAGACTGCGTTCGGTACGCTGCGCACCTTCTCGGTGGTGCGCGCCGAGGTCAACGGGCCGACCGGCCTGGCAGCCAGCCCGGGCGTCGTGGCAATCGATGCGGGCCTCATCCAGTGGGGTGGCTTCACGATCGGCCGCGCCGGCACGTCGTACTTCGACGGCCCCTGGCAGTACGCCTACAAGTGGGGTCCGAACGGTTCGCTCGGCTGGGCCGATACGGCCGGCGGCCGCTTCGTTGCGGCCTACACCCACCAGTTCGGCAACGGCATCTCCGGTACGCTGTCGCTGGAGGATAACAAGGAGCGCAAGCGCGGCATCTATAACGGCGCCAACGCTTTGACGTCCTTTATTGGTGCGGGGGTTCAAGGTACGGTGCCGGGGGTCGATACCCGGGGCGGCAACACCTGGCCCGAGATCGTCGGCCAACTGCGCATCGATCAGGCCTGGGGTGGTTTCCACATCGCCGCCAACGTCATGAACAACCACGTCGCTTACAACTGCGGCGCGACGTCGGGCACGACGACGGTTCTGGCCGGCGGCTGCTCCGAACTCTCGGGCAACCCGTCCGACAAGGTCGGCGGCGGCGTCAATGCGGCCTTCCGCTTCAAACTACCCACCGGCGTCAACGACTCACTGTACATCGGCGGCACGTGGGCGAAGGGCGCGAGCACCGACGTGTTTGCCAACATCGGCCAGGGCTCGACGTTCGCCCTCTACGGCGGCTCGAACGGCGCGGCGACCTACGGCAGCATCACCGGCACCGCGCTGTTCGACTCGGTGTATTCCTCGACGACACGCACCGGTGCAGGCATCACTGTTGGCCCCACCGGCCAGCAGTTGACCACGACGTATGGCGGATCGATTGCCTTCGAGCACGGCTGGAACGCCGAATGGCGAACCTCGGTGTTCGGTGGCGCGCAGGTCATGGACTACAATGACACGGCCAACGCGATCCTGTGCTCGCGATTTGCCGGCGTCCTCACCAACGCCGCTGGTGCCAGTGTCCACAACACCGACTCCTGCAACTGGGACTACCGCGTCGTCGGCGCGGGCACCCGGACCTACTGGACCCCGGTTCGTGACCTGACCATCGGTGTCGAGCTCCAGTGGACCAACCACCACGTCAGCCATGGCGACGGTGTCATCGTGAACCAGCCAGCCATCGCCGGCTTCAAGCCCGACGCTCGCTACGAGGTTCGCGACCAGAACATGTTCTCCGGTCTGTTCTCGGTCCGCCGCTTCTTCTGATCGATCTCGCCTGATAAGGCGCAAACAAATATCCCCGGCAGGGCAACCTGCCGGGGATTTTTCTTGTCGCGACCGCTGGCTGCTCGGAGACGGCCTGCCCTACTCGCAGCTCAGCACATGATTGTGCTGGCGCATGTCGCGCAGCATCGAAAACCTGTCGTAGATGATCTTGTAGCATTCGCAGCTGGAGCGCCGCAGCTTCTCCGCGTCGAGAATACGCAGCGTTCCGCGCGAGCGCCGTATCACGTCCTGACCTTCGAGTGCCGCCAGCGCCTCCGACACACCGGGCCGCCGCACGCCCAGCATCGATGCAAGCAGATCGTGCGTCACCGGAAGCTGATCGCTTTGCAGGCGTTCGCGCGCCAGCAGCATCCAGCGGGCGACGCGCTTGTCGATCTCGTGCCGGGCGTGGCACAGCGAAACCTGTGCCTTCTGCATGATCAGCAACTGAACATACCGAAGCAGATGGTCCTTGATCGTCGGCGATTCGCGCATGATGCGCTGCAGGTCCTCCGCATCGATCCGCAACGCCAGCCCCGGCACCTGGACGACCGTACGCTGCAGCGCGCCTGCGGTCCCCAGCACAACCGACACGCCGACAAAGCCGAAACGGCCGACCATGGCGACCTCGACCGCACCATCCTGCTGGGTCCTCGCCACGCGGGAGAGCACACCGCTCTCGATAAAGTGCACGGCTTCCACCGGCCGGTTCGTGTCGTGCAGGATGGCGTTGCGCTTCAGCTCGACCAGCGCCAGATGCGGCCGCAGCAGCGCGAAGTCCGGCTCGTTGAGCGTTGCCAGCACCAGATTCTGGATCTCGTAGGCTATCGGAGTGTCTGCCCTTGCCGTCGCCGCGACCGCTACATGCATTGCCTATTCCATCCCGCTGTTCTTGTTGTTTGAGTCGTCTTTCGCACGGACGACTTGATAGACGGAGTCCCGCCTCCACAAGTTAAGACTGGGTAAGATTGCCCGATTGCGGCGAAGTAGCGCAACAAATGACAGCGGGACGGTCCGATACCGGACCGAAATACGGAAGCGCTAGATTTCGGGCCGTACGTACCGCTCGGAGCCCATCGCCCGCCGCCGCAGTTCGCGGATGGTCGGAAACTTCCAGCCGCATGCGCTCGCGTGCGCGCGTACCGCCTGCTCGGTCCGCTTGAAGATCACAGCCGCGCGTGCCGCCGAACCGCCCCGCTCGATATGCAACCGCAGCCGCGCCGTATCCTCTGCAGTCCACGAATGGTGAGCGCTCATCGCCGAGCCTGTCATGTCTCGCGTTGGTCCAGGTGCCAAGTAAACGCGCCATACTCACGTTTGTTTCATATCGCGCCCGCAAGGGCACAGGAACCTTGGCATGCCCGCCGCCGTTATCCGCACATGTTGATATTCGACGTCGAAATGATCGCCGAGGAGTCCTTCGTCATTGCGTGGGACTTTCTCGAACGCACGGGCGCGATCGACGATCCGGACACGGCGATGGTTGAACTCGGCGACGAGATCATCGCATTGCTCGGTAAAGGCGAGAGCCACAAGATCCGCATCGCCAACCTGGCGATCGACGCCTATCGCAGGCGGCATGAAGCGATGGCAGCCTGATTGTCATAGTCACCGGCCGCCTTCACGCTGCCATCGCCGCGCAGGATTTCGCGCATTCGCGGCATTGGGCCACGCAGTCGTCCATGCCACCGATGCGCGCACAGTCATCTGCGCACTCGTTGCAGATCTCCGCGCACTCCTTGCAGGTGTGCTTGTGAAGCGGCGTGTTCAGCAGCATGAAATGGGCCGACGTGCGACAGATTTCCGCGCACGCCATCATCAGCCGGAAATGCCTGGGCTCGGTATGCTTGCCGCCGGCTTCGAGGCAATGGTTCATCGCCGTGCTCAAGCACTTCGCATAGCATTCCAGACAGGTCTCGATGCAGCGGGTCGTTTCCGCAGAGGGCATGCCTTATCCCCGTTGTTCACCCGGGCAAGTAGACCGCCTTGTGCAGGCGGTCGTTCGTGGGCGCTTAGAACACACCGAAAAGCAAGAGCACCAGGATCACGCTAAGCGGAACACCAAGCAGCCAAAGAATGAGAGGCATCACGGTTCTCCATGGTCGTTGTGATACGGCAACGTTTCATGAAGAGCGACTGTTCCTCATTATCCTGTGTCCGCACCCGCATGACCTCAGTTCTTCTTCTCGAGCATCCGCGTGCCGGATGTCCGAATGGCGGATTGAATTCCGCTGGCGAGCCGCGCCAGTAGCCACGGCAAAGCCACCTCGATCCGGACACTTTCCTCGCGCACCTCGACCGTACCGGATGCGATCTGCCGCAGGGCTTCGACGCGAAAACTCAATCTGTCACCGGACCAGACCTCCTCATGCACCTGCAGCAGGTTGCCGTACTGGGAACTCGCGTGCGAAAGCCCGCCCTTCAGACGATTGACAGCTTCGTCCTTGCCAACGCGATGCGGGATTTCGACGACCAGGGGTGCGTTCATCGAGATTTACCGAGGTATCCTTCTTCAGCTAAATATCAATTGAAGCGCATGCGCGCGGGAACAGGTTAGATGCCACGCGTACCGATGCGTTGCTGTCGCAGTCAGAAACCGGCAAAATCAACTGCGTCCACCTTCCCCGTTATGGCCGGTTGACACCCGGCGCATGCTCAAGCAAACGCACGGCCCCGCAAGACGTTTCCGATGGCCTTTCCCGGAAAGAGAAGGCTGCCGATGTTCGTTCTGTGGGCTCTCCCCGCCGCGGTTATTCTTGCTGGCGGCACCTACTTCATCTTCCTGAAATGACCGAAGGGCCCGCCAGTCGGCGGGCTCTTTATTTTCGGCGCTGACTGCAGCGGCGTCAGGCGATGGCCAGCGAGCGATTGTCTCCGCCGAGCAGCACCGGTCGGATGTCGCTGGCTGGCTTTGCAGCGCTGAACAGGTAGCCCTGCATCTGGGTGCATCCGAGATCGCGCAGCAGCAGCCGCTGCGATTCGGTCTCGACGCCTTCGGCGGTCGTGATCATCTTCTGCGACGCGGCGATACCGAGCGCCGCCTGCAGGATCGGCAGGCTCCTGTCCTCGGACAGGTTGGAGATGAAGCTGCGGTCGATCTTGATCTTGTCGAACGGGAAGCGGTGCAGATAGCTCAAGGACGAATAGCCGGTGCCGAAGTCGTCGAGCGCGATACTGACGCCAAGCGCGCGCAGCTGATTGAGAGTCTCGATCGCCGTCTCATGGTCCTGGATCAGCACGGCTTCGGTGATCTCCAGCTCCAGCCGGTCGGGCGAGAGGCCCGATCGCGCGAGCGCGGCGGCGACCTTCAAGGGAAGCGTCCGGCTGCGGAACTGGGTCGGCGACACGTTGACGGCGATCCTGACGTCAGGCGGCCAGCTGGCTGCCTCGGTGCAGGCGGTGTTGAGCACCCAATCGCCGATTTCGTCGATCAAGCCGATATCTTCGGCTATCGGAATGAACTCGCCGGGCGAGACAAAGCCGCGTTCCGGATGCCGCCAGCGAATCAAAGCCTCGCATCCGGCAATCGTGTCGGTGCGCAGGTCGACGATCGGCTGGTAGTGAATCTCGAAACCTCGCTCGGCCACCGCCTGCCGCAGATCGATTTCAAGCAGGTGGCGCGCCTTGGCGCGGGCATCCAGGGATGGATCGAAGAAGCGGAAGGTGCGACGGCCGCTCGACTTCGCGGCGTACATCGCCAGATCGGCATTCTTGACCAGTTGCTCGAGATCGTTGTCGCCGGCGGAGGCGAGTGCGATGCCGATACTGGCGTCGGTCATCAGCTGGTGATCCATGCAGTCGAACGGTGCGCGGATGGCTGCATAGATGCGACCGACCAGCTCCGTGAGCTCGGACTGATCCTTCACCTGTGTCCGGATGATTGCGAACTCGTCGCCGCCGAGACGCGCCACGATGCCGGCCTCGCCCACGCAGCCGCGAAGCCGCCCGGCGATCCCGATCAGGAGCTCGTCGCCGACCGAATGTCCGAGCGAGTCGTTGACCGACTTGAATCCGTCGATATCGATGTAGAGCACCGCCACCTGCGAATCCCGCTCGGTCTGCTCCAGCGCATGGCGCAAGCGCTCCTGGAACATCAGCCGGTTGGGCAGCTCGGTCAGCGCATCGTAGTGGGCGAGATGCGCGATGCGCTCTTCCGAACGCCGCCGGTCGGTGATGTCTTCCAGCGTGGTGACCCAGCCGCCATCAGGCAATGCGTGGTAGAGCAGCTGGATGATCCGGCCGTCGCCGGTATTGATCATCGTCCGACCCGTCACGCGCTTGCGGAAGTTCTCGAGGAAGTCGGTGCAGTACTCGTCGACATCTCCAACAAACGCACCGGTGTCCTTGCGGTGCTGGATCATGACTCGCAGCGAGCAGCCCGGCTTGACCACGTCGCGCGAGGCTTTGAACATCTCGAGATAGCGTTCATTGCACAATACCAGCCGCCGATCGGCGTCGAACAGGACAAGGCCATGCGACATGTTATTGACGGCGGTGTCGAGGCGCTGCTTTTCCAGCACCAACTGGCGACGGCTCGCCTCGTACTGGCGCTGCAGCTGGCGAATGATCAGCACCAGTGTGATCGAGATGACCAGCGCGGACAGCGACGCTGCGATCACCAGGAGCCGGGTCTGCTCACGCCATTCCCTCAGCGCAGAGTCGACTGTGGTCGAGACGGCGATCCGCAACGGGAACGTTCCGATGGACGCCGGCGCAGCGAAGCGATCCGCCCCATCTACCGGGCTCGACGTCCAGACCGTGCTCATGTCCGTACTGCCGAGCCGTTCATATTGAATAGCCGATAGAATGTTCTTGCCGATAAGATGATCGGCCTGCGGATAGCGCGCGATCATTGTCCCGTCGGTGTGAAGCAGCGCGATCGCAGCATCCTTGCCAAGCGCAACCGATGCAAAATAATTTTCGAAGACCTTCGGCGACAGCGCGCGAGTGAGCAGGCCAATGAACTCGCCCTGCGCAGAATTGATCCTGTGTGCGAACACGATCGCCCGGCCGTCGACGAACTGGCTGCTGACGAGCTCGATCAGGTACGGTTTGTCGGTGCGATTGGACTTGAACGTCTTGAAGTATTCGCGCTGCGCGACGGAGCGGTTGGCGACCGGCCACTGCTGCGACGCGTTCAGCAACTGGCCCTCCGCGGTCCAGAGGGTGACGCCAACGAGCTCGCGCGCGGCCGTCACCTTCGATGCGAGCATGCGATGAATGAAGTGGGTGCCCATCTTCTCGCGAAACTCTTCCGGCGTATCGATCTGTTCGAGCTCGATTTCCGCGGCGATCGCCTTCTGCACGAAGATGAAGTCGGTCAGCACCTGCTCGAAGTGCCGTGACACCAGAAGTGCGCTGTTTTCGAGCTCGCGCTTGGCTGCCGTGACCGCGCGATCGCGCGACGCGTAGACGGCCATGGCCGTTGCAACAGCGATCGCGATCACGAGAATTCCGCCGCAGAGCGCAAGCGCAGGAATCGGACCGCGCCTCGGCCTGGCGGACAAAGCGATATCCTCGGCCGAACCGCCCCTTTCGCGCTGCAAGTACTCTCTGAACGAAACGCGCCCCATGCCCCCTCCTGCCGGCATGGTTACGTCCGACAGGTGGAGTGCGCGTTACCAATTTCGGTTACTTTGAGTTTAATTCAGCAGCTTTTGCGCGGGCTGCGCGAGAACAAGCCCCGGCGGGGGCGCCGGGGCTTGTCCGGATGGTGAACGGTCCCTTAGAGCATGATCCGGAAACGTGGATACCGGTTTTCCGAGAAGATCATGCTCCAAACAAGAGTCTAGTCGAGCACGTGAACGACTTCGCGGCTGGACGGCTCGACGAAGTAGACGCGGTCGTCGGAGTAAACGTAGCGGTACTTCGAAACCGAGGGACCCCATGCGGATGGCACGGTTTGGAGCTCGACGTCGGCCGGCAGCTTCGCGCCGACACTGACCCGCTCCTTGATCGTCACCGGCGCGACGCGCTCCTTCACCACGTACTCCTTGATGCGCGTGCGCTGTTCCGGCTCGAACGTCACGCCGACACCGACGGTTTGGGCAAAGGACGGCGCAGATGCGGTCAAGGCACCAATCGTCGCCAAAGCGAGCACGACTCTCTTCATGATCAATCTCCCTGGAAGAAACCGGGCGTATCCGCCCGTGCCCTGCTGCAATCGGCAGCGAAGCGGGTTTGTTCCGGAACCGCAGTTCCATCTCGGGAAAAAGTGGCAGGCGTTGAACGCGAGACGGGCTCAATCGCTCGGGTCGCGCGCACCCGACTTGATCTTCGCTATGCGGACCCTGACCGCCGCGACAGTCCTGTACATGCGCCGCGCGATCATCGTCGCCGCCAGCACGGCCGGAATGCCGAGGAAAACGACGAGACCAAGCTTGCATTGATCGCTGCAACGCAAGGACCTGAACGAAAGCTCTCTGACCATTCCACCTGTCCGTGCGTGACGTTCGCAGTTTATTTTGGCGCTGGCGCGACGACACGCCAGCAGCGCAAGTCGAAGGCGAACAGCGCCGAGCGAACCATTGCCGGCACGCGTTGACAGAGGAGCCGCACGCGTTGTACCGAATCTGCATGGGGGCAGCGATCTCCCCACGAGGCGACATGCTCAAGTATCGCGCCCGTTTCTCTCACGAGGCGCCCGCATGTCCCCATTCATGAAATCCCTGACCCCTGTTCGTCTCATCTACGCCACGCGCGCGATCCGCGGCTTCGGCGACGGATTCGCCGTTATCGTGCTGCCGGCATATCTCGTGGAAATCGGGCTTGATCCTTTCGGCATCGGCGTCGTGGCAACCGCCGCGCTGCTCGGATCGGCAACGCTGACACTCGCTTTCGGCCTGCTGGCGGTGCGCAGCGGCGTGCGCAGGCTCTTGCTGTGCGGCGCCGCGCTGATGGTCGTTGCGGGTGTCGGTTTTCCGTATGCCGAGCATTTTGCGGTTCTCATCGCGGTAGCCTTCATCGGCACCATCAATCCGAACTCCGGCGACAGCGGCATCCTGGTTCCGCTGGAGCATGCGATCCTGGCCAATTCTGCGGCCGACGACGCGCGCACGCAGACCTTCGCGAATTACAGCTTCGTCGGCGGCATGATGGCTGCGGCGGGCTCGCTTCTCGCCGCTTTGCCCGATGCTCTGGTTTCGCTGGGTTTTGCGAAGCTGGATGCTTTGCGCGTCATGTTCCTCGCCTACGCCGCGCTCGGTCTGCTCAGCGCCGCACTCTACGCGCGCTTGCCGGCGCAGCCGCAGGATGCCACCGCACAAGGCGCGGCCGCATCGCCGCTCGGGCCATCCCGGGCAAAGGTCTACAAGCTTGCCGCGCTGTTCAGCCTCGATGCCTTCGCCGGCGGCTTTGCGGTGCAGTCGCTGGTGGCGCTCTGGCTGTTCGAGCGCTTCGACGTGTCGCTTGCCACCGCGGCGATGTTCTTCTTCTGGTCGAACGTGCTGAGCGCGTTTTCCTATCCGGTAGCGGTGCGGTTGGCGCGCCGGTTCGGCCTCATCAATACGATGGTATTCACCCACATACCGTCCAGCCTCTGCCTGTTCGCCGTCGTGCTCGCCAACGACGTCACAGTGGTCTTTGCCTTCTGGCTGATCCGCTCGCTGCTGTCGCAGATGGACGTGCCGACGCGCACCTCTTACGTGATGGCGGTGGTGACGCCCTCCGAACGCGCTGCGGCCGCCAGCGTGACCGCCGTGCCGCGCAGCCTTGCCGCCGCGCTCAGCCCGTCGATCGCCGGCGCGCTCTTTTCGATGTCGCTGTTCGGTTGGCCGTTCGTGATCTGCGGCGCGCTCAAGATCAGCTACGATCTGCTGCTACTGGTTTCATTCCGGCACGACCGCCCGCCGGAAGAGCTAGGCCGCAAGAATCCGCTGTAGCGCCTAAGCAAGCACCGCCCCAACCGGTTGGGACGTCAATGCACCGTATCGATCGGTTGGATGAACCGCGCATGGCCCGCCTGGTCGAAGGCGACCACGCACAGGCCCTGATTGCGAATTTCCGGCTGCGCATCGAGCAGCTTGGCCGCATAATCCTTGCCAAACTGGACCGCCTCATCGTCGGTCAGGTGAAAGCTGCCCGCAGAGCTGTCGAAGTTGGTCAGGTCGGTAACGCTGAAACTATACTGTTGCATTGCAACTCTCCACGAGTGTCCCAACTCGGAAATTCGCAAACCCTCGAAAATCCTCCAGAGAAGTGAGCTGGTGGAATCACCACGCTGGTGAGCACTACCAAGCTGGCAACCATGGAAGAGTTCCGACAGATCATGCACGAGACTGTGATATCCCCGCTGTTCACGTTATTCACAGCCCGAAAACCCCAGGTTTTTCACGATTTTGGTCGGAAATTTCGAAAGCACGCCCGGCGAGCCTGCGTGACAGTCCGGCGCGCGCTGTGCGCTGCCACATTCTGCCTGATGCTCATTTCGGCGGCGGTCGCCGAAACCCTCGACCTCGCCGCGGACTCCGGCCTGACCGCCGCCGGCGTGGCGGAGCGCATGCTCAAGCCGGATGCCAGGGTGGAAGTCACCGTGAAGTAGCGTCAAGACATGCCAAAGAACCCCGCCGTCTCCGGCGAGGTTCTCTTCATCGTCAACTGTTTCAGTACATCCGTGAAACTGTCGGCGAGGCGATTAGACCAGTGCGAGATTCTCGGCGCTGGTCTTTCCGCGCATCTTGTCGGTCTTGAGCTCGTAAGAGACCTTCTGGCCCTCACCCAAGCCGGTCAAACCAGCACGCTCAACGGCGCTGATGTGAACGAACACATCATTGCTGCCGTCGGACGGCTGAATGAAGCCGAAACCCTTCTGACCGTTGAACCACTTCACAACACCTGTAGCCATTGTCTTCTCCACGGACGCAAACGCGTCCAACCCCGCACGACCTCCGTGCGGGTTCACATCCAATCTCAGCGATGTCTCGGGGAAGGAGCCTTTGGGCTGCGATCAACAAGGCAGTAGCCACAAATCGAACGTCCTCCATTTAGTCTATTTCCGCGTGAATACAAGCCTAATTGCGAGGAACCGCCGCTAATTTGTTTGAACGGCCGCGTGCGATGGCCTAAACAACCCCGATATCGAGCCCTTCGGAGGCGCAATGGCCTACTCCTATTCGATCGACGACGAGGTTCATCATCAGCGGCAGGGCCCGCGGCTGCGCGAAGTGCCGGGCCCGCGCGCGATCTACACCATCACCCGCTGCCTGCCGATCGAAGGCGATGGACGCGTCCGCTACCGCATCAAGAGCACCACCGAGAATTTCGAGCGCGTGGTGTACGAGGACGAGCTCAGCCGGCTGGGATAGCGCAACGCCGAGAGCACTCCCAAGAACGACGCCAAGAACAACGCCAGGACAAGCCTGCTACGAGCGCGCGTTGCCTGCTCAGGGCAGCTAGATTTCCAGCCCTCTATATTTTCAACGGCGCGGATGCGATGTCGCGCATGTCGTTGTGGTGATAGAAGGTCGTCTTGCCGTTATCCCACTTGATCTTTACGCCGCTCCAGTCCCGCTCGACGATGATCCCCCGGTCCTGATCGTTGCCTAGCCAGGACACGCGCTGGCCCACTTTCAGATTTCTTGATTGTTCCGGGGTCACGCGATTTCGTCCGTCGATAAGAAAGAACGCCTGCCCACATCCTACCGCAGCAGCCCTGCGATAACAAAGAAAACAGCGATCGCGGCCGGGACGTGGGCTGACGAATCGACAGCCAGTCGCCCCACCCGCCCGGTCGAGCGAATGTGCCAATATCGCGCGCCCCGCAGCAGACGATGTGTTGTATCGCAACAACAACGGTGCCAAGGTGAATCAAGCGCGTATACGCCCTCGAATTCGAGCGCTGCGGTGCGTCTGGCGACGAGTCCCATCAATCCTCAAACGAAAGCGGGCCCGATGAGCGAACGTCTGGCGACCCTGACGACCGCGCGTGACCGGATGATCGAGGACCGCGATCAGTTCGCGAAGACCCTCGCCGGCCCTCCTGATCGCGACAAGTCGGAACGCGCACGCGCTAAGTTCCTCGAGCTTCAGACCCTCATCGAAGCGATCGGGCGCGCAATCGAGAGCGAACAGCGCGGAGTGCAGGCGCGGCAGTCGGCCGCTGCAGTGGAAGTCCGATGACCCGGTCGTTGGCCTTCGGTTGCGCGGTCATCGTTGCCGCAATTCTGTTCACTCTCTTCTCACTTGGCGACGGCCCCGAAGAACAGTCGGCGACCGTGGCGCCGTACCTTGATTTTCGCCGCTAGCGTTTCAAAGCTTCGCAAAAAATCACACCGTCAGAGACAGATTCATCTCGTCGGCGACGCGTTCAAAATTCTCCGCTTCGCTCTTGATCCGGTAACGCACTTCGCCTTCGCGTTCGATCGGTAGCGCGGTGATGATCTTGAACGAACCGCTTCCCGTCGGCGCCTGGCCGCGACCCGAGCGGAAACGGACCCTTTGACCTGCCGAGAATCTGTGTCTCATCGCTGATCTCCAGTGTTGAACGAGCGCTTCGAAACGCAGGCAACGGGCGGTCAGGCCCCAATGCGTCGGGTGATGTCCGGTCGCCTCGGGAGCCGTTGGTCGCTCTGCGCGAGCGCAAGCTGCGCCAATGCAAGTTTGATGCGCTCGACACGACCAGCCAGCTTTCTCTTCGCCGGGCCGTTCTTCGCTGTTTTCAGCAGGCGTTCGAAATCATCGAGGATGTCGAGCAGCAAGACATCGAGCGAGCGTTCATGCGACATGCGGTCCCGCCGAGGTTCGATGCTTCAATACCTTCGTGTTATCTGACAATTATCTGCATGTCTTGCTGTATTATTGCCGGTGACAACGCGCTAGGCTCTCTCAAGCTCTGCAATCGACTGAGGTCTTGCAGGGTCAGGCCCGGCGCGCGGACCGGTACGCAGCGCCGGGCCGCAGTTTAATTCGCAGCGTTGAGATGAGCTGAAGAGTTCGGGCGACAGGCATCCGGGGTGGACCTGCTGCCGCGATTCACCTAATGCTGTTGCTGCGGGCCTTGTCTCAGCGAGCTGTGGCCGGAAGATCTTCAACGATCCCGCAGAAAGGCTCCGATCTCGTGAGCACGCGGGTAAGCATCGTCAGCTATCTTTTCAACTATCGCTTCTCCGGCTGGGCTTTCGCGACCGCCGTTCTCATTCTTATCGTTGGCGTAAAATACCTGATGACATAAACGCGGACGCACTCGCGGTCAGAACAGCGTATCCGCAGACCTGTGCAAACGAACGTCGGATCCCTCACGCCGCTCGAGATGACCGACCAGTTCACCGGACAATCGGTAGATACGATTGCCTTTCAGCTCGTAGAGCTTTCGCCCCGTCAGATCGTGCAATGACTCGCCTCGGACTACGGCGACATAAGTGCCCGAGCTGTTGAAGATCTTTCCGTCCATGCTGTTTCGCCGACGCGGCGTCCTTTTTTCTTGCCGCTCAACGGGATCGGCGAGCCGCTACAATACCATGGCCGAAAAGCCAAAGCAGCATGTTCATTCGCGAGCAGTCTTCTTCTGCCGATCGCGCCGGACTTCGCGGAACGCAGACGGCCCTTCTGTCAGGCGCCGCTTGCGGTTCGCGCGTTCTTCCACGGTCGCCGAGCTATCGCCCATAAGATCGATCTGCTGGTCGGCCAGCGTGGCGGCGCGACCGCGCTGCCCGGCTGCAACTGAGCGCGAAGCTTTTGTCGTCAGTCCGATCTCCAGCAGCTTGCAGATCGCCTCCGCCCGCGTTTGCAAATCGTGTTCGCCGGCCCAAACATCGACCCGGTTGAGGAGTTCGACCGGCAGCCGAACCGTCGATGCTGTGTGTTTCGCATTCCGCGTGCCGCCGCTTGCCTTGGCCGATCGCGCCATCCTTGGGGCCCCTAAACCAGCACAACGAGCACGAACAGGAACAGGAGAACCACCGCCGGCATGAAGCGCAACGGAAGAAGCGGCAAGCTCATAGCCGGCATGACAGCTCATTTCTGGAAGAAACGGACATAGTAGTCTTGCACATGGTGGCTGGGATTCACACGCACAATGAGTGATTGGCCTTAATCTTTCGCCGGCCGAGAACTCGTCGCCTTGCCGTTGCACAGGCGTCGACGGCCTCGCTGCTGACATGAGCGATTTGCCGATAGAACCTTTGAGAACCCTTGCGCAACCACGCCACTGGGCGCATGGTCCGCTGATGTCCCACCCACCACAGCGAACCTGCCAGTGCGGTGCGGTCTATGCACGCAACGAACACATGGTCCCGACTCGCGAAATGAGCAGCTATCAATGTCTCATTTGCGAGCGCACGATGGAAAACTGGAACTCAGCCTGGGTGCCGGTCTATCGTCTGATCGTCTGGCCGCTCAAATCGACTGAGACCGCACCTGGATAGCGGCCGTCGAACTATTGCGCGGGGAAATCAAGCTTGCGCAGAACCACGCCGCGCGGCGTTCCTTCAAACTCGCCTTTGCGAATTTTTGCTACGGCCTGCGCTTCGATCCGCTCGCGCAAGCGCAGGAATTGCGCCTCGCGCTGATCGGCTTTCGCGCTCGCGCGGTTTTCGAGACTGTCCATCGCGGCGGTGCTGATCGAACACGGCACGACAACGTCGTCGTCCAACAGCGTGAAGCGGACGATCATGCGATCGTAATCGTAGCTTCCATATTCACCCTGCGTAATTGCCATCTGCATCTCCACTCCAGGCTCATACGGCCCGGTGATCATTGCCTGGAATCGATGCGGGCGCTTGCATCGAGGCGCTGAGCATCAGCGAGATCGAGCGGAGCAATCGAGACCATTTCCATCGAAGACTGGTATGGGGGCGCGGCCGGGGCCATGATGAAGGTGGACACGCGCCGATAGCAGGGAAACGACAGTCCTTCGATCAGTTCGTCTTCGCTGACGATCTGGTAAGTGCCGGCCGGCAGTGTCCGCTCGACACCCTTGATGCGAAATGGATAGCTGAAACGGATTGTCTCCGTTCGGGAACGCGTCGTCATCATCCGGTCCTTCTCGCCAACGGGAAGTCGGCATGCTCGTACAGCGAGCGAATCTCGGCCGCGTTGAACCGGTCGTCGTTCACCTCCAGATAGGCGCCGTTGAGCAAAGCGGGCGCAAGCTGCTCCACAGCGAACAGCACTGCGCCTGATGCGTGTGCAAATCGCCGGTAGCCAACCTTGCTCCGCGCCCGCACGCCGGGATGCCCGAAGAACAGCTCCGCGGCCGCGTCATAATCGAACATCGGTGGGACCATGCGCCCGTTGGGGTTGAATAGCTACAGCTAACTTTTGGGCGCGGAACCTGCTTGGACGGCGCCCTCTTCACGCAACAGCGAGAGGGTCTTGAGGAGACGCAACGCAACGTCGCGCCGTGCTGCCCCGCCCTCGCGCGGGGTTTTCTTTGATCTGTCGGAAGCAGTGTGACCTCGATCACTTTCTCCGCGCACGGCTGCGCTACACTTGGGCGCAGTCATGGAGGATACAACGATGTTCTTCGTCACGTTGGTGATGGTCGCGTTGGCTTCGATCCCGCTGGGCTTCGGCATCGGCTGGTCCGCCGGCCAGCGCCGCCGGACATCGATCCGGCCGATGTACCGGATGGCACGCTGACTTTCACAGGCCCTCGACGCCCTGGAGGAACGAGATGCCCGGCCTGATCCACTTCGTCCTCGCGTCGCTCTGGCACGGACTGCTGTTCGCTATCGCGGTGCTGGTTGCCGCACTTGCCGGCAAGGCGGGCGGCGCGCCGATTGCGGAAATCCTGCAAATTCACGAGAGCATTCCGACCGCCGGCATATTCTTCGGCGTCCTCGGACTCGGCGGCTGGCTCTATAGCCGCTTCGGCCCCAAGGGCATCCGGACGATCGTCTATCCGTACATCTGGCCCTGACGCATTCGAACCGGGGATGCCGGCACTACTTCCGCGACCGGTCGCCGAACATCGCGCCGGCACCGAGCACAGGGCGAACTGACCCGACAAGCGCGGGCAAAACGGCTCACACCAGCAAAGGTCACAGTGCCGGAACGGCCTCCAGTGTCGCTTGCTGCGGAGCGAGCGGGACGCAGGCCTTGCGCCGCAAGGTGCCTTTCGCGATCCCGGTCACCTTCATCACCTTACCGACGCCGCATTGGCCGGTATCGACCAACACCACCGAGCCGGGTGCGAGATAGTGCGGCTCGCGCTTCAGGATGGTTTGGGCGGATGCGGGTGGAGCAACGACGACCAATGCGACAAAGCCCGCCAATAGCGAACGCATCGATTTTCCCCTCACACAGAACAAGTCGCCAACACCGTAAACCGCCGGCGTGACATTGGTTCCTCATGCGCGAAAATTTTCAGCGCGCCGCCAGCCCCCTGCCCGTCCCGGGCGACGTCGCCTGCGTTGCCTCGACAAAGTCGACCGCCACCCCCTTCTTGACCGATGCGGCCAGCCGCTCGGCATCCCAGTTGGTGAGGCGGACACAGCCGTGGGATTCCGACTTGCTGACCCTGGAGGGCTCCGCCGTACCGTGCAGGCCAAAACCTTGCTCGGACAGGCCGATCCACACAAGGCCTACCGGGTTGTTCGGCCCCGGCCTGACGACGAAGGGCGCCCGCGCCCGGACGCCCTTGAATTTGTACGCCGGGTTGTAGCGGTAGGTGGGATTGCGATGGACCGACGTGACCTTCAGCGTGCCGGACGGTGTCGGCTTCTCCGCACTGCCGACGGTCGCCGGGAAAAACGCCAGCAGCTTGCCGTCAGCGGCGAACGCCTTCACCGTCGCGCGCGTCTTGTCGACCTCGATCCGCGTGACGGCCGGCAGCTTCTCCCGCGTCCCGAGTGCAATCACCGCAATGCTCTCGCCCGCGCGATCGAAACTCTTGCCGGGATTGAGAGTTGCGAGCAGCGTCTCGCTCATATGGAATTTCTCCGCCAGCGCCTCCTTCGCGCTCACAAAGCCAAGCGCCGGCAGCGCCTTCATTTGCTCGAGCCTGGAGGGCAGCCTGTCGATGAACGGGCCCTTCACATCCTCGGCCGCGACCGTATGGTCGACAATGACCGGCTCGGAGGAAACCTCCTGTAGCTTCGCCCAGATCTCGGGCGTGAGTGCCTTGCTCGATGCGAGACCGTTTGCCTCTGCGAATGCGCGCAACGCCTTCTGCACATTGTCGCCGAACCGGCCGTCGATTTCTCCCGGCGAGAAATTCGCGCGGTCGAGCAGCACCTGCACCTTGACCGCCAGCGCGCTTGGACGATCGGTGCGCGGAAGCTTGCCGTCGAACGCGGCGGCATTGGCCGCCTCGCGGGTCAGCTTTTCCGCGGCCCACGCCGGAGAAACAAGCAAGGCGCCAAAGAGCGCGGCGGACAGAAGTGCACGCATACGCCTACAAGCGCCGCTACAACACTGAAGTTCCGTTGTCCGCCGTGATTGGGTCTCCGTCGGAGTCAGTGCGTCTTACTGTCCTTCCACTTTTCGAGGTCGGGCTTCTTCGGCTCCTTCCAGTCGGGGTTCTGACTGTGCTGGCCCGGCCGCTCCCACGGCTTGTCGGTGCCCTTGGCCGGCTTGTCGTCTTCGCGTGGTTCGCTCTTTTTCATCGCGCGGCTCCCGATGCTTTCTGTGGCTCTGTGCTGCATCTGCTAAGGAAACGCGGGGCGGATGGTGACAGTTCCTGACATACCGCCGGGTAAGGAATAGGCGCCTGAAGCTGTTGCGAGACAGCCGCATCCGTGGAGTTCCGACCGAGAAGGAACCAATGCCCCAGCGATCGATTGATTTTCATGTGTCCAGGGACGCCAGCGACCCAGTGCAGCGAAACCGGTGCATCAAGCCATGACAGCTCTCGAAACCATCAAGACGATTGCTGAGAAAGTCACCGGCATCGGCCGGCCGAAGCGGGACGACCTGCAGTCGCTCGTGCGTGCGCGTAGCGCCATGACGCTGCGCTTCAAGGACGACGGCATCGTTCCAAACCATCCGCGCTGGCCGATGATCGTCTACCGGAGCGCGGTCCAACTGCGCGAGGACCTCGACCCCGCGGCGATTATCGAAGAGGTGTTTCGCCGCAACGGCTGGGGCCGATCCTGGCGCAATGGCGTCTACGACTACGTGCACTACCACTCCCGCATTCACGAGGTGCTCGGCATCGCCCGCGGCACCGCAACGGTTCAGTTCGGCGGCCAGCGCGGCAGGCGACTGAAATTAAGGGCCGGTGATGTGGCGATCCTGCCTGCAGGCACTGGACATCGCTGCATCAACGCCAGTAGCGACTTCCTCGTCGTCGGCGCGTACCCGCCAACGGGCTCCTACGATGAATGCACCACGAGCGAAGATCACAAGCGCGCCGTGAAAACCGTTCGCCGGGTACCCCGCCCGCGCCGCGATCCGGTCTATGGCACGCGTGGCCCGCTCGTCAGTGTGTGGAAGAAGACGTAAGCGCGCCGCGCGACATCGCCGGCAGTCGCACCGGTAAGGATTTGCCGCTGGCGATAACTTGAGCGTTCCACTCCGCACACGTCATGCTTGCAGCGTGATCTCGGGGCGGTCCCCCGATTGGATGATGCTCGTCCTGGCCAAACATCCGATCTTCACGGTCATCCCTGTGCGGGACCAACCGTGGAGAGGTCCATGTTTCCTCAGCTCATGCTTTATGCGGTGACAATCCTTTTCCTCGTGACCGGCAGCGTTACGCAGTCGCGCGCGGAATGGGAGAACGACTCGCGTCCAACACACTCTACGCTGGTCGCGATTGCGAACTGGGTGTCGGTAAATGCCGGCCTTCCCATGATGAAGAATCTGCCCGGCGTCGAGCTGATATCGACGGCGGAGCTGTCACGCCTGCACGAAAAAGGACCGACGTCATTCTACGCCGGCGTCGCGCCCGCGGCCTATGACGACGCGACCAGAACCATATACCTGCCGGCGAACTGGAGCGGCAAATCACCGACCGACGAGTCGGTGCTGGTGCACGAGATGGTGCATCACATGCAGAATGAGGCAGGCTTCGAGTACGCCTGCGCCGGCGCCCGCGCGGAGCCGGCTTATGTCGCGCAGGACAAGTGGCTCCAGACGTATGGGCTGACGCTGAAACAGGAATTCCATATCGACGCGCTCGCTCTCGAGGTGATGGCGGCGTGCATGTAAGACGCGTCAAGCGATTTGACATTCACCAACACGGTCAGGCCCGCTTTCGAGTTTCGGAAGCGGGTCTTGAGCGAACTCGATTGCTACGCCACTATCTGGTTCCTGATCCCAATGCCCGAACGCGAGATGAACGACGACCGGACCGCGCTGGAAATCCTTTTGAGAGGCTTTCAGGTCTCTCGCATGCTTCGCCTGGTCGCCGACCTGCAGGTCGCCGATCGGATCGCCCCCGATGCCGAGCTCGCCGTCGAGATTCTCGCCGAGACATGCGGTTTGCAAACGCAGCCGCTGCTCCGTGTGCTGAGAGCGCTTGCGGCCTTTGGCGTCTTCACAGTCACGCCGGACGGGCGCATCGCCCATACGCCGCGTTCCCGGCTGCTGCGAACGGACACGCCAGGCAGCTTGCACCACTCAGCACGGTTCTGGGCGGCGCCAGGAGCATGGGCGGCCTGGGACAAGCTGGATATCGCCATGACCGGCGGCGTGCCTCACATCGCGGCATGGAACATGGGCCGTTTCGAGTATTTACGTGGCCACCCTGACGAAGCGCGCGCCTTCGACGCCATGATGGCAAACTTTCCCGACGACCGGCATGCTGCGATCGCCGCGGCATACGATTTCTCGGCCGCAACACGCGTCGCCGACATCGGCGGCGGCAACGGTGCAGCGTTGCGCCACATCCTTGCCCGCTACCCTGGCCCGCGAGGGCTGTTGTTCGACCGGCCCGATGTGGTTGGCGCGATCCAGACCGGTGATTTGATGGAAGGACGCATTGCCGCGATCGGCGGCAGCTTCTTCGACGAAATGCCACGCGGTGCGGACATCTATATGCTGATCCGCGTGCTGCACGATTGGCCCGACGAAGACTGCCGGCGCATTTTGCGGAACTGCCGGAAGGCAATGGGTGCGGATGCCGTGCTGCTGATAGGCGACCAGATCCTCGAGCCGGACCCGACGCGAGGTCAACCCGTGGATTATCTCGTGGACGCGACAATGATGACCATGTTCGGAAGCGCGCGCGAGCGCACCCGTGATGAATTCACCGGCCTGTTGTCGGAGGCCGGTTTTGCCCTGCGTCGCGTCATCCAGACGAAATCATCGGTTTGGATCGTCGAAGCGATCCCGGTCTAGAAGCAGCCGACCTGTCGCAACGATACAACGGTTTGTACTGATCTGTGGGCTCCTAATTCTCGGCGCTTGCCTCCGCTCTGCCGCGCGATAGCATCGGCGCATGGTCGTCCCCCGTACCCCGCGCCCACCGATCGTGACGCCGAAGCCGGCACAGCCGCCGCTCGACCCGAACGAGGTGGAGCGCTGGATCGGCCGGCTGGCGCGCGCGATCCGGCTGAAGCGTCTGGAACGGGATTTCCTCGGCGCGCGCACGGAGACCGGCTCCTTCACCGACACCAAGGATCTTGAATACCGGCAGCGGTGACATAGGTCATTTCCGCCGCCGATCATGCGCTGCGGCATGGAGCCGTCGATGTCGCCTCTGTCCTTCCTCTTGAATCTTGCCTGGATCGTGTTCGGCGGCCTTTGGATGGCCGCCGGCTGGGTGATCGCCGCCGTCATCATGGCGATCACGATCATCGGCATTCCCTGGGCGCGCGCCGCCTTCAACATCGCCGCCTATACGCTCCTGCCGTTCGGCCAGCGCGCCGTCGCGCGCGACGTCTACAGGGGGCAGGAGGATATCGGCACCGGCGGGTTGGGCGTGATCGGCAACATCATCTGGTTCGTGCTAGCCGGCTGGTGGCTGGCGCTGCTTCACCTCATCACGGCAATCGGTCTTGCCATCACCATCATCGGCATCCCGTTCGCCTGGGCGCACCTGAAGCTCGCGGGCCTGGCCCTCTGGCCGATCGGCAAGACGATCGTTCCGGCGTAACCGCTACTTCGCCAGCACCCGCGCCAGTTCGACGAGCTCGGTGCCGATCGGCTTGGTACGCCCGGCAATGTCCTCGAGCGGCGTGCGGATCACGTCGCCGGCCTCGTACCCGACCAGAACGCCGAACTGACCCTTGGCCAGCGACACGGTGGCACCGACGCCGAGACGGGTGGCGAGAAAGCGATCGAATGCCGTCGGCGGCGCGCCGCGCACCACGTGCCCGAGCACGGTCGCGCGCAGCTCAAAGCCAACCATGCGCTTGTCCTTCTCGAAGTAATCGAGGATGCGCGCGGAGTTGTCCTTGACGCCCTCGGCGATCACCACGATCGCGTGCGTCTTGCCACGCTCGTAGGCGGCGCGCAGCCGTTCGGCGATTTCGCTCGCCGACACCTCAGCCTCCGGCGTGGAGATGACCTCGGCGCCGCCGGCGAGACCGGCCATCATGGCAAGGTAGCCGCAATCCCTCCCCATCGTCTCGACCAGGAACGCGCGATTGTGCGATGAGCCCGTGGTCCGCAGGTGGTCGATCGCCTCGAGCGTGACGTTGACGGCGGTATCGCTGCCGATGGTGATGTTGGTGCCGTACAGGTCGTTGTCGATCGTGGAGGCGACGCCGACCACCGGGAAGCCGAGCTTGCTGAGCATGAACGAGCCGGTCTGCGATCCGTTGCCGCCGATCACCACCAGCCCCTCGATGCCGTGCGAAGCCAGATTGCGCAGCGCCTTGGAGCGGCCGCGCTCCTCGCGGAATTCCTTCGAGCGTGCGCTGCCGAGGAACGTGCCGCCGAGGTGGATGATGCCGCCGACATCGCGCGCGTTGAGCGGGCGGATCTGATCTTCGATCAGCCCCTGAAAACCCTGCCGCACTCCGTAGACGGATATGTTCAGATCGAGGGCGCTGCGCGCGACGGCGCGGATGGCCGCGTTCATGCCGGGGGCGTCGCCGCCGCTGGTGAGGACCGCAATGCTTTTCATGCAGCAATGTTACGATCGCTGGCCGCCATAGGTCCATGCCTCGCGGATAACGACATTTTCGATATTGGCATGGAACAAATACGGACCAGTGGCGATCCGTAGGCCGTGACGCTTAATCGCGCAGGCCGCTTTGCCTCAAAATCAGAAGGCGCGGTGCGGTCTGGCGGTCGCCGGGACGCTCCGACGCCGGAGATCATCGATGCGCGCCCGCACGGCACCGCCAATGAACGCAGCGCCAAGGAAGGCGAGCAGCGGCGCGACAAAGCCGCCGAGCACGATCGCTTTTCCCATCACTGCGAGACCGAGGGGCGAGACAATTCCGTTCTTCATCGGATCTTGAACCTCTTGGAGATTTATCCGGACGCTAAACCTGCCGGCTTGATTCCGAAAGTGAATACTGACTTTCGGTTAAGATCGTGCCCAACAAATCGTACCGGGCGGCGGAAAGTTCCTGTTTTCTGCGGCCGAATTGCGGCAGTGCAGCGTGTTCAAAAGGGCCGCCCGGGTGTGGTCGAAGGTCTTGAGAACGTCACACAGCGCCGGCGCTTCGGGCGACAGCGGCGGGCGTGGACTTCCTCTCCCGGCTGACGGGCCACCCCTCGCGCCGGTCCGCAGGGCCTTGCGTTCCATTGTCAGGTCATCGTACAACTTTTGCCAAGTGGTTTGAGGTGGGGCAACCGTCGCAAATCCGCATGCGTGAGGACCCGATCAACGAGGTCCCCGGCATACCGTTTGGGAGGAATTCATGAGGGACTACCCGCATCGGCTTGCGGCCGCCACGGCGTTTGCCGCCACCGCATTTTTCCTGGCCGCTCTCGTCTCGCCAAATTCCGCGTCGGCCCAAACCAAGCTGAAGTGGGCTCACGTCTACGAAGTCTCCGAGCCCTATCACACCGAAGCGCTTGCGGCCGCTGAGGAGATCAAGAAGCGTACAGGCGGCCGCTATGAGATCGCCGTCTTCCCGGCCTCGCAGCTCGGCAACGAGAACCAGATCAACGAAGGCCTCGGCCTCGGCACGGTGGACATCATCTACACCGGCACGTCGTTCGCAGGCTCCATCCACAAGCCGCTGGCGATCTCCGGCGCACCCTTCATGTTCCGCGACTTCGACCACTGGAAGGCCTATCGCGACAGCAAGCTGTTTCGCGACCTTGCCAAGGGTTACGAAGACAAGACGCGGCACAAGATCACGGCATTCACCTACTACGGCGAGCGCATGGTGACGGCCAACAAGGAGATCAAGAAACCCGAGGACATGAAGGGCATGAAGCTGCGCGTGCCGCCGGCGCCGCTCTACCTGATGCTGGCCAAATCGGTCGGCGCCAACGCCACCCCGATCGCGTTTGCGGAAGTCTATCTCGCTCTCCAGCAAGGCACCGTCGACGGCCAGGAGAATCCGCTACCGACCATCATGGCCAAGAAGTTCTACGAGGTGCAAAGCCACATCATGCTGACGGGCCACATCGCCGAGTCGCTGTTGACGATCGTCGGCACCCATGTGTGGGCGAAGGCCTCCGACGCCGACAAGAAGGTGATCGAGGAAGTGCTGATGCAGGCGGCGGCGAAAGCCTCCGACCAGATCCGCGCCCAGGAGCAGAAGATCGCCGACGAACTGCGCAAACTCAACAAGACCGTGGTCACGGTCGATCGCGAGGCCTTCCGCCAGGCCGCCATGAAACTGCACAACGACGCAAGTTCAGGCGCCGGCTGGAGCCAGGCCGAATACGACGCATTCCAGGCCCTGAAATAACGTCCAGCAATATGTTGTCTCACGGCGTCGACGCCTCGCTCCCTCTTCCCATTTGCGGGGAGAGGGAGGCAGGTGACGCCGCTGGAGTAAGTGCATGACCGTTGCCGAGCAGCCGACACCTTCTGAGGATGAACACCTCATCGTCGCTGAGGATGAAGAGGTGACGATCGAGCATCATCCCGAGAACTGGATCGCACTGGTGCTGTTCTGGGCGCTTGCCTTCATCGTGTTCCTGCAGTTCTTCTCCCGCTACGTGCTCAACAGCAGCTTCGCCTGGACCGAGGAGATCGCACGCTACGGGCTGATGATGCTCGCCTTCATTGGCGGCGCGGTCGTCACCCGCAAGAAGGGGCAGATCGCCGTCGAGCTGGTCTCGAACGTGATGAAGCCCGGACCCGCGCGCGCGACGCTGCTGGCAACCGTCGACTTCGTCACCCTCGGCTTTCTCGCGCTGCTCGCCTACTTCTCCGTCACCATCGTCGAACGCATGCAGTTCCAGCGGATGACGGTGTTCGATCTGCCCATGAGCCTCGTCTACGGCGGCGTCAGCCTCGGCTGCTTCCTCATGCTCGGGCGGCAGATCCTCGTCGTCTGGAGCAACATGCGAAGCGGCTGGCGCAAGCCGCACGACCCCGGCGCGCAGATTCCAGTGGACTGAACGGACAACCGCGCGATGGGCATCCTCGTCTTCGTCTTCCTTCTGGCGCTATTGGTGGGCATTCCGGTCTTCATCGCGCTTGCCGGGTCCGCCCTGCTCTACACCCACTTCTTTGCCGGCATTCCCGATTTTGTCATCCTGCACCGGATGGCAGGGGGATTGGACAGCTTTCCGCTGCTGGCGGTCCCGTTCTTCATCCTCGCCGGCAACCTGATGAATTCGGCCGGCATCACCAACCGCATCTACGATTTTGCAGTCGCGACCTGCGGCTGGATGCGCGGCGGCCTCGCCCACGTCAATATCTTCGGCTCGGTCATCTTCGCGGGCATGTCCGGCACTGCAATCGCCGATGCCGCCGGCCTCGGCACGATCGAAATCAAGGCGATGAAGGATCACGGCTACGACACCGAGTTCGCGGTCGGCGTCACCGCGGCCTCGGCGACGCTCGGACCGATCATTCCTCCGTCGTTGCCGTTCGTGATCTACGGCATGATGGGCAACGTCTCGATCGGCGCGCTCTTCCTCGGCGGCTTCATCCCGGGTGTAGTGATGACGCTGTTCATGATGGGTTACGCCAGTTACTGCGCGCGCCGCGACAACATGGGGCGCGACATGGTGTTCCGGTGGCGCACCCTTGGCCGCACGTTCATTGCAGCCTTTCCCGCGTTGCTGACACCGATGCTGATCGTCGGCGGCATGACGTTCGGCTGGTTCACGCCCACGGAAGCTGCCGTCGCGGCCTGTAGCTGGGCGCTGATCCTCGGTGTGTTTCTCTACCGCTCGATGAGCCTGAAGCAGTTTTACAAGGTGTCGATGGACACCATCGAGACAACGGCGGGCGTGCTGCTGATTGTCGCCGCCGCCTCCCTGTTCGGCTGGGTACTGACCACGACCCAGCTGACGGAGGCCGGCGCCGCCGCGCTGCTGCAACTGACCGACAACCGCTACATCATCCTGCTGCTGATCAACATCCTGCTGCTGATCGTAGGCTGTTTTCTCGAACCGATTGCTTCCATCAGTATCCTGGTGCCGATCCTGATGCCGGTGATCGCCAAGGTCGGCATCGATCCGGTCCATTTCGGCGTGATGATGACGCTGAACCTGATGATCGGCCTGCTGCACCCGCCGCTCGGGATGGTGCTGTTCGTCCTGTCCCGGATCGCCAAGCTGTCGATCGAGCAGACCACCATGGCGATCCTGCCGTGGCTGATCCCGCTCTTGTTGTCGCTTGTCGCGATCACGCTGATCCCGGAGCTGACCCTCTGGCTGCCGCGCACTCTCGGTGTGATCAAGTAGGCGACGGCCGCGGCGCACGTCGGACGTGGAACCTTCACTTCATCCACCGGTTATGGCCTTGCCAAGTTTCGAGTTCTCCGGCGCACCAGGAGGTGAACGGCTGTGGTCATTCCTGCCGGACCAGCCTTCACCAACCTTTTCGTGTGCGCCATGGTTGTTGCGGCGCTCTACTTCGCCCGCCACATCCTGATCCCCGTCGTACTCGCCGTCCTGCTCACCTTCGTGCTGACGCCGGCGGTCACCTTCCTGCAGCGCTGGCGCGTGCCGCGGCCGATTGCCATCATCACCGCCATACTCCTCGCGGTGATAATCATCCTGAGCCTCGGCACCATGGTCGCGAACCAGATCAACCAGCTCGCCACCGAACTGCCGCGCTATCAGACGACGTTGCGTGGGAAGGTACAGACGCTGCGCGAACAGTTCGGCACGCCCGGCGTCTTCAGGAACGCAGCGGATCTGCTGGACGACCTGAACAAGGAACTCGACCGGCCGCAGTCGACGACGATCACGGTGACGCCCGAGGATCGAAACGAGAAGAAGCCGCTTCCTGTCGAGATCCATCAACCGCCGCCCGGCGCATCGGAACGGTTGCTACAGCTGCTCTCGCCGCTGGTCGCACCGCTGACCACCACCGGCATCGTGCTGCTGTTCGCGACGTTCTTTCTGTTTCAGCGCGAGGACCTGCGCAACCGCATCATTCGCCTGGCCGGCGCACACGATATGGAGCGCACCACCTCCGCACTCAACGATGCAGGACAGCGATTGCAACGCCTGTTCGCGACGCAGGTCCTGCTGAATGCTGCGTTCGGGCTGATCATCGGTGTCGGCCTGTCGGTGATCGGAGTACCGAATGCCCCGCTCTGGGGTCTGCTCGCGATGGTGCTGCGCTTCGTTCCTTATGTGGGTGCGGTCCTCTGCGCACTGATGCCCATCATGCTCGCCGCCGCCGTCGGCGAAGGCTGGTCGATGGTGTTGTGGACCATCTTGCTGTTTGCAGTGGTCGAACCGCTGATTGGCCACGTGGTTGAGCCACTGGCCTATGGCCACCGGACCGGGCTGACGCCGGTTGCGGTCGTGCTGTCGGCGGTGTTCTGGACCTGGCTGTGGGGCCCGATCGGGCTTCTGGTCTCGACGCCGCTGACGCTGTGCGTCGTCGTGCTGTCCCGGCATGTCGACCGTTTGAAATTCCTCGATATCATGTTCGGCGATCAGCCGCCGCTCACGCCGCAGCAGGTGCTCTATCAGCGCATGCTCGCCGGCGATCCGGTCGAAGCGGCCGATCACGCGGCGCGTGCGCTGAAGAAGATCAGCGTGTTCGACTACTGCAATGACATCCTGCTCGGCGCGGTGAGGCTCGCCCAGGCCGACCTCGATCGCGGGAGGCTTGATCCGGGCCAGATTGCGAACATTGGCCACTGCGTCGACGAGCTCCTGGAAGATCTCGCCGAGTTCGACGCGGCTGAGGTCAAGAAGGGGAGCACCACGAAGGCGGAGGCATCGACCAACGTCGTGCGGCTTGCGGGGCGCGATCAGGGGCGCACCGTGGTCGCCCTGCCCGGCCGCGGCAAGCTCGACCGCCAGGCGGCGCTGGTGGCCGCCTTCGTCATCGCCCGCGAAGGCTTCAGGACCGCGGTTCCGGAATCGATGACGCCCGCGCTTGCGGATTTCGGCAACGCAGTCGCGATCTGCGTCTGCCATGTGTCGCCGATTCACGCCTCGATGCAGCGCTACATCATCCGCCGGCTACGGCGGAGTGCTGCAACGCAACCATTGATCATCATCGCACTCGGCAACCATGCCTCGGCTGACACTGCCGAGGGTCCGGACAAGGTGGTGACCTCGCTCGAAGCCGCAATCGAGGCCGTGCGCGCCCTGAAGGCGGACAGCGTCAAGCCGCAAGCCAGGCCGGAATGATCGCGGTTGCGGCGAGGCTCTAGCGCTGGAACCCAAGCGCTTTGCGGCGCGTTTCGAGTGCATGCAGGCAAGCCGCACGTCTCAAGCTTTCGCGAAGCTCGCCAACGCTGCCTCCCATGCCGCGGGCCGTGCGGTCACCTTTGCGTTCGCTGCCGCGACCGTCGTCGTCTGGGCGGTGACCGGGCCGCTGTTCGACTTTTCCGACACCTGGCAGCTGGTCATCAACACCGGCACCACCATCGTCACCTTTCTCATGGTGTTCCTGATCCAGAACTCGCAGAACCGCGACAGCGCAGCGATTCAGGTCAAGCTCGACGAGATCATCCGCAAGAGCGACGTGCGCAATTCCTTCGTCGGCATCGAGCACCTGACGGAGGACGAACTCGAGGAGCTACGCACCAAGTGCGAGCAACGCGCGAAGGAGGCACGCGAGAGTGACGCGCCGCGAAAGGCAGTGCGGGACGTCAACACGAGGGCAATGCAAGCCGCGGAGAAGATCTCAGCTTAGCTGGCGTACTGAGGAACGGCGGCGTTTCCTGCGCCTCGCCTGGAACAACGGTCGATTTTCTCAGCCGTTTGAGGAACTCCACAGATTGCACCCGGTTTCGTCCCGACAGGCATGGAGGCGAAAATGAACGGTATCATCTATCTCGTGGGCTTGATCGTTGTGATCATGTTCATCCTTTCGTTCCTCGGGCTGCGTTAGCGGACACCAGTGATGAGCATCGTCGTTGACGACACAACCGCAGTTGTCCGCCCCGATCCCAACTGGTCCGCGATCTTCGCGGGTGCGTTGGCAGCGGCATCGCTTGCAATTGTCCTGCACGGCTTCGCCGCCGCGGTCGGGCTTGCGGTCAGTTCGACCTCGCCAACATGGCGCGACGGCTCCATGGCGCTCTGGCTGCTCTCGGGCCTTTACCTCGTCCTGGTGGCGCTTGCGTCATACGGTCTCGGCGGATACGTAGCTGGCTGGGTACGCTCCTGGTCCAGCATCGAGGATGGCGTCACCGATCCCGACATAACCAACGGCATTCACGGCCTGATCGTTTGGGCGGTTGCAACGCTGATGACCGCGTTGATGATTGGCGCAGCTGCCTTTGGTGTGTCGCAGCTGGCCACGCCTGCGAACAGCAGCGCCGGTCCATCGTTCGGAAGCCAGAACATCATCGCCTATGACATCGATCGCCTGCTTCGCTCGGATGGACGCGCACAAGCTGGCGACCATCAGCGGGCACGCAACGAGGCCGGACGCATCCTCTTGACCGCATCCGGTCACTCGGGCGTCAGCAGCGATGATCGGCAATACCTCATCCGTCTAGTCGCGGCGCAAACGAATCTGGGAGCGCCTGAGGCCGAACGTCGGGTCGACGAAACGATCGTTCGCGCCCGCGACAGCATCCGCAAGGCGCGCAGGAGCGCTGTTATCGTCGGCTTCATGACCGCGGCTGCAGTTCTGCTTGGCGCTGCTGCAGCCTGGTTCGCCGCCGGCGCGGGCGCTCGGCACGGACGCGACCCGACGGTCGCATCGATCTGGACCTGGCGCCTTGGTTCGTCCAGCACGGCTGCGCCAACCGCCAGCCCCAGAACCATGCCGTGAGCCGACGGATATCTCAAGCGACCACGGATCCGCGCGAAACTCTCGCGCGGATCCGGCGTTGCCAATGATGACTGCCGCAGGAAATCCAAGAGAGGTCCCCCAACCGGCTGATCCCCAGCCGGCGCAGCCGCCGCTGGGCGTGCCGCCTTCCAATCCGCCCGAGGTGCATCCACCGCCCGACAATCCGGCGCAGCCCGCTCAGCCGCCCGAGGCACCGCCAGACTCGCCCCCGCGCGAGATTCCCGGCTCACCCTCCCCCTGAGTTGCATCAAATCTGACCCGGGACGCCGGGCGTCAGGGAACCAATGGCGCCGTCGTTCGTCGCTTATGCGCGCATAATGCCGTGCGCGGTTTGAGGATTTCTCAGAGAGGAGCAGACCGATGCGGGTGAGCGAAGTCATGACACGGCATGTCGAGATCATGAGCCCTCGGCATTCCATCCAGGAGGCCGCACGCTGCATGTGCGATATGGACGTCGGTGCGCTGCCGATCGGCGAGAACGACCGGCTTGTGGGCATGGTCACGGACCGCGACATCGCCGTACGCGCGGTGGCGTTGGGCAAGGGTGCGGACACCCCGTTGCGCGAGGTGATGTCGACGGACGTCTGTTACTGTTTCGAGGACGAAGACGTGAAGGACGTCGCCACCAACATGGCGTTCCAGCAGGTCCGGCGGCTGCCGGTGCTCAATCGCGAGAAGCGGCTGGTCGGCATCCTGGCGATCGGCGACCTCGCCGTCTCGGAGGACGGATCGCCGCATCTATACAAGATCGGCCAGGCGCTGGCGGGTATCTCGCACCCGGGCGGCGCCCATTCGCAGACCGACGACAGGCTCAACAGCCATTGAGGCCACGCTCTATGACGCTCGCCGCCCGCGCGGCGAGCGTCGGCTCGGCCCGATCGAGCACCGCAAGCGTCGCGGCCTTGTCCGCGCGGTCCTTTTCAGTCAGCTCCCCCTTAAGCGCCAGCGCTTCGAGATTGCTGACGATGTCGGCACATTTGATCGATTGCGCGTCAGCCGGCGCGTCCTTCAGTCGTTGCTTCGCCGCAGCGTCCGCTTCGCCCGGCAGGTTGCTGACCGCTTCGACCAGTGCGCCGACACGCTGACCAAACTGCGCGTCCAGTTCGTCGCGAACAGTTGCGGTCTTCTCGAGCGTATCGTGCAGGATCGCCGCTGCCACTGTGTCAGGCGGCAAGCCCGCCTCGCTGACGAGCAGCGCGACCTCCAGGCAATGATCGATGACCGGACGCTTCTGGCGTGGCTTGGTCTGGCCGGCGTGGCGCTCGCACGCAAACCGGGCTGCGCGCAGCAGCAACGCACCACTGTTCTCGCTGTCCAGGGTCATGCCCGCCTCCTCGCGCCACACTCTGATAAGCAGCGCCTCAGTGGCATGTTCCTCACGCACATTCATCGGAGATGTGTCATGTCGTGCACATTGGTTGCAGAGCTGGTGGCACAAAATGCCTACAATGCAACAAATGTAATAAAGGCCAACGCATCCTAGCTCTTTGAAATCGCCGGCTCGCCCGCTGCGGCCTGGCCCGGGTCTGCTACATCAGCGTCTGACGAATTTCAGCTTTCCTTTCCCGGATCCATTGATCGATGGGGCAGAATCCATCCCGGCTGCTGTCGCGCTATCCGGCATTCAGTTCACGCGATCCCAGCTTCATCCGCCAGCAGTTCCTGGAGCGCTACGGCGCGAACGAATTTCGCGCGCCTTCACCCGGCGAAACGTTTCGCGTGAGCGTCAATCATGCGTCGCTGACCGACGTGGCGCTCTTCTATTGCGAGTATCACGGGGATTCGCACCTCGAATTTCCCGAAGCCCAGTTCATGCGGCAACTGTTTCATATCGAAGGGCTGGGTTCTGCAAGCGTTGGCGGCAAGGTGTCGCCGCTCTCGGACAGCGCCTGGTCGCGCATTGTGCCGGCAGAAGCCACCTTCGAGCTCAAGGCCGCTCGCAAGTACCGCCACCTCGTCTTCAGGATCAACCGGCGAGCGCTGCAGGCCATGCTCGGCGCCCTCCTCGGCGATGCCAGTGATCGTCAACTGGTGTTCGACGACGAGCAGGACCTGAATTCACCGTTGATGCAAAGCCTGCGCAGGCGGGCACACTTCTTTGCGGCGGAGATCAACGCGATCGGTCCGGAGATTTCCCCGATCGCCATCGCCGAAATGGAACGGTCGATCATCGCCGGATTCCTGCTTTGCAATCGCCACAGCTTCAGCGGCGCGTTTGCAAATCCGGCTGCGTTTGCCGCCCCGTCGTCGGTCAAGCTGGTCGAGGACTATATCGAGGCCAATTGGGCCTCCGCGATCGACATCGTCGCGCTTGCCCGGATCGCCAATACCAGCGCCCGCAGCCTGTTCAGGCAGTTCCAGACAGCGCGCGGCATCTCCCCGATGGCGTACCTGAAACGCGTTCGCCTTGGCCACGCACGGCAGATGCTGCAGTCCGGCACCGAAGCGTCGGTTCTCGCGGTGGCCCTCAAGTGCGGCTTCCAGAACGCCGGCCATTTCGCGCAGGACTATCGCGAGAAATTTGGCGAGCTCCCGTCATCGACCCTGCGTTACGGCAAGCCTCGATAGGAGTCCGCTTAAGTGGGCTCAAGCGCGAGACTTCGAACCAGCTCGAGCCAGATCGGCGCCTCTTCGTTGTAGAGCCGCTGCGATTCCTCGAGGCTGAGGGCCGCTTCCTCGATGCCGTAGCTCTTCATCATGTCCTGCACCTTCTGACCCTTGCCGGCCTCGACCAGCAGCTGGGATATCCTGCGGACGATATCCGGCGGCGTGCCGGTGGGTGCGACACAGCACTGGAAGCCTGTCAGCCTGAACGCCCGTGACGTGGCGCCCTGCTCCATGAAGGTCGGTACGTCGGGCAGCACGCTCATGCGCCTGCGCGACATCGCAATCGCCCGCCCACGCTCGCTCTGGAGGACGGCGGATGCTGCGCCGTAACTGCCGATCGCAGCGTCGACGGTTTGATTGGCGAGATCGGTCCACATCGGCGCTTCACCGCGATAGTGCACCGGCTCCATCTTCAGACCGTACTGGCGGTTGAGTTCTTCGACCGCAATATGCGCGTAAGAGCCCGCAGCGTAGGTGCCGATGCTCACCTTGCCGGTCCGTCGCGCATAGGTAATGAAATCGTTCAGGTTCTTCGCTCCGGTCTTGCTGCCTGCGACCAGCGGAAGGCTGCCGGAAGGCATGATCGAGAGCAGGACGAAATCCTTTTCCGCGTCATAGGCGATGTTCTTCATCAGCGCCCGGTTCATGATCATCGTCGTCGAGATCGTGAACATCAGCGTATAGCCGTCAGGCGGGGCGCGCTTCACATCGACGGCAGCGACCGTGCCGCCGGCGCCCGCCTTGTTCTCGACCAGCACCGGTTGCCCCAACTGCTTGGCGAGGAAGTCACCATACGTCCGCGCAAACAGATCGGTCTGGCCGCCGGCGGGATAGCCGGCGACGATCTTGATCGGCCTTGCCGGCCACGCTCCCTGCGCGGAGCTACCCGCGCCCGACAGCGGCAGCGCCGCTGCCGCCGCACCCGCCGCAACGAACTGCCTGCGTGTGAACGGCGGCATCAGCGTGACGCCAGTTGCTCAAGCCGGCGCGCTGCCTCCGGCGATCCCTGCTCCGCGGCCTTCGTGTACCAGGCGCGCGCCTTGACGGGATCGGGGAAGGTGCCGACGACGCCAAGCGTGGCGAGAACGGCGGCATCGAACGTGCGGGCCATCGCCAGCGAGGCACGCGCTTCGCCGGCTTCTGCGGCGCGGGTCAACAGCAGCCTGCCGCTGGAAATATCGCCGGTTGCGACCAGGTCCTGCCCTCGCTTCAGCAGAGACTCGATCTCTTCCTTCGACATGTAGTCCAGCACGCGCGGCTCCGGTATCGCGGATGCGGGCCGTGGCGCCTCCGCCTGCGGAGCCTTGACCTTGGGCGGCTCCGGAGCGACCGGAGCTGTAGCAGTCGCAGCCGCTCCGATTGTCGCTGCCGACGTCTGTGGCGGTTGCGCGGCCGTGCGAAGGACGGCGGGTGTGGGCTGTGCGGGAGGGTTCGCCGCCGGCGCCAATGCCGGGTGCGGCCTGGTGTTTGCCAGGGCGAGCTCGGCTGCGGCCGGCGCTGCTGGTGCGGCCGCATTCGCGTCCTTGCTGTCGCTGGACATGGAGATGTCGATCGACGGCAGCGGAATTGCACCGGTTACAAAGAGCGCGACGATACCGGCGAACCCGACGGCACCGGCAAGCCGCGAAACCATTCCAAAGGTCGGACCGCCCGGCTTCGGCGGCGGCGGCATCGGCACGGGATCGAGTCCGCCCGGGCTCCAGGCGTCGCGTATCGCATCTTCGATCTTGAATGTATCACCGGACGCATTGGCATTCCGCCGGTCGCCATTGTATCGGGTCTGGAAAGCTGGAGACGGCACCGAAGCTTTTTGTTGCAGTGGCGCGGAGACTGGTGCCCGCGGTGGCGCCGGCGGCTTCAGTCGCTCGGCGGCCGCAACGATTTCCGCTTGCAGCCGGCGCGTCTCTTCGTCGTCCCGCTCCTCCCTCGCCCAAGGCGGGATGTACATCGCGCGCTTGTCGCCATCATCATGGACTGGAGAACTCATTTACAAAACTCCTGTCAGTCGTTGTGCCGGCGCGCGCTCGCACCGGCACGGTTCATTCCCCTTGCAAAATTCCAAAGGACTCAGCGCCGTTCGCGAGCGCTGTTCCACTGAATGAAGTCCCGGAACAACTGTTCGCGGTCCTCCGGTGGAGTACCCGGCCGCGCGGCGGGCCGCGCCGCGAGGAAACGGTCGAACTGCTCACGTTGCTGCCCTTGCACCTGCAACTGCGCCTGCACCGGCTGGTGCTTGCGCAGCCACTCATCGGCGCCTTCGAAGCGCTTCCATCCCTGCATGGTGGCGGCGAGGTTCGCTTCCTTCCATTTCGGATGGCGTGGCGCCTTCTGGAAGTCGGCGAGCTTGGGAAAGAAGTTGTCGACGAACTTCTGAATGCGACGATAGCGATCGGTGCCCTTCGGCCAGTTGAAGGCGATCAGCACCGCATCGACGGCGACCGTGTCGACGGTCTGGTTGGGCTCGATCAATCCTGGATAGTCGGCGGACGTGAAGGTCGCGGGCAAATAGTCGGCCTGCAGCGCCTTGCGGTAAGGAACAGGCAGGATGCGAAAGCCCTCCGCGGCCTTGAGCCGCTCGGTGGACGCAGTCGGCTTGCCTGCGATCAGGATGGTTGCCGCGATCTCGCCCTTCTTCAGTTTTTCGAACGCATCGGCCTGGCCCATATTCACTTCCTGGACCTGGATCTCGAGCTTGCCGAAGATCTCGCGGGAGGAAACCTGCGTGCCGCTGCCGATGTCGCTGAAATTGACCTTCCGTCCGGCAAGCTGATCGATCATCGAGATGCCGCTGTCGGCGCGGACGATCACATGCATCTCTTCGTTGAAGAGCTTGGCGATGTAGACAAGCTTGTCGTCGATCGTCCCGATCTCGTTCGACTTCCGGTAGCCGTTCAGAATGGCCGATTGGGTGATGCCGAGATCAACCCCCTTGAGGAAGCGAACGTCCTTGATGTTCTGTCCACCACCCTTGCCGACGATCGGCAGGACGCGGAACTCATCGCCGTTGTCTAGGACGGCGGACAGATCGTAGGCGATCGACAGATAAGTGGCATTCACGTTCCCCGATACGATGGCAATCGTATTGGAGTTGATGCGTTCGCCGATCGGTCCAAGCTCCGGCTTGTTGGGCAATGGAGCCCCGGAGCGATTTTGTGAATTGGCAGGCGCGGAGCTGAGAAGCGCCACCACAAAGAATAAAATCGTCGCGTGAAGCCGCGACGGCCGCAGAAAGCCACCCATGTCCCTACCCCTCTGTCGCCGGCCATCCGATGTGATGCGCGGCCAGCGACCAGTGCCCCTACAGTCGCCGCGCGGTGTCCCCCGGCCACAACCTGTAAGTGCAAGTGCAATGACTTGCAGATACTACTTTGGTAGATTTCTTGTCATCATGAGGGCAGGCAAAAGGTGATTTTATGCTTTATCCGGGTACCGCCACCTTGCTCGCAAAATGCCGCGGGGCCGAAAAATATAGGCGAGATAACAAGATGATACGAACTCTTCAGGAAATGCCGCAACGCACACGGATGGCGTGCCCAAAGTTCGCCCTTCTGCACGGCGCTAGATCGCCTCAATTGCAACCAAGCGTCATCGTCAGGCAGCTCCAACGGCAACATACATTGCCCTGCGCGTGAACTGTTCCCAGTCCACATGCGTGCATTCCAATACGCAGGTGCGACCCTTTATAATAGCGGCGCCGGTTATGCCGCTGCAGCACTACAGCAACGGCATACCATCGAGGACCCTTTGTCCCTGCGGGCGAACGGCCGGCTCTTGTGTCGCGTCATGCGGCATCTGCAACACCACCGCGATCTGCCCCGGCATCAGGCTGGCGAGCCTGACGATCTGGCCGTCGGCGAATTCCAGCGCGTCGTGGTGCGTGTGCCGATTTGCCAGATCGATCTGACGGAAGGTGGCGACCTTCACGTTCGTCCGTCCCGTCTCGAGGCAGCTCCGCTCGAATTCGACCGTCTCGTCGAACGCAAGTTCGGTGCCCGGCCTGAGACAGACCGCGACACCAGGCTCGCCGACGCCGGCAAAACCCTTCGTCATCGCGTCCGGAAACCGCGTCGAGATCAGTTTCTCGCCTTTGCTGGCGGCCCTCGATGCAACGTTCTCAAGGCTGTAATCGCACATAGGACATCTCCCATGCCTGCGGACCATTCCGCAGGGTAACAAGCAGCGCCTTGGCAAAGAGGTTCCTTCAAGTTGTTGTGGCAATCGCGGGCAAAGCCCTCGATCAAATCGAGCCGGTGCAATTGAAATCCGCGTAGCGCCCTTCCTCACGCCGGCTGCAACTGCGCCTTCATCCGCGAAGGCCGCGGCGGGAAGGCCAGTGCGACGGCGACGGCGCCGAAGGCGACTGCGGAGGAGCCGATATAGAGCCAGGCGTAGCTGCCGAGGTTGTCGAACGCCCAGCCGCCGGCCCAGGGGCCGAACGCCATGCCGAGGCTCGACAGCATCGTCATCGCACCGAGCACCGTGCCCATGATGGCTTGACCGAAGTATTCCCGCGCCAGCACGCCGTAGAGCGGCATCACACCGCCATAGGCCAGGCCGAAGACGATGGCGAGCGCATAGAATTCGCCGAGCCGATTGACGAACAGGTAGCCGCCGATCGCCAGCGCCTGCACCAGCAGACCTGCAACGAGCACACGCTTGACGCCGAGCCGGTCCGCGGCGATGCCGAGCAGCAGGCGGCCGCCGAGGCCGGCGAGGCCCTCGATACTGTAGATGCTGACAGCGGCCATCGGCGCGATGCCGCAGATCATGGCGTAGCTCACCATGTGGAAGATCGGCCCGGAGTGCGCCGAACAACACAGCGCAAACGTCAGCGCCAGCACGATGAATTGCGGTGAGCGAAACGCCTCGGCGACGGTCGGACCGCCTTCACCTGCGGTTGCGTCGGGCTCGGCGGAAGCTGCCGCTGAGGAATCTGCCGAAGGCAGGCGCACGAGCAGCGCCGCCGGTATCAGCAGCGCCCAGGCGGCGACGCCGATCGCCAGCATGGCGAACTGCCAGTCGTAGGCCGAGATCAGCCAGCGGGCGAACGGCGATATCGTCATCGGAGCAACGCCGACGCCGGCCGAGACCAGCGATACGGCAAGAGCGCGATTGGTGTCGAACCACATGGTCGTCGCCGAGATCAACGGCGCAAAGAATGCGCCGCCGGCTATTCCGACCAGCACGCCGTAGGTCAACTGGAATTCCAGCAGCGAGGTGGCGCGGCTGGCGAGCACGAGTCCAAGCCCGACCAGTACGGCACCGGCCAGCACGACGGGACGAGGCCCGAAGCGGTCGCTCGCCGCGCCCCAGGCGAACGACGCGAGCCCCATGAAGATGAAGTCGAGCGTCATGGCGCTGGAAATGCCGGTGCGCGACCAGCCGGTTCCAACCGATATCGGCTCCAGAAACACGGGTAGCGAAAACATCGCGCCGACGGCGACGCAGGTTATCAAGGCGCCGATGGCGACCAGCAGCCAGCGATAGGACAACGTCATGCGCGCGCACTCCCGCGTGAGGTGAACAAAAGCTCGATGTAGCGCCGCAGATGGTCGATGCTGTCGGCGGCGACCTTCGCCTGCCCTTCCGCCTTCGCCAGAATGAAGGCCCCCTGCAAGACTGCGTTGACGTGAATGGCGAGGCTTTTGGCAGTCCAGTCAGACTTGATCCGGTGCTTGCGCATCGCAGCGGTCACAATGGGCGCGAGCCACGCGGCGTTCTCCGCAAAGCTTTTGCCGCACGCGTCACGCAACTCCGGGTGCGTGGCGTAGACTTCCTGAATGACCGTTCCGCCGAAACAGGTGTATTCGGCGACGTCTCCGCTCAGCAGTTCCTTGCGGAAGTCCAGATAACCCAGCAGGCGCTCGAGCGGATCCTCGAGCTTGTTGAAGTCGGCCGCGGCGAACAGCGCCTTGGCATTCTCTCCCCAGAGCTCCGCCGCGGCGAGCGCCAGCTCATCCTTGCTGTCGAAATGGTGGAAGAAGCTGCCCTTCGTCACGCCGGCCGCCGCGCAGATGTCCTCCACGCGCGTCGCGGTATAGCCGCGCCTGCGAACGACGTTGAGGGTCGCGTCGAGCAGCTTGGCCTTGGACTGATGAGGTGCATCAGACATCGCATATCCCCGGCGCGTAACCGCAGCTTTCCTACCATACCGACTAGTTGGTATGTCGTCAAGCCGACGGGTGACCGCCGCCGAGAACCTCACCCCTCGCCGTGCCGCGTCCGCCACAGCGGGAACGTGAGCAGAAGCGCCACCAGTCCTTCAATCGCGATGATGATGATCGCCGTTCTGGCCCCCAGCGCCTCAGCGAGCAGACCGAGTTGAAGGAAGCCGATCGGCCCAACGCCAATACTCACAGAAACCAGCCCGAGCATGCGCGAGCGCATTTCGGGCGCCACGGCACGATAGATCAGCGTGGTCTGCATCACCGCAAAACATGCACCGCTGATCCCTGTGCTCACCAAAAGCCCGCCGGCGAGAAAGGGTCCTGAAGCCAGCGCAAAGCTGAGCATCATCAATTGAAAGACGGCAACAGCGCCGACATAGAGCGCGTAATAGTGCTTCGGGCTCGCCAGCAGAACGATCCCGGCAGCGCCCGCCATGGCGCCGACGCCCTCCATGCTCGAGAGGATGCCGACGCCCTCGGGGCCAAGAGCCAGGTTGTCCTTACCGATGACGGGAACGAGGCTGTGGCACGGCCAGCCAAAAATGTTGAAGATTGCGGTGACCGCAAGAATTCCCAGCAAGCTGCGTCTGCGCCGGACCTCGCGCAGGCCCTCGGCGATGCTGCTCAGCATCGATACCGCCGCAGCGTGTGTGACCTGTTCGCGATAGCCGATGCCGAATGCTGCGGCCATGCCGATCAGATAGAGGCCGACGCTCAGCATGAATGCGGACTCGACGCCGGCCGTCGCCATCATGACGCCGCCCAGCGCCGGGCCGATCATGCGGCTGGCATTGTTTGCGCCGATGTCGAGCGCCATGGCCGTCGCCATCCTGTCGGCCCCGACCACTTCCCCGATCAGAATTCGCCGCAGCGCGTTGTCGGTTGCCCAGACCGTACCGTTGATGAAGCAGGATACGGCCAGATGCCAGACTTCCAGACGCCCGGTCCAGGCGAGTGCAGCGATGGTGGCGGACGACAGAAGGCTTGCGATCAACACACCCAGGAGCGCGAGCCTGCGATCGAGGCGGTCGGCCCAGGCCCCCATGAAGGCGCCAAACAGAGCCATCGGCAAGATTCGCAGCATCGTCATCATGGTGACGATGAAGGCGGAACCCGTGACCTGGTAGGTGAAGACCGCAACCACCAGCAGTTCGACCCAGCGAACGGCGGACATCGCCAGACCGACCAGCCAGAGTCGCCAGAAGTCACGCTGCTGCGGCAGCCGCGTCCGCCGCCTTGATTGGCCCTCTTGAGTCTCGGTCACGTTTCCTTCGCGCGTGCGTTCTGCGGCACGTCAACACCTCTCCCGTTGTTAACGGGATCGGCGCTGCAGGGCAACGGGAATGCAAGCGATCACAAGATGCTGTGCCCGGTGGCTCTAGCCAAAATAGAACTTGAACGCCGTCTCGCCGCCGATCTTCCGCCGCGTGGCGGGATCAGGAATCCAGTCGAAAAAGTCGCGGACCGTGTCGGCGTAGGTCACCTGGTCCTCGAAGGCCGCGAACGGCCAGTCGCTGCCCCAGAACAGGCGCTCGGGTCCCGCGGTCTTCAGGAGCTCGGCGGCGAGCGCCTTGGCTGTCTCGCGCGACGCCAGACGATAGCTGGCCGAGAGCTTCACCCAGGTGTTGCCCTTCTCCACCGAACGGAGCACCGCTTTGAAACCTTCGCAGTTGACGCCCTTGGCTGGATCGGGGCGGCCGAAATGGTCGATCACCAGCCTGACGCCTGAGGCTTCAAGGTCGGCGATCGGCTTGATGATGCGCTCGCCGTCGTTTTCCAGAATATGCGCGTGCCAGCCGAGGTCGGCGATGCGGCGCAGCAGCAGCTTGTATTCCGGCGACGACAGATCGGGAGGAGACGCCACGTTGCGCCTTTGAAAGCGGACGCCGACCACACCGTCGACCTTCATCATCTCGAGGATGTAGCGATCGGTCGCCGGATTGTTGAGGATCACCGTGCCGCGCAGGCGCGGATACCTTCGAAGCGCTGCGATCTGATAGTCGTTGTAGTCACCATAGATGCTGGCGCCGGCCAGCACCGCATGAGTGATGCCGTGCGTATCGAGCTCCCTGATGTAGTTCTCGATCGGCGCGTCGTGCGCCGGCCGGTGCCACGCGGTCGGGCTCAGCGGCATGTCGAGGGTGTAGGCATGCGCGTGGGTGTCGACGAGAGGGCCCTCTTCGGACGCGTGCTTTGTCTCGATCATCGATCTCGGTCACACCAGCAATCATTCGGGTTTGACCTTTTCGGCCGCGGGCGTCCATTTGACAAGTTCGGACGCCATGAATTCACGAAGCTGCTGCGGCGTTCCCCCTGCCGGCACCATGCCGAGCTTGTCCATCGCCTCCCTGCCCTCCTTGCTGGCGATGAAGTCGTTGGCGATCTTGTTGACCTTGTTGACGATGTCGGCCGGCAGCCCCGCCGGGCCGACCATGGCGATCCAGCCGGTCGCGTCGAAATTCGGCATGCCGAGCTCGGCCAACGTCGGCACATCAGGCAGCAACGGCCAGCGCTTCGGCGTGGTGATCGCGAGCGCACGCAGCGTGCCCGCCTTCACCTGCTCCGCATAGGTCGAGGCGAGATCGAAACAGATGTTGACCTGGCCGCTGATCAGATCGTTCATCGCCGGCGCCGAGCCGCGATACGGCACATGCAGCACCTGGATGCCGAGGCCGGTCTGCACCAGGTCGGCCGTCATGTGCCCCATCGAGCCGTTGCCGGGAGACGCGGCCGTGACCTTGCCCGGGTTCGCCTTTGCGTAAGCAACCAGCTCCGGCAAGGTCTTCACTGGTAGCGTCGAATTGGCCGCAATGATCAGCGGCAGCCGGGCGACCTCGACGATCGGCGTAAAATCCTTCGCCGGGTCGAACGTGGTGGACGCCTTGTAGACGATCTTGTTGTAGGCGAGCGGACCGGTGGTCGTGAACAGCAGCGTGTAACCGTCCGGCGCAGCCGTGGCCGCCGCCCCCGCGCCGAGATTGCCGTTCGCACCGACCCTGTTTTCGACCACGAAAGGCTGGCCGAGCTTCTCGCCGAGCACTTTCGCCATGATCCGGCTCAGCACGTCCGGCGCACCACCCGCCGAATGCGGCACGACCAGCTTCACTGGCCGCTCCGGCCAGGCTTGCGCGAACGCAGGTGCGCCGGTCGGTATCGCCGATGCAAGCAAGACTGCGGTTGCGAGACGATAGATTGTCGTGCGGTCATAGAGCCGCTGGCCCGTGTGCGCCTTCATCTGTGGAACCTCCCTCAATTTTTATTGTCGTTTTCTGAGTGAGAATACCGCGGACGCTGCCGGCCACCAGTGGCCGAAATTCCACGTGTCGAAATATCGCGAAAAAGCGGCATTTGGCCCGGTGTCGGTGGCGGTGAGCAAATCGAGTGGCTCGATCCAATTGGCCAATAGGGTCACTGCCGCCAGCAAGCAAAGGAGTACGATGAAGGCAGAGCAAGCAAGGAGGACGCCCTCATGACAAAACCCGCAATCGTTCTCGTTCATGGCTTCTGGGGCGGGGCGGCGCATTGGGCCAAGGTGATCCCGGAATTGGCGAAGCAAGGCTTCTCAGACCTGCATGCGGTCGAATTACCGCTCACTTCTCTTGCCGACGACGCCGGGCGCCTGAAAAAGATGATCGATCAGCAAAAAGGCAGCGTGCTGCTGGTGGGCCATTCGTATGGCGGTGCGGTGATCACCGAGGCCGGCAACCTGCCCAATGTGGTCGGGCTCGTTTATATTGCCGCCTTCGCGCCAGATGCGGGCGAAAGCCCTGGCAGCATCACGCAAGCAAACCCTCCGGCGGCAATCGTCAATGTGGCGCCGGATAGCGACGGCTATCTCTGGGTCAAGCCTGAGCAGTATCACGAGAGCTTCTGCCAGGATCTCACGGCGGATGAAGCCTTGGTCATGGCCGTTACGCAGAAAGCGCCTGTTGCCACCACCTTTGCCGATCAGATCACCAAACCGGCGTGGAAGACCAAGCCGAGCTGGTATCAAATTTCCAGCAACGACCGCATGATCAATCCCGAAAACCAGAAAATGATGTCGGGGCGCCTCGACGCGAAGAAGATCATCACTCTCGACGCGAGCCATGCGTCGCTCGCCTCCAGACCAAAGGAGATTGCCGCCTTCATCACCGAAGCGGCGCAGTCGCTGTCATAGTTCCAGTCATTCGCGCTTCACGCCCGTCAGCTCGATGATACGTTTGTAGTTCGCCGCCTCTCCAGCGACGAAGCCTGCGATCGTCCTGGCGTCTCCCGGCAAGGTGCGAAGTCCGACATTGGCGAGCTTCTCGATGACCGCGGGTTTTGCCGAAATCTCGTTGATTGCCACGTTCAGCTTTTCGATCACATCCGGCGGGGTGCCCTTCGCCGCCACCAGCACATTCCAGGTGTAGCCGGTGAACTCCTTGAAGCCGGTTTGCTCGATGATGGTCGGCAGGTCGGGCAACGCCTTGATGCGTGTCGGGCCGCCGACGCCGAGCGCCTTGAGCTTGCCCGAGGTGACGAAAGTCGCTCCCGACGCCACACCGACCATTCCGATATCGACGTCGCCGGACAACACCGCCGTGATCGCCGGCGTGTCGCCGGGAAACGGCACATGCAGCATCTTGATGTTCGTAAACAATGCGAGGCTCTCGGTCTGGAGCTGCGCCGGTCCGGCCACACCTGCGGTCGCGTAGCTGACCTTGCCGGGATTGGCGCGGGCGTAGTCGATCAATTCCTTCATGTTGTTTGCAGGAAAGCCGAGCCGGGCGATGAGGAAGAGGTCGACCGCACTCAACCCGGCAATCATGTCCAGATCGCGCGCTGGGCTATAGGACAGCTTGGGATCGATGATGGGGAAGATGGCGGTGGGACCGACGCCGCTGACGCCGAGTGTGTAACCGTCCGGCTTCGATTTGGCGACCTGGTCGATGCCGATCGCCCCGGCGGCACCGGCGCGATTCTCAATGACGAACGTCTGCTTGAACTTCGCGGTCAACTCGTCGGCCAGAATGCGCGCGGTGACGTCGGTTGCACCACCGGCCGGAAACGGAACGATCATCCGCACCGATCGATCGGGATAGGTTTGCGCGAAGAGCGTTGTGGTCGCACCTTCAGCCCATACGAGCGATACGGCAAACACGCACGTAAGCAACGGTCTCATCGAAGTTCCCCCCGTCTTGGTTATTGTTCGTTGTGAATTCAAGCTGCATCTCGATCGTCATCCCCGCGAAGGCGGGGATCCAGTATTCCAGAGCGTCGGCGTTTCAACCACCGACGCTGCGGAGTACTGGATGCCCGCATGCGCGGGCATGACGCCGGCGTTTTTGGTCTGATCTCATCATTCCCTAGTGCGCCGTCCACCCTCCATCGACGGACCAACTGGCGCCGCGGATTTCCGCGGCGGCGTCAGAGCAAAGGAACGCGGCTACCTCCGCGATCTGTTCCGGCGTGAGCGCCTTTCCGGATGGCATGAAATCGCCAACGACCTCGGCCTCCGCTGCTTCAAGCGAGATCGACTTCTCAGCCGCAAGTGCCTGAATTCGCTTCTTCATATGCGGTGCAAGGACGAAGCCCGGACAGATCGCGTTGCAGGTGATCGCGGTCTCGGCCGTCTCCAGCGCCACTGCCTTGGTCAATCCGACCAGGCCGAACTTCGAGGCGATATAGGACGAGCGATCGACGCCCGCGACCAGGCCATAGGCCGACGAGATGTTGACGATACGGCCCCAGTTTCGCGCACGCATCTGCGGCAGCACCGTCCGGATGGTATGGAACGGCGCGGAGAGATTGACGGCCAGCACGGCGTCCCACGTCTCCGGCGGATGCGTCTCGATCGGTCCGCCGTAGACCATGCCCGCATTGTTGATGAGAATGTCGATCCGGCCGAAGCTTTCGGTTGCGGCCGCAATCAGACGAACAGCGGCGTCGGGCTTCTCCAGGTTCGCATCGACGAAGACGACGCGCACCCCAGCCTCGGCCTCGAGCGAGGCGCGAAAGCGTTCCGTCTTCACCGGATCGCCGAGACCATGAATGACGATCGAAGCGCCGTCGCGCGCGAGCGCCCTGGCAATTGCGCGCCCGATGCCACCGGTTGAACCGGTGACGAGCGCGACTTTTCCTCCCAGCCCCATTTTTGGCGACCCTTTTTGTTCTATGGAGGAATGCTAACACGCAATGACCGGACGCCGCCACGGATGTTTCGTACCTATTTGGCGGCGCCGACCTGAGCGGCCACAATGTCCCGCTAACTGCGCGATGCGTCAGAACGCTTCGCGTCGCTCACCGCCTTGGTGACCTCCGCACCTAACAGAAAAATTTGCGAGGCGTAGTAGGTCCAGAGCAGGATCACGATCAGCGCGCCGGCTGCACCATAGGCGGAGCTGCCCGCGCTGGTCCCGATGTACCAACCGATCAGCGATTTACCGGCGGTGAACAAGAGCGCGGTGAGTGCCGCCCCGGTCATCACATCGCCCCAGGCGATCTGCGTATCGGGAAGCACTTTGTATATCGCGGCAAACAGCACGGTGAACAGCGCGATCGACACAAGCGTGTTCAGCAGCGACAGCAAAGTCCCTGCAAACGGAAGGGCCGTTCCGAGATATGTACCGAATGCCGACAAGCCCGCACTGGCGGCGAGTGACACCGCGAGCAGAAAACCGAGGGCTGCGACGAGACCAAGGCTTGCCGCCCGGGCACGCAGGAGCGACGTCAGCGGCAACTCCGGCGTCTTGACGGCCCAGGTTTTGTTCAGGCCGGCCTGCATCTCGCCGAACACGCCCGAGGCCGTCACCGCCACCATGACAAGACCGAACACGGTTGCTGCAGTGCCCAATGTTTGATCCCGGGCGCTCGCAATCATCGTCTGGACCAGCTCGGCGCTCTGCGTGCCCATCAACCCGCGCAGTTCGCCGACGACGCCATCCTGCGCCGCCTGTTGGCCGAAAACGAGACCCGCAATGCCGATGACGATCAACAGCACCGGCGCCAGCGATGTCACGGCATAGAACGCGATCGCAGCGCCGCGGCTCAAGGCCTCATTGGCAATGAAGTTGCCAATGGCAGCTCGCAAGATCGTCCATGCCTTCTTCATCGCGCGGTCCGTTGGCAGATCAACGGCAGCGCGACGGCGCAAGTTCCCCACGTTTGGATTTCGCTACGTCAGGACAAGGCAGCACAGCGTGCCGATGAGGACGACCATTCCAGTGAGGGCAACCGCAAGAAACACTTTGGCGATCATTCGATGACGTCGGCGATCTTGTTGTCCTTCGGATCGACGACGACGATCTTCTGGCCACTGACAAAGAAGCGGTGGGATTTGACGGCGGACACCTTGTCACCGATCTGAGCCGGGAAAGCCTGCAGCTCGACACTCGCGGGCGCCTGATCACCGATCTTGTAGTCGCCGGCAGGCGCTTTCGGCACCGTCATGTCCTTCAACACGATTTCCTTGATCGTATGCGTGTCTTCGGCGGTCAGCTTCACGGTTGCCATCTGTGCCCACGCGCCGCCAGCAGTCAGCGAGAAGATGACGAGAAGCAACAAGAGGTTGCGCATGACGAATGCTCCAGCAGAGTAGAACGGCCGGCAGCGCCAGCGGTTCCGGCTGCCCGCGATGTAGCGCGAGCTAGCTTCGCGAAACGTCCACCACATTCACGGAAACGTTTCGCCGCGCACCGTCGCGAAGAACGGTCAGTGCGACGGACCCGTCCACCTTGATCCGCTCGAGAATGTCGGTCAGGTCCGACAGCCGGCGAACCGGCTTGCCGTTCGCTTCCACGATCACGTCGCCGATGGCGCCGGCATTCACGTCGACGCCGCGCAGGCCGGCACGATCCGCCGGCGAGCCGGGCACGACCCGAACGATGACGACACCCTCGGTGCCGAGCCGGGTCGCGACACTCTCGTTCGCTGCGACGATGCCGATGCCTGGTGTGGGCACACGACCGGTGCGGATCAGTTCAGGGACAACGCGGTTGACGGTATCGACGGGAATGGCGAAGCCGACACCTGCGTTGGTGCCGGAGGGCGAGAGGATCGCCGTGTTGACGCCGATCAATCGCCCGGCAGAGTCGAGCAGCGGGCCGCCCGAGTTACCAGGATTGATCGCCGCATCGGTCTGGATCACATCGGCGACCTCGCGACCGCCCGCGGTGGGCATCCGCCGTTTCAGCGCGCTGACGATGCCGGTGGTCAGGGTTTGATCGAGCCCGAACGGATTACCGATGGCGAACACAGCCTGCCCAACCTTCAGATCGCCGGACGATCCGACCGCAACCGCCGGCGGCAGCGCACCGCGGCTGGCGATGCGGACGACCGCAAGATCATAGTTCGGCGCGCGGCCGACGACGTCGGCCCGCAGGACTTCACCCGCCGCGGTGCGGATCAGCACCTGCTCGCTCGAGCCGACCACATGCGCATTGGTCACGACATTTCCGGCGCCGTCCCAGACAAAGCCGGTCCCCGCGCCGGCTGCGCCGCCCTCCCCTCCGTCGCCTTCCATGAGCGAGCCGCCGCGCGGCACCACGACCTGCACGACCGACGGCGAGACTCGCTCGAACAGCGCGATGGCGGTCTGCTCGAAATCCGCCAGCGCGCCGCGCGGTGCAACGGGACGCGGATCAGGCGCGGCGTAAAACACCTGCCGCAGTTGTGGCTGCAGCAGGAAGGCAAGGCCCAGAAGGGCAACGGCGATCAGGAGGACACGAAAAGGATTGCGCATGGTCTCATCGGAATTGGTGACGGATAGCGCAGATGTGCGGTCGCGGCCTGGCCGCCGCAACTGCGCGGAACGAAAAGTCTCAACTACCGTTTAGGTTCCATACCGGAGGATAGAGCCGCCGCATCCTCTTGAACAGGAATTTGCGCCGTGTCATCGATGGCATGCGGGCCACGCAAACTTGGCCCACAGGGCTCGCCTCGACCATGAAAAACGCGTCCACGAGGACAAAGTCGCCGGGGAGAAAGGCACGATCTCCGGCTGCTGATTCGCAGGCCGCCAGCCCCGGCCCGCCGGTCAACAAATCCTCGGTGCTGATCCTGAAGGCGCTCTATTCCTTCACCAGCGAGCAGCCGTCGTTCGGGGTGAGCGAATTCGCCGCGAAGCTCGGCATCAGCAAGAACATGGCCTTCCGGGCGCTCGGGACATTGCTCGACGAAGGCTTCGTCGTGCGCGACGCAACCGGCAAGCGCTACGAGCTCGGCTATCGCGTGCTGATGTTCATGCACGCCAGCAGCGAGGAAACCGACATCCGCGCGTTGTGCGTCAAGTACATGCGCATCCTGCAGGAGATCAGCCGCGAGAGCGTGGTGTTCTCGATTCCCATGGGCCCCAATCTGGTGACCATCGACGGCATCGAACCGAAGGGCACGCGCTTCCTGCGTGTGAACTGGGTGCCGATCCCGCTGCATGCAAGCCCGGGCTCGCGCGCCATCCTCTCGTTCCTGCATGACGACGAGATCGAGGAGTACATCCGCCTGTCGATGCCGCTGAAGCGCTTCACGCCGACCACCATCATTGATCCGGACAAGCTGCGCAGCGAGGTTCGGCTGGTGCGCCGCAAAGGTTACGCGATCGGCTATGAGGACCGCGTCGTCGGCTCGAACTTCGTCTCGTTTCCGGTGCTCGACGAGTCCGGGCGGCCGCACGGCGCGATTACCATCGGCGGCCCCAAGGAGCGCTTCACCAAGGAGAAGATGTTCGCGCTGATCCCGCAGCTTGCGGACGTCATGGCGGAGTTGAACCGGGAGGCCTCGCTGCTCGACGCAAGTCCGATCTTCATTTCGCAGCAGACGATGTGAACGTCACTGCTGCAACGCCCGCTGTGGGCGATTACTGAAGCTTCAGCTTGAGCTCCTTGATATCGCGTTCCCAGGCCGACGCGTTGTCAATTCCGACCGGCCCGGATACTGCAGCGCCTGTTGGTGTCCAGGAGCCGCGTTTGCGCGCGACATATCACCACGCTATTGAGGTCTCGGGGCAGGTTCGCGATTTGCGGCGCCTCGGGCAATTTGACCATGGCTGCAGCGACACGTAACGCCTCATCGCACTGGATCTTCGACATCCTCGAGCTTGTCGCCACGGCGTCCGAGCCGCCGAGCGCCATCGAGATCGCCGACAGGCTGAAGCTCCCGATCACCACTGCCCATCGCGGCATCCACACCCTCGAGCAGAGCGGTTACATCGCCCAGCATCCGATGTCGTCGCGCTATGTGCTTGCGAACTCGACCAAGCGACTGACCAAGGCTCTGCTCGCGCGCTTCGCGGTCCGCGGCGCGTCGCTGCATTATCTGCGCTACATCGCAGGCTCGATCCAGGAAACCACCACCCTGAGCGTGCCGCTCGGCTGGTACGCGCTGACGGTTGCGACCGTGCTCGGCATCAACGAGATCGTTGATCCCGCGCCCGTCGGCAGCAGCGTCGAGCTGCACAACAGCGCATCCGGATTGGCGCTGCTCGCATTCCTGCCGAAAGCCAAGGCCGAAAGGTATCTGGCCTGGGTGCAGAAGAACAAGCTCGGCAAGAGCCGCGCAATCCAGACGATGATCGCGGAGGCGCGTGCGCAAGGCTACGCGCTCTCGGCATCGGAATCGGAGACAGTCGGCGAGCTCGCAGTGCCGATCCGCAACGTCGAAGGCGAGTCGCTCGCCTCGATCGCCGTCCGGGGCCGCTCGCTCGGGACGAAATCGAACCGTCCGAAGATCCTGGCGTCAGCGGTCGCTGCCGCGCGACGGATCGAGGGCGTGATCCAGCTCGACCCGGCGCGCTTCAAGAACCCCTACGACCACCTGCCGCCGGATTCGATCCAGCTTCCGAACTTGCCAGCGCAGCGCGGCTGACGGCAAGAGCGTGATAGCGTTTCTTCGAATCGCCATCACGCTCTATCCTCTTGTTTGGAGCATGATCCCCGGATCAAGTCCGGGGACAAGCCTTTTCGGAAAACCGGTTTCCACTTTTTCGGATCATGCTCTAGCCGGCAGCTCGCTCGCGGGCGCGCTCTCGCCTCGAACGCTGCATCTTCCGGCTCTTTCAGCTCCTGCAGGTCAGGTCGAGGACACGAAAATCCGAGAGCACGTTGCCATCCATCCTTGTGCGGCGCTGACATCGTCAGGTGCATCGAAGGTTAAGCGAGCCCGCGTGGATGGGACAAAGGAATAGATTTTTCGGGCGTTGAGAAAAACTCACAGGCGTTGGGGTGTTCCCCCCGCCAAGACCGCTATCTTTGCCGATGGGACCGGCGCCCTCGTGCTTGTTCAATCAACCGCAGGCAACGACTGCCGGTTGCCCAATCAATCGCGGGACATCGCCATGAAATCCAAGCCGACGGCACTGGTCGTGGAAGACGACGACCTCCAGCGCACGATGGTGGCGCTGCTGCTCGAAGAGTGCGAGATGAACGTGATCGAATGCGACAGTGCGGAGGCTGCGACGGCGGTGCTGCAGGAAGAAGGCCACGACCTGTCGATGATCTATGCCGATATCCATCTCGGCAGCGGCATGAGCGGCATCGAGCTGGCGGCGCTCGCCAAGCAGCGGTTTCCCGACCTGCATGTCGTCATCGCCTCGGGCGACATCAATGCAACGCCTCCGCACGGCGCACGGTTCATGCTGAAGCCCTGGCGCGCCCTGGACCTCCTGCGCGAGGCAGAGCGGTCGCGCCAGCTTTGAAGCTGGCGCCGCTACGGAGCTACTTGCCCTTGAAGTTACCCTTGCGCTTGCCGAGGAAGGCCGCGACCGCTTCCTTGTGGTCCTCGGTCAGCATGGCCGTCACCTGGTTTTCCGCCTCGACGTCGAGTGAGTCGGCAAAGGTCGCCGCCTCGGCATGCAGCAGGTTCTGCTTGATCAGCTTGAACGACACGCCCGGCCCCTCGGCATAACGCGTGGCGACCCGCCGTGCCTCGTCCAATAGCGCTGCGTCGTCGACAACGGAGTTAACGAGCCCGATCTCAAGCGCCCGGGCTGCATCGATCAGCTCCGCCGTCAGCAGAAGCTGGCGCGCCAGCGACGGACCGACCGTCCTGGTCAGACACCAGGTCACGCCCCAGTCGCCGGCAAGGCCGACATTGGCGAAGGCCGCGCCGAAGCGCGCGCTGCGACCGGCGATCCGCAGGTCGCAGACGCTGGCAATGCCAAGGCCCGCGCCGGTCGCCGGACCGTTGATCGCCGAGATGAAGACCTTCGAGCTGCTGCGGATCGCCAGCGGCACCCGGTGCGAACGCTTGAGGTGCTCGAGCCGCTCCTCGCGGTTCGGGTTCTTCCGTTCGGCCATGTTCTTGACGTCGCCGCCCGCGCAGAAACCCCGGCCCGCGCCGGTGATGATGACGGCGCCGACGTCGGCGTCCTTCTCGGCGCGGATCACGGCCTCATAGAGCATGTCGCTCATTTCGGCCGACAGCGCGTTCAGCCGCTCCGGCCGGTTCATGGTGAGCGTGAGAATGCGGCCCTGCCTGTCTTCCAGCAGCGGTGTTGAAGTCGTAGTTGAAGCTGAAGCTGCAGTTGAAGCTGTCATGGCGAACCTCCCGGATTGATTGTCATTTACGCTTTTCGGGATCATGCGCCAGCAAGCTTGCGCGAGCTAGCGCAGGAGCGGAGGAGGCATATGCGCCGGGCGAGGTCGTCTCTCGACTAACTGGCAGCCCGGCCGAGCACCCGCCGCGCGATCGACTGGCGGTGGACCTCGCTCGGGCCCTCGTACATCCGCATGATTCGCGCCTTCTGCCACAGGGCGTTGAGCGGCAACTCGACGGTCATGCCCAGCGCGCCAAGGGTCTGCATCGCCTGGTCGCAGGCCTCGTAGGCCATCTCGGTGGCGAACACCTTGATCATCGAGGCCTCGTGCCGGACGTCCTCGCCGCGGTCGGTCTTCTCGGCGGCGTCGTGCACCATCAGCCGGCAAGCGTGGATGCGGGTCGAGGTGTCGGCGATCCACCACTGGATCGCCTGGCGATCGGCGAGCTTGATCCCGAACGTTTCGCGCTGCTTGGCGTGCTCGCACATCATGTCGAGCGCACGCCGGGCGATGCCAATCGACGTCGAGCCCATCTCCAGCCGGCGCGTCAGCAGGCGGAGCTGCATCGGCGCGTAGCCCTGCCCGACCACGCCGAGCACGGACTCCTCCGGGATGCGGCAGTCCTCGAACACGATCTCATAGGTGCGGGCGCCACCGACCATCGGGATCTCCCGCTCGATGATGAAACCTGGCGTGCCCTTCTCGACGATGAAGGAGGTGATGCCACCGCGGCGCTGGCCGTCGCCGACCCGTGCCATGACGATGATGAAGTCCGCGTTCCTGGCGTTGCTGATCCAGATCTTGCGGCCGTTGATCACCCATTGCCCGCCCTCCAGTACCGCGCGGGTCTTCAAGCCCGCCGGATCGCCGCCGGCACCGGGTTCGGAGATGGCGATCGCCGAGGTCATGCGGCCTTCGATATAGGGTTTCAAGTACCGCTGCTTCTGCGCCGGGGTGCCGACGGCCGCCAGCATGCGCAGGTTCGGCGAGTCCGGCGGCAGCGTGAAATTCACGCAGGAGCGGCCGATCTCTTCCTTCACTGCCGCGATCGTCACCGCCGGCAGGTCCTGGCCGCCGAGTTCGACCGGCGCGTCCAGGCCCCACAAGCCGAGGTCTTTCGACACTTTGCGCAGGCGCTCGTTCTGCGCTGCCGTGACGCCGTAGCCTGCACTGTCCTCGATCCTCGCCTTCAGGACCTCGTTCTCGATCGGGATCAGCTCGCGGTCGACGAACTTCGCGACCGTCTCCTGGATCATTCTGGTGTCTTCGTCCAACAGCACGGCGCTTCTCCCTAAGGTTTGGGCCGCGACGTTATGGCCCTGAACTGCCCCGTCAAGCGCGCAGCCGGCATGCGCCAATGCAGCCGCGGATGGACGCCAGGGGTCGTCGCGAATTGCTTTGTGGCGAATAGCTTGTCATCGTAACCTCAACCAGCGCCGCACGTGAGGATTGACGCCATGAACTTCGACGACACGCCGCAGGAAGCCGAGTTCCGCGCAACCGCCCGGGCCTGGATCAACCAGAACGCGCCGAAGCAGCACGCCGAAAGCCTGGCGCGGAAGTCGCTGACCGGCGCCGATTTCCTCAAAGCGGCGAAGGGCTGGCAGAAGAAGAAGTCCGACGGCGGCTGGGCCTGCATGAACTGGCCGCGCGACTATGGCGGCCGCGACGCCTCGCCGATCGAGCGCGTGATCTGGCAGCAGGAGGAAGGTGACTTCATCAAGCTGAGCCAGCCGTTCAACATCGGCATCGGCATGTGCGGGCCGACCGTGATGGCGTTCGCCAGCGAGACGCACAAGCGCGAGCGGCTGCCGAAGCTCGCCTCCGGCGATGAGATCTGGTGCCAGCTGTTCTCCGAGCCCGCCGGCGGCTCCGACCTCGCAGGCCTGCGCACCCGCGCCGAGCGCGACGGCAACGACTGGATCATCAACGGCCAGAAGATCTGGACTTCCGGCGCCCACTATTCGGACTATGGCCTGCTGATCACCCGCACCGATCCGAACGTGCCGAAGCACCAGGGGCTGACCATGTTCTTCCTCGACATGAAGAGCCCCGGCGTCGAGGTGAAGCCGATCAAGCAGGCGAGCGGCGAGTCGGAATTCAACGAGGTATATTTCACCAACGTGCGGATCCCGGACAGCCAGCGGCTGGGCGGCGTCGGCGATGGCTGGAATGTCTCGCTGACGACGCTGATGAACGAGCGCATGTCGATCGGCGCACGCGTGGCCACCGGCTTCCCCGAGATGTTCAACTTCTGCAGCAACCTGATGCTGGACGATGGTCCGGCGATCGACGACCCGGCCGTCCGCTCGAAGCTCGCCGCCTGGGCGGTGCGCACCAGCGGGCTGAAATACACCAGCTACCGGACGATGTCGGCCATGTCGAAAGGCGAACGGCCGGGACCGGAAAACTCCATCGGCAAGCTGGTCGCGGGCTCGACGCTGCAGGAGATCGCGATGCTCGCGCTCGAGCTGCAGGGCGCGGCAGGCGTCGTCACCGACCCCAAGACCGCCGAGGCCGCCGGCGAGTTCCAGGCGATGCTGCTGCGCTCGCCGTCCGCCCGCATCGCCGGCGGCACCGACGAGATCCTGCGCAACATCATCGCCGAACGCGTGCTCGGCCTGCCGGGCGATATCCGCGTCGACAAGAACGTGCCGTTCAACAAGATCGCCGTGAAGGGGCGGTGAGCCCGAACGGCAGCTAGGCCGGGACGACATCTGCATATTCAATTGTCAAACAACTCGGCCTGTAGCCCGGATGGAGCGCAGCGAAATCCGGGAATCCGATCGCGGAGTCAGCCCCGGATTTCGCTGCGCTCCATCCGGGCTTGTATGAGGGCGTGGTTGTCAAGAGGTGTGATCGATCAGGTCATGCTTTTTCCTCGATCGCTGGCATCGAGCGCGACGCGCTCATGATGGTTCTTTCGTCCCGATGATTGTC